>Ga0172382_10001586_pt1 | contig 40465 bp, 45 predicted proteins | sample Leawel138RmetaG_FD_122245 | JGI IMG/M metagenome (GOLD analysis project Ga0172382, IMG submission 122245) | Leachate microbial communities from a municipal landfill in Southern Ontario, Canada - Leachate well 138R metaG | ecosystem: Engineered > Solid waste > Landfill > Unclassified | place... | reverse complement strand
GAGCAGGAGAAAGAGCAGGAGAAAGAGCAGGAGAAAGAAAGACAAAGCGCTGCCGCGCCCGGTGTGTCTGGTTCGGATTCGCCTGACGGCGATGAGCCTGGAAACCCTGGAGCGCCTGACGGCCCTGACGGCCCTGATGCGCCTGAAGACCCGCCCGACGGCCCTGCTGGCGACGAAAAATCAAAACGCGCCCTGGGCATCCGGGAGCTGGTGGCCGAGGGTGTGGACAGGCAACACGCCGAGGACTGGCTGAAGATCCGTCGGGCGAAGAAAGCTCCCCTGACCGCGACCGCCCTGGACATCGTGCGCAAGGAGGCCGAGAAGGCCGGGATAACACTTGCGGATGCGGTTGCTCATTCGGTCGGCTCGAACTGGGCCGGATTCAAAGCGAAATGGTTGGACGAACCCGGCAGCAGCGGGCGCTCAAACCGGCAAGCACCCGCAAGCGGCAGGTTCGGCGGATTTGAACATCGAGATTACGGAACAGGCGGGCGGCTATGAAGTGCGACGAACCGCCAAAACTCCTACCTCTATGGCAAGCAATTGCCGACGTGCCTCAATCATGCTGGCTGACCCGCCAGCCTACGAAACCCATCAGCGAGGAAAGCTCAATGACCGATTCCGCCGACATTGCCCTGCCAGGCGCTCATAGTGCTTGGGTGGAGCATTTACTTTTGATTCAGGAAGGCCCACCACCATCCCCCGAGATTTTCGACGGCGACCCGAAGCAAGAGCAGCTTGAGGCGGTTCGAGTCATCGGCGCCCGGCTGCGGGAAAGCCGCGAGCTGAACAACCTTTCGCAGACATTGGCCGCGCGGCGCCTTGGCTACTCGAACAGTTCCAAGCTGTCGAAAATTGAAGGGGCCACAGACACCTATAGCGTTCCCCTGTGGCTGATTATCCGGGCGGCCAAGGTATACGGCGTGTCGATAGATTTTCTTTTCGGTGTCTGCGATGACTGGGAAGGGTCGGGGGCAATTCGCAGCACCAATACCTGGGTGCTTGAAGCCTGGGAGCGTATGCGGCAGCGTGATTTGTCCGTCCTGGATCAAGTGCATTGTGAGGTTGTTGAGGTTGCCGAGCATACAACCGCACTGATCCGTAATGCCGAAGAGGTCGTGCAGGCGATTTCGGACTACCGGGCGCGGCACCCGTCATTCGATGAAACACCAATGAGCGGAACTGTTGTAGGCCGTGCTGAGCGGCTGGCGCAGCACGCCCAGGAGGCAGACAAAGCGCTGCGGCGGTATCGGCTGACGCCAATGTCTGGCCGTGCGCAAGGGGCCAACAATGGTAAATGATTGGCTGGGTAAGGTCCGGGGGCATGTTGGCGAAGCGGGCGCGCGTTTTACTGCCGATGCGCGGCAGCGCGTAGCAGCGGAGAAGAAGTCAGGCTCAACGGTGCTCACCGACCAGATGCTCAGGTCTGGGCAATGGGATGCTGGAAAGGTTCTGTTTACTACGCTGAATGGCGGTCTGACGGAAATCACCGCCAGCGAATTGGGCGCATTCCGCCGCAATATGCAGCTTGCCAAGCGGCAGGCGGGATTTGATGGCAAGGGCATAACAGCCCGCCAAGTGATTGACCTGGCTTCATCCAGACCGCTGGTTTATGCAGGAAAACAGCCCAAAGACGCACAAAGCGACATTGACAAGGCGCGCCGTGAGATAACTATGGCGGCGCCGGTATCAGCGCTGAATAGCACAATTCGTTTCATGACCAACGCCGGAGGTTCAGAGCCGGGCGTAAGTCGCCACCATGTCGTGATTGAGCTGCTGGGATTTCGTGAGGCGGTGGACAGCATCACGGCTGCTGGGAACGACCAGGCTGCCCCACGTAAAGCCGCAAATAAGCTGCGGAAATCTGGCCTCAAATTTGATTGCAGTTGCAAGCGGCATAGGTTCTTCCTTCGTTACGTGGCGACTATCGGCGGATTCAATGCCGGGCGTGACGAAACTGGATTCCCTAAGATACGCAACCCCGGCCTGCAGGGGGTTGCTTGCAAACATGTTCTGCGCGTCATGACTGAACTGGAATCGTCCAATACTGCTCTGCGTTTCTTGGAGCGGCATTTGCAGAGCGCTACGGCTTACAAAGCAAGAACCACCGCCCGGCAGGCCGAGGCCGAAGAAAACGCGAAGAAGTCCCCCGCCAGGATCAAGACCAGCGAACAGCGCAAGCAAGAAGCCGACAAGAGGCGGGAGCAGCGCGGGCTCCTGTCTGTCGCCAAGGATGTCATTTTGCAAAGACCCGAGAAAGCCTTACCAGCAACACGACGTGCGGCCAAGGCCGCCGCTGTATCGCTGGGCAAGAAGTTTGTCCTGACGCCGCAACAAATTGCAGAGATTCAGAATATTTTGATTCGGAAGTGAGCACGGAGCCAACCCTATGCGAACCATTTTCCAGGATAAATCCATCAAGAAGCTTGCCAGCCAGTGCGAGGCATTGGCGCATCAAGTCGGTACCCAGCTCCCGGCGGATGCCTTTATTCAAGAGGCGCTTTTCAATCTGAACGGGGAGGGCCGGTTGTACGACGCTGGTACGCCTTGTGTCGGTGCCGTTGAGCTTGAATTGTTGGGTAAACGTGAATGCCTGACGAAGGCGGTTTGCGAAGCCAGAGGCATAGCCTTGAAGTGCCGCCACCTCGACCGTATCGCGCGGCAATATGGCGCAACCCCTGATTTTCCATCACCCGAAAGGATTAACCCATGACTTCACAATCCCCCATCACCACCGCAAGCCTGAAAGCGGATGGAACCGTTCACGCCCTGGCCACTGTTTGCGCCCAGGTCATGCGCGAGGTCGCCGTATCGGCCACGCCGGAGCGATTCATTCACCTGGTTGTCCAGCAGGTAGCCGCCAACGACGGGCAGGTAACTGCGGAACGCGTCGTTGAGCGTCTGCAAGCGACTGCTGCCGCCGGGAAAGCTCTGGCGGCTGAATTGCATTGGGCTGGTCGAGAAGGCCGCGCATAAAACCGGAAAACGGCAGGAAACCCGCACGAAACCCCGACGAAAATAGAAAAAACCACTGGAGCCAACCATGCTTACTTGTCCGAACACCCCGACCCTTGAAGAACTTCAAGCATTTCGCAACAGCCCTGATGCAGTGCATACAGCAAGGCGCCTGAAAGGCGATTTGCGGCGTGCTGTGACAGGCCTGAGAGCTGAAGCCTTGCTTGCCTTGGCGTTGCAGCATTTCCCCGGCGAAGCGCCAGAGCAAGCTCTTAAAAAGTTTGGTTTGGAGGTCATGGCGACCCTGCACGAGCTTTCCAAGGTTGGTTGTCACGCGCAGGCATTGCGGCGGGCTGAAGACGACCGCATAAGCCCGCTGACACAGGCCGCCGCCAAGCGTTTGCTTACTGCTGCTGGCAGGGTGATGAGCATGCCGCGTCTGATTGAGCTGGAGCGCGCCGCAGTGCAGCGCAAGCGCAAGGAGCTGGCGGCAATGGATGTTGAAGATCCGTCATTCATCGAGAAGCTGGCTCCCGCGAACGGAGTAAAGGCGCTGGAGGATGAGCAACGCGCCCTTGAGGCCGAAATTGCGGCTTTGGAAGAGTTTATGCGCACCAAGGATGAAACCCTATTGCCGCCCGGAATCAAGCCTTTCGACCAGGCCGCATCGGATGAGGCGCGCCGCCTTGGGCATCTGCATTACCTTCAGCAAACAGTTGGCGGTGCAGCCGCCGCCGCATAGGGGGAGGTGTGCCAGATGAACACTAATACCTTGACATCAATACAGCGTGACCCTGGTGGTCGCCCGCCAAGCGTGCGGGCTATCCGCGTAAGTGCAAGCAGGCATGCCAGGGCCGCAATCGCTACCCTGGCGGCCATCGCGCAGGATGAGGCGGCGCCTTCCGCCGACCGCGTGAGCGCCGCACAGACCTTGCTGGCGCATGCTGTGCCGAAGGAATCGTGATGGTTCAGGTTCTCGACACAATTACGGTACGGCCCAGCCTGGAAGCAAAAACGCTTTCTTCTAAGTGGGATGGGCTATCACCGCATCTGATAGCGTCGTTCTACGAAGTAGCGAAGACGGGCGAACACACATGGGATCGCATTGAGGGCGAAGGCGGCACAGACCCGGTGGCGGTTATGGCTCCACTGACAGAGGCAACTCTGGAAATGCTGCTGAACTGGCAGTCGCCGTTCGAGCAGACTGGCCCCGAGTCGCGCGCCCCGGCACTGGCGGCAATGCTTCAGTCCGGCTCTCTTCAACCAACGGTCGATGCCATCAAGGCTTTCTTTAGGCCTGGAGACCAGCCGAACCCACCGCCGAATGTGGCGACGGACATGGCGAGGTCAGATCAATTCCTCAGGCAATTTGAGGGCCGTACCGGCATCACCAAGCTGAACAGCACCCAGGTTTTCAACGGCATGCCGCCGGTCAAGATTACCGTGGTGGCGCTATTCCGGGCTTGGAGCAACGCGGCCAGCGAGGTAGAGGCGCCCGTCAATAAACTGATGGAATGGGCTTTGCCCGTCATGCTCTCTCCAGATGCTTCGGTTTTGGCAAGAGCGGCTGATGCAATTCGAGGAACCAAGGGATATATCGAGGCATTGATGCCGTCAATGTCACCTACCCGTATTGCTATGAGATACAAGGGCCGCGTTTATTCCCCGCTGGTCATCGAGTCTATTGGCATGCCGCTCAGTTCGCCGGTGAACAGTGATGGTGACTTCGTGCAGCTCGCCGTACCCATGACACTTTGCACATTGACGGCGCTTGACCGGGGTGACTGGCGAGCTATCGGCTACGAGAAAATTTAATGAAGACACCAAGCAGACCAACCGATGCGCGGCCCTATGATGTTTCGGAGTTGATGGATAAAGTTCTGCCCATTCTGGCGATAATTGGGCGTGCACACCTGCATGGCGGCTTGCATGTGGATGACACTCTACCGCTCGTGCAACAGTGTGAGGTCGGTGCGGCCCTGGACACGCTATCGGTGTTCGCCAGCTTGAATGATGTCGAAGCAGAAAGCCATGAGCGTCCCAGGTAAGCCGCCCCGCCCCCGTAAGGCCGCCAGCAAAGCCCCCGCCAAGACAGTGCGGGGGCGGCCTACTAAGTACCGCGCGGAGTTTGCCGAGCAGGCGCGACGGCTGGCATTGCTGGGGCAGACCGATGTGGAAATGGCCGCTTTCTTCGGCGTGGCCGAGCGCACGATCCACTACTGGAAGGGCGCGCACCGCGATTTTTTGCAGTCCCTAAAGGCGGGCAAGGAAGAAGCGGACGCGCTCGTAGCTGAAAGCCTGTACCGTGCGGCCATCGGGGGCGGCACCATTACCGAAACCAAGGTGCAAGCCGATGCCGACGGCAACATCGTCGGGCGTACCACGGAGATCAAGCAGCTTCCGGCCAACACCACGGCTATGATTTTCTGGTTGAAGAACCGCCAGCCAGACAAGTGGCGCGACCGGATCGAGCACCAGGCCGATATCAACGTGGATGGCCCTGGCATGGATGAGCTTGCGCGTGTGTTCCACGATAGGATGCAGCAGGCGCAGGAGCGGCAGGCAAGGACGTTGGCTGAGCGCGGGTTCTTGAGTCGGGGTGACAGTAATGAAGGGTGACCCGTTGGGAAGCGACTATGAGCGGATGGCGGCGCTTGTGGCCGCGCTGGCGGCAACACTGGACGAAGGCCAGAAGGCACGCCAAAAGGTGGCGCGATTGGAGGCTGAGAATTCCGAGCTGCGCGCGCTGGCTCTTGCCACGGGCTTAGACCCAGATGCCGCTTTGAAGCTGCGGGGCCGCGTAGATGTTGTGCTCTCTCTGGATAGCCGTTTTCTGTGAAGGCAGCGCGCCTTCAATCCCAAGAAGCAAAAACCCGGCATGTAGCCGGGTGAAAAGCGCTCAGACACTGTTTACCCGGCCAGGGCGCCTACTTCCGGTGGCGCTGGATGGAACCCGCGCCGTGATACTGCCGGCGGTGTTCAGGGGTTAACCCCATCGCATGAGACTGGCTGAGCGTCAGCAGACATTCCGCCAGCGACCGAATCGACCACGGCACGCGCCATTTCGATTAAGCAGGCCGCGCCCCAGGCGTTGCTGCCTACGTCGAGTTGGGCGACCTCTTCAGCAATTTCATGGGCGGCGGTCAGCAGTAGCGATGCTTGTGCCAGCGCTTGGCTGGCGGGCACGTTGGGGTTCACTTGAAACAGGTGGGGCTGGCTTTCAGCAAGGCGGGCGAATCCGTGAGCGGTTGTTTTCATTTCGCAATCCTTTGATCTGCTGCGGCTGCTTCGACGCATTCCTGTAGTTCGTCGGCAGGCACACCGATGATGCTGAGCTGGTAGTCGGCGGCCACGTAAGCCCCAAGGCCAGAAAGAGCCTGAATCAGCGCCGTGTTTTGGGCGCCCCCGTCGGCGTTTGCGGTTTCGATGCACTGGAACAGCGCACCCAGCCAGTTCAGGGCCTCCACGCTGCGGTGCATAGGTTCTACGATGTGTTCCGGCGAGCGCCCGAAGAACGCCTGAACGCCTTGGGCGGCTTGTTCCGGGGTGAGGGTTGTCTTAGCCATGGTGGATACCTCCAGCGATTTCAGCGGCCACGCCAGCCGCAAAGGCGTGATTCCAGGCGGCAGTGCGCTGCTGGCGCTCCTGCCAGTCGTTGACCTGGATGCCGTCCAGGTGCAGGGATAGGAAGTGGTCGCGCCATTCCGCCAGCGTCATGCTGGGCTTGGGGGAAGCGAACCACAGGCGGGCTGCGTGGCGGGCCTCTTCAATCGTGAGAGGAAAGGCGGTGGTTGGGTTCGCAGCGCTTTGCTGCTGGCTTCCCGGTAGGCGGGGCGGGCGAGTGACTGACGTAGGTACAATTTGCACAGTTGCCACGATGATGACCTCCAATGGTTGACGTGGTGACGAGAGGCCCGGCGGTGTTGCTGCACTGCTGGGCTTCGTTTTTTCTGATGGCCTTTTTGCCACCTGATGAGTGCACTATATAACGCTCTATAGCGTAATGTAAAGTACTTTATAGAGTGCTATATTTAAAAATCACTGAATAAGGCAAGGGATATGAGCAAAACACAGGAGGCGCTACGCCTGATGCACGACAAGGGGCTGACGGCTTACGCTGCAGCTAAGGAAGTTGGAATTACACCGACCACCTTGTACGCGGCCATCAAGCGAGAGGAAGCGAAAGGAGCCATGGAGGCCTGCCCGTGCTGTGGTTCGATGGTACGGGCTGAGCGAATTAACCGGAGTGCATTGATGACCTCGGTATGAGCCGAGAACTTTGCCTTGATGGTGTACGCAGAATGCGTATAATATAAGCAATGAAAGCCGTCTTCGTAGAACTTTCCACCTTTTCGCGCTTCCGGGCAGACTATCTGGACGACGAGGGTTTCCGTGGCCTGCAAGATGCCATGATGAAAAACCCCGAAGCCGGGGATGTCATCGAGGGTACTGGCGGTCTGCGCAAGTTGCGACATGGTGACCCGCGCCGGGGCAAGGGCAAGCGAGGCGGCTTGCGGGTGATCTACTACTGGTGGGATGGCGGCTCGCAATTTTGGTTGTTCACCCTTTACGACAAGGATGAAATGGCCGACTTGAGCGCAGAGGAAAAACGGGCGTTCAGGGTGAGGTTGAAAAAGGAGCTGGAGTTACGGCGATGAAAAAGCAGAAGCGAAACCTGTTCGATGAATTGATGCAAGGTCTGGATGACCTTGCTGACGCGCGCACCGGCAAGCAGACGCTGCGCACGCACGAAGTGGAAATTAATCCGGCGCCAGACGTGACTGCCGACGAGGTGCTGGCCCTGCGAGAGCGGCTGCACTTGTCGCGGGCGGTGTTTGCCCGCTACCTGCGCACCAACCCCCGCACGTTGGAAAACTGGGAGCAGGGGCGAGCCAAGCCCAACGCCCAAGCTGCCCTGCTGATTCGCTTGGTCGATAAATTCCCAGATACGGTGGAACGGCTGGCGGAGATATGACGGATTTTCAAAAGCGGGTATGAAAGCGGGTACAAAATGACTATGCCAATACGAACAGCAAGCGATAGCGCGGTTTGTGGCCAGAACTTCCCGTTTAACGTCTAAAACGTGTGATTGCCCATTGTCTCCTGGATCAAGTCGATCAAGCCGACCCGATCGAAACCAGGGCTTTCAGAGGAGGAGGCTTATTCCCGCTGCTCGAAGAGCCTTTAAATTGGGTAATCCACGGTATTAATGAGGTATTTATCAGCGGAATACCCTATTAACCTCTACTGCGCATGATCGAAGCCGACCTCCTCCAGCAACTGGCCCATGGCGAAGACAGCCGTCATCAGTTCAAGCGCGACGCCACTAATGCCGATGCCCTGGCGGCGGAGTTGGCGGCGTTTGCCAACAGTGGGGGCGGCACCCTGTTCATTGGTGTGAACGACGACGGCACGATGGCTGGCCTGGATGCCACCGCGGTGCGGCGGCTGAACCAGTTGCTGGGCAATGCGGCGTCCCAACACGTGCGCCCGCCGATACATCCTTTGACCGAGAATGTGCACACGGCCAATGGCATCGTCGTGGCGGTCAGCGTGCCCGATGGGTTGTCCAAACCCTATCTGGATGCTCAGGGGCGTCTGTGGGTGAAACAGGGCGCCGACAAACGCCACGTCACCTCGCGTGAGGAAATGCAGCGCATGTTCCAGCGCGCCGGGCTGGTGCGGGCCGATGTGGTGCCGGTGGCGGGCACATCGGTGGCCGATCTGGACGAAAAGTCGTTCAGTGCGTACTTCGAGCGTCGTTACGGGCAAAGCATCGCGAGCACTGGTGCGACGCTCGATCAAGTGTTGCAAAACATCGGTTTGGGCGACGGGCGGGAGTTGAATCTTTCAGGATTGCTGCTATTTGGTCGCAACCCGTTGCGCTGGTGCCCCGCCTTTTCCATCAATCCCCGAGGTGGCGTTGGAAGAGCTCGTGGTCAAGGCGCTGGTGCACCGCGACTATTTCACCAGCGCCTCGATCCGCCTTCTGGTATTCGCTGATCGGGTGGAGATCATCAGCCCCGGCCACCTGCCCGACAGCCTGAGCGTGGAAGATGTGCGCGAAGGCAAGACCAACCGTCGTAACCCGACGCTGACAGAGCACGCCTTCCAGGTGCTTCCATACCGTGGCCTCGGGAGTGGGATTCCCCGCGCTTTGCAGGAGTGGCCGCGCATCGAATTGATCGACGATGTGCGCGGCAACCAATTCAGCGTGGTGGTAGGCCGGCCGCAACCCGAGTGGCTGGAAGCAGATGATCAAGCGAGGCTAGCCACCGGGGAAGTCACCGGGGAAGTCACCGGGGAAGTCACCGAAGAAATCGGCCGCTTGATCCGAGCGTTACAGGATGACATGAAGCGGGCCGAGCTTCAGGATGCCTTGGGCCTCCGGCATGAAGGACATTTCCGTGAAGCCTATCTGAAGCCCGCTCTGGAGAGCGGCTTGGTGGAGATGACAATTCCGGAGAAACCCCGTAGCCGATTGCAGAAATACCGCTTGACCGCTGCGGGCCGACGATGGCTGCAGGTGAGGCATAAGGATCAGGACAAGCCCTGAATAGGCCCATGCCACGCTGGTATGCTGCCGAAGTCGGCGAGCACCACAACTCGCGCCGCCAAGCCTATTCGAAGTACCCCCAGATGCTGACCCACCTCCACATCCAGAACTTCAAAGCCTGGCAAGACACCGGTGCCATCCGCCTGGCACCGCTGACGGTGATCTTCGGCGCCAACAGCGCCGGCAAGAGCAGCCTGGGGCACTTGCTGCTGGCGCTGCAGCAAACCGCGCGCTCCACCGATCGCAGGCGGGTGCTGCACCTGGGGGATGCGTCGTCCCCGATCGATCTGGGTAGCTTCGTCGACTGCGTGCATGGGCATGATCTGCGGCGGGCGCTGTCGTTCGAGCTGGGCTGGAAGTTGTCCAAGGCGCTGGAGGTGCGCGACCCGCTGCGGCCGGAGGGCCGCTATCAGGGCAACCATATGCAGTTGGCGGTGGCCTTGATGGCAAACCACAGCACGGGGCAACCCGAGGTGCAGGCCTTGCGCTATGCCTTGTCGGCTACCGGTGGCGAGGTTTTGGATGTGTCTCTTGCCCGCAACGATAACGGACTGTTCGATCTCGCCTCCCAGGCTTACGGCTTCCAACTGGCGCAGGGTCGCCAATGGCCCCTGGAGGCGCCCGAGAAGTTCTATCGCGTCTCCGACACCAGCATGGCCCGCTATGGGAATGCCGGCTTCCTGGCGGATTTTGCGCTCGCTACCGAAGCCATGCTCGAGAGTCTTTCCTACCTGGGACCATTGCGCAGCCGCCCGCGGCGCCTGTATTCGTGGTCGGGGGACACGCCCGCCAGCGTCGGGCCCATGGGCGAGGATGCGGTGGCCGCCATCCTGGCGGCGCAGAGCGAAGGTCGTCGGCTCAGCCGCGGCCCCGCGCAGCCAGAGCAAGGCTTCGCCGAGTTCATCGCGTCCTGGCTGAAAGAGCTCGGGATGATTCACGACTTTTCGGTGCGGCCGCTGGCGGCCGGGCGCAAGGAATACGAGGTGCTGATCCGGACGCACGCTCAGGCGCCGGAAGTGACGATCACCGATGTGGGCTTCGGGGTGTCTCAAGTATTGCCCGCCCTGGTGCAGGCTTTTTATTGCCCGGCGCATGCCACGGTCTGGCTGGAGCAGCCCGAGGTCCACCTGCATCCGCAGGTACAGGCGGAGCTGGCCGACGTGCTGATCTCGGCCACCCAGGCACGCGAGCAGGGTCAGCCGCGAGACGTGCAGCTCATCGTGGAAAGCCATTCCGAGCATTTTCTCAACCGCTTGCAGCGCCGGGTGGCCGAGGGCAAGGTCCGGGCGGAAGATGTGGCAGTATATTTCTGTCGGCGCGCGGGTCAGGCCAGCGAGCTGGACGCGCTGCGTCTCAACACGTTTGGCGAGATCGAGAACTGGCCAGAGAATTTTTTTGGCGACGAGATGGCCGACATTGCGGGGCGCACGCTGGCTGCCATACAGCGCAAGAAGCGTGCTGCGGATTCAACGGAGCGCCATGAGAGCGGTGATTGACACCAATGTGCTTCTGGTCGCCAACGGCCAGCACGACGAGGTGTCGGACGAGTGCGTGGCGGAATGCATCAGACGCCTGCAAGCCATGCAGCACTCGGGCATCACGGTGATCGACGATGGTTACCGCATCCTGGGCGAGTATCAGCACAAGACCCGTGTCAATCCGCCCAAAGGCGTGGGCGACGTGTTCCTGAAATGGCTGTTGCGCCAGTTGGGCACGGCGCGGGTGGAGCTGGTGCCTCTGAGCGAAAGCGAACCGGATAGATTCGCGGAGTTTCCGGACCCGTTGCTCGAGCCTGTGTTCGACGCTTCCGACCGCAAGTTCGCCGCCGTCGCCCATGCCCATCCGCTCAAGCCGGAGATATGGCAGGCGGCCGATTGCAAATGGCTGGATTGGTGGCCCATACTGCGGGCCAGGGGCATCGAGATCCGGTTCTTGTGCCCGAACGACGCCTGCGGCTTTTACCGCAAGAAATTCCCCGACAAACCCGAACCGACATTACCGGACTGACCCGCCGTGCCCGACTTTTTCCGTTTTCCTTCCACCCCTCATTTGGCCTGGCTGGCCAAGGATGGCACGCCGCGCGACGATAAGGTGCTCTCCGCCGCCGAAGTCGAGGAATTGCTCGCGAGCGATGTGGTGGTCGAAGAGAAACTCGACGGCGCCAATCTGGGCCTGTCGCTGGCGCCCGATGGCTCACTGCGTGGCCAAAACCGTGGCCAGTATCTGGACGAGCCGCATGCGGGGCAGTTCGCCCGCCTGCCGTCATGGTTGGCGCAGCACGAGAGCGACTTGCGCGCGGTGCTTCGGCCGGAACTGATTGTGTTTGGCGAATGGTGCGCCGCCCGCCACTCGCTGGACTACGGCGCATTGCCGGATTGGTTTCTGGTGTTCGATGTTTACGATCGCCGCGAGGGACGCTTCTGGAGCACCGAACGACGCAACGCGCTGGCGGCAACGGCCGGGCTGGCGACCGTGCCGCGCTTGTTGCAAGGTCGTACCTCTCTGACGGCACTGGAAGACCTGGTGACGCACACGCTGAGCCGCTATCGCGCCGGACTGCCGCTGGAAGGCGTGGTGGTGCGCCGCGAGTCGGGCGATTGGTGCGAAGCCCGCGCCAAGCTGGTCCGTTCGGATTTCACCCAGGCGATCGAGACGCACTGGCGCAAACGCGCCATCGAATGGAACCGGGTGGATTGGAGCAAAAGGCTCACTTGAATCAAGGAGCGACCCATCAACAGAGAGAAACTCCCTCTTCGAGCCAGGATTCTCCTGCGATAGGCCGCGAGTTACCACATCCTCGCCATGACATCATCCCGCTTGACGAAGTGGTGCAAGTATTCGTTGTCAGGATGGCAATCAGCGACGCCTGATCAAAGTCGGCGGAGTCGCGCCGGGCACACATATGACCGGCGACCCGGATTCGGTGCCTGGCCGGGACTTCAGCCAAAGCGAAAGGCCGAAATGGTGGTTTCCATGATTTTTTCGGAATACACCTTACGGCCCGGCGCATCGGCGGCGGCGCCGGCCGCCACCAGCAGCGGGATCAAATGTTCCTCGCCGCCGGGAGGATGGCAAAGGCGCGCGTGCGGCGCTTCGGTCCAGTTTTGCAGCAAGGCTGTGCGCTCCGCCGCCGGGGCTTCCACGGCGGCGGTAAGCCAGTCGTCGAACTCCGTCGAGATCGGTGTGTAGCGAGGGTCGCCGTAGCCGCGCATGTTATGGAAGCTCATGCCGCTGCCGATGATCAGCACGCCCTGGTCGCGCAGTGCCGCAAGGGCCTGGCCGGCGCGCAGATGGGCTTGCGGATCGAGATCGCGACGCAGGGAGAACTGGATCACCGGGATCTCCGCCCGCGGGAACATCAGCTTCAGCGGGATGAACATGCCGTGGTCGAAGCCGCGCATGTTGTCTACCGCGGCGTCCAGCCCGCTTTGCGCCAGCAATTGCGCGGTTTTGAGGGCCAGGGCCGGGTCGCCGGGGGCCGGATAGGTCAGTTCATACGTATGAGGCGGAAAACCGTAGTAGTCGTAAATCAGGGGCGGATGGGCATGGCCGGTGAGCCGGAATTGCGATTCCAGCCAATGCCCCGAGACCAGCACGATGGCGCGCGGGCGGGCGGGCAGGGTGTCGGCCACGCCCTTGAGAAAATCGGCCAGCCGGTTCCAGGTGTCGGTTGGGCTCCAATCCATGAAGAAGCACGGCCCCGCGCCGTGCGGGATGAAGAAAGTCGGCATGCGGGCGCCGCTTTCCGGTGCTTTGCGATGCGTGTTGGACATGGTCGGTACCTCGGTGTTCATGAGGCGCTCCAGGCGTTTGGCAGGTGCTTGGCCCGCTTTTGCCGGGATTCTATGGCCGGAAGGCCTCGGATCTAGGGATTTTCGCCATGGAATCAGGGAGTTGCCCTGGGCGAAGGATCATGATGAACAGTGTATATTGAATACTAATAAGATGGAACATAGCAATTTTGGCCAACACTTCGTACTGATAGGGTGAAATGACGCCATGGATCGTGTCACCAGCATGCGCGTATTCGTCCGCGCCGCTACCGATGGCAGCCTGTCGGCGGCAGCCCGGCATCTGGGCATGTCGCCGGCCATGGCCACCAAGCACGTCAACGCGCTGGAGGCGCGGCTGGGTGTCAAGTTGTTCCATCGCTCCACCCGCCGCCTGAGCCTGACGGAAGCGGGCGCCAGTTATCTTGAGGCCTGCCAGCGCATCCTGCCGGACATCGACGAAGCCGAGGCGGTCGTCGCCTCGCAGCGCGTCAAGGCCATCGGCCGGTTGCGCATGAATGTCCCGGTGTCGTTCGGCTACCGCTTTGTCGCGCCGCTGATGCCGGCATTCAGCCGGCGGCATCCCGAGGTGACGGTGGAGCTCGGCCTCGACGATGCCCAGTTGGATCTGATCGCCGGCCGCTGGGACCTCGCCATCCGGATCGGCCGCCTGGCCGATAGCCTGCTGCAAACCCGCCGGCTGGGTGAGAGCCCGATGCGGGTCTGCGCAGCGCCGGCCTACCTCGATCGCCGGGGCGTGCCCCGCCGGGTGGCCGAGCTGGTGCAGCACAACTGCCTCAGCTATACCTTATCGTCGTTACAGGATGGCAAGCATTGGGCCTTTGGCGTGCGTGGCGAGTTCCGGGTGCCCGTGGGCGGCGATCTGCTGGCCAACAACGGCGACGCGCTGCTGGCCGCCGCGGTGGCCGGCCAGGGCATCATCTACCAGCCGCACTTCATCGTTGACGAGGCCCTGGCGCGCGGCGAGCTGGTGGCGCTGGAGCTCGACAAGCCGGTGATCGAGCTGGGCGGCATCCATGTGCTGTATCCCCCCGATCGCCGGCCGCCGGCCAAGGTGCGCGTCATGATCGACTATTTGGCGGAAGCCTTTGCCAGGGAGCCGCGCTGAGCCGGCGGCGAAAGCTCCTCCACCAGTTGCCGAACCATGATCGCCGCCGCCGGCGACAGCGATCTGCCGATGCGCGTGACGACGCCGATCTGCCGGTGGGTCATGGGCCGCTGCAGCGGCACCCAGGCCAATTGATCCGACGCGATGAGCTGTAGCGACAATTTGGGGAGCGCCGTAATGCCCAGCCCCTCGGCCACCATGGCGCCGCCCACCGCAATGCTGGGATACTTGAACACCGGCGTGGGCTCCATGCCCTGCCGCAGGAAGACGGCATCCAGGATGGGGCCCACGCTGCCCAGCGACGAACTGCCCAGGAACGGCCGGCTGGCGAAGACCTTCCACGACACGCTGTCGAGCTTGGCCAAGGGATCGTCGCGCCGGCACACCAGCCCGAAGGGATCGTCGAAGAGATGGGTGTAGCGCAGGCGTGTGTCGGCGCGCGGCTTTACCGTGATGCCGAAGTCCGCCAGGCCTTGGTCCACCATCGTCAGCAGCGGCTTGGCCAGGGCTTCTTCCAGCGTAAAGCCGACGCCGGGATGTTGCTGGTGCAGCTTGGCGACGGCGCCCGGCAGGATGGCCACGCCGACCGATGGCAGCGCCGCGACGGTGACGTGGCCTCGGCGCCCATCGAGGAACTGCGAGAGCTCGCTGAAGGCGCTGTTGAATTCCTGCAGGATGCGGCGCGCGATGGGCAACAGTTCCTCGCCCGCCGGGGTGAGCCCGACATGCCGCGTATCGCGGTCGAACAGCCTCGTGCCGAGAGTTTCTTCGGCCAGGCGGATGGTGCGGCTCAGCGCGGGTTGTGAAACGCGCAGCGCCTTGGCCGCGGTGCGGAAGCTGGCGTCCGCCGCCACTTGGGCGAAGGCTTCCAGTTGTTGCAGGGTCAGGTTCACGCGCATGTCGGCTCCGCTGATCAAGAAAGTGGATCACACATATGTCTTTGTGATTATTGCTCTATTAATGACAAGAAGCCTAGACTTGTCTTCACCACAAGGAAACGCGGAGCGCTCCAAGCTCCGCCGCCCTCCGCGCCTGGCGCGCAGCGACGGGCCGGGAGAGTTCAGCACTCTCCACATGATTCACTGGATAAGGTAAATAGCGCGTTGGACAAAGTTCTCAAAGGTATCCGGGTCCTGGAGCTCGGACAGGTTCTGGCGGGGCCGTTCGCCGGTTCGATTTTCGCGGGGCTTGGCGCCGAGGTGATCAAGATCGAGCGCCCCGAAGGGGGCGACGACGGCCGGCGCATGGGGCCGGCCTTTCACCAAGGCGATTCGCTCATCTTTCAGGTGTTCAACGCGGGCAAGCAGTCCGTGGCGCTCGACCTGAAGTCGACCGAAGGGCGCGAGGCCCTGGAGCGTCTGATGGCGTCGGTCGATATCCTCGTGCATAACCTGCGCCCCGGCGTTACGCAAGCGATGGGCATCGATGCCGCCAGCGTCTGCGAGCGGCATCCGCACCTGATCTACGGAGAGATTTCCGCCTTCGGCCACAAGGGGCCGCTGGCCAACCATCCGGGCTACGAGCCGCTGATCCAGGCCTTCAGCGGCCTGGCCAGCACCAATGGCGGGCCGGACGACCCCCCCATGCGTTCCGCCGCCTCGCTGTGCGACCAGGGCGCGGGCATGTGGCTGGTGATCGGCGCGCTGGCGCTGCTGTCGCGACGGGCGCAAACGGGCCGGGGCGGCGTGGTCAACACGTCGCTGCTCGAAACCGCGCTTTCCTGGAATGCACAGAAATCCGACGCCTGGCGCGAAGAGGGTCGGCTGCCGGCCCGCCACCGCTCGGGCCATCCCGGTATGGTGCCCTACGAAGCCTTCGATACGGCCGACCAACCTCTGCTGGTGTGCTGCGGTAATGATCGCCTGTTCGCCAAGCTGGCCGAGGAACTGAACCGTGGCGATTGGGTGATCGACGACCGCTATCGCAGCAATCGCGATCGTCTGCAGAACAAAGAGGCTTTGCTGGCGGAGCTTGCTCCCATTCTGCGTTCACAGCCACGCGAACATTGGCTGGAGCGCCTCGCCCGCGCGGGCGTGCCCTGCGCCCCGGTGCATAACGTGCCCGAGGCGCTGGCGCATCCGCAGGTGCAGGCGCTGGGGATGCTGTTCCCCATGCGCGATGCCGATTTCGCGCTCACGGCCTTGCCGGTGTCGTTCGATGGCGAGCGCGCCGGGCCCGACGCGGCGGCGCCAACCCTTGGTGCGGCCAATGCCGCCCTTGATCTTCCAGGAATCCCGCAATGATCACGAACTTGAAAGCGCCGGCAGAACGGGCGACGCCCGCCAACCGGATCGTACGCATCGGCGGCGCCAGCGGCGCCTGGGGCGATAGCCCGATGGGCGTGCCGCAATTGTTGGACTCGGGCGTGGATTACCTCATGATGGACTTCCTGGCGGAAGTCACCATGTCGTTGCTGGCCAAGGCCCGCCTGAAAGACCCCGCCGCCGGCTTTCCGCCCGATGTGATTGGCTATCTCAAACCGCATCTCGCCACGATCGCCAAGCAGGGCGTGAAAGTCGTCACCAACGGCGGCGGCGTCAACCCGCTGGCGTGCAAGCAGGCTCTGGAAGCCGCCTGCCAGGAGCTGGGGCTGACGCTGCGCATCGCCGTGGTCGAGGGCGACGATCTCATGCCCATGGCCGCCGCCCTGCGCGAGGAGGGCGTGCGCGAATGGATGTCGGACGAGCCTCTTCCCGAGTCGCTGCTCACGGCCAACGCCTATCTGGGCGCGCTGCCGATCGCCGCCGCCCTGGCGGCGGGCGCCGACATCGTGATCACCGGCCGTTGCGTGGACAGCGCCCTGGCCCTCGGCATCCTCATGCACGAGTTCGGCTGGGCCGGCGACGATTATGATCGTCTGGCCGTGGGCAGCCTGGTGGGACATTTGCTGGAGTGCGGGCCGCAGGTTACGGGCGGCGTCTTTACCGACTGGGAAAGCGTGCCCGATTGGCACAACATCGGCTACCCAATCGCGGAGTGCGAGGCCGATGGCCGCTTCGTCCTCACCAAGCCCGATGGCACCGGCGGCATCGTCACGCCGCAAACCCTGGCCGAACAAACGCTTTATGAAGTCGGCGATCCCGCCGCCTACATCCTGCCCGACGTCGTGGCCGACTTCTCGCAGTTGCGGCTCGAGCAGATCGCGCCCAACCGCGTGGCCGTAACCGGCGTGCGCGGACGCGCGCCAACCTCGCAGTACAAGGTTTCCGCCACCTGGCAGGATGGCTATCGCGCGGTGGCGCTGGTGTGCATCGTCGGTGTCGATGCCGTGCGCAAGGCCGAACGAACGGCCGAAGCGCTGCTGGCCCGCGGCCGCATGCACCTGCAGGCGCGCGGGCTGACCGACTTCAGCGCCACCTTTGTCGAGGTACTGGGTGGCGAGGCCAACTACGGCACGCAATCGCAAGCCCGCGCCAGCCGCGAGGTGGTGCTGCGGGTGGTGGTGGAACATCCGGATGCCAAGGCCTTGCAGATGCTGGCCCGTGAAGTAGGCTCCATCGGCCTGAGCTTTGCGCAGGGCACCGCCGCGCTGATCGGCGGCCGTCCCAAGCCCACACCGGTGGTGCGCTTGCACACCTTCCTGGTAGACAAGGCCCGCCTGCCGGCGCCCCGCGTGAGCGTGGGCGCGGAACCCGCCTTCGAGGTGGCGGTGCCGGTTGCCGGCACTCCGATCGCCGCGCCCGGCCAGCCTGCGAGCGCCAGCGGCGACTCCGGGCAAGCCGGCGCCGTGCCGCCCGTGGCAAGCGAAGATTGGGTGGAAGTCCCCTTGCTGGCGGTCGCGCACGCGCGCTCCGGCGACAAAGGTGACTTCTCCAATATCGCCATCATTTGCCGCGAACCGCGCTTTTACTCGCACCTGCGGCAAGCGCTCACGACCGGACGCATCGCCGAACACTTCACCGAGCAGGTGGAGGGTCCGGTAGAGCGCTTCGAGGCGCCCGGCTTGAACGCCTTCAATTTTCTGATGCATCGCGCGCTGGGCGGAGGCGGCATGGCCTCTCGCCGCATCGATGCGCAAGGCAAAGCCTACGGGCAGCGCGCACTCGAGATCCGGGTGCGGGTGCCCGCCGACTGGATCAACCACTAAGGAGACATATCGTCATGCGACGTCAATTTCTTACCGCTCTCGCCCTTTCGCTGGGTCTGGCCGCCGGCCTGCCGGCGCAGGCCGCGGAATATCCCAACAAGCCCATAGACATGGTCGTGCCGTTCCCGGCCGGGACGGGCACCGACATGGGCGCCCGTCTGTTGGCGCATCACCTGCAGACGGCGCTTGGACAAACCGTGGTCGTCAACAACCGGCCCGGCGCCGGCGGCGCCATCGGCGCGATGGAAGTGGTGCGCGCCGCGCCGGATGGCTACACGCTGTTGTTCGCCTCGAACTCCCCGGCCGCCGCCAACGTCGCGCTGTTCAAATCGATTCCCTACGACCCCGCCACGGACCTCACGCCCATCGCCGGAGTGGCGGAAAGTGCGCTGGTTCTCATGGTGCCCGCCGAGCATCCGGCGCAGAACCTCGAGGAGTTCCTGGAGTATGTGGCGCAGCGGCCCGGCAAAGTGAGCGCGGGCTATGGTTCCGCCAGCTCGCAGGTCAGCATCGAGCTATTGAACAAGATGGCCGGCCTCGACGTGCTCGCCGTGCCGTACAAAGGCATCACCAACGCACTCAACGACACCATCGGCGGCATCGTGGATTTCACCTTCGTCGATATGGGCAACGCCATGGCGCAGGCCGACGGCGGCAAGCTGCGCGCTTTGGGCGTGACCTCGCCCAAGGTCTCCACGCTGCGACCCGAGTGGGCGCCGCTGAGCGAGCGCTTCCCGGGTTTCGACGTCAGCGCCTGGCTGGCAATCTTCGGCCCGGCCGGTATGCCCGCCGACGTGGTCGCCAAGCTCGGCGAGAACATCGGCGACATCATCCAAACGCCGGAACTGCGTGAGCGGCTGGCCTTCAGCGGGCTGCAGCCCATGGTGATGTCGGCGCAAGAGCTGGGTGAGTTCGTGCAGACCGAGATCGCCCATTGGCAACAGATGGTGCGGGACGCCAATATCGAGCCGCAGTAAGGTGGTCGGACAAAGCCGGGCCTGATGGTAGAAGGCCCGGCATCTGCGCCGTAAGCGCGTTACTCACATAAAAACCCCGCCAGTATCCTGACGGGGTTTTTCAATGGTCGATGCCTGTCGTGGGTCAGGCCAGCCAATCCGGCCGGCGCTTTTCGTTGAACGCCGCCAATCCCTCGCGGGCATCGCGGGTGCCCGAGGCCAGGGCGATCTGGGCTTCGGCATAGCTCAGCGCGGGATGGAAATCCAGCGCCTCCATCTCGGCGATCACGCCGCGGCCGCGATGCAGGGCGGCTGGCGAACAGGCGGAAATGCGCGCGACCAGGGCTTCGATCGCGGCATCGAGGCCGGCCAGCGGCACGACCTCATTGACCAGCCCCCATTGCGCGGCCTTGGCGGCATCGATCAGGTCGGCGGTAAAGCAGAGCTCATTCACGTAGCGCGGATGGATCATGCGGCGCAGGTACACCAGCACCTGCATCGGAAACACGCCGACCTTGGCTTCCGGCAGGCCGAAGCGCGCATGATCCGCGGCGATCGCGAGGTCGCACAGCGCCATCACGCCCATGCCGCCCGCCACGCAGGCACCATTGACGCGTACAATCAACGGCACCGGGAGTTCCCTGGCGACGCGCGCCATACGGCCGAAATCGGTGGTGGGCGCGGCGTTGCTGTCGGCGAAGACGCCGCTGCCCTGGGTCAGATCGGCGCCCGCGCAGAAGGCTTTGTCGCCGGCGCCGGTGATGACCACGGCGCGTACGTCCCGGCGGCTGGGAACCGTTGCCAAGGCTTCGTGCAGGCCGGCAATCACCGCCGGGTTCAAGGCATTGCGGCGCTCGGCGCGATCGATGGTGATCCAGAGCGCGGTGCCGCGGACTTCGGAGCGGACCACGGGAGTGTCCGGCCGACTGACTGCGCCGCTCAATGGACTAGCCTCCACTCGCTGCGCGCCTTCCTCCCCAAGGGAGGATTCACGCTCGAGGCGGCTCGTCGCGTTCATGGCGTTTCCCTCGAAGGTTCGACCAAGGCCTCGCACGCTTCGCGCACGAGAGCCGTATGTTCGCCCAGTGTCGGCGCCAATTGGCGGATCTCCGGCTGGGTGCGCGACCATCGGGTGGGTACTCCGGGCGTGCGTATCCTGCCCTCGGTGGGATGATCGAACTCCTGCCAGAAGCCCACCGCCCTCAGGTGGGGGTCTTCAAGCAGATCATCCAGACTATTGACGGCGGTGGCGGGGATGTCGGCGTCGCCGAGCAGCCTCAGCCACTCGTTGGTGGCTTTATCCGGGAGGTGAGAGGCGAGGAATGCGCCCATCTCTTCCGAATGTACCGTCCGGCTTTGCAGGCTGGCGAACCGGGCATCCTCATCGATGAGCCCGGGCATGCCGATCAGTTCGGAGAAGCGGCGCCACGACGGGCGCTTTTCATACCGCCATTTGCTGGACGACCACTTCGTACTGGTGTGCCCGCAAGACGATCCTCTGGCGCAGACCGCCGATCAGCCCGTGGCGTGGAGCGCCTTCGCTTCACGGCCATTTGTTGCCGTCATGAATGGTAGCAACACCCGGGCGGCGACGGATGCCGCTTTCGTCAGGGCGGGTCTCAATATTCGCCCGGCGCACGAGGTGGCCAGCAACAATCTGCCGCTGATCGGCTCGATGATCGCGGCCGGTCTGGGCGTGAGCGCTTTGCCGCGCAGTGCCTTGTCGTTCCTGGGCCAACCGAGCTTGGTGGGCCGGCCGCTGCAAAAGCCGGTGATGTCGCGCCGTATCGGCATCCTGCACCTGGCCGACAGGAGCCAGTCGGCTTCGGTACGCGAGTTTTGTCAGTATCTGGAAGACGTCATCAACGAATGACCTTCGCGGGGTCCTCGCCATAAGGCGGGGCGTAGATCACCAGGAGCCTGAGGGTTTCGCTGGTTACCCGGATGGAATGGAACACGCCTTCGGGAAAGAACATGACGTCGCCGGGGCGGACTTCGTACTCCTTGCCGTCGATGCCGGCCACGGCGGTGCCTTCCAGCACGTAAGCGGCCTGCTCCAGGCCGGGATGGGCGTGTGGCAGGGCATTGCCACCCGCAACAATCTCGCCCAGTACCAGTTCCATATGGCGGGCGCCGTTTTCGGGGCCGACGATGCGGACATTGGTAGTGCCATGATGATTGGCGGGGCTATAGCCGCTTAATTCGGAGGGACGGATCACGCCGCCTTGCGCGGCGTTCTCGGAGAGGTGAGTGGAGCTCATGGGTGCCTCCTGCTTCGATGTTGTCAGCGCTGTATTCTAGGAAGCGGACGGCCGAGTGAGAAATGCCAATCGTTGAGGGAATCCATAACCAAATTGGATCAATCGGGGACCGCCCGCGGGGGTTACGCGGTGTTGTGCTTAGCTGGCCTGCAGCATGGCTTGAGCATGCTCGAGCAGTGCCGTACCCGCCTGCCCGAGCTCATGCGTGCGCAGCATCATGCCCAGGGCGTCGACGTGGCCCGGAATGTCCAAGGGCAGTATCGTCAGCTCGCCCCACGCAACGAATTGACGGATGGCTTGCAGCGGAAACACGCCCAATAAATGCCGGTCGTGGATCATCGCCTTCGAAAGCAGGAGGCTTCTGCTCGAGATCGTACAGATGTCGGGAATGAAAAGCTGATCCTCGCACCAGGTGTCGAAGAGCTGGCGCCCCAGCACACCCGGGGGCGGTAGCAGCCATTGCTCGCCCTCGCAGTCGGCCAGTGCCAGCCGTTTATGGCTGCACAAAGGATGGTCCGGTGTCGTTGCCACGACAAACCGGTCGTCGACCAGCGGTATGAAGGTATAGCCTTCCGGCAGTTCGGTGGCCGCGCGGCAGATGAAGAGATCGCCGGCGCGCTCCACCAGCAAGCCCTCCAGCTGGGCCTGGTCCACCGCATTGACTTCCACCACGATGTCGGGATGGCGCCGGTTGAACTCGGGCAGCACCTTGACCAGAACACCCATGACGCCCGCCGCCACCGACACCACGCGGACGAAGCCGCTCGCCCCGCTCTGGAAGGCGTTCGTCGCCTGGGCCATGGCATGCACCGATCGCAGCACATGCTGAGCGTATCGGATCAGCGTGAGACCGTGAGCCGTGGGCCGCATCCCCTTGGCATGGCGTTCGAACACCGAGGCGCCCAACGCCGCCTCCAGGCCGGCCACTGCCTGGGTCGCCGCCGGCTGGCTCAGGCCGACGGATCGGGCCGCATGCTGCAGCGATCCCAGCTCCGCGATCCGGACGATGAGTTGAATGTGCTTGAGGCGGCACGACTGTATCAGGCGATGGAAAAGCAGTTGCTCGTTCATACGGAGTTTTTCTGAAGGATCGATTTTGATATTCAAATATTGAATACGATATCGAAATTCTATATTTGACGATCATATATGAGGTTCCTACACTTTTGCCAGGACATCGACCAAAACGGAGACCCCATGAGCCAACTTGTATCCCTCCTCAAAACATGCGGCGTGGCATGCACCCTCCTTGCCGCCGCCATCGGCATCGCTCGGGCGCAAGCGCCCGACGACTATCCCCGGGCTCCCGTGACGCTGCTAGTGCCCTATCCGGCAGGCGCCGCCACCGACACGGCGGCACGCAATTTCGCGCCAAAGCTCTCGCAGTATCTTGGCCAACCCGTGATCGTGGACAACGTGGGCGGCGCGGGCGGAGCTCTCGCGGTGCAGCGGCTGCTGCGCTCCAAGGCCGACGGCTATACCCTATTGTTTGGTACCAACAACGAGACCGTGCTGATTCCGCTGGTCAATTCCTCCATCGGCTACAAGACCACGGAGCTGCGGCCGATCGGACTGGTCGGCACGACATCTTCGGTCTTGGTGGCAAATGCGCAGCTGCCCGCCAACAACATCGATGAACTCGTGGATCATCTGCGGCGGCATCCCGATTCCCTCAACCTCGGGCATCCGGGCATTGGAACTTTCCAGCATTTGATCGCCGCTTCCATCGCGCAGCGGGCCGGCGTCCAGTGGGCTCATATCCCCTACAAAGGCGCGAGTCCCTTGATGACGGACCTCCTGGGCGGCCAGATCGAGCTGGCCGTCGTCACGCTGCCCTCCGCCGTGACGTACTTGAATCAAGGCGGATTGAAATCGCTCGGCCTGATCAAGGCGACCCGCGACCCGCGGCTTCCCGACCTTGCCACCATCAACGAAGGCAACAGCATCAAAGACATGGACGCCGACCTCTGGCTCGGCCTCTTTGCGCCCCGAGGCTTGCCGGACTCGGTGGGCGCCGTTCTGCATACGGCGTTGAACCGCGCGCTCGAAGATACCGAATTTCAGGCCGCGCAGCTGAAAATGGGCTTCAGCACTCCCGCCCCAGGGCCGGCGGACAGTTTCGCCACCTACGTGGCGGAACAAACGGAGCAGTTCGCCAAGTTGGCGGCTACGGTTCAGGCTGATTGACGACTCATGCTCATCGATTATCAGCTCGCCGAGCAAGCCGCCGCGACTCGCAACCCGATTTATCGCGTCTTCTCCATTTCCGAGACGGTATCCTGGATTTGTCGGGTCGAAGCGGCGCTCGCCAAGGTGCAGGCCGCGCGCGGCCTCATTCCTGCGGCAGCCGCCCAGGAAATCCAGTGCAAGGCGATTTCTCAGACTATCGACATCACCGCGCTGCGGGCGGAAATCGACGCCACGGGCCATCCGTTTCTGGGCGTGCTGCGCGCCTGGTCGCGAGAGCTGGAAGGCGATGCCGCGCAGTGGGTACATTATGGCGCCACCACCGCGGACATCTTCAACACCGTCCTGATCTTGCAGATACGGCGGGCCGCGACGCTCATGCTGGAGCAGATGCGGGAGATCGAAACACAATGGATGACACTGGCCTTGGCCCATCGCCAAACGCCCATGATCAGCCGGACCCTGGGGCGCCACGCCCTGCCTATCACATTCGGCATGAAGCTCGCCAGCTGGCTTGCCGAGCATGATCGCTCGATACGGAGGTTGCAGCAGTGGCTCTCGAACTACGCCACCGGAATCATGAGCGGTGCGGTCGGGTCCTACGCGGCTTTCGGGCCCGATGGCCCCGCCATCGAAGCGGAAGTCATGGCCGAACTTGGCCTGAAGCCGCCGGAAGCCGCCGACTGGAAAGGCAGCCGCGATCGGTATGCCGAGTTTGGGGCCGCCTTGGCCATTGCAGCAAGAGGATATGGCCGTCTGGCACAGGAGATTTTCCTGCTGCAGGGCGACGATATCCGGGAAGTGGATGAGGCCAATCCCGGCATCGGCTCCTCAACCATGCCGCACAAATCCAATCCGCTGCTTTGCATCGACATCATGTCGCGCTGCCGCGAGGTGTCGGCGGAGCTGCCGACGCTCCTCGAATGGATGATGACGTTGCATGACCGGGATTCGAGCTGGCAGGATCCGTCGTTGCAGCGCATGTGCCAGGCCTTCGCGCGCACGCTCGACATGAGCCGGCAACTCGCGGGCCGCCTGGTGGTCCATCCCGCCAACATGTTGCGCAACCTGCATCGGACTCAAGGGCATATCCTGGCGGAGGACTTGGTGTTTCGGTTGGCGCCCAAACTTGGCAAAGCCGTGGCTCACGAGTTGCTGCATGCGACGCTGCGCGAAGCCCGGGCATCGGGGATCTCGCTGCAAGACGCCATCGCCGCGCAGCCTGCCCTTGCCGCTGAGTTCGACGCCGATGCTTTGAGCTTGCCGCCGCCGCATCATCTCGCGCTGTGCGCCGAGGTGACCGATCGCGCTCTGGCTGCGATCGAACGCCGGAGAAACGATCCGGACGGCAATCCGGCGTAGGCGCATCGCCGGCTCCGGCCGGTCTGGGGAGACTCCCGCAGACGCCGCGCCCACCTTCCGCTTGGCGCCTCCAGCAAGAACGCCGGGCGTTGCGATGGCAAGATTCAGGTGCCGTCCGCCATCACGCTCTCGGGGATGGCGCCCATCTCTGCCCCGCCCAGCGCATTGCGCACAAGCACCAGCTCCGCCGCGATCGCCACGGCGATCTCGGCCGGCGTGCGGCTGCCCAGCCGCAGCCCCACCGGCCCATGCAAGCGCTCGATCTCCTTTTCGCTCAAGTCGAACAGGCGCAGCCGCTCGCGCCGCTTGGCCTGGTTGGCGCGCGAGCCCAGGGCGCCGACGTAAAAAGCCGGTGATTTGAGGGCTTCGAGCAGCGCCATGTCGTCGAGCTTGGGGTCGTGTGTGACGGCCACGATGGCGGTGCGCTCGTTGGTGCCGATCTCCAGCACGGTGTCGTCGGGCATGGTGGTCAGCAAGGTGGCTTGCGGCTCGTTCCAGTCGGCGAAGAATTCTTCGCGCGGGTCGCAGACGATGACATGGAAGTCCAGGGTGCCGGCGATGGCGCACAACACCCGCGCGGTCTGGTTGGCGCCGATGATCAGCAGGCGCCAGCGCGGGCCGTACACATTGCGGAAGACGCCGCCGTTCAGGCAAGGGCCGTCGGCTGGAGTGGCCGGCAGCAGCCGCGCGGTGCCGGTTTCAAGATCGAGTTCGCGCCGGATCAGGCGGTGTTGGCGAATGGCGTCCAGGACTTCGTCGAGCCAGGCCGGGTCGCGCAGCGGCTCGCAAACCAATTCCAGCGTGCCGCCACAGGGCAGGCCAAATTGGGCGGCCGATTCGCGGGTAACGCCATAGTTGAGACGGCGGGGAGCCGTGCCGAGCTGGTCCTCGCGGGCGCGCCGCACGAGATCATCCTCCACGCAGCCGCCGGAGACCGAGCCCATGACGCGGCCGTCGCCGCGCACGGCGAGCATGGCGCCGGCCTGGCGGGGTGCGGAACCCCAGGTTTGTACCACGCTGACCAAATGCACCGGATGGCCGGCGCGCAGCCAATCGCGGGCAGATTGCAGCACTTCCAGATCCAGGGGACTCACGGGACTATCCTCTAGTCGCTGCGCGACTTCCTCCCCGAAGGAGGATTCGCGCTCGGCGCGCTCATGCGCGTGGGTCTTTCCCGGCGACGGAGCGCGAACGCTCCTAGTCGCGCCAGGGCGGGGCCACTATACTGCGCGGCATGCCGCAAGTCGATCCAGAGTCCCTCCGGTCCACGCCATGGCCAGGTCTCAGCGCTGGCCAGGAGCGTGACGCCAGCGTGGGCATTTTGCTGGCGGCCGGTCATGGCCGTCGCTTTGCCGCGCTGTCGGGCGGCGCCGACAAGCTCCTGGCGCCGCTGCCCGGCGGCATGGCGGTGGCCGCGGCCAGCGCCCGGGCCCTGCTGGCGGCGGTGGAGGTCGTGGTGGCGGTGGTCCGGCCGGACAGCAGGGCGCTGGCGGCGGTGTTGCAGACCGAAGGCTGCCGGGTGTTGATGGCGGCCCAGGCCCGCGAAGGCATGGGAGCAAGCCTGGCGGCGGCGGCGGACCATTGGCGCAGCGCCGGCGCAGCGGGGATGGCGTGCGCTCCTGGCCGCGTGTTGGTGGCGTTGGCCGATATGCCATGGATCCGGCCGGAAACCCATGCGAAGGTGCTGGCCGGAATGCAGCGATCCGCCATTGCCGCGCCCCTGTTCGAAGGCGAGCGTGGTCATCCCGTCGCATTCGACGCGAGCCTGTTGTCCGAGTTGGCCGCCTTGCGTGGAGAGACCGGGGCCAGGGATCTCATCCGGCGCCACGGCCTGGCGTTGGTGGCCACCGACGATCCCGGTGTGCTTCGCGACGTCGATACGCCGCTGGATCTGGATTCGCCGGAGGCATGATCGGGGCTGGCGTTTTGGCGGATGGTCACGGCGCTGATGATAATGTATGGTAGATTCCCTACGGCTTGCATGGGTATAGGTTCGCAGGAGGGCGCGACAGGCACGAGCCAACGCCGCCCCGTCGCTCCTCTGTTTTTGTGGGTGAATATCCCGGCGTCCGCGCCATCCCGCAGAGGCCGGTCCTTCCCGTGAGGCAACGAAAGCAGAGTGGGCGCAAGGTCGTTTCCGGCCGACCGCTCGTCGGCGCGGGTATGTGCGGCATGGAGGCAGGCGCAAATGATCGGCGGGTTATCACGACGCGGTTTTATCAAGCTCGGCACCTTCAGCGGCATCACGGTCATGTTTGCCCGATTGCCCGTCGCCAAGGCCCTTGAAGTGCATTCCGGCCAGCACGCCACCGATTGGGTGGCGCCCGACGGCAAGGTACGCTATCGCTGGGACGCGATCCGCAAGGTCACGGGCGAGAAAGTGTTTGCCCGGGATTTCCGGGCGATGGACCTGCCCGGCTGGCCCAAGGAACAGGCGCACGCTTTCTTCATCAAGGCCACCGAGGTCGACAAAACCTTCGAAGGCGTGGATTTGTCGGTACTGGGGGCCGGGCTCCAGCCCGACCGCCTGCTGTTGCACGAAGATCTCGAGCGCGACGGCGTCAGGGTGCCGCAGCCCGCCGACCTCGGTGTCGAGTTCTACGGCAAGGATTTCCTCACGCCCAAGGGCGCCACGCCGCCGATGTATGGCCAGCCGGTGGCGCTGCTGATCTACCACGACTTCGACCGTTTCGTGATGGCCAAGCGCCAACTGCGTTTCGCCAAAGACGTCGTGCGCTACGGCAAGGTCACCGGCCTGGAGCCGCCACCCAACTATGGCGCGGCGCGCTATGTGCGCATCGGTGGTGCGTCGCCGGCCGATCCGCCGGAGTTTTCGCCCATGCAGGATGCGGTGATCTGGGGCAACTTCGATGGCGATAGCGCGGTCTGGCCGCCGGCCGATCCCCAGGGCATGTTCGTGCCGCGCTCGGTGCAGCCCAAGCACCGCGGTGGCGGCGCGGCGCCCGATGCCGCCAAGGTCGCCCAGGAAACCTACGAACCGATGCGCCGCGGCATGGCCGCGGCCGATGCCATCGCGAAAGACATCGAGGCCGCGCGAAGCAATCCCGGCAAGCTCGTGTTGCGCCGCCAAGGCTTCTCGCAGTCCATCGATCCCTGTGCGATGGAACCGGACAACGGCAATGCCTGGTACGACGCGACCACCCGCACCCTGCATATTCTGGTGGCGGCGCAATCGCCCTACGAGGTGGCGCGCGTGGCGGCCGATATGGTGCGGGGCAATACGCGTTTTCCGGTGGAAACCATCGAGCTGCTCTCGGGCACCACGGTGGGCTACGGCTCCAAAGACCATTCCATCTTCCCGTTCTATACGATCGCGGCCTGTTTCTACGGCGATGGTCGGCCCGTGCGCATGGCCAACGATCGCTACGAGCAATTCCAGCTCGGCATGAAGCGCCACTCGATCGAGATGGACCTCACCCTGGTGGCCGACCGTAAAAGCGGCCGCTTCGAGATCCTCAAGGGTCTCTACACGCTCAACGGCGGCGGGCGCGCCAACTTCTCGTTCTCGGTGGCGCAGGTGGCGGCCACCGGGGCGCAGTCGATCTACTATTTTCCCAAGTCCGACCTCGCCGGAGTGGCGCTGGCCTCGGCCGCCGTCGAGGCCGGATCGATGCGGGGCTATGGCACCATCCAGGCGATGTCGATCACCGAGCTCCTGGTCGACGAAGCCGCCGCCGAACTCGGCATCGACCCCATCGAGCTGCGTCTGCGCAATGCCATGCGTCCCGGTGACCCCAACACCCAGGGTGCGGTGCCGCTGGGCGACCCTCGCAACGTTGAAATGCTGCGCCGCGCCGCGGCCCATCCGCTCTGGGTTCAGCGCGACAAGGCCAAGGCCGCCTACGACGCAGCGAATCCGGGGCGCCGCTATGGCGTTGGCTTCGCCCAGGTGCAAAAAGACTACGGCACCGGCGCCGACACCAGCGCCTTGCTGCTCGAATTCGACGCCGAAGGCAAGATCACCATGCGTCACTGCGTGCAAGAGATCGGCACCGGCGCCACCACGGCGCAGCAAGTGATGGTGCAGCGTGTGCTGGGCAAGGTGCCCGATGTGGCTTTGTTTGGCGAAACGGAATTCGAGCAATTGCCTCTGGTGAGCAATTGGGAGCCTTTCACCATCACCCAAGAGGAACAGGACGAACTCCAGAAAAATCCGTTCTGGGTGCCGTTCATCCTGCCGGCGATGAGCGCTTCCAACAGCGTGTATTTTATCGGCTTCGGCACTCGCCAGGCCGCGCAGTTCCTGCTCGAACATGCGGTGTGGCCGGCCGCGCGCGCGATCTGGAGCGAGGGCCCGGCGGGAGGCCAGATGGCCAGCGGCAACGTGCAACTGAGCGACCTGCGTGCCGTGCCGGGCGGCATCGGTGGTGGCGGCATGTCGCCCATTCCCTTCGAGCGGATCGCCAAAAAAGCCCACGAAATGGGCCTGGTCACCGGTGTGGCGCTGCATTGCTTCAGTCGCTGGGAGTGGGCGCAGGCCGAATTCGATATCCCGGGCACGGGCCGGCGCACGTTGCCGGTAGACGCCCTGGCCGTACGCTATGGCGATGGCGCCCCCGCCGAGCTCAAGCGGCGCATGACCACCGGCGGCTACGACTACATCAAACGCAGCGGCGTGCGGTTTCCGCCGGCCCAGCGCAACAACGCCGGCGTTACCACCTACACGCCCGCGGCCTGCCTGGTCGAGCTCAATGTCAATACCTTTACGGGTGAGGTCGAGATCATGAGTCACCATAGCCTGCTCGATACCGGCACGGTGGTCGTGCCCGAGCTGGTGTCGGGCCAGCAGCAGGGTGGGGTGGCCATGGGCATCGGGCATGCGCTGATGGAAGAATTGCCGCTGTATGCCGATGGCCCGGGCGACGGCACCTGGAATTTCAACCGCTATACATTGCCGCGTGGCAAGAACGTGGCGGTCTGGACGCAAACCGCCGAGTACCTCGATCCCCTCACCGAAGGCGCGCCGCCCAAGGGCCTGGCCGAGGTGGTGATGATCCCCGTCGTTGCCGCCACCGGCAGCGCCATTACGCACGCCATTGGCAAGCGTTTCTACCGGCTGCCGTTTACACCCGACAAAATCCAGCAGGCGCTGGCCGATGAGTCGAACGCCGCGCCGCCCGGGTACGACGCGAAGCCCACGGATAAAGCAAGCACAACGCCGGCGCCAGCCGCCACAGGTAGCCGGGCAGCGATGCGTCCCGGAACGGAGTCTGTCGCATGAGCCTCGAAAAACGACCGCTAACGTTAACCATCAACGACAAGCCGGTGGGACCGATCGACGTTCCGGTGGGCATGCCGATGATCGACTTCCTGCACGGCTATCTCAACCTCACCGGCACCCACTTCGGTTGCGGCCAGGGCGTTTGCCACGCCTGTACGGTGATGGAGCTGCGCCCCGATGGCAGCGCCACCGAGAGCCGCACCTGCATCTCCGATGCGCATTTCTTCAATGGCAAATCGATCCGCACGATCGAAGGCCATGCGCAACGCGATGCCAATGGCGAAGTGCGCGAGCTCACGCCGGTGCAGCAGGCCTTCATCGATCATTTTTCCTTCCAGTGCGGCTACTGCACGGCCGGCTTCGTGGCCGGCGCCACGGTGTTCATCGATCAGCTCAAGCGCAAGCCGGTGAAACGGGCCGAGCTCGAAACGGCGATCGAAGCCTCGCTCGATGATCATATCTGCCGCTGCACGGGCTATGTGCGCTACTACGAAGCGGTGAAAAGCGTGGCGTTGGCCACGCCGGGCTGCGTGGTCGACTGACGGGGGCAACGATGAGAAGCCATGGCTTGCTGCGCAAGATCCTGTTGGCCCTTCTGGTCATCATCATTCTGTTCGCGCTGGCGGTGTTCTTCGGCCTGTTTCGCACCTCCAGCGTGGCGCCGGGCGTCGCCCAGCCGTTATCAGACGCACAGATGCAGGAACTCCGCCCGCGCGGCCGCGAGCTGGCGCTGGTGGGCGATTGCTTCGGCTGCCACTCCAAGCCCCAGGGGCCGATGGGCGCGGGGGGGCTGGCCATCGGCACGCCCTTCGGTACGCTGCATTCCACCAATATCACGCCCGACCCCACCCACGGGATAGGCGGCTATACCCGCGCAGACTTCCACCGTGTGCTGCGCGATGGCATTGCGCCCGGCAACCGCAACCTCTATCCGGCGATGCCTTACGTGTTCACGCATCTCACGCGACCCGAAGACATCGATGCTTTATATGCCTACTTCATGAGCCTGCCGCCCATCGCGCAAGCCAATGTGCCCAATACCGGCGCGTTCCGGCTGCCCGTGCGCCAGTTCATGAACTTCTGGAATCTGCTCAACTTCCCCAACCGGCAGCCGCCCGACGACCCTCAACGCTCCGCGCAATGGCTGCGCGGCGGCTATCTGGTAGAGGGCCTGGGCCATTGCGCGGCCTGCCACACGCCGCAGAATGTCATGATGGGCACGGATTTCTCACGACCGCTGCAAGGCGGCGAGATCGACGGCATGCGAGTGCCCGACATCACCGCGGCCACGCTGACCCAGCGCGGCTTCAACGTCGATACTTTGAGCCAGTACCTGAGTACCGGTATCGCTCCGCAAGGCACGGCATTCGCGGGCATGTACACCGTGGTGCATTTTTCAACCGGCGCCATGGAATCCGGCGATGTCGAGGCGGTGGCCACGTATCTGCTCACCGGCCCGGATGGCAAGATCGCAGCTCCTGCCGCGCCGCCAGCGCCGCTGCCGGCCGCCACCGCCGCGGATACCCCTGCCTCTGCTACCACTGCTACCGGGGATGCCGCAACCGCAACCGCTGCCGCCACCGGGTCAGGCGCCGACCTGACGGCTGGCCGTTTGTCCTATATGTCGGCCTGCGCCGGTTGCCACGGCGCCAATGGCGAAGGCATCCCCAACGTGGCCCCGGCCATGAAGGGCAATTCCACCCTGGCCATGGCTGATCCGCACAATCTCATCAGCGTGGTGCTCAATGGCGTGCCCACGCAAACCTTTCCGGGTGGGCAGCGCATGTACGCCATGCCCGGATTTGCCCACTTGCTGAGCGACCAGGAGATCGCCGAGCTGGCGACCTGGGCGCGCGCGGAGTGGGGTGGCCAGGCCAAGCCAGTGACCGAGGCGCAGGTCGGCGCCATGCCGCGATCGAGGGATTGATCTCGGCGGGGATCGGCGCTGGCCCTCGACGGCGCTTTCTGGGCGATTCTCGCGGGATACGAACGATACGACCGGATCACGCCGCCGGTATACGTGGCCATGGCCGGAATCGTTCCACCGCCATGCGGCAAGGCCTGTCGGCGCCCAAGTAACGCGCCCGCGCAAGCCTCGGCAGACAAGGCCAAGGCTCACGGAAGATGCGGGCTCAATCCCGGCGCTCGTACACCCCCAGCTTGCGATGCAACGGCGATTCGTCTGCGATGAACAGGAACGACGGCTCATTGCGCAGGTTCTTGAGCGTAACCGCCTCATAGCCGGGCGCGCAGCAGGTGTCGGCGTCTTGCAGGTCGAAAGTGCTGCCCACGATCCGGGCCTGCACCTGGCCTTCGACCACGTGGAAGACTTGCGACGGCGAGCGGGCGGGCAGGTTCAGGGTTTGGCCGGGGCGCAGCATCAGCGCATAGAAACCGAGATTATTCTGCGCGTCGCGGCCGGTTTCGGGATTGACGTAAGTGACCTGCACCGCGTCGAGATCCGGCTGGTGGTCGGCCAGCGCCAGCAGGGCGGCGCGGGCTTCGGCCCAGGGGTAGCGCAGCACCGGGTAGTCGGCGCTGCCGCGCTCGAACATCGGCGTGGGCAGCAGGCCGCCGCGGGCATACACCGGATCGCCGCGCATGGGGCTGACGGTCTGGCGTTCGCCTTCGATCACATACGACGCCTCGGCATAGTAGACCAGCGGCAGATCGAGCACGTCGAGCCAGACCACGGGTTTGTCGCCGTCGTGCTCGTGTTCGTGCCACAGGCCGGTGGGGGTGAGGATCAGGTCGCCCCGCTCCATGGGGCACTTCTGGCCGCCCACGGTAGTGGTGGCGCCGGCGCCTTCGACGATCATGCGCACGGCATTGGGCGTGTGGCGGTGGGCGGGAGCCCACTCGCCCGGCAGCAGCAATTGCATGCCCAAATACATGGCCGGGCTGACCTTCATGTTTTCCAGGCCATGGCCGGGGTTGGCCAGCACCAGCACGCGGCGCTCGGCTTTTTCGATGGGGGTGAGTTCGCCGGCCTGCATCAGCAGCGGCCGCAGCGCCGAGTAGGACCAATGAATGGGCCGCGTATTGCGGGTGGGCACGTTGGGCGGCAGCACGGCGCGCAGGCTGGGCCAGAGCGGCACCAGGTTCTGGGCGGTGAGTTCGTCGCGATAATCCTGGGGCAGGTCTTCCAGACGGCCCAGGGTGTCGAATCGAGCGGTATCGTTCATGATCGTATTCTCCGGATCAGCCTTGTTGCAGGCAGTTGTTGACGTTCCAGCCATACAGCCATTCGATGGCGTCGTAGAAGCGTTCTTGCGAGCGGCCCTTCCAGAGGCTGTTGCGGATGAGGCGCTCGACGCCGGTGGCATGGTAGAGGCGGCCCATTTCGCGGCCCGATAAAACGATGCGGCCGGTGCGGGTCACGCGGTTCTTTTGATACAGCGGCAGGGCCTGGGCCCAGTCGTTGCCGGTCACGCGCAGCGCTTCGCCCAGGGTGACGGCGTCTTCCATCGCCATGCAGGCACCCTGCGCCATGTACTGGGTGGTGGGATGGGCGGCGTCGCCCAGGATGGTGGCGCGGCCGAACACCCAGGTGTCGATGGGCTCTTTATCGGCGGTGGCCCAGCGCTTCCAGCTCTTGGGCAGTTCGATCAACTGGCGGGCCTTGGGGCTGATGCCCTGGAAGTAGCTTTCGACCTCGGCCTTGGAGCCGTCTTTGACGCCCCATTCTTCCTGTTCGCGGCTATGGAAGGTGACCACCACATTGTATTGCTCGCCGCCGCGCAGCGGATAGTGCACCAGATGGCACTTGGGTCCGGCCCAGAGGCTGGCGGCGTTCCATTGCAGCTCGGCGGGAAAATCGGCCTTGTCGACCACGGCCCGGTACACCACGTGGCCCGTGATCCGGGCCGGATCATTGACGTATTGCTCGCGCAGCACCGACCGTACGCCATCGGCGCCGATCAGGGCCTGGCCCTGCCAGCGCTTGCCGTTCTGGTCGATGGCGGTCACGGTGTGGCGGGTTTCGTCCTGCTCCACCGCCACGATGCGGGTGCTGGTATGAAACTCCACCTGGCCGGTTTCCTGGGCGCCCTCGAGCAGCGACAAATGCACGTCGACACGATGGATCACCGCATAGGGGTTGCCGAAGCGGGCACGGAAGGCTTCGCCGGTTTCCACGCGGCCGACCAGGGATTCGTCGATCGCGTCGTGCATGACGAGGTAATCGGTATAGACCGCGCGATCGCGGGCCTTCTCGCCCACGCCCAGCGCATCCAGCGCATGGAAGGCATTGGGGCCGAGCTGGATGCCGGCGCCGATTTCGCCGATTTCGGCGGCTTGCTCGAACACTTGCACGCGAAAACCCTGGCGCACCAGGGCGAGGGCGGCAGCCAGGCCGCCGATACCACCGCCGGCAACCAGAACGGGAAGAGAGGATGAGGTCATGGATGAGCTCCGGTAGGCGGGGATGGAATCAGCGCACGTCGACGGCGAGCGTGCCCAGCCCGGCGATGCTGGCCCGCATATGGTCGCCGGCATGCACTTGCGATACGCCTTCGGGGGTGCCGGTCATGAGCACATCGCCGGGATGGAGGGTGTAGAACGACGACGCGAAAGCGATCAGCTCGGCGACGCCGAGCACCAGATCGCGCGTGTTGGCCTGCTGCCGCACTTCGCCGTTCACGGTGATCGAGAGCTCCAGGTTGGCGACGTCGGCGATCTCGTCGGCGGTGGCCAGATAGGGGCCCAGTACGGTATAGCCGTCGGGCGATTTGCGCAGACTGCGTTCTTCGGGACCGCGCACGGTCATATCCAGGCCCACGCAATAGCCGGCCACGTAGTCGAGGGCATCGGCGGCCGCGATGTGTTTGCCGGTCTTGCCGATCACGGCCACCAGTTCGATTTCGTGATCGTTGCGGCGCTCGGGCCGCGCCAGCGTCACGCCGGCCGAAGCGCCCACCACCGAGCTGTTGGCCTTGAGGAACAGGCCCACGCGCTGGATCTCCCCCACCTGGTTCTGATGGTGGATGGCGGCATCGGCACGGGCTTCTTCCAGGTGCTTGAGGTAATTCACGGGGGCGGCCACCACCTTGCCGGGGTTGGCCACCGGGCTCAGCAGGGTGACCTCCGGGAGGCGATGGCGCGGTGCCGCCGTTTGGCTGGCCAGCATCTCGCGAATGCGGCTACAGACCGCCGGCAGGTTGGCGATCAGGACATCGTAGCTGGGCAGCGGATAGCGGTACGACGGCAGCGCGTCCAGCGCGGCGGTGACGTCGATGATGTCGTCGCCCTCGACGAGTCCCAGGCGTTGGTCGTTGAATCGGCAGAGTCGCATGATGGTGGTTGTCTGAAATAAAAGGGTGGGGGATTGCCGGATTTCCTGGAATCCACTATAGGGATTCCAGATTATCAATACAATGGAAAAACTCTGATCATGACGATCGGTTTTATTGATAATGGTCGGCAAGGGCAGGCGAATCCTTCCCCGCGGTGGCAGTGCCCCGAGAGCATCTGCTACCCGCCTTGGGGCGATGCCGACCTCTTTCGCCGGGGGCGGGAGCCTGTATCGTGAGCAGTCTGGACTTGCGGCACCTGAGGATTTTTCTGGCCCTCCATGCCGCCGGCAATGTGTCGCGGGCGGCCGAGAACGTCGGATTGAGCCAATCGTCGGTCAGCGTGGCGCTGGCGCAATTGCGCGAACACTACGGCGATCCGTTGTTCGTGCGCACCGCCGGCGGCATGCGAGCCACGCCGCGCGCCGAGCAATTGCTGCCCTTGGTGCGGCAAGCGTTGCAACTGCTGGATCGCAGCCTGGAGCAAGCAGCCGAGTTTCAGCCGGCGGACATCGTGCGCGAGTTCCGGGTCGGCATGACCGACGTCGGTCACGTCACCATCTTGCCGCGCCTGCTGGCCCGCCTGCAGCGAATGGCGCCGGGCGTGAGCCTGAGCTTGCGCCACCTTAGCCACGAAACCGCCCGGCAGCTCGAAACCGGCGAGCTGGATCTGGCGATGGGGTTTACCGAGGACATCCGGGCGGGCTTCTATCGGCAGAAATTGTTCGACGAAGGGTTTGCCTGCATCGCCTCGCGCCGGCATCCGCGTATCGGCACGCGCATGACCCTGGAGCAGCTCTCCCGCGAGCAGCACGTTAGGGTCACGCTGTCGGCCACGGCGCACTCCGTGATCGACCGCATCCTGAAGCGCGAGGGCGTGCAGCGCACGATCGCCGCCAATGTGCCGTCGTTCCTGGGGCTGGCCCAGGTGGTGGCCAACTCCGAACTGGTGGCCATCGTACCGATGCGGCTGGCGGCGGTGTTCGCGGCCGAAAGCGGCGTCAAGGTGGTAACGCCACCGGTGCATTTTCCACCCTATGCCGTCATCCAGTACTGGCACGAACGCTATCATCGGGATCCGGCCAACGCTTGGCTGCGTTCGATGGTGTTCGAAGCCACCAACGCCTTGCCGCTGCCCTTGCCGGTCGATGATTATCCTAACCAGGAGATGCCATGATTGCCGAACTCGTCACCTTTCGCTTTCCGCCCGGATGCAGCCGCGCCCAAGCGCAGCAATCGGCGTTGTCGGTGGTGCCCGCCTGGCAGGCCAACCCCGATCTGATCCGCAAGCATTTTCTATGGGGCGGCGATGGCTCGGGCGCCGGCCTGTATTTCTGGCCCTCGCGCGAAGCCGCCCAAGCCGCGCATACGCCGGAATGGATCGCCCGCAAAGAGGCCGAGTCCGGTTCCAGGGTGGAGATCCAGTACTTCGACGTCATGCTGACCCTTGATAATCGGGCCGGAACGGTCGATGCTTACGAAGGTCCGGCGTCGGCCTGACCTCGCGCCCAAACGAAGTTTCGACCCCAGCCGAAGCGGCCAGCCTCGCCGCTAGCCGCCGCGCGTCGGTATCCGGACAAAACAGGCCAGATCCGGATATCCGTTCACGGAGTCAATCCGAATAATCGATGGTGATTCGCCGAACCGTGCCTGGAGCGGTTACCAAGACCTAGGAGAAGAAGGATGAACCCCATTTCGGAATTGAAAGCTGTCGCACGCCCCTGGCGCAAAGCCCTTTTGGCATCCGGCATGGCCGCGGTGCTGAGCCTTGCGGCACCGCTGGCCCACGCCTGGCCCAATGGGCCGGTCACCATGATCGTGCCGTCGTCGCCCGGCAGCGCGCCCGACGTGCTCGCTCGCAAGCTGTCCGAGAAACTGGGCTCCACCCTGAAGGTGCCCGTGATGGTGGAAAACCGCCCGGGCGCCAATGGCGTGATCGGCGCCTCGGCGATCGCCACGGCCAAGCCGGATGGCCAGACCATCATGCTCTACGACCGCCTGGTCATGATCGTCAATCCCATCCTGCTCGACAAACTGCCCTACGATCCGGCCGCGCTGCAGGGCGTCGCCGATGTGGCCGGCGTCAACCTGGTGTTCGTCTGTGGCGCCAAGCAGCCCTTCAATACCTGGGAAGAAATGATCGCCGCCGCTCGCGCCAAGCCGGGCGAACTGTCGGTGGGCACCGGCGGCCGCGGCAGCGTACACCACCTGAGCGTCGCCCGTGTCGAACAACACTACGGCGTCGACATGATCGACGTGCCTTACAAAGGTATGGCGCCGGCCACCGTCGCCCTGCTGGGCGGCGAAATCGATTGCATTGTTTCCGGCCAGGAAACCGTGATCGACCATGTACGGGCCGGCACCCTGAAGGTGCTGGCCATCGGTGCCGAAGAGCGCTCCAAGCTGCTGCCCGAGGTGCCCACCCTCAAGGAACTCGGCGCTCCGGCCGATCTCCTCGTGCCCACCAGCTTCGTCATCTACGTGCCAACGGGCACGCCGGCGCCGGTGATGGATGAAATCCACAAGGCCATGAGCGACGCCCTGGAAGATGACGCCATCGTCGAATACTTCGCATCGCGCGGCCTGTCGGCCGCCGTGAGCTCGCGTGAAGCCGTGAAGGAAACGGCCGAGCGCGATGCCGCGGGAATCGGCAAGCTGATCAAGGATGCCAACATCCGGCTGGAATAAGCCGCATCGGGTCCGGGCCCGCCACACAGGCGGGTTCAGGGCCACGCCTCACGGTATCCAGCAAATGGCTCAGGGTTACTCCCGAGCCATTTTCTTTGGAGCATGCGATAGCATGGCCGGCCGGCGTCTTTTGGTTACAGCGGCGCCGTTAGCTTATTTTCCATGGGATTCATCATGCCAGACCACCTTTTTTCGGCGGCGGAGCACGTGCTGCAGTCCCATTTGCGGTTCGTGTCGTCCGACGCCGACGAAATCCGCGACCGGGTCACGGGCGCGCTCACCGACCATCGCCTGGAGCCCTTGGAGTCCGCCCTCGACTCCCGGCTGTACGGCACGCTACCGCATGATGGCGACGACCTCCAGGCCTGCGTGCTCGAATATGGCGCCGCGGTGTCGATCCGGACGGCGCCCACCCGCGACTGTCTGCTGGTCCAGATCCCCCTGAGCGGGCGCGTGCAAGTGTCGTGCGATGAAGGCTACTGGGACATCCGGCCCGGCCAGGGGCTGATCCTGCCTTCGGCCACGCCGCTCGATATCCATTGGGCCCGCGGGGCCTCGCAACTCATCGTCAAAATCCCGCTGAGCCGCTTCGAGCGCACGTGCAACTCCCTCACCGGCAGGCCGCTCGCCGATGCGCCGTTGTTCCGGCGCGAGATCAGGCTCGACGAAAAAGCCGGCATGTATTGTCGGGGCCTGATCGACTACGTCTGTTATCAGCACGGCGAGGCCGGAGCGGCATCGCCCCGGTTCGGCGTACGCGCGGCCGAAGAGGCGCTCGTCAGCCATCTCCTGCTCAATTATTCCTCGGCCGTGCGAGACGACCGCGCCCCGCCGCGCCGGGCGTTGCCAAGGTCGCTGCGCCTGGCGCGTGAGTTCATCGAGGCGCGGCTGCGCGAACCGATCAGCCTGGCCGACATCGCCGATTACGCCGGCGTGAGCGTGCGCAGCCTGTCGCGGGCTTTCCAGGAACAATACGAGATGTCGCCGATGCAGGCCGTGCGCAGCTTGCGACTGGAAAGAATCCATGATGAACTGCGGACCGCGCGAGCGGGCGCCAGCGTCACCGAGGTAGCCCTGCGCTGGGGCTACTGCCATTTGGGCCGCTTTGCCGCGGCCTACCGCGAGCGCTTCGGCGAAGCGCCCAGCGAGACTTTGCGCCGGGCGGGGTGATGCGCTAGCGATGCTATCCTCGCGTGCACTAAGAGGATTTGGTGAATCGACTTCACCATTCATGATGCCAAGAATCTATGCCAGAAAAACCTAGTACGCCGCATCCGGACCGTGAGTTGCTGCGTCGCTATCGCGAGGCGGGCGCCGCCGTGCAGGCGGATGCCGGCAATCCGCTGGGCCACGCCATGGGCCTCACCGTGGAGTATGTCGATTTCACCAGCGGCGATGTGCGGCTGGCTTTCGAGCCGCCGGCCTGGCTGACGCAAGGATCGGGGGTTTTGCAGGGCGGTGCGGTCACGGCCATGCTCGACTTCGCCATGGCTTACGCGAGCCTGGCGGTGGTGCCGGCGCCGGCCGGGGTCGCCACCACCAATCTCTCGGTGGCCTTCCAGCGCGCTGCCATGCCGGTGCGCCTGGTGGCAATCGGCCAGATCGAACGCGCCGGCCGGTCCATGGTGTTTACGCGGGCCGAGTTGCGCCAGGCGGCCGACGAGAAGCTGGTGGCTACGGCCACTTCCACCTTGGTGATCGTCTAAGCATCCGGGCTTTGGTCCGACGTTTTGTGGGCAAGGCCGGCATTTTTTTATCTCGTGCCGGGGCGGGGGGCACCCGTAGCGGGCTCAAGAACGGCAGGGCGCCCTCACCGCCGCAGCCGGTGTCGCGGGCCGGGGGGTTCAGGCGCTCTCGGCTCAGGCCGCCTGCCGCTGCTTGAGATCCAGCGCCACATCCACGATCATGTCTTCCTGGCCACCGACCATGCGGCGTTTGCCCAGTTCGACGAGGATATCCACGGTCTTCAAGCCATACTTGG
>Ga0172382_10001585_pt1 | contig 40467 bp, 35 predicted proteins | sample Leawel138RmetaG_FD_122245 | JGI IMG/M metagenome (GOLD analysis project Ga0172382, IMG submission 122245) | Leachate microbial communities from a municipal landfill in Southern Ontario, Canada - Leachate well 138R metaG | ecosystem: Engineered > Solid waste > Landfill > Unclassified | place... | reverse complement strand
GCGTAAAAGCAAAAAAACGTCGGATTACCCGTGTTTGTCATTCCGGACTTGATCCGGAATCTCGCTTTTACTACTCTTGTTACGTGAGTGACGGAGTGGGAGGAAAGCGTAAAAGCAAAAAAACGTCGGATTACCCGTGTTTGTCATTCCGGACTTGATCCGGAATCTCGCTTTTACTACTCTTGTTACGTGAGTGACGGAGTGGGAGGGGCAAGGTAAAAACGGGAAAAAAAGGAGAGAAAATGGAGAAGATAGGTGTCATTAAATATAATGTTTCTGGTTTACCTGTTGAAGATTTTTTTCCTTGGTGTCAAGATAATGGTGTTAAATATACAGAGTTGATGAGAGCCGATATATGGAAAGATGTTGGTAGCACAGAAAATGATGTTACTAAGGTATCTGCACTTCTCTCAAAGTACGATTTAAAAGTTTCTCAAGTAGCTGCTGGAAACGATTTTATTAAAGCAACCCCTGAAGAGTTTGATGAACAACTTCGTATAATTAGTGAATTATGCAAAATGGTTAAAGATCTCGGTTTTAATCAATTAAGAGTAGATGGTGGATGGCCGAAAGAAGATGTAGAAGAAAAATTTTATAGGGACCTTGTTATAGATGGTTTAAAAAAAGCAGCAGAAATTGCCAATAAAGAAGAGGTCTATCTTGCTTTAGATAATCACGGAAAAGTTACTAACGATTATCTTTTACAGTTAGATGTTTTTAAACAGGTTGATTCAAAGTATTTTGGAGCCAACCTTGATACAATGAATTACAGATGGTATGGATATCCTGTTGAACAGTTAAAAGATATTTATAGAGAAATTGCTCCTTACACTCTTCACACTCACCTGAAAGACGGTATTAAAGCAGATATTGATTTTAAGTATTCTGCAAGAGTGCTTGGCGAAGGTGAAATTCCTTTGGTTGAAACAATGCAGATTTTAAGAGAGGTTGGATACAAAGGTGTGTGGTGCATTGAGTATGAAGGCAAAGATGGTATAGAAGGATACAAAAAATGTGTTGATTGGTTAAAAAATAATGTCTGATGAAAATTTTTTGTATAAGAATTGTCCCTTAATTTAAAGTTAAAGGGAAAGGAGAGATAAGTTGGTTATGCCTATACTTATATTGGGTTCGTTGGGTATACTTTTTGCGGTATTTTTAACATTTTTTAGTATTAAATTTAAGACAGAGGAAAATCCGCTTATTTCAAATATTTATGAACTTATGCCAAAAGCCAACTGTGGTGCTTGTGGTGTTGCTGGATGTAGCGGGTTTGCAGAGTTGCTTGCTGAAGGTAAAGCGTCCCCTGATAAATGTTCAATGCTTACAAGTGAAAACTTTAGTTCTATATGTTCGATACTTGGGCTCGAAGCCAAAGATAGAGTAAACAAGGTTGCAAAAGTTAAATGTTTTGGTGGGTTAAACGCTAAAACAAAATTTGAATATAAGACAGTTGAATCTTGCAATGCACTAAATGCTATCTTTGGAACTAACCTTGAATGTACGTATGGGTGTTTAGGGCTGGGCGATTGTGTTTCTGTGTGTCCGGTAGATGCTATCAAAATGAAAGAAAACGGGTTGCCTGATATTGATATTGAAACCTGCACCGGTTGTGGGCAATGTGTTACTGTGTGCCCAGCAAAAATAATTGAGTTACAACCCAAAGAAAAGGTTGTTCATATATCTTGTTCCTCTTGCGACAGAGGTCCTGCTGTTTTGAAAGTTTGTAAAGTTGGCTGTATTGGGTGTGGAAAATGTGTTAGAGTTTGCCCTCAAAATGCCATTACTATTAAAGATAATCTGGCTGTCATAGATTATGAAAAATGTGATAATTGCGGAACCTGTATAGATAATTGTCCAAGAAAAATTATTTTTAGCACTTCGATTAAAAGTGAACAACTTGCGTAATAAATAGTTTTTGCTCATATATGTTTTGATATGGTAATAATGGAAGAAAAAAATATTAAACTTCTAATCTCTTATGATGGAAGTAGTTTTTTGGGATGGCAAAAACAGGACAATCCTTCTACAATTCAACAAACCATAGAAGAGGCTATAAGGGATACTTTAAAGACAGATGTAAACCTGATTGGGTGCGGAAGAACCGATGCTAAAGTACACGCTATATCTTATGTTGCAAACTTTATAACTTACACTCGGTTGTCTGCGGAAAACTTAAAAAATGCTATAAATTCAAAGGTTGCACCCGAAATAATTATTAAAGAAGCAGAAGAAGTTCCTCTAAATTTTCATAGTAGATACGATGCCAAAGGAAAGATATATAGGTATTTGTTGACAGATGTGAAAAGCCCTTTTTTAAAAAATTATGTTACTTATGTAAAACCTGCTCCTAATTTAGATAAGATGTTAGAATCTACGTCTTTTTTTTGTGGAACACATAATTTTAAAGCTTTTCAAGCCTCAGGAAACTCTATAAAAAACACAGTAAGAAAAATAGATTGGATAAAAATTAAAAAAGAGAGAGCATTGGTTGACAAAACAATAGAGGTTACTTCAATAGAAATTAAAGCTAACGGGTTCCTTTATAAGATGGCAAGAAACATTGTTGGAGCAATTTTGTATGCTGGATGGGAAAAATTTGCACCTGAAAAAATATCTTCTTTAATTGAATCAGAAGATAGAAAATTATCTCCACCAACAGCAAAACCAGAAGGTTTATACTTGAAACAAGTGTTCTACTAAAAAATGAAAGATTTGCTAAAAATTAAAAAAGAGTTTACTAAAATTGCAGGAGATAGATATAAAGAAAATATTTCTTTATCTAAATATACAAGTTTCAACACAGGCGGTTTAGCAGAGCATTTTATCTGCCCTAAAGATGTAGATGAAGTTAAAAGTGTTTATGAAGTTTCTAATAGTTTTGGGGTACCGGTGTTTATACTTGGAAGGGGAACAAACACTCTAATAAGTGATGATGGGTTTAGAGGTGTTGTTATATCTACAGAAAACCTAAATAACATTTATGTGGAAGACAATATTGTTGTATGTGAATCTGGGGTAAGTATTGCTTCTTTACTTAAAACTACTTTATCAACTTCTTTGAAAGGTATTGAGTTTATGGTTGGAATACCGGGAACCCTTGGAGGTGCAGTTATATCTAATGCTGGATTAAAAAATATTTGGATTTCACATCTCTTAAAAGAGATAGGTATACTTTATCTTAACAATTTGAAGACAGGTGTTTTACTTAAAGATGATATTAATTTTGGGTATAGAATAAGCGGGTTAGAAAATGTCTTTGTGTATAAGGTTGTCTTGGTTTTAGAAAAATCTGATAAAAAAGAGATTCAAAATACCATAAACTGTTATATGAAAAAAAGGGGTAATTGTTTACATCCAGAAGGGTTTTCAGCAGGAAGTATCTTTAAAAACCCAGAAAATCATTTTGCTGGTAAACTAATTGAAGAGGCAGGGCTTAAAGGTTTTTCTGTAGGTGGAGCTAAGGTATCTGAAAAACACGCTAATTTTATAATTAACACAGGAAGTGCAACTTCTGCGGAGATATATTCGCTCCTTGTTTTAGTTCAAAAAAAAGTTAAACAATTGTTCAATATATCACTTGAACCAGAAATTAAAATAATAGGTAATTTTGACAAATGAAAATGAAAATATCAGTATTTTACGGTGGAGATAGTCCAGAAAGAGAAGTGTCTATATCTTCTGGTATGCAGGTTGCTAAAGCATTAAAAAAGATTGGGTATACAGTAACCTTAATTGACCCTTCAGAAAAAGATTTTCTTGTAAACCTTATGGAGGCAAAACCTGACTGCGTTTTTATAGCCCTGCATGGAGGTAAAGGTGAAAGTGGAATAATACAGGGCTTCCTTGAAACTCTTAATTTACCTTATACAGGGTCAGGTGTTCTTTCTTCGGCTATATGCTTAAACAAGATTATAATGAAGAAACTCTTTTTTTATCATAGTTTACCTACTGCTAATTTTGTAGAAATAAATGAAGGTACAACCCCTGATGACCTACCTTTTGGGTTTCCAGCTGTTGTAAAACCTGCAAACCTCGGGTCAACCATTGGAATTAAGATAGTCAAAGACCGTACAGAAATGTTGAACGCAGTTGAAGAATCTTTCTCTCTCGATAATGAAGTTTTTGTAGAAGAGTATCTTAAAGGAACAGAAGTTACAGTTGGAATCCTTGGTAATGAAAACCCAGAGATTCTCCCTATAATAGAAATAGAGACTCCAACAGGTTTTTATGATTATGAAGCAAAATATACAAGCGGAGGAAGTAAACATATAATACCACCAAGATTAAACAGAGACGCTCTTGCAAAAATAGAAGATGTTTCCTTAAAAACATATAAGGTCCTTGGATGTTCAGGGTGTGCAAGAATGGAAATAATTCTTTCAAAAGACGTTCCATATATTCTTGATGTTAATACTATACCTGGTTTAACAAATACAAGCCTTTTACCTGATGCAGCAAAAGCAGTAGGTATAACTTTTGAAGTTCTTTGCGAAAAACTGGTTCAGTTGGCAATAAAAAAATGCGAAAATCAAAGACACAAGAAAGGATAAGGGATGTAAGAAAGCAGACTTTTTTGAGAAGAAAAAAGAAACTGAAAATTATTTTGTCTATCATTCTGGTTGTTCTGCTTGTTGTTGGTACTATTACTCTAAAAAAATTGTCTATAAAATTTCTTAAAAATATGGAAATATTTTATATCAAGAATATAAATGTAATTCCTAAGTATGAAAGTTCTATCAATTCTGGGCTTCTTGAAATGGAAATGGGAAAAAACCTGCTTTTCTGTGATATAAACGGCTTAAGAGAGGTTATTGTAGAAAATCAGCAGGTTGAGGATTGTAAAATAAAAAAAATATTTCCTAATACTCTTCAAATTGAAGTGGTTGTTAGAAAACCTTGGATGTTCATTTTAGATAATGGAAACCTTTTTTGTGTTGACAGAAAAGGAAAGGTTGTATATCCTATAAAAGAAGGTTTCTCCTCATTTTCTATAATTGAAAATGTTTCTATTGAAAATCAAGAGGTTACAGAAAAAGATTTGTGGAAACTAAACACAATTAAAGAGATTGAAAACGCTTACAATTGTAACAACTTAAAGAAACATATCAACCCAGATAAAATTATATTTTTAAGAAATCAAGAGATGGTAATCTATTCTGATGGAAAAAGGATACTGGTCGCAAAAGAAGATATTGCTGAAAAATTCAAATTTTTAAAAATTGTGTTTAATGAGATAGAAAAAAATCAACAAAATTGGGAATATGTTGATATACGATTTGAAGACCCGATAGTTCGATAAAAAGAGAGAAAAAAATATGCTAAACCAAATTATCACAGCCCTTGATATAGGGACAAGTAAAATTTTTGGAATAACTTGTGTCGCAAAAGAGACTGGACTTGAGGCTATAGCCGCAAATGTTATGAATTTCTCTGAAGATATTGTTCAAAGAGGGAGAGTAACCGATATTGAAGAGGTTAGCAACAGTATTCATACAGTTTTGAGGTCATTAAAGAACGATTCTGGGGAAAATATTATAAAAGTCAATATTGGGTTAGGCGGTGGTCATCTTACCGGTATATCATATCCTAAAAGCATAACTATTGAGCCACAAGGAAGAACTATTTCTGAATCTGATATTGAAAAAGTTAAAAGAGAAATAGCCAATTCAGTATCTGCTTCATACGGAGCAGATAGGCAAATTTTGTTCACAACACCTCAAGAGTATATAATAGACGATACTAACCAGACAAAAAAACCTCCTGTTGGTATGCACGGTAATTCACTTCTTTTAAAGATGCACGTTGTTACAGCAGAAACCAACCCTATGAAAGATATTGAAACCTGTGTGAAAAAAGCTGGAGGGTTGGTTGAAGGGTTTTATCCTCACTCCTGGGCAGCAGCTGAATCGTGTTTAACAGAAGAAGAAAAGAAACTTGGATGTATACTTATAGATATTGGAAAAAGCACTACCGATTTGATTATGTTTTCAAACAATTCTGTTCTAACAACAGATTCAGTGGGGATTGGTAGCAAAAACATTGATTGGGATATTTCTCACATTCTACACACATCTGAGTTAAATGCAGAAGAACTAAAGAAAAAATATGGATGGGCAAATTATCCAAATCTTGTTCAAGAAAAATCCCCTATCCTTGAAAGACAAGTAGATATTGTTGATTTAACAGGAAAGTTATCCAGAAGCGTCTCAACAAATGAAATATCTCATATTGTTTATGCCAGGGCTTCGGAAATTTTAACTGATTATGTAAAAACAAAGGTTGACCAATATCTATTGAAACATAGTTGTATAGCGGGGATAGTGTTGACAGGGGGTGGAGCAAGGCTTCAAGGGTTTGAGCATTTGGCAATGAGTGTTTTTGGGTTACCAGCAAGGATTGGTATCCCTACTGGACCTTTTAACCTTGATTCTAACTATCAAGCACCTAACTTTGCATCAGCTATTGGAACTGTTATGCTTGCTTCAAAATCTATACGAAACCTTGAAGATAGCGAATGGTGGCAAAAAATATTAAAAACAGTAGTACACTCAGTACAGAAAACTAAAACTAAATCAAATGAATTTTTAGGGAGAATTAGAAATGGCAAAACTAATAACTGACTCTCCAGAAGAAAGTAAGGCAATTAATATTAAAATTGTTGGTATAGGTAATGCAGGTAGTAATATTATTTCACGGATATCAGAAGATGTTAAAGGTATAACATCAATTATTTTTAATACTGATGCTAATGCTCTAACCTATTCCAAAGCAGACATAAAAATACGGATTGGAGAGAAGATTACTAAAGGAAGTGGGACAGGCAGAGACCCTGAGAAAGGCAAGTTTGCTGCTAACGAAGATAAAGAGAAGATTAAAGAAGTGCTTGATAACTCAGATTTTGTTTTTCTGGTTGCAGGTTTAGGAGGCGGTACTGGGACAGGGAGTTCTCCAGTTATAGCAAAAATTGCTAAAGACCTTGGCGCTATAGTTATAGCTTTTGTTACTACTCCTTTTGCATTTGAAGGCGATAAAAAAATCAAGTACTCAAAAAAAGGTCTTGAAATCCTTGAAAATAATGTAGACACACTTATCCATTTATCAAACAAACGGTTATATGACCATGTTGCTGAAGACGTTGGGATTACGGATGCTTTTGGGAAAATAGATGAAATTATTTCAAGGACAATAGAGTCTCTATCTAACTTGATTTATAAACCTAAAATTTTTGATATTGATTTTGCAGATATATGTTCTATTGTTTCAAAAGCAGGAAAAGGTATTGTGGGGCTTGGTTCAGGCAAAGGTGAAAATAGAGTAGAAGATGCAGCAAATAATGCGATAGACAATCCTCTTGTTGAAAAAAACAATATAATGGAAGCAAAAAATATACTTATTAGTTTAACTGGAAGCAAAGACCTTACTTTGAGAGAGGTGGGGAACGCAATGAATCTTATAGAGAGAAAAATAGCCTCTCCGTCTAAGGTTATAGGAGTTGCTATTGATGAAAACCTTGAAAATGAAATAAGGATGACTATTCTTGCCACAGGTATTGGCGACAAATCTATAGAAATAGAAGAAGAAGTATCAAAACCTGTAGGAACTACAATTGTAAACGAGATACCTTTTATACCTACAGAAATAGATATCAATAAACCAGCTATTTTGAGAGGAAAGGAGTTTAAAAAATGAAACACGGAATATGTAACGAAATATTTAAAGGATGGGAACTAAAGAAAGTGTTTTCTTTTATAAAAAATCTTGGATATGAAGGGCTTGAAATTGCACCTTTTACTTTTGATGACTCTGTTGAAAACATCTCCTTAGATAAACGGAAAGAGGTCAAAGATTTATCAGAAGAATATGGTGTTAGTATAATCGGAAGCCACTGGCTGTTAGCTAAGCCAGATGGGTTATCAATGTCAAGTAGTGATTCTTCCATAAGAAAAAGAACTACTGAATATTTGTGTAGTCTTGCTGAGTTTACTTCTGATATAGGAGGGGAACTGATGGTACTGGGTTCACCTAAACAGAGAAATATTGGAGAAGGACAGACCAGAGAAGAGGTTAAAGGGCACGTTAAAGAAGGGTTGGTAGAAGCATTAAAAGTATGTGAATCAAGAAATATAGATATTTGTCTTGAACCTTTAACCAAAAATGAAACTAATTTTATAAATACTGCTAGTGAAGCCATAGAATTGATTGAAGAGATTTCTCACCCTAACTTGAAACTTCACCTTGACGTTAAGGCTATGTCGGCTGAATCTTTATCTATTCCAGAGATTATTAGTAATTCAAAAAAGTATTTAAGGCATTTCCACGTAAATGATGTTAACAGGATGTATCCGGGTTCAGGGGAGATAGATTACGCTCCTATTTTAAAAGCATTAAAAGAGATTGATTATCAAGGATGGATTTCTCTTGAAGTATTTGATTTCTCTCACGGAGCAGAAACAATTGCGCTTGAAAGTATCAAATACCTTAAAAGATTCATTTAAAATTATAAGTCCCTCACAGTTTACAAGTTTGTAATTGACAATTTTTACAACAATGAACAGAGCCTCTAACAAGATAATGTTGGAGGTAAAGGAGAAGAGAAGATGAGGAAGATTAAAGCAGGTGTTGCCGGATATGGAAGAAGCGGTAAAGGTATTCATTGTCACAGTATAGGTCAGTTACCCGATAAATATGACATAGTTGCTTTGTGTGAACCCAACGATGAAAGAAGAGAAGAAGCGAAAGAAAATTTAAAATGTAGAGTTTATAAAGATTTTAATGAATTTTTAACAGATAAAGAGGTTGAACTTGTTTCCGTTGCTACCCCTTCTTACCTTCACACAGAATGTACACTTGCCTCTCTTGCTGCAGGAAAAAATACTGTATGTGAAAAACCATTATCTGATAATGTTGCTGATGTTGATAAGATGATAGAAGCATCTAAAAAATATAATAAAATTTTTGCTCCTTTCCAAAATAAAAGACATTGCACCCATTTTCAAAAAATGAAAGAGATTGTTGATTCTGGAATACTTGGAAAAATTGTTGAAATAAAAATTAACTGGAACGGTTTTGGAAGAAGATGGGACTGGCAAACTCTCAGAAAATTTAAAGGTGGTACTCTAAACAATACTTGCCCACACTCAATTGATCACGCATTACAGTTTATGCCTGAAGATGATGATTATGAAATCTTTTGTCATCTTGAAAAGACTCTAACGTTAGGGGATGCCGATGACCACGTAAAAATAATAATGAAGGGAAAAAAATCTCCTCTGCTCGATTTAGAAGTTTCTTCAGCTTTTGCTTATACACAACCAGAAAAGTATATTATAGCTGGAACTAAAGGTGGATTGAAAGCAAACTACTCTGAAATCTGGTGGAAATATTTTGACCCTACTACACTTCCAGATAGAGAACTCCCTGAAATAGCTATTTCTGAGGGACGTGCATATTGTAGCGAAGATATTGAATGGACAGAAGAATACTGGAAAACGCCTGAAGACGCTGTCCATTTTTCAGTAGCGTTTTATGACCATCTTTACAAAACGCTAACAGAAGGCGTACCTCTATTTGTTAGTCCTGAGAGTGCAAGAAGGGTTGTATGGTTATCTGAAATATGCCACAAAAGAACAGGGATATAATTTTTCTTAAGTTTTTATTTTTCAAATCAAAAAACTATGGAGATAGGTAAATGAAAAAAATTAAAATTAAAAATAAGGTCCGAGATTTTAAAAACTCGCCTATAAAAATTGAATGGGAAGAAGAAGGAATTTTTCTACTTAATGATGGTAAAAACAGTTTTTACGGGCAGACAAATAAAGTAGATGGTAAAATTTATCTTCTTTTTATCCCTCCAAGTATCTCATCTGATACTGAAGTTGAATATACAGTTAATAAAACTTCTGAAGCACCACAATCTGTTGCACTTAAACAGAACGATAATGGCACAATAGATGTTTTTATCAATGAAACACTTTTTACTACCTATAACTACGCAACCCAAGACCTTGTTAGACCTTTCCTTTTTCCAGTAATAGGTCCAAAAAACAAGTCTGTTCTTAGAACTCCACCCGCACCCGGTAACCCAGAGAAGGTTGACCATAGACACCATAGAGGAATATGGGTATCTCACGGTATTGTTAACGGAGTTGATAACTGGTCTGAAGAAGGCAAGCATGGGTACACATTTCATAAAGATTTTTCTGAACTAACATCAGGACCTGTCTTTGCTAAAATACATTCAGTTAACCATTGGGTCAAATTTGTTGAAAGAGGTGACGTAAAAAGAGAGGTAAAAATTCTTGAAGAAGAACGTATAATAACAGTATATAACCTACCAGAAGATTTTCGTATTATCGACCATAAAATTATTTTGAATGCAACAGAAGGGGAAACCATCTTTAAAGATACAAAAGAGTCTGGTTTGTTGAGTGTAAGGTTGAACCCTTCAATGGAAGAGAGAAAAGGAGGTAGGATGGTCAATGCACACGGTGGTATCGGCGAAGATGAATGTTGGGGAAAGAGAGCTGACTGGTGCGACTATTGTGGGGAAGTTGAAGGGGTTAAATGTGGTGTGTCTGTCTTTGACCAACCGTCCAATTTTAGGTATCCCACATATTGGCATATAAGAAGTTACGGTCTGTTTACTGCAAACTTTTTAGGTATATCTGATTTCACTAAAGATAAAACAAATTCTGGAACACATATTCTTCCCGCTTACGAAAAACTACCACTTGAATATAGGATATGTATCCATAAAGGTTATACAGAAGAGAGCGGTGTATCAGACAGATATTTAAACTTTATAAATCCGCCAACAGTTACTATTGAGTAATTCATTAAAATCTCTTGGAAAAAAATAGTATAAGGAAAAGAGTGCTTACTTTTTTCTTATATCACAAGAGGATGAGTGAGTTGGTATAATTTTTATGTTCCTTCTTTACAAAGAGCCTTTTTTTAGAATGTTTTTGTGAGAGATTTTAAGGTGATAATTATAAGGTAAAAAGGAATGAAGTTGATATTTTTTTATTACTGAAAATTTCGCTTAAAATCCATTTGACACTCTTGCAAAAATAGTTTAGAATATATGTTTGTTTGAATTGTTAAAAGAATAAATAAGAAATAAAATGGAATGGAGGTAAATTTTAATGGAGCAGAAGACAGCAGAACAGATCCAACTTGGAATTGGACGACGGAAAACAAGCACTGCAATAGTAAAACTAAAAGAAGGGAAAGGAAATATTTCTATCAATAAGAAAAGTCTTGACCAATTTTTCCCTTTACAATACCAACAAGAGGCGGCTATACAATCTCTTATACTTCTTGATTTAAGAAATAAGTTTGATGTTGAGATAAAGGTTCTTGGAGGAGGTTTTACTGGACAAGCAGACGCAATTAAGCTTGGAATAGCCAGAGCCCTCGTAAAGTATGACCAATCCCTTACCGCACAACTTAGGGAACACGGTCTACTTACAAGAAATTCCAGAATGAAAGAACGGAAAAAATACGGACAGAAAGGCGCAAGAGCCAAATTCCAGTGGACTAAGAGATAATTTTAGAATTTCTTTTTTTCATAATTTCCCACAATTTACAAACCAATACCTTAGTTTGCATTCAACTATTTGTTGTGGTTTTATTAATATAACTAATTAACTTCAAATTTTTGTTCATAAATTATGAGTTCTCAGTAAACACAGTCCAGAGCAGATTGTCTGCCTCATGGATTTGCAGAAATAAGAAGACTTGGCCTTCTACCCTTATGTCTTGTATGATAGTAGGTGGAGGTGCTTTATACCCCCTGTTTGTCATTGCGAGTGGCTTGTCCCGACAGGTTTTCTGAGGGATTTCTAAATGTAGCAATTTTCCCCACAAATACTATGGGACAAGACTCGTTTTTCTTGTTACCAGCGTGGGTTAGGTTAGAGACCCTGAAACAAGTTTAGGATGACAAAATGGACGGAGAGAGGAGAGTGCAGGGCAAGTTTACTGAATTTTTTCACAAATTAACAGTCAGAAAGGATTTATTATGGTAAGAGTGGCTATTTTTGGTATATCGGGCTATGCTGGTCAAAAGTTGACAGAAATACTTGTTTCTCACCCAAAAGTAAAGATAACTAAAGGGTTTGTATCTACAAAAAGTGGAACGCCACACCTGTCAGAAATCATTCCAAAGGTTAAAGATATTATTGATTTAAGGTGTGAGAATGTATATGACTGGAAAAGTATTAAAGAGTCCTGTGATGTTATTTTTCTCGCCCTCCCCCACTCTGTATCAATGACTCTTATACCAGAGATTATGAATCTTGGCAAAATTGTTATTGACCTTAGTGCAGATTTTCGATTTAGCAATTTGGATAATTACGAAAGATGGTATATGAAACACACTTGCCCTCAATATCTTGATAACTTTGTATATGGGTTACCTGAAATAAACAGAGCAATAATTAAAAAATCAAAAAATACTGCTAACCCTGGTTGTTATCCCACTTCTGTCATCCTTGCGTTACTACCTCTTGCAAAAAAACGGTATATACAAGGTAATATCATCTCTGATTCAAAAAGCGGTGTTACTGGAGCAGGAAGAAGCCTGAAACTTGAAAATATTTTTGCTGAATGTAATGAAAATATCAGAGCTTATAAGATTGGAGAACATAGACATTCCCCCGAGATGGAAGAGGTGTTATCGTGTGTATCTACCGAAAATTATAAGATTACTTTTGTACCTCACTTAGTCCCTTTTAATCAAGGAATACTTTCTACCTGTTATGTCAACCTAAAAGAACCTGCAACTGGTGAAGAGATTCAAGAGTTGTATGAAAATTTTTATAAAGATGAACCTTTTGTAAGGGTGATGGACTATTCTGTTTCTCCATCTGTAAAAAATGTTGTTAACACAAATTTTTGTGATATAGGTTTAAAAGTTTTACAGAACAATCAGGTTGTAATTGTATCTGCAATTGATAATCTTGTTAAGGGAGCGGCAGGGCAGGCAGTTCATAATATGAATTTAATGGTTGGATGTGATGAAACGGTTCCTTTTTTTTATAAAAATCGAAAGACGTTAGTTTAAACGATATTTTTTAATGGAGGGTTATAAAGAATGTATGATGTAATAATTATTGGTGGTGGACCGGGAGGGTACCCTTGTGCAATAAGGTGCGCTCAATCTGGAATGAAGGTAGCTTTGATTGAATCTGAACATCTTGGAGGTGTTTGTCTAAATAAAGGATGTGTCCCTACAAAAACTCTTTCTGCAATAGCCGAACAGGTAAGTCAATCTCCATTTAAATCTATACAAAAAAACGTTGGTTACCAATGGGACAAAGTTCTTTCGGAAATCAAGACTGATGTTGTTTTACGTTTGAGGATGGGAGTAAGTTTTCTAATAAAACAGAATAAGATAGACCTTTTTCAAGATGAAGGAATTATACTTAACCCAAACCTTGTAGTTGCTGGGGATAAAAAGCTTGAATGTAGAAATATTGTTATCTCAACAGGTAGTGTTCCTATCACTCCAGAAATTTGTAAAGATAACGAAAGAACCTTAACAAGCGATGATTTATGGAAGATGGAGAAACTCCCTAAAAGTTTAGCTATTGTTGGTGGAGGCGTTATAGGATGTGAGTTTGCTTCTATCTTGAATAAGTTTGGAGTTGAAATTTCTATATATGAAATGCAAGAAGACCTTATACCTGAAGGTGATAGTGAGATAACAAAATTGTTTAAAAAGTACCTTGAAAAACGTGGTGTAAAAGTTTTAACAGGTAAAAAAATTGAAAGTATTAATGAAATCCAAGATGAAAAAATTCTTGTTACTGTTGGACGTAAAGCAAATATTCCCAAGATGGACAATTTGGAGATTACTCTTAATAAAGGTGCAATAAATACCGACCCATATATGAAAACCAATATTGAGAATATTTATGCTGTGGGTGATGTTAATGGTAAATACCAGTTTGCTTATGTTGCTACCAGAGAAGGTGAGGTTGCTGCGTCTAATATTATTGGAAAACAGGTTTCTATGGATTACAATAATATACCTTCATCTGTTTTTACTATTCCTGAAATGTCTTTTTGTGGTATTACAGAAAAAGAGGCTACCAATAAAGGTATCAATTTCAAAACAGGTCGATTCCCACATACCATTCTTGGAAAAGCGTATACAAGGAAAGATAATGAGGGGATAGTAAAAGTTATTGTTAGTTCAGATACTGATGAAATATTGGGGATTCATATTCTTGGTCAAAGTTCTACTGAACTTGTTTCTTTTTCATCTCTTGCCATTAATAACAAAATGAAGATTTCTGATCTTGAAAAAGTTCTTTATTGTCACCCTACCTATGCAGAAGGTATTATGGAAGCAGTTGAGGATGTAAACAAAAAAAGTATACATCTGCCTCCTAAACGTTGAGTTGATAAAGATTAAGATTGCCCTGCATGTCATTCCGGACTTGATCCGGAATCTCGTTTTTTATTACTTACGTTACGGGGTTAAGTTAGAGATCCTGAAACAAGTTCAGGATGGTAAAATTGGACGTTCGGATGGTAAAATAAGGCGTAAAGATTTAAAAGACCTCTCTCCTCTCTCGGAGATACTAGGACAAGATCCCTTCACAATGACAAATAACGTTGGATATACCTCTAAAAAGAATGGCTATTGAGAAAACAATATTTTACGGGCAACTTTCAATCCCTTTTCAATATCTACAGGAAAACCTATTTCGGCAAGCCCAACACCCATTGCAGATATAACTGTTAAAACATCAAAATCGTCCTGCCAGCCAAGATGTGAAATTCTCATTATTTTCCCTTTAAGGGTATCTTGTCCACCTGCAATAGAAATTCCATATTTACTTCTTAAAAGTTTAACAAGTTTTTCGCCATCAGCGTTTTCGGGGAGCATAACAGCAGTTAAAGCGTTGGAAGGTGATTCAGAGTAAATTTTTAAATCTATCTCTTCAAAAGCTGCTCTGGTTGCGTCTGCTCTTCTGGTATGTTGGTCCCATATTGTTTCAATACCTATATCTTTCATTAAACTTAATGATTTCTGTAGTCCAACAATAAGAGAAACAGGTATTGTGTATGGGAAATCGTATTTAGATACTGCTTTTCTATATTTTTTTAAATCAAAATAGTATTTTGGAAGGTCTGAAGTTTCAGATTTTTTCCAGGCTTTCTCGCTAATAGAAATAAACGATAAACCAGGTGGAAGCATTAAGGCTTTCTGTGAACCAGTAATAAGGCAATCTATACCCCACTGGTCTGTTAAACAAGGAACAGCCCCTAATGAACTTATAGCGTCAACCACAAGAAGCATATCAGGATATTGTGAAACTATCTTACCAAACTTATCAATCTCAAACTGTGTTCCAGTGGAGGTTTCGCATAATGTTGTAAAGAGTGCTTTTGCGTCAGGATGTTTATCTATTGTTTTTTGTATAACCTCTGGATTGAGTTTTTTACCCCATTCAACCTCAATAGGTACAAGGTTTAATCCAAAACTAACCGATATCTCTTTAAACCTTTCTCCAAACTTACCTCCTGATACAACTATAACTTTGTCCCCTTTAGAAAGAAAATTAACAACAGCAGATTCCATAGCGCCTGTACCGGAAGAAGAAAGTATTATTACATCGTTTTCTGTTTGAAATATATATTTTAAATCTTTTAAAACAGATTCAGCAATTTTTTTAAACTCGTCGGTTCTATGATGCATTATCGGTGAAGCCATTTCAAGAAGTATTTCTTCTGGTACTGATGTTGGACCTGGTGTAAATAATCTTTTCTTTAACATTGTTTTCCTTTTAGGTATTATTGATTTTTATTTTTTACGAGTTGTGCGAGTTTTAACCTGTTTTTTATCTTTCCACCCAATTATTGAGTGGTTTATTACTTCGCTTAGATTTTTAACAGATACAATTTCTAAATCATCTTTTACCTTTTTAGGTATTTCTTTAAGGTCTTTCTCGTTTTCGTACGGAATAATAATTTTTCTTATTCCTGAACGGTGTGCAGCAAGAATTTTAGATTTTAGTCCACCAATCTTAAGAACTTTACCCTGCAAAGTTATTTCGCCAGTCATAGCTATATGAGCATCTACTGGTTTTTCTACAAGACAGGATATAAGGGCAGTAGAAATTGTTATACCTGCAGAAGGACCATCTTTTGGAATTGCACCTTCTGGAACGTGTATATGTATATCAAGTTCTTTATAAAAATCTTTCTCTATCCCAAGTTCAGCAGTATGAGCTCTAACATAACTAAGGGCTGCTTGTGCAGATTCTTTCATTACATTCCCAAGTTGACCGGTAAGTATGAGTTGCCCTTTGCCGTTCATCGTTAGAACTTCAGTAAAGAGTATCTCGCCACCGTATGCTGTCCAAGCCATACCAGTTGCAACTCCAACTTTATGTTCTTTTTCGCCCTGTAGAGATGAGTATTTTTCTGGTCCGAGATATTTTTCTACATTTTTAACAGTTATTGTGTATAGACTCTCTTTTTTAGTCTCAACTATTTTCTTTGTAACCTTTCTACACACATTGGCAATCTCTCTCTCAAGGTTTCTAACGCCAGCTTCTCTTGTATAGTTTTTTATAATAGAGAATAGAGCGTCATCAGAAAATTTAATATTTTTTGTTGTAAGCCCATTTTCTTTAAGTTGTTTAGGTATTAGAAAATGTTTAGATATCTCTCTCTTTTCCCAAATTGTGTATCCAGGTAAAGAAATTATTTCCATTCTATCAAGAAGAGCAGGAGGTATAGAAAATTCTGTGTTAGCAGTTGTTAAAAACAATATTTTTGAAAGATCAAACTCTACCTCTAAATAATGGTCAGAGAAAGTAGCGTTCTGTTCTGGATCAAGAACTTCAAGTAAGGCACTTGCAGGGTCGCCTCTAAAATCCCTACCTAATTTATCAATTTCATCAAGAAGAAATATTGGATTGTTTACCTGCACTTTCCTTAAAGACTGTATAACTCTACCGGGCATAGACCCAATATATGTTCTCCTATGTCCTCGTATTTCTGCCTCATCTCGTATTCCGCCTAAAGAAATCCTAACACATTTCCGCCCCATCGCCCGAGCAATAGATTTTCCTAAAGAGGTTTTACCTACACCGGGAGGACCCACAAAACAAAGGATAGGACCCTTTAACCCTTCAGCACGTTTTCGAACAGCAAGATATTCAAGAATCCTTTCCTTGACCTTCTCTAAACCGTAGTGGTCTTCATTCAATATTTTTGATGCGTGAAGCACATCAAGATTATCTTTTGTTTGGTTATCCCAAGGAAGATTTATAAACCACTCAAGGTAGGTTCTAATAACAGAAGCCTCTGGTGAAAGCGGCATTGTTTTAGAAAGTCGAGCCAATTCTTCTTCTGCCTTATCTCTTGCGGTCTTAGGCATTTTAGTCTTTTTAATCTTGTCTCTTAACTGTGTAACTTCATCGGTATCGCCCTCTTTACCAAGTTCTTTCTGTATTTCTTTAAGTTGTTCGTTCAAAAAATATTGTCTCTGGGTATCTTCAATCTTTTTAATTACTTTACTCTGTATCTTTTTTTGAACTTCAAGAACAGCTATTTCGCTGTTAAGTATATCTATTAAAGACTGCAACCTATCTTGTACCGGAATTGTTTCAAGAACAATCGATTTATCTTTAAGTTTTAATGGGAGATACCCTGCAATAGAATCAGCAAGTTTTGAAGCGTCTTCAATGGTAGAGATAGTAGAATACAGTTCCTTAGGAATAGATGTATTCAAATCAAGATATTTTTCTAAAAGTTCTAACAGAAAACGCATAAGAGCCTCGTTCTCTTTATTTTTTTGTGCAACTTCTTTTATTCTTTCAGTTGAGACTGAGTAGAATTTTTTGTTCTTTGAAAAATCGGTTATCTTCACCCTATCAAGTACTTCTGCCAATATCTTCATTACCCCATTCTGCTCTTTAACGCTTTGAATAATCTTTACTGCAACACCTACCTTGTAAATATCATCAAAAACAGGGTCATCAACCTGAGGATCTTTCTGAAAAACAACTATAAGGTTCTCTTCGCTAACCAAAGATTCATCAACTGAATTTAAAGAACGGGTCCTCCCAACAAGGAGAGGAACCACCATATTAGGAAAAACTATTAAATCCCTTAAAGGTATTGCGGGTTTCATTTTGTTTCGGTTTCTTTCACTTTTTTTTAGTATTGCCATTTTTATTTATCTCTTTTATTTTTTCAGAATGGATGATTTTGTCTCCTAATCCGTATTTAACAGCTTCTTTTGCATCCATAAAATAATCTCTTTCAGTATCTTTTTCAATTGTTTTTATTGTTTTACCAGTATGTAAAGCAAGTGTCTGGTTAACTATACTTCTTAATCTCATAATTTCACGAGTATGAATATTAACATCAGTAGCGGTACCTTCAACTCCACCCCATGGCTGATGTATCATTACCCGACTATTTGGTAGAAGTGCCCTTTTGTTTTTTGCTCCTGCCGCAAGAAGGATAGCACCCATACTTGATGCTTGACCTATACAATATGTTGCAATTTCACACGAAACAAACTGCATTGTGTCATATATCGCAAGCCCTGCTGTTATTGAACCCCCTGGCGTGTTTAGGTACAAATGTATATCTTTTTTTGAATCTTCGTTTTGCAGAAAAAGAAACTGTGCTATAACAAGGTTTGCAAGCAAATCATTTATAGCGGTACCTATAAAGATAACCCTATCTTTTAATAGGCGTGAATATATATCGTAGGCACGCTCTCCTTTTGATGTCTCTTCTATTATGAAAGGAACAAGTTGATTTTTCATTATATTACCTCCCCTTAGCATCTTCTGGAAGAATGATTTTTTCTATAGATTGTGAATTTTCTTTCAAAAAATTAAAAGTTTTTTCTATTCTTATTTCATCTTCAATATCTGGAATTCTTCCAGCTTTCTCTAATTTCTCTTTATAAGTTGTTACTGGTTCCCCTATAGAACGACTAATCTTTTCAATTCTTTCATCAACATCTTTTGGTGTGACTTCAATCTTTTCAAGTTCAGATATTTTATCAAGTATAAAATATTTTTTAATATCAAGTTCAGCGACAGGTTTCATTTTTTCAAAAACTTCTTCTACTATCTTTTTTCTTTCTTCTTCTGTCTTATCTTTTAAATCAAGGCTTCTAAAATGGTCTTCGGTGTATCTTGCCGCTCTTTCTTGTATAAGTTTATCAGGAACTTGAAGTTCTACGTCTTTCATAACACCTTCCCACAATTCCTGTTCTTCTTGAACAGATGCTTTATATTTATTGTAGCCTTCCATTTGACCTCTTATCTTATCTTTCCAGGCACGTCTTTTGGAAGGGTCTATAATTGCGGCACTAAATTCTGGCTTTTTTTCCCATTCATCAAGAACTTTTTCAATTTCTTCTTCAGTAACAACTTCTGGGATTCTCTTCTTTACTGGTATACCTTTATATTTTTTCAGAACGACTTCTGGCTTAATCTCTGTATAAATCTTAAACTTTAAACCCTCTTGGTCAAGATTTACCTCGTAGATTGATGGTTCAACTACTACATTAAGGTTCTTCTCTTTTATGGTTTCATAATATAGTTCTGGTATAATTCTGTTAAGTAGATTTTCTTTAATAGTATCTGCAAATTTTGCTTCAATAATGCTTTCTGGTACTTTGCCTTTTCTAAAACCTTCGACAACAGCATCTTTTTTAATCTCATCTACTATCTTTTTTTTCTCAGTATCTACTTTTTCTTTCTCAACAACAAATACTAATTCTCTGCCAAGCAACGATTTTTCAATAACTTCTACTTTCATTTTTTCTCCGTCTTTATTATTAGATGAAAATAAAGTGTTAAAGTTTCTTTTGGAAGTTTAAGAGATGTTAAATTTTAGAGTTCAGGTTATGTAACAACTTCTAATTGTGAGCGGGGTACGGGAATCGAACCCGTATAATCAACTTGGAAGGCTGATGTTTTACCATTAAACCAACCCCGCTAAACTGTTTTAGTGGTTAAATTTGTTGATACTCTCTCTTGCCTACCTAATGATGTTTTATCCTTAATGTAGCAAAAGAAATTCATCACTATATTTCCTTTAGAATGACAAAATGGGCAGGGGAGGATTCGAACCTCCGAAGGCTAAGCCGCCAGATTTACAGTCTGGTGCGTTTGGCCACTCCGCAACCTGCCCTATTTATATTATACAAATTATAAACCTATATTATACATTAAAAGCCCGTTCCGCCGCAAAGATAGTATCCTTTGAGACCCTCAAGGTAAAGTGGGTACCTCTCCTGACAGCTTCAACTTTTCGCTTAAAGCGAACTTGTTGGCACTATACAGACTTAGTTCCCAAATATTTTGTGTTGGCTCAAGGATATTTAATCCTCACGCACGGAACAGGCATTTATATTTTACCTTCTTTTAAAAAAAATGTAAAATGTATTTAAAAAAGTTATTTTTTGAAAAAGACAATTATGGTATTTTATACAAAAAATTCTAAAGAGACTGTAAAGGTAGGTGAAAAAATTGCCAACCTTTTAAGGTATGGTGATATTGTTAGTTTTTCAGGTGAATTGGGAAGTGGAAAGACAACAATGATTAAAGGTATTGTTTTCTTTCTTACTGGTAAAATTGCCACAAGCCCTACTTTTGTCATTTTAAACGAATATAACGGGAAAATTCCTGTTTTTCATTTTGATCTTTATAGAATAGAACATATTGAAGAACTTTCTTCGTTTGGATGGGAAGAATATCTTGGGAAAGGTATAATTCTTGTTGAATGGGCTGAGCGAATTAAAAACCTGCTTCCTTTGACAACAATATTAATAAATATAGAATATATTAATGAGAAAAGGAAAATTTCTATATCTGGGTTAGAGGAACGTGTTTCAAGCAAAAAAAATAATCATAACCTCACTTGATTCAAATAGTTATACAAAATAGTTCTCCATAAAAGAGATTAGGAATAAAGAGTAAAGTGTAGGTATAAAACAGTGCCCCCTCGATGCACTCAACTGGGGCAAAGGAGAAATATGACAAGTCGAGAAAGAATCCTAAGAGTTTTAAATCACAAAATTCCTGATAGAGTACCTATTCATGATGTTGTATGGGACTCAACAATCAAAAGATGGCAGAAAGAAGGATTACCTGAGGATTTGTCTCCAGCAGAGTTTTTTGATTTTGAAATTGCAACTTTTAATGCTGATTTAACTCCAAGATTTCCAGTAAAAATTTTGGAGAAAAACGAAGAATTCATTATTTCTACTACTCCTTTTGGCGGTCAAAGAAAGAATTATAGAGACTATTCTACCACTCCTGAAATTATAGATTGGCCAATTAAATCTAAAGAAGACTGGAAAGAGATTAAAAAGAGATTGGCGCCTGATATGACAAGAATCAACTGGGCTGCTGGGCTACAAGCAAATAAGACTTCTTATGAAGCAGGGAAATTCTTATGTTTTGACTGTGCCACAGGGTACGATGCTCTACAGTATTATATGAAATCTGAACAGATACTCATAGCGATGGCTGAAGACCCTGACTGGATAAAAGAAATGTTGACAACATTATCTGAACTTGCAGTTGTAACCGCCGACCTGATGTTGAATAACGGTTTTAAGTTTGACGCTCTATTTAACTATAATGATATGGGATACAGAAACGGGTTACTGTTTTCACCGGAAACATATAAAAAGACCCACTATGACGCAGACCTTCTCCTTTATGAATATTTTCATTCAAAGGGGATGAAGACTATCCTGCATAGTTGTGGAGATGTTACAGAAATTATACCTACTCTAATTGAGGTTGGACTTGACTGTATCCAACCGCTCGAAGTTAAATCTGGAATAAATATGCTTGCTCTAAAAGAAAAGTTTGGGGATAGGTTATCTTTTATGGGTGGTATAGATGTTAGGGTTATGTCTGATAGCGACCCTAAAAAGATAGAAGAAGAAATAAAAAGAAAGTTTGAAATCGTAAAATCAAATGGTGGTTATATATATCATTCTGACCATTCTATACCTAAAAATGTTTCTTTTCAGCAATATTGTAGGGTAATAGAGTTGGTCAAACAATATGGCGTCTACCCAGAATATGAAAAAATATTAGCTGAGGAAAAATTACAACCAGAAGAAGACACCTCTGGTACAAGTAAAAAAGATGTGAAGAAAAAAAGACAAAAGAGGGAAAGAAAAAGTAAAAAACCTTCTACTAAAGTGCCTGAAAAAGTTGCACAACCAAAAGCCCCCGCAAAAAACGGTGCTCTTGTAGCAGACAAAAATGGTGATAAACCAGAAAAACCCGAACAAAAGAAATTTAAACTCCCCTTTGGGAAAAAGAAATAAAGAGGCATAAAAATGGAAAAAGTTGTTGGCATAGATTTAGGTGGAACATTTATTGAAGCTGGTCTTACGAATGAAGAAGGACAAATATTGAAAAAGAAAAGTTTCCCTACCCTTGCTCACCAAGGCAGAGATGTTGTTATTGAGCAGATATCAAAAGCAATAGATTTTTCTCTACAAGGAACCAACAATATAGTGAAAGGTATTGGTATAGGTACCCCCGGGGTTGTTGATAACAGAGGGTATGTGTTTGATTCCCCAAATTTACCGGGATGGGAGAACCTGCCTCTGAAAGATATTTTTCAAGAAAAATATTCTTTACCTGTTGTGGTAGAGAATGATGTTAACACTATTGCGTTGGGAGAATTTTTGTTTGGTGCAGGTAAAGGTAGCAATATAATGATTTGTGCAACTCTCGGTACTGGCGTGGGAGGCGGGATTGTTTATAAAGGAAAAATCGTTAGAGGTAAAAAATACTCTGCTGTTGAACTGGGGCATATAACAATAGATCATAATGGACCTCAATGTAAATGTGGAAATTATGGGTGTATAGAAAGGTTTGTTGGTAAAGAATATATTATAGAAAGAGCCGTTAAAGCAATAAAAGAAAAGAAAGAAACAATTATTTATTCTTTAGCCGATAAGAATTTAGAAAATATTACTCCCAAATTGATTAAAGAAGCGTTTGCCAAAGGAGATAAGGTTGCAGAAGAAATTTTGTTAGATGTTGGGCTCTGTTTAGGTGCTTTCTTTACCAGTTTGGTTAATATATTCAACCCAGAAATAATTGTTATTGGTGGTGGAATTGCACAAGATGCAGAAATAATATTTGAAACAATAAGAGATACTATTAAAAAAAGAGCTATGAAAAAACTGGCAGAAAATGTAAAAGTTGTTCCTGCAGGACTTGGAAGTGAAACAGGAATAATTTCTGCTGGAGCGTTACTATTTCAAAAGGTTTAATTAATGAATATACTATACTTTGGTTGTGATAATTTTGGTACTCCTACACTTGAAAAACTTCATATATCTCACAACCTCATAGGTGTTGTAACAGCACCAGATAAAAAGAGTGGAAGAGGTATGAAACTATGTTCAAACCACGCTAAACAATGGGCTGCAAAAAAAGGTGTAACTATTTATCAACCTGAAAATTTAGATACACAATTCGTTGAGTTTATTAAAACCCTTGATATAGATTTAATACTTCTTATCTCTTATGGGAAAAAACTACCAAGAGAAATAATTGAAATACCCAAAATATCTTCAATAAATGCCCACCCTTCCCTACTACCTAAATATAGAGGTGCTGCACCGATAGAATGGGCATTGATAAACGGGGAAGAAAAAACAGGGGTAACAATAATTACTATGACACCTAAAATAGATAGAGGAGGAGTGCTTGCTCAGAAAGAAGTTGTAATTGAAGATGAGGACGATATATTTTCTATGAAAGACAAACTCTCTTATTTTTCAGCAGAGATGGTTTTAAAAGTTATTAAAAAAATTTCTATATCGGGGTTAACCCCTTTACCTCAATCAGGAAAACCTTCTTACGCAAGAAGACTTACAAAAAAAGATGGGTTGATAGATTGGCAACTACCTTCTTACAAAATAAATAACCTTATACGAGGTATAAAAGAGTGGCCGGGAGCGTTTACATTTATGCAGGTAAAAGATTGCAAAAGATATGTAAAAATTTTTTCTGCTGAAAATATTGGGCAACAAAGTTCACAAGGAAAGCCAGGAGAAATAATTTCTATAGAGAACAATTTCATAGAGGTTGCTTGTGGTGTTGGAAGTATTAGAATAAAAGAGTTGCAGGTTGAAGGTAAAAAAAGAAATAAAGCGTACGAATTTGTTTGCGGATATAGGGTGTCACCGGGTTTTATTTTTTCTAAATAATTCAAAAAATTACCTAATGTTTTTCTTTAATAAAACTTCTTTTATTACTCTATTCAAAGTATTTTTGTTCTGATTAAAAAATATTATTTAGATTGGTATAACACAATTATATTTGATTTTTTTACCTTTTTTTCTTATACTGTATGGTTCAAAATGGAGGTTTTATGGCGTTAATTGTTCAGAAATATGGTGGCAGTTCTCTAAAAACAGTTGAGAATATACAATATGTTGCTCAAAAAATTATTGACTGCAAAAAAAAGGGTAATAAAGTAGTGGTGGTTGTTTCAGCGATGGGCAAAACAACCGATAATTTAATAAATATGGCTAAACAGATACATAATTCCCCGCCTAACAAGGAGATGGATATCCTTCTATCTACTGGCGAAATGGTGTCGGTGGCTATGTTATGTATTGCTATTGAAAACTATGGCGAAGAGGCAGAAGGTTTTCCTGGGTATTGTGCAGGTATAATGACAGACAATTCTCATACAAACGCAAGAATAGAGACTATCCGTCCTCTAAAAATACTTGAAGAATTAAGTAAAGATAAAATAGTTGTTGTGGCTGGTTTTCAAGGTATAAGTAAAGAGAATGCTATCACTACGTTAGGAAGAGGTGGTTCTGACTTAACCGCTATAGCTGTATCTGCGGCTTTAAAGGCCGATTTATGTGAAATTTATACTGATGTTGAAGGTATTTATACTGCCGACCCTAACCTGCTTCCTAAAGCTAAACTTATACCTCTGCTCTGTTATGAGGAATTGTTAGAGATGGCTTCAGCGGGAGCTAAGGTTATGTTTTCGAGGGCGGTAGAGTTTGCACAAAAATATAATGTTCCTTTTGTGGTTAAATCAACCTTTTCAAAAACGGGAGAAGGCACAATGGTAAAAGAAATACTATTAAATGAAGGGGTTGCAGTTTCAGCAGCCGCACTTGATGAAAAACAAGCAAAACTTACGATATATAAAGTTCCCGATAGACCTGGAATTTCTTCGAAAATTTTTAGTGCACTCGGAAACGCCAATATCAATGTTGATATTATTGTACAGAATGTTAGTAAAGAAAAAAAATCTGATATATCTTTTACTGTAAATATATCAGATGCAGAAAAAGCCAATAAAATAATAGAGGATGTCTCTAAAGAGATTGGAGCAGAAAGAACCGAGTGTGATACTGATATAGCCAAACTTACAATTATAGGTATTGGAATGATGAACCATGCAGGTATTGCTGGACGTATGTTTAGGGCTCTTGAGTTGGCAGATATAAATATAGAAATGATTAGTACTTCTGAGACTAAAATATCTTGTGTTATTAAAAAAGATGCTGGTAAAAAAGGGCTTCAAGCTGTCCATAAAGAGTTTATAGAAGACTAAAACGAAGGTCTATCCTTTATGATTTTCCTACCAAACTTGGAGATTTATCCCAACAGTTGTTCTGAGGGAGGTCTTTTAAATCTTTACGCCCCAGTTTACCATCCTGAACTTGTTTCAGGATCTCTAACCTAACCCCGTAACGTAAGTAATAAAAAACGAGATTCCGGATCAAGTCCGGAATGACAATCTTTCCTTATTTGCCTCTCCCCTTGCGGGAGAGGATGCAAGGTGAGGGGGGCTTTTGTGTTTTCTACTTTTACGTTTTGCCTATATTTGTCATTGAGAGGAGTCTTGTCCCGATAGTATTTGTGAGGGAAATTACCACGTTCCACTTTGGTTGCAAACCCACGCACTTTACTTTGTGTGCCATTCAATAATTAACCCACTCTTAATTAGAAATTATTGTCACACTATAAACATTGGTAATTTTTTGATATATATAATAGAATACACATATTCTTTTTAGCCCCTATCATAAGACCTTTTAAAGGAGAGATAAAATGTCAAAACAGGTAAAAGTAATCTCAAATAAGAATGGTTCAAGAAAACTTAAATTCAATCTAACTGATAACGATATTAAGTTCATTTTAACTGCCCCTAAAGAAATTACTTTCAACTTTACTTATTCATCTATGAACCCTTTCTCTATTACAAAACCCTGGAAGATTTTATACGAAGAACCTGAAGAAATAACAGTAGATATGCTCAACAAAGGTAGTATTAAAGTAGAAGCGAAGTACAAACTCTGTAAGATTAAAGATGTTTTTTCTTTTAGAGGGGAGTATCTTTATATAAAGCGTCAATGGCAATTATTCAAAAATCCTAACATTTCCCATTTTTCTTTTGGGACAAGCCTCCTGACCGGTCCCGGGAATTACCAGAAGGTAAATATACCCAATGTTATTTATAATGGCAACCCGTCTGCTTTTGAGCAGATACCGGTCCCAAGACTAAAAGAGACAGAAGGATATTCAATGGTTGTGGAAGAACACCGTCTGCCAATACCTGCTGTTAATGTTGAGTGGGAGAATAGAAAAGAAAAGTTTACTTCTTTAACTATCTTTTCTGTGCCTTCAAAAGTTTTTGGTAAAAGATCTAAGGAAGACCACTGGTGGTCGTCTGGTGTTGTTAGGACTGGAAAAGTTTGGAATATCCTTAATATGAGCGGTATAGTTGCCTTAAATGATGTTGCTGACCTTATATATGATAACAAATTTTATGATGTTGAGCTTCCGGGAGGTGGATATATTGATTTGCAGAAAAAAGGTGGAATCTTTGAGAAAGAACTCTATATTGACCTTTCTGAGTGTGATGAAGGAAGAGGGTTTCAACGTATGCTCCCAATGGGGTGGGAGGTTCTCCGCCCAAAAACTGAAGGTTTGTTTGACCTTGAAGAGACTATTAGGTTAAAAAAGAACGTTATGATATCCAGATGGAGAGAAGGAGAGGTTAACGGGTTTACGAGTGTACCACATTCTTACGAAGAAGGAAATGTTTACAATAGCCCCTTTGCTATACCTTTTGGGTGGACCGGACAGAATTTGCGTCTTGCGTGGTGCTCTTTTGCTCTGGGAATAAGAGAGAAGAATAATACTTTGATAGAGATGGGTAACAAGGTGATGGACACCTTTACAAATGCGCCTTCCCCTAATGGGAAAAAAGGGTTAAAGTATTTAAGATATATTGTTGAAGAGAAAAAATGGGTACCCCTTGGGGCAAATCGTATTGCAACACGAGCGTTTGGCGAAGCATTAAGCAATTTTTGCGACTGTATATTATTGTTAAGAGCCAATTCACTACCTGTAAAAGATAACTGGTTAAAGACGGTTAAAGAAGCAGGTGAGTTTTTATGTAAAAAAGAAGTTCTTAACAAGGCAGGAATCTTTCCTGTTTCTTTCTATATAGACGACACCCCAACGGATGAACTTGTTGTTGCGGGTGGTGCTCCCTGCGTTAGCGTGCTTTTTTACGCATACCAAGTAACAGGGGAAGAGAAGTTCCTCAAAAAGGGCTTAGAGATACTTGAGAGGTACTACCTGCTCTTTGGGGATAAGTTGAGAACTCCATTTAGCCACAGCACCCTTGATGCACGATGTGAGGATAAAGAGGCAGGACTTCTGTTCTTCATTGCAGCATACAGGGCATTTTTGATTACTGGAAACCCTCTTTACGGAAAATATGCTGAACTGGCTGCTGAATGGTCAAGTACCTTCGCTTATCTGTGGGACCCCGGATTTCTTAAAGGAACAATCTGTGAGAAGCAGGGGTTCAAGGCAACCTTCTGGCCCGGAGTAAGTGTTCAGAATGTTCATCTTGATGTTTTCTTCTACCCGTACGAGGTTTATAGACTTGGTAAGATGGTGGGGAATGAAAGACTGGTAAAACTTTGCCAGGGAATGATGAAAGCCTGGACTCACGGGATTTGCAGGTTCCCCGGTGATTGGGGATTCTCTATACCGGGGCAACAGGGTGAACAGTTTTTTCAAACCAATTTTATGTTTGGGTTAAATAAACCTGAAAGTTTAAAGTTAGGCAGAAAGAAAATTCCTACGATAGAATGGAGAGGAGGGTTTAACCCATGGAATACAACCTGGATTATTGCTTCTGTGCTTCAGTCTGGTATAAGATTTCTTAACGAGAAGGAGAAGAGAATAAAGTAGTGTTGCCCTACTCTTTTCTGTGAAGGAGAAAGCAGGCTTCTAAAATGAATTCAGGCTCTTTTTTAAGTGGTTGTAAAAATGGGATTGCCACGCCAAAAAACGGCTCGCAAAGACCGAATGGGGGGTGCAAAAACGAGATTCCGGATCAAGTCCGGAATGACATATAGGGGGCAACCTCATCCTTTATCGTTACGGCTTTCGTTTTTGGTTAAGTTGCTAACTGCCCCTCCACCTACGCCAAGGTATACCTGCCGAAGCTTGTATTGTAGCGTAGGTTGGCTTTGGCGGATAAAGCTCGCAAAATAAACTACAAAAGACCGAATGGGGGGCTGTTAACGAAAGGTTCAGCCCTTTTGTTCCCCTACTCTGAGCCTGTTGAACCCTTCGGAGACGCTTTTTGTGAAGAAGGGTAAGTTCTCAGAGTGCCCGATTGTGGCGTAGAAGGTGTTTGCGCCGTAGTACCAGAGTGAGTAGACACCACATACTTTTTTACCCCTTTATGTATTTTTATTAGACCTCTATTAAGTCCCAAGGAAGGGTTGTCTGTTTCATCTCGTCAAGGTAGGTTGAGAAAGATAGACCTTTATTAGTAAAACTATCTTGCCATAAAGAGAAATTAAAAGATTCTCCCCAGTTTTCCATTTTTGCACCTTTCTGCCAAACATCAAGTATAACATCAGAAAGGGCTTCATCCCCTCTACCAAGGAGACCTTCAACACAACTCATCTGGTAAGGATGGAATGTAAGTTTTGTAAATCTACTGTTTCTTACTTTTTCAACAATAAGCTTTTTTCTTGCTTCATATTCTTCTTGAGATATGAACCGTTTCCTTTCAAATATTGAGTGAGGTTTTGGCACAAAAGTATTAAATGCTGCCTTTATTGTTATTGTTCTTGAAAGTTCGTTTATCAAGCGGGCAATATCTAAAATATCTTTCTCTTCTTCCCCGGGGAGTCCGAGCATAAAATATAGTTTAATCTGTCTCCATCCGTCTGCTTTTGCCTGTTTAACCATCTTTAGCAGTTCTTCATCCTTAATTTTCTTACCTATATCAAATCTTAACCTTTCGCTTGTTTCTGGTGCAAAGGTAAGCCCTGTCTTTTTTATTTCTTTAAGTTTGCTTGCAAGTTCAAAGGAGAAGGTATCTATTCTAACCGAAGGGAACGAGATGGTCACCCTCTTTTCTTTAAAGAAGGATAAGAGCCCATCAACAATCTTTTCTATTTTAGGATGGTCACCTGATGAAAAAGATAGTAGAGATACTTCGTCATAACCAGTGTTTTTATAGGTCTGTCCGGCTATTTCAACAATTTTTTCTACGCTCCTTGCTCTAACAGGTTTCCAACAACTACCAGCTTGACAAAAAAAACAGCCCTGCCCACAACCTCTCATTATTTCAAGAGATATTCTATCGTGAACTATTTCTGTCAACGGAACAATCCATTTTGTAGGGAAAAAAGAGCCATCAAAATTTTTAACAAAACGTTTTTTGATTTTACCACTCGTATATAAAGGCGAGTAAATCCCTTGAATGTGTGAAATTTTTTCAATTATTTTTTCTCTTTCAAATCCTTGATATTCTTTGAATGTTTCTATTAACTCAGGCAATACTTCCTCTCCTTCGCCTACAATAAAGATATCTATAAAAGGAGTTAGTGGAGAAAAGTTGTAGACACTGTTACCACCAGCAACTATAATAGGAGAATCTTTACATCTATCTTTTGAAAGAATAGGTATATCAGAAAGGGATAAAATATTAAGAATATTTGTGTAGTTAAGTTCTGAAGAGATACTAAATCCTAAAAAATCAAAATTTTTAACAGGTTTTTTTGACTCGAGGGTAAAAAGAGGTATTTTTTTAGTTCTAAGAATCTCTTCCATATCCGACCCAGGAGAAAAAACTCTCTCACAACCCACTTCGTCTATTTCATTTAAAAGCCCGTAAATAATCCTTACTCCAAGTGAAGACATTCCTATTTCATATAAATCAGGATAAGATAAAGCAAAAGAGACTTTCGGGTCGTGTTTGTGATAAACGTTAATCTCTCCTCCTGAGTACCTTGAAGGAGTTTGAACAAAAGGTAATATATCAGAGATTGTTTTTTTCATAATATTTTAAAACATTAGGGAATTTTCTTTTATACTCACAAGCAACATAATTGAAATAAGAAATACTATAAGAGATGAACCGCCATAACTTATAAAAGGTAAAGGAAGCCCTACAACTGGAAAAAGTCCTAATGTCATACCTATATTGATAAAAACGTGGGAAGCAAACATCGAAAGTATTCCTGTACCTAAAAGTCTACCGAAACTGTCTTGGGTAGAATATATAATATCTAAAATAGCTTTAAACAACATATAATATAGAAGCAATACAACTATCACGCCAATTAAACCAAACTCCTCAGCAAGAACACAAAATATAAAATCGGTATGATATTCAGGCAGAAAAGCAAGTTTTGATTGAGTTCCTTTCAGATACCCTTTACCCAACATTCTACCTGAACCAATAGTAATAATTGATTGAATAAGGTTGTAACCTTTCCCGAGAGGGTCCCTCATAGGATTTAAAAACATTAATATACGTTCTTTCTGGTATTCTTTCATAAATAACCAAAATATAGGGCTCATCAAGACACCAGTAGCAATCATTAAAAACATATGGATTTTTCTACCGCCTGCCTGGTAAAATATAGCAAAAAAAACTATTATAAAAATAAAAGCTGTCCCTAAATCAGGTTGTTTAAGAATACATAAAAAGGGGATACTTAATATAAGAAGTCCCGCCAAAAGAACTGAAAATCTTTTAACGTTTTTTTCAGAAAAATATGAAGATAAGGTTATTACAACTATAAGTTTCGCAAATTCTGATGGCTGAAAATGGAACCATCCCATCCTTATCCACCGTGTAGCACCTGCACCTTTCCCGAAAAAAAGAACAAAGAAGAGGAAAAAGAGGCCTAACAGGTATAATAATGGAGAAAATTTTTTTATATCACGGTAATCTATGTCTCTTAAAAAAGATATTAAACCACTACCTAAAAGCACCCATATCAATTGTTTAAGAAAAAAACTTTCTTTACTGGTTACACTTTTAGAAGCACTAAATAACGCCAACAACCCTATTACAATAATTGTGTATGTCCAAATTAGCAAAAAATTATCTCCAAATTTATTCTTAAAATATTTCAACATTCTCTACCTCTTCAACAGTTTCTGTTTCTTCCTCAGAAACATCGCTATTCTCATTTTCATCGTCTATTTCTTCGCCTTGTGCAAACACTTTTTTTAGTATTCTTGAAGCAACCACTGTCGCTTCTGGACCAGACGCCCTATCAAGGAACACAACCATTGCAATTCTTGGGTTGTCTGCTGGAGCATAGCAAGCAAAAAAACCGTGAGTTCCAAGCCCAAGTTCGCTTTGGGCTCTTTGAACTGTTCCTGTTTTTCCTGCAATCTCTATATTTTCAAGTTTGTACCTTCCACCTGTACCAAAAACCATAACATTTTTTAACCCTCTTTTAACTATTTCCATAGAATCAGAACTTATAAATACTGTCTTCTTTATAATAGGTGCAAACTCTTTGATTACATTATCATTAGAATCGGTAATCTCTTTCACTATGTACGGTTTCCATATATTTCCGCCGTTTGCAACGGTTGAAATTAAAGAAACAAGTTGCAAAGGTGTTACCAGAAGAGGACCTTGACCTATAGAAAGGTTTAAGGCATCAACCATAGACTTGTCAGGGACAAAACCTGATTTTTCTTCAGGAAGGTCAATCCCTGTTGCTTTCCCCAGTTCAAACATTTTTGCAAACTCAATCATTTTAGATACTCCAGCCCTCATTCCAATTGTGCCAAAGAAAACATTGCAAGAAAAAGGTAGAGCACGATTTATATCTAACCATCCGTGTCCATCTAAATTCCAACACTTAAATACTCTATTACCAACCTCTATAGACCCTCTACATTCGACCCTGTCATATTCGGCAATATTTCCTGATTCAAGAGCTGAAAAAGCAGTAATTATCTTAAAGACTGAACCGGGCGAATACTGCCCCTTAATTGCTCTATTCAAAAATGGATGTCCTTTTTTTGTGAAGTATTCCTTAAGGTTTTCTGCATCAAAAGCAGGTTTGCTCACAAGGGCGAGTATCTGTCCGTTTCTTGGGTCCATAGCAACAACACTTCCTTGCCTCCCACCAAGTTCTACGTCAACTATCTCTTGGATAGTCTGGTCGATAGTTAATATTAGATTGTTACCCGGAATAGACTGTTTTTTCCCTAAAGTTTTTCCATGGTACCCTCTTGCATCTACTTCTACCTCAACACCACCAGAAATTCCGCGTATATATTGGTCATACATCTTCTCTATTCCATCTTGCCCTATTACAGCACCAGATTTTAACCCTGCATTCTTAAAACTAAGCAACTGCAATTGTTTTTCACTTATTTCTCCAACATATCCAAGAATATGTGCAGTAGCTTGCCCCAATGGATATTCCCTAAGCAACCCTTCTTGTATGAAGATACCCCCAAGTTTTGAAGCGTTCTCTTCAATCAAAGAAACCTCTGCGGTTGTTAATTTTTTCTTCAACACAATCCTGTCGAACGGGTTTGAATATTTTGAAGTAAGTTTTTTTAATAGTGAGGTTTTATCAATACTTATAAGTTTAGATAGAAGTTCAGCTTCTGCTTCAGGAGAGTCTAAATCGTAAGGTATAAAAACAAGTTGTAAAGACGGAGTATCTTTTGCAAGAGGCCTTTTATTTCTATCATATATAACACCTCTTGGGGTACCTGTTTCAACAATTCTTATACAATTTCTTATAGAGAGCTGATAATAATGATTGCCTCTTAGAACTTGTAAATAAAAACACCTCAAGATAATAATAGCAAGTAGTACCTTTATGGTATTCCCAAATAATCCTTTTTCCATTTCCATCTGTATCTTCTCATCACCCATTCAATTAAGAAAAATATTACACTATTATAAAAAGCAAATATTAACGAATACTTAGCTAACGGTATAAAAGTCCACAAAAACCCTTTATCTGGTTTAAAAAGAACAACAAGGAAGTAGATAATGCTCATAAAAAAAACAAGAACAGACCTGCCAAGTATACTTTTCAATTTTAAAAAACTATTCAAATAGACAAGTATAAGGAAACATATACTTGTAGTTCCTAAAACTCCGTGAGAAAAAATATCGTGAAGTATACCAGTAATTAAAGCAAATAAAAGTGCTATTTCTATGTTCCCGTCCCAAGTGAGTACCATCAACCATACAAGAAAAAAAGAAGGAATAACCGATGATTTCAAATAGACTAACAAGAAAAATTGTAGACTACAAACGATAAATAATTGTTCAATAATTTTTATTATAAATCTTCTATTCACCTATAAGCACCTCGTCCATACGAGAAACGCAGGTGTATGGTTTAACTTGTATATGAAAAAAAAGAGAATCTGGGACTTTTGTGACAGTAACCACTTCTCCAACAATAAGACCTTTTGGGAAAAAATCGCTATATCCAGAGGTTAATATCCTATCTTTTTTTTTAATCTTACTTTCATTACTTATAAATTTTAGAGGACAGAGAGGAACAGTCCCGCCTTCCATTATTCCTATTTCTTCAGTTGTTTCAACGATAACGCTCACTTTAGAGGATGAGTTAAAAATTGTTGTTATTTTAGAAGAGTTTTTTTTAACATCTGTTACTCGCCCAACAAGAAAAAGTTCCTTTGAAACCGCACACATACCTTCCCTTATACCGTCATCCGAACCTTTGTTTACAAAAATTTCTGCAGGAAAAACGTACGGGTTTACTGAAGTAACACCACCTACCGCAAATGAAGAAAAATAGGTCTCTTTTTTCTTTATATTAAGAATTTCTCTTAACCTTGCATTTTCAGCAATCAACTCTCCGTAGTTTATTTTTTCCTTAACAAACCCTTCTTTTTCAATAGATTTAATCTTGTTTACATAACTTCTACCTGTTAAAAGTATAGAGAAAAACAGGCACATTGCAAATATTATTTCCCTCCTGAAACACCATATCATATTAGTCTCTTTATATTAAAACGTTGATTAATTTTAAATTATTTTATCTTTTGTCAATCGCTCGGAAATTGTTTGAAATATTGAAATTCTTCAAGCATTTTACCTGTACCCCTAACAACCGCTGTAAGAGGTTCATCTGCAATAAAAACAGGCAGTTTTGTTTCTTGAGAAATAAGTTTATCAATACCTTTTAACAATGCACCGCCGCCTGCAATAGTTAACCCTCTATCTATTAAATCACTAGATAGTTCTGGTGGTGTCTCCTCAAGAAGGTCCCTTACTGCACTAACTATATTAAAAAGGGTATCTTTTAATGCTTCCCTTATCTCCTCTGAATGTATTTTAACCATTTTAGGTAGTCCTTCTACAAGACTTCTACCGTTTACATCAAGGGTTAACTCCTCCTCAAGAGGTGAAGCAGAACCAATCTTTATTTTTATGTTTTCTGCAGTCTTCTCACCTATTAATAGGTTATATTTTTTCTTAAGGTATTCAATAATAGCCTCATCCATTTCGTTACCTGCAACTCTCAAACTTTTAGGAAGAACTATCCCACCAAGAGAAATAACTGCCATCTCTGTTGTTCCGCCACCTATGTCAAGAATAAAACTTCCACAAGGTTCTGCGACAGGTAACCCAACACCAACTGCTGAAGCCATCGGCTCTTCAACAAGTCTTACCATTCTTGCCCCTGCTTTGGTAGCCGTTTCTTTAACAGCTCGCCTTTCAACACTTGTGATACCAGAAGGAACCGATATGATAATTTTAGGAGGTATAACAAACCTATGTCTTGGGGTTAATACCTTTGTTATAAAATGTCTCAACATAGACTCACAGGCTTCAAAATCAGCAATAACGCCATCTTTCATAGGTTTCATTGCAACAATGTTAGACGGAGTTTTTCCGACCATTCTTTTTGCTTCGCTACCTGTTGCCTTTATCTCTTTGGTGTTAATATCTATGGCAACTATAGAAGGTTCTTGAAGGATAACTCCTTTACCATTAACGTATACACAGGTGTTTGCAGTCCCCAAGTCAATACCTAAATCGTTTGAAAAAAATCTAAGAAATCTGGATATCATTTTTTCTCCCCTCTTATTCTTGTTGAAAGTAATTGATTAGATTTTAATATAAACATCCATTTAATACTATTAATTATAACATTAATTTGAAAATTCTTACAAAATCAAAAAAGTTTTTTCTGTATTAACTAAAGACATCGGTTAGACCTTCATAAAATAGATACTACGCTACCCCAAATAAGAGGAAATACCACACTTTTTTGAACTTAAACCATAATTGTATTATAATTACAACTAATGGATATAACAAACAGAACTAAAATAAATTACGGAGTTTTAACCTTCTTTTTGATTGCTCTTACTACTCTTTTTAGGTTCTTCTATATCACACTTTTACCACTCTCTGCTGATGAGGCGTATCTTTGGGTATGTAGTAGACATCTTGCCTTATCTTTTTATGACACTCCCCCTTTTGCCCCTTTTATGATTTACGTATCAACTAAATTGTTTGGAAACACTGAGTTTGCTGTTAGAACTTTTGTTGCAATTTTAATGGCATTTTCTGCTTACATCTCTTACTTGTTAACTAAAGAGGTTACTCAAGGTAATAAAAAAGCCGCTTTTTTTTCTGCTTTAATGGTTATGCTTATACCTGGTTATGCTTTTGCTGGGTTGTTATCTGGAGTGGAAGCACCGCTCATATTTTTTTACATTTTATCTGTATATCTGCTTTACCAAGCAATAATTAAAGAAAAACATCTCTGTTGGTATCTTGCAGGAATAACTTTTGGGCTTGGATTTAATTCCAAATACCTAATAATGTTTATACCTTTATCGCTATTTCTTTATTTGGTAGTTTCAAAAGAGAAAAGAAAGTGCCTTAAAACCCCCTGCCCTTACACTTTTCTTTTGATTGGCCTGTTGGTATCTATGCCTGTAATAATATGGAACTCACAAAATGAATGGGCAAGTTTTCTATTAAATTTTTTTAGTCGAACAAGAACCTCTGCTTCTATTTCAATAAATTTTTATAACCTTATTAAACATATAGGGGCTCAAGCAGGGATTATATCTCCATTAATGTTAATCTTTCTTTTATACGGGTTTGTAAAAATATTTATTGAAGGGGTGTTCAAGAATAATAAAGAACTGTTTTTTTTGTTATCTTTTTCTTACCCTGCACTCCTTTTTTTTGGACTATATTCTTTGTTTATTGAGATTCCCGCACCCCATTGGGTGGGTACTGGTTATTTAACTATCATTGCTGGACTACCATATTTTATTCATAAAAATAAATTTAACAGACCTATAAAGGCGTTTTTTTCAACGTCTCTTGTAACCGCTATTTGTATTACCTTACTGCTCCATTCTATTCCTTTAATAAAAAATATGCTTCTCAAAATACCTTTTAATACAAATGCTAAGAACGAGTTTGAATCTTTTTTGTCTAATTTTCCCTCTAAAGTTGGGAAAAAACTTGGAGATATAAAAAGTTCAATACCTAACAATGAAAACTATTTTTTGATAGGTAGAGGGTTTGCGTTGGCTTCATACCTTGAATTTTATAACCCACAACAGGAACAAGTTTATATGATTTTTCAAAGAACAAAAGTTGGGCACGGCTACTATTTCTGGCAAGATATTAATGAAAAGAAAGGTATGAACGCTATATTTGTAGACGAAGATAGAAGGTGCGAAGAGATGCTACAAACCCTATTTTCTAAGGTAGAACTTATTGAAGATTATCATATAAGAAATGAAAAAGGCGAACCTTTGATGACTTTTTTCTTCTATGATTGTATAGATTTCAAAGGTATGGAAAAAGAGAAACCGCCAGTATTGAAACAATGATTTTTGTATGAAATTGAAAAAATAATCTTAATATTGTAAAATTTAAATATGAAAAACTCTGTGAAACAAATTATTAAAATACTCGATTCTGAGTACCCAAATGCGAAGAGTGCTTTAAAATATCAGACACCTTTACAGATGCTTATTGCTACAATACTATCTGCCCAAACAACCGATGAAAGAGTTAATATGGTTACACCTGGACTTTTCAAAAAATATAGGACAGTAGACCAATTTGCAAAGGCGCCCGTTGAAGATATACAAAATGAAATAAGATCGGTCAACTATTATAAAACTAAAGGAAAGAACATTAAAACTCTTTCTCAGTTACTGTTAAAGAATTTTCAAGGCCAAGTTCCAGATTCAATGGAAGAACTTATTACTTTACCCGGTGTTGCCAGAAAAACAGCAAATGTTGTTCTGGGCGAGGCTTTTGGAAAAACTGAAGGATTTGTTGTTGATACCCACGTTAAAAGACTCTCGTTTCGGCTTGGTCTAACAGAAGAAACTAAACCTGAAAAAATTGAAGTCGACCTTATGGAGTTGATTCCACAAAAACATTGGATAGATTTTTCAATGCAACTTATCTTACATGGCAGAAAAGTGTGTATTGCAAGAAACCCCAAATGTCATATTTGTAAATTAGATACTCTCTGCCCTTACTTTAAAAATACACTAAAAACACAAAAATGAAATATAAAAATGTAACCAAAAATATTGTTTTACCAAAAAAACTTAAAATGCTAATCATTCTTCTTATACTTACTACTGGATGCAGCACTACTGGAAGCACTAATTCTGCCCCTGTTGAACAGATTGCTACTAAAGAGGCTTTACATTACGTTAGAGGTGGAGAAAACCTTTTTAGAATCTCTAAATACTATTATGAACCTGCAAGTACTGAAGATATATTAAAAGGGGTTGACAAAATAAAAATAGCTAACTCTATGAAGGCAGAAGGATTATCTATAGGTCAAAGACTTCGAATCCCTGCCACAAACAAGACCCAACCAAACTATGCTTTAACACCGCCAGAAACTGCTACCACCAGTTCAAAAACAGACAAACAACAGACTGTTCAGCAGGTTGCTCCGTCACAACAACAAACATCCGAAACAAGTATACCTGAACAACCTTCACCAATTATTAGTAATAAAGTTTTTTTATGGCCAACCAATGGTAGAATCGTCTGTAATTTTGGGGAGTTGAATAATCAAGGTATAGATATTATAGTACAACCTTCAAAAGAAATTGTAGCCTCAGATGCTGGCAAAGTGGTTTTTGCAGGCACAACCTCAAAACATCAAGAAACTATTATTCTGGAACATAAGAACAATATTTTTACTGTATATGCTCACGATATAGAAATACTTGTTAAGGCAGGCGATAATATCAATAAGGGCGCCACAATAGCAAAAATCAAAAGCGGTACACACAGAATAAGATACCTACATTTTGAGATACGTGTTGGGAGTGTTTCTGTGAATCCTTTATTTTATTTACCTCAGCAGGAGAAAAATGATAGATAATAATCAAACAAATGAATTTGAACATAGAAACCTTGCAGCGTACGCAGTTAAATCTTTTGAAACTCTCGGTAGAAAATATTCTGAAAAAGAGCATCCTTTAAGAACACCTTTTCAGAGAGATAGAGACAGGATTATCCACTCAACTGCTTTCAGAAGACTTGAATATAAGACACAGGTTTTTATTTACCATGAAGGCGATTACTACAGAAACCGACTCACACACACCCTTGAAGTTCAACAGATTGCCAGAACTATTGCGCGAATCTTACGGCTTAACGAAGACCTTGTTGAAGCAATATCATTAGCTCATGATATTGGACATACACCTTTTGGACATAACGGAGAAACTATACTTAATAGTCTTATGCTTAAAAATGGTTTTAAAGGTTTTGAACATAATAGGCAAGGATTAAGAATAGCTGACAAACTTGAAAACAAGTACCCTCAGTTTCAGGGATTAAATCTGTCTTTTGAAGTAAGGGAGGGAATAATAAAACATATAACAAGTTACGATCTTCCCGCTGAAGATACAGAATATGAAGAGTTTGTTAAAAACCCTTCTCCTTCTCTCGAATCGCAGATAGTCAATTTTGCAGACGAAATTGCTTACACCTGCCACGACCTTGATGATGGGCTTAAGTCGGGTATGATATCTTTTCAGGATTTAAGAAATATTCAGTTATGGAAAGATATAGAATCTGCTTCTTATACAGAAAACCTAAACGATGAACTCAAAAGAATCGTTATAATAAGAAATCTGATAAATTTTCTTGTTGAAGACCTTGTTGAACAGAGTTGGTCAAATATTAAACGTTCAGGCATATCGTCTGTGGATGATGTGAGAAAGAGTGAGCCTATCCTTTCGCATTCAAAAGAATTAAAAGAGAAACATATACAGATGAGAAAACTTCTTGAAGATAATATGTATTCTCATTTTAGGGTAGTAAGAATGGCACAAAAAGCGGCACGGGTGATAGAAAATCTCTTCAATTCCTATATTGACGAACCTAAACAACTACCTCCTCACACTCAAAAAAAGATTGAAAGAGAACCTAAAGAGATTGTTATTTGCGATTATATAGCAGGTATGACAGATAGATACGCTCTTCTTGAACACCAGAAACTCTTTGACCCTGATTTCTCTGTATAAAAATTGATTTCAACAAATTTTACAGCAAAGACGATTAAGACTTAATTGTAAATCTTTGTGAACACCACCCAAAGCAGATGGTCTGCCTTACGGGTTTGCAGAAATAAAGAATAAAAAAGTATGGGGTGTCTATTCTCTCTGGGTACTACGGTGCATACACCTTCTACGCCACAATCGGGCACTCTGAGAACTCACCCTTCTGCATAGAAGACATCTCCGAAGGGCTTAACAGGCTCAGAGTAGGGGAACAAAAGGCCTAAACCTTTTGTTAACAGCCCAATTCTTGCTTGAGTTGTAGTAGCACCTCGTAATTCGTTCATAGACACATACTTTTTTAACGAAGAAAAGACAAAGGCAAGGTTAAAAGCATAAAAGAAAAGCGTATGGGGTGTCTATTCTCTCTGGGTACTACGGTGCATACACCTTCCCCTTTTTGCCTTCTCCCCTTGAGGGAGAAGAGTGCTGGTGCGAAGAATAATGAGCACTGTATAGCACAAAGGGCGAGTCGGTGAGCCCGCTGACTGAAGCCCGTAGGGCAAGAAAGGATGAGGGGGGGTAGTTG
>Ga0172382_10001584_pt1 | contig 40472 bp, 31 predicted proteins | sample Leawel138RmetaG_FD_122245 | JGI IMG/M metagenome (GOLD analysis project Ga0172382, IMG submission 122245) | Leachate microbial communities from a municipal landfill in Southern Ontario, Canada - Leachate well 138R metaG | ecosystem: Engineered > Solid waste > Landfill > Unclassified | place... | reverse complement strand
TCAACGCTCAACGCTCAACGCTCAACGCTCAACGCTCAACGCTCAACGCTCAACGCTCAACGCTCAACGCTCAACGCTCAACGCTCAACGCTCAACGCTCAACCTCCCCATGGCGCCCTCGCCGCGATTCCCCGCTCTCCGCGATTCCCCGCTCTGGATGACAGATGACAGATGACCTCGGCCCTTGCGGGCCTTGTATGAAAGCCGCCTGCGGCGACTGATGAAGGTTTGGCGTTGAGCGTTGAGCGTGGTGGGCATACGCCGGACGCTGGACGCAATACGCTCAACCTCATCGAAGCGCCAGCGAGGTCATCCGTCATGCGCCAACGCTCGACCATCCGCCATGGTGCCCCGTCGCGGTGCGCGCCTCAAATGTAATGCGCCGTGCGTGTCATCACGCGCGCCGCCAGCTTCATCAGCCCGCGTACCGGCAGCGGCGGGGGGCTGCCGCCGGCGTCCAGCGCGTTTTCGGCGTGGCGCGCCTCGTCCTTTTTCATCTGCGCCACGATGGCGCGTGACGCGCGGTCGGCCTGCGGCAGGCGTTCCATGTGACTGGCCAGGTGCGCTTCCACCTGGCGCTCGGTCTCAACCACAAAGCCCAGGCTCAGCCGGTCGCCGCCCAGCCTGCCCGCCAGCACCCCGAATCCAAACGCGCCGGCGTACCACAGCGGGTTCAGCCAGGACGTGTGTTCATCCAGTTCCTGCAGCCGCTCCTGCGTCCACGCCAGATGGTCTGTTTCCTCGCGTGCCGCTGCATCAAACTGCCGCCGCAACGTATCGTCGCGCGTGGTCAGCGCCTGCGCGGTGTACATGGCCTGTGCACACACCTCGCCCACGTGGTTCACGCGCATGAGCGCGCCGGAGAGCCGTCGCTCTTCCTCGCTCAGTTCGGGCGCATCCTGCACGGCGCGCGCCGGATTCTCGCGCGTGGCCTGCGGCCGCGCGAGCAGCGTGCGCAGCGTGTTGTCGGCCGCGCCCAGCAGACGGTCTGAAAGCGAGTGCATGGCTGGCATCTTAATTCAAAGCCCTGCGACCGTGCGCAAGAGGCGGAGCAAGCAGGCGGCCAGATGTTCCTGTCAGGTGCTCATAGGTGCTCATGCTCGTGTGCCGTGGCCGGCTGCAACGCGCACCTTTGCCATGGCAGAGCGCGGCCCGGCCAGCGACGGCCTGGCGCGCCGGTCTGTTGCATATCACCAACGATCGCGCCGCGCTTTGTAGCGCAAATGCAACAGCTGGCCGCCGATTTCCGTCTTTTCCATCCAAAGTCTTTGCATGTTGGTCGCGGGTCTGTTGCAATAGACCCAGCTTCCCGATTTGGGGAGGTTGGCCCGGGGAACCGGCGGGAACTGCCACATGGCCCCTTCGCACCGGCGCCCTTAGTGTTAAACCTTGGAGAATCTTGAAATGAAAAAATCTCTGATCGCATTGGCCGTCTTGGCCACTGCCGGCCTGGGCTTTTCCGGAGTCGCGGCAGCTCAGTCTTCGGTCACTTTGTATGGCGTGGCAGATGCCGGCATCGGCAAGGCCAAGTCGGCTGGCGATGACCGTGTGCACATGCTCAGCTCGAGCATGATGAACAACGGCACCAGCCGCCTGGGCGTGCGCGGTGTGGAAGATCTGGGTAGCGGGCTCAAGGTGGGCTTCAACTTTGAGCAAGGCTTGAGCTTGAATGATGGTAGGGGCAATCTCAGCGGCGGCAACACGTGGAGCCGTGCCGCCAACGTCTGGATCGGCGGTGACTGGGGTACCTTCAAGATGGGCCGCACCCTGAATCCCTCGTTCTTTGGCGTTGCCGCTTGGGAACTGACAGGGACGGCCAACTACTCGGTGGTTGGAAATACTTACAATTTTGCTGACAGTGGCGCGCGTAACAGCAGCCAGTTCAGCTACAAGACGCCCAATTTCAATGGGCTTAGTGCCGAGCTGGGCTACATTTTCAAGAGTGACAATGTTATCGGTGGCGTAGAACGCGAGAAGTGGGACGCCAACGTGGTATATGCCAACGGCCCGATAGCTGCTGGCTTGTCTGTCAACAAGACCAAAGACTTCAAGACCCACTACTCCTTGGGTGGCAAGTACAACTTTGGCCAATTTGCGGTTGCCGCATCGTACAGCGACACCGGTGAAACCAATCTTCGGCGTCGTGGCTTTTCGCTGGGCGGCTCGTTCAATACTGGTCCGTTCACGGCTACGCTGGATCTGACGCGTGATACCAAGAATGACGTCGGCCCCAAGAAGTACACCAACGGCTTGCTGGAAGGCAAGTACGCCCTGTCCAAGCGTACTTTTGTGTATGCTGCCTACCTGCGCTTCGATGGCGAAAACAACTACGGTATTGGCATGCGCCACAATTTCTGATCACGCAGCTGCCCGCACGGGCAGTGCATGATTTCAAAGCCACCTTCGGGTGGCTTTTTTCATGGTGCGCCGTATTGTGCGCTCCATTTGGTTTCCCGGGCCGGGAGCTGCTGTTTGCAGGAAGCCCGTTTTCGGGCGGATTGGCGTTGGTGGATGACGGATGACCTCGCTGGCGCTTCGATGAGGTTGAGCGTATTGCGTCCAGCGTCCGGCGTATGCCCACCACGCTCAACGCTCAACGCCAAACCTTCATGGGCCGAGATCATCTGTCATCCGGAGCGGGGAATCGCGACGAGGGCGCCGCTTCCACGAGCGCAGGGGCTCCGCGGACGCTGCCCCACATGCGCCGCATCTGCGGGCGCGGCGGGCGATGGCGGTGCCAAGGTGGAGCGAGGAACTGCGCAGCCTGCCAAAGCCAAGCAGCAGGCCATTTTGTCTCTATTTGGTAACACAAACCCGCCAAACAGCCACTTTCTGTCGCCAGACTTTGCAAATTCTCGGGCGAGCTGTTGCAATAGATGGATCTTTCCGTCGGGAGGGTTGGTTCCGGACTGTAACGGCTGTTATGCCATGCGAACTGGCGAGCGTGCAGTTGCCTGGACCCGTGTTGAATCAGAGACAGGAGAAGTCGTGATGAAGAAGTGTCTCATCGCATGCGCCGCCATGGGTCTGGCAGGCTTGGGGTTTTCAGGCGTTGCAGTGGCGCAGTCATCCGTGACGCTGTATGGCGTGGCCGATGCCGGTATCGGCAAGGTCAAGTCAGCTGGCGATGACCGGGTGCACATGCTCAGCTCGAGCATGATGAACAACGGCACCAGCCGCCTGGGCGTGCGCGGTACGGAAGATCTGGGTGGTGGGCTCAAGGCGGGCTTCAACTTTGAGCAGGGCCTGAGCTTGAATGATGGTCAAGGCAATCTCAGCGGAGGCAACACGTGGAGCCGTGCCGCCAACGTCTGGATCGGCGGCGACTGGGGTACCCTGACCCTTGGGCGGCGCCTGAACCCCTCCTACGATGCCGAATACATGTGGGAGCTGACGGGTGGCGCCAATTACTATGTGGCCGGCCCGACATACAACTATGCCGGCCAGGGCGACACGCGCACCAGCAGCCAGTTCATGTATGCCACGCCGGACATCGGCGGATTCAGCGCGGAACTGGCGTACGTGGCCAAGGACGACAACGCAGGCAAGCACAAGTTTGACGTGGGGCTGATGTACCAGCAGGGCCCCATAGGCGTGGGCCTGGCCATCAACAAGACCAAGAGCGAGAAGACCAATTACTCGCTGGGGGGCCGCTACAGCTTTGGCCAGATCGATGTGGCCGCGTCATACGCGCGCGTGGGTGACGACAGTACCCCGACGCGCGAACGTCGCCGGTATACGCTGGGGGCCAGCTACCAGATGAATCCGTTCACCGTAACGCTGGACCTGGCGCGTGACGTGCGCAACCACACCAGCGTAAACAACAAGAAATACACCAACGGCGTGCTGGAGGGCAAGTATGCGCTGTCCAAGCGCACCTTTGTGTACGCTGCCTACCTGCGCCTGGATGGCGACAACAACTACGGGCTGGGGCTGCGACACAATTTCTGATCCCGCTGCTGCCCGCATGGGCAGTGCATGATTTCAAGGCCACCTTCGGGTGGCTTTTTTCATGGCACTGCAGTGTGCGTCGTGATTGAGTGCGGCTTGACCGCCTATCGCCCGCGTTCGGGTCGAGTGAATGGCGATGGAGCGTGGCGATGGTGGTTGCAATCCGGAATCGCGGCGGGGGCGCCGTCCCCACGGAACGGGGCGCATGAGACGACGATCCGCAACGACCAGCTGGAATGGGGTGGCACCGGCGAAGATTGTCCTCTCATCTGCACACTACCGGAGGTCGATTCTTGCGCTACAGTGATCCCATGAAAGCAGAGCCATTGCAGCAGCAGCGCCTGGACAAATGGCTGTGGGCCGCGCGCTTCTACAAGACGCGGGCGCTGGCGGTGCAGCAGGTCAAGCTGGGTCGCGTGCGCGTGGCCGGGCACGATGCCAAGCCCGCGCGTGAGCTGCGCGTGGGCGATGCGGTGTGGCTGCGGCGCGGCCGGGTTGAACTGGAGGTTGTGGTGCAGGGCCTGAGCAACGTGCGCGGCCCGGCGCCGGTTGCGCAGCAGCTTTATGTGGAGACGCCGGACAGCCAGGCCCGACGCGAGCGTGCCGCAGCCAGCCGCCGGCTGGCGCCGGAACCGGCGCACGCCATCGGCAGTGGCCGCCCGACCAAGCGCGACCGCCGGGCGTTGGACCGCGAGCGTCGTGCGGCGCTGGACGCGCGCTGGTCAGCGGTGTCGGCTTCTCGAGACCGGCGCGACTAAGTTCGCGTGCCGGGATCTGGCTCCAGCTGGCATGAGCGGGGCGGGGTGTCGTGCGCTGTGACAGGCGGTGCGCCGCGCTGCGTTGAGATGGGAGCGGCTGTTACTGCTTTCCGGCGTGGCCAGCCGGCAGGTCAGCCACCCGTGGTGACTCAAACGGCAGGAACGGGGCCCGGCTGGATCTGTGCTGAGGGCGCGCTCTGCGCCAACTCGTCGCCCAGGATCAGGCGATCCAGCTCGGCCTTGGGCGTGTCCAGGTACCTGCGGCCAAAGACCAGGTAAAAGACCAGTCCGAGTGCGGCCCAGCACAGCAGCGCGATCCAGGCCGGGCCATCCAGGAAGCCGGGCGCGCCGGGGATGAGCAGCAGGCCGAGGAAACCCAGGCTGAACACAAATCCCAGCAGCGCGACCAGCTTCTTGACCGGGGCGATTTCCGTGCACAGCGGGCCGCGGCGTCCTGTGGCGGACCAGCCAAAGAGGCGGTAGGCAACGGCGCAGTAGTAGATGAACGCCACCGAAATGCCGACCGCCGACATGTCGACGATCCACAGCAGCACCGAGCGCCCGAACCAGGGGGCGAGCAGGCAGAATGCGCAGGCAAAGAGGATGTTCACGTACGGCGTGCAGTACTTCCCGTGCAGCCGGGAAAACACCGGCGGCAGCGCCTTGGCGCGGCTCATGGCAAACATGAGGCGGCTGCAGGAAATGTAGAACCCGATCAGCCCGGTGAAAATGCCCATGCACAGCGCCAGCGCCAGCGCGGACAGGCCCAGCGTGCCCAGCAGGCCGGAGACCACCTGGCCCGTGCCCCACAGCGGCTTTTGCGCGACCAGCTCGGTCCAGGGCATGGCCACGCCGGTGGCAATGATCATGACGGAGTAGTGCGTTGCGGCAACCGCCAGCGCGGCCAGGATGAGGAACGTGGCCTTGGCCGGGGAGAAGTTGAATTCCTCGGCGGCCTGCGGCACGGTGTCAAAGCCCACGTAGGCCCAGGGCGAGATGGCGACGATGGCGCCAACGGCCGACCAGGTGGGCAGGCCCGGCTTGAACGCGGGCGAGAGGTTGCCCAGCGCGCTCTGCGGCGATGTGACCATGCCCAGCGCCACGCCGCCGGCAGCGACGAGGAGGATGACGCAGAAGTAGAACTGCGTCTGCGCGGTGGAGTCGGCGCCGCGGATGTTGAGCCAGGCAAACGCGACCAGGATGAGGCTGGCCAGCACGACCTCGCCCAGATACACGTCCCATCCGGCGACGCTGTACAGCAGCCCGATCTCCACTGCGTGCGGCCACAGGAACTTGAACAGCAGCGCAAACGCCGAGGCGTTGAGCGCGATGATGGCGCCGTACCCCATGATGAGGAACCAGCCGCAGAAAAACGCGTGCTTGCGGCCAAAGGCCAGGTACGAGTACGTGAACGCACCGCCGGTGACCGGGTACGCCTTGACCAGGTACCCTGTGCTGAGCCCGACCAGGCTCAGGATGAGGGCGCCTATCCACAGGCCCAGGATGACACCCATGGGGCCGGCCATGCCCATCCATTCGGCCGGCAACACAAAGCTGCCCCAGCCTATGGCGGATCCGAACGCAATGGCCCAGACCCAGTGCGGCTTGAAGCATTTTGTCAGTTGGGCTCTCTCTTCAGGCATGATGTCTCCTCCTCGGTTGCTGGAGCGGTGCGATGCGGGTGTCGGAGCGTGTTACAGCATCTCGTCCTTCACGTAGTACCAGCGGTACAGCCACCACTGGCCAAAGCGGCGATACGGCGCAAAGAATTCTGAAGAAATCATCTCGCGCACGTTGGGGAAAGGCAGCCGATCGCGGAAGATGGGCAGGTCAAAGGCCCCGTCGGGCTTGCCCGCGATCAGCATGGCCAGGCGCCGCCCGGCCTGCGCCGAGTACATGACGCCGTTGCCGCCGTAGCCCACCGAGTAGTAGATGGTCTGCTGGCTGTCGGGCTGCACGATGCGCGGCATCATGTCGTGGCTGACGTCGACCCAGCCCCACCACGAGTACTTGATCTCAACGTCCTTGAGCGCCGGGAACTTGCGGTGCATGTCCGCGATCAGCATGTCCTCGTACTTCTTGTCGGGCGCGTTGCGGCCGGTGATGGCACTGCGGCTGCCGATCTGCAGCGAGTTGTCGGGCATGAGCCGGTAGTAGTGGCGCAGGATGCGGGTGTCGGTGAAGAACGTGTGGGTGTGGATACCCGCTTCCTTGACTTCGGCTTCGGTCAGGGGCCGGGTCGTGATCGAGTTCGACAGGATGGGCATGAGCCGGTTCTTGAATTCCTTGTGCAGGAACTGGCCGGTGTAGCCGCCCGTGGCCACGCCCACGGCACGGGCGCGGACCGTACCGCCCGGCGTTTTCAGGTGGTGCACGCCATTTCTGGTTTCCCAGCCTATGACCGGGCTGGCCGGATGCACGGTGGCGCCCAGCGCGCGCGCCTTGCGCAGGTAGCCAAACGCCAGCTTGCCGGCATGGATGCCGGTGCCCAGTGGCTCGAGCATGGCGCCGGCGCCCTCCTTGTCGTCGACGACGTCGCGCTTGACCGTGGCCGCGTCGAAGATCTTGCAGTCGTAGTTGAACGTCTCGCGCAGCAGCTTGGCTTCCTTCTCCAGCCTGGCCATGACCTTGGGCTTGTGCGCGATGTACCAGTGGCCGCCCGGCGTGCGCTCGCACTCTATGTCCGCGATCACGCTCTCGAAGTACTCGAACGCATCCACGCACTCCTGGTGCATGCGCTTGGCCACGTCCAGCCCCCAGCGCTGTATCCACTGCGAGCGCGAGAGCCGGCCGGTTGCGCACTGCGCCTGCCCGCCGTTGCGCGTGCTGCAGCCCCAGGCGACGCGGTTGGCCTCGAGCACGGTGGCCTTGATGCCGTAGTCGCGGCCCAGCGCGATGGCTGCGTTCAGGCCGGTGAAGCCCGAGCCGATGATCACGACGTCGACGTCGACGTCACCGTCTATGGGGCCGTCGTCCGCCGGCGGCTCGCCCGCGGTGCCTATCCAGTAGGTCGGCGCGTAGTTCTCGCCCTCGCCGGGGTTGCGGTCCATCAGCGGGTCGTACGCGGGGTTGTAGGCCTTGCGGGCCGGCGTGGCCGCATCGGGTTGGGCAGAAGACGTGGTGGTGTTCATGGCAAGTTGTCTCCGAACGGAAGCTGGGCGGGCCGCCCGGACCGGCAAACCGGCCCAGGGGCGAAGATCAGCGGCTCATTTCACCGGTTGGGCCGGGCGGTTTTTGCGGAAGGCGTTCTTGACGACGATCTTGCCGTCGCGCAACGTGAAAATATCGACCATGCGGGCCTCGGTGCGATGGCCTTCCTTGTCGGTGCCGCTGAACGTGCACTCCGACACGCCGCGGTTGCCCACAACGAAGTGCGTGCCATCCAGCCATTGGGCGTCGGGCATGTTGGTCCACGCTGCTTCAAAGGCCTTGCGGACCGCTTCGCGGCCGCGGTGCGTGCTGCCCATCACGTCCGGGCCGCCCACCGTGTGAAACACGCAGTCGTCGCTCATGAAGCTCATGAGCGCGTCAATGTCGTGGTCGTTCCAAGCCTGGTTGAAGTCGATCAGTATCTGGGTATCCGAATCCATGGGTAAGCTCCATTGTTTTGCTGCCGGGATTCCAGCAGTTTACGCTGTTGCGTGGTCGCTGCGTAGGTCCACGATGAGCTCATTGTGGTACCAAATCGCCCCGGTGCAAAGCCCTGGGCGCGGCGTGGATTCAGGCGGTTCCGGTCCGGATCCGGGCGCGGGTTGTCTCCGCACGGGGCAGCCGGCGAAAGGCGCGGGCCAGCGCCTGAACGCCCGTGTCGATGTGTCGGCTTTCAATCGAGGTGAATCCCATGCGGAAGTAGCGCCTGGCGTCGCTGCCGGCCGCCTGCGTCTTGCACAGGAAGAACACGTCACCCGGTTCGATGAGTACACCTTCGCGGGCTGCCATGCGTTCCAGCTCGCGTGAATCCAGTCCCTTCGGGCCCTGCACCCAAAACGCCGAACCGCCACTGGTTGCCGTCAGTTTGCATTGCGGCAGATGACGCTGCATGGCGCGCTGCAGCAGGCCGGCCCGCTCGGCGTGCACCTGGGCCAGCTTTTGCAGCAGGGCGTGATAGTGGCCCATGCCGATGAACAGCGCCAGCGCCTGGTGCCCGAAGTTGCTGGGATGTCGGATCGTGAGGCGCCGCAGCCTGTGCAGCGCCTGCACCATGGCAACCGGCGCCACCACGTAGCCTATGCGCAGCCCGGGCGCCAGGCTCTTGGACAAGCTGCCCAGGTAGATCACGCGGCCATCGCGGTCCAGGCTCTTGAGCGCGGGCTTGGCCTTGCTGCCCCAGTTGTCCTCGGTCTCGTAATCGTCTTCGAAAATGACAAAGTCAAACTTGCGCGCGTATTCAAGCAGCGCCACGCGCCGCGGCATGCTGAGCGTGACCGTGGTCGGGCACTGGTGGCTGGGCGTGACAAAGACGTAGTCCTGCGACTCCAGCTCGGGGCCCACGACCAGCCCCTGCTCATCGACCGGCAGCGCGGTGAGCCTTGCCTGCCGCCACAGGAAAATGTTGCGCGCGTCCGGATAGCCCGGGTCTTCCATGCCCACGCGCACGCCAGTGTCCAGAAGCAGCGCCGCGGCCAGCGACAGCCCCTGCTGCGAGCCTATGGTGACGATGATTTCTTCGGCGCGCGCCTGGATCCCCCGCTGCGTCAGCAGGCGCGACTGGATTTGCTGGATCAGCGCCGGGCTGTCGCGCAGAATGCCGTCCTGCCCCCATTCGTAGGAATCGGACAGGTTCAGCGCGCGCAGGCAGCACAGCCGCCAGTCGCTCAGCGGAAACAGGCGACCGTCAAACTGCCCGTACAGGAACGGATAGGGGTATTCGTGCCAGTTGCGCGGCTTTTCAATATTGCGCTCGTGCGCAGGTGCCGGTCGGATGCGCTGCCGCCAGTCCGGTGGCGGGCGCTGCGCATCGACGTCGTTGCTGGCGTCGCGCGCCGTGGCCGGTTGCGCGTTTCGCGCGGTGCGCAGCAGGTCTTCCTCGGGCAGCACGTCGGCCACCACGTAGCCTATGCGCGCGGCCGCTTCAAGGTAGCCGTCGTCGACCAGCTGGTGGTAGACGATGATGACGGTGTTGCGCGAGACATTGAGCGCGCGCGCAAGTGCGCGGGTGGAAGGCAGGTAACTGCCCTTGGGCAACACGCCGTCCAGGATCGCGGCCACCAGCATGTGGCGCATCTGCGTCTGCAGCGATTGCGAGGTGTCGCGATACGGAGCCCATAAGGCATCCCACAGCACGCCGCCCGCTTGAGACTGTTTTGACGGTGTTGCCATGATGCAGTATTCTTGCGCACGTTTGACTCTCACTATACCCACAAAAGCCCGTTTCGGGCCAGGGCGGCTGCCCGAGGTCGCCAGCGCATGGCTGCGCAGCCGACAGGGCGCCGGTGGTGGGTGGGCCGCTGCCGACCCTGTCGGGCGGTCCGGACCATGGATGGCAAGGCGGCTTGCCTCTGTTGCCTGGCTGGTTGCGGGGCCGCGTTTTTCATGAAAGGCTGTATGTCAGCTACCGACACCCTTGCGGCAACGCGCGTGGTGCGCGCGTCCGAGTTGTTTGGCTTTGAGACCGAGCTGCAGGTGCATGCGCTTGCTGAGCCCAGCGACCTCACGCCGCAGCGCGATCCGGATTACCAGTTCGACCCGGAAGTGACGCTGGCGCTGCTGGTGGGCTTTGAGCACAATCGGCGCGTCCTCATCCAGGGGCTGCACGGCACCGGCAAATCCACGCACGTCGAGCAGGTGGCGGCACGCCTGAACTGGCCGTGCATGCGCGTGAACCTGGACGGGCACATCAGCCGCATGGACCTGGTTGGCAAGGACACCATCGTGCTGCGGCAGGGGCAACAGGTGATCGAGTGGCAGGACGGCATCGTCCCCTGGGCGCTGCAGCAGCCCATGGCGCTGCTGTTCGATGAATACGACGCGGGCCGCCCCGATGTCATGTTCGTCATCCAGCGCCTGCTGGAGAAGGACGGGCAGTTCACGCTGGTCGAGCAAAACCGGGTTCTGCAGCCGCACCCGCAGTTCCGCATTTTTGCAACCGCCAACACGGTGGGACAGGGCAACACCAGCGGCCTGTACCATGGCGTGCAGCGCCTGAACCAGGCTCAGCTGGACCGCTGGAGCCTGGTCACGCAGCTCAATTACCTGCACCCGGATGTGGAGGCGCGCATCATCTGCGCGCATGCGCCGGAGCTGGCCACGCCTGCGGGCGACGTGCTGGTGCGGCGCATGATCGCGCTGGCCGCCATGACGCGCAACGGCTTTGCCGCCGGTGATATCTCCACGCTGATGACGCCACGCACGCTCATCATGTGGGCTGAAAACATGCGCTTTTTCACCGATGTGGCGCAGGCGTTCCGGCTGACCTATCTGAACAAGTGCGAAGAAGAGGAGCGGGTGTTCGTGGCCGAATATTTCCAGCGCTGCTTCGAGCAGGAACTGCCCGATTCGTTTGTCCATCACCACGATGCCCAGCGGATCGAAGGCGATGCATGATCCATCTGATTGCAAACGATGCTCAGCACACCCAAGCGCATGACGGATGACGTCGCTGGCGCTTCGATAAGGTTGAGCGTATTGCGTCCAGCCAGTACGCCGTCCAGCGTCCGGCGAGTAAGCCGTCCAGCGTATGCCGCTCAACGCTCAACGCTCAACGCTCAACGCTCATGGGCCGAGATCATCTGTCATCCGGTAAGCTGGCTGTACTTGTTCATCAAGTGAATCCATGATGCCTGCCGCATTGCACGCCGAAGCGCCCTGAACCATGGGGAGGAACCAGCGCCTGCTTTCGGCGCCCGCACAGGCCCGGCGCCAGCGCCGGCTCGACCGGCTGACCACGGTGGGCCTGCGCGCGCTCTCCGGAGCCCCGCGGCTGTTCTACCGCAACCTGCGGCTGTATGATGCCGGCACGCCGTTGCGCTTCATCGCGCCGCACCTGGCTTGCGACGAGGCCGACGGGCTGGCCGCGCGCCGCGCCCTTGCCGATGCGTATGCGCTGCGCCGGCTCTGGACCCGGCCCGAAGTGCACCTGCTTCATGCGCCGCAGCCGCCGCTGGCGCGCCTGTTCTACGAGTGGTTCGAAGTCTTTCGCGTGGAAACGCTGGCGCCTGACAGCTGGCCCGGTGCACGGCAGAACATCGACCTGCATTTCCGGCAGTGGAGCGGACGCTTCCATGACGCCACGCTCATGGAGTCGCGGCTGGGGCCGCTGCTATTTGGCGTCATCCAGCTGGTGCGCTGGCGCCTGCACGGCGTCTTGCCGGAGGAGCGCTTCCTGGACACCATGACCGGCGCCATCCGCGGCGTGGTCGATGAGCTGGGTCCCCTGGTGCGCGTCATGGCGCGCAACACGCGGGACCCGGCGCGGTTTGCGCCCGCGTCACGCGATGCTGCGCTGCAGATCTTGCAGGTGATCGGTGACTTGGAGGCCGGCGCACCGGCGGCAGCGCAGGCCGTGCGGCCAGGCCGCCGGGATTTTTATCTGGCGTTTGACCTGGACGGCGGCGATGCGGCGGCCTTGCCGATTGCCGCAGGCAGCGCGCGCACGCCCGGCGCAGCCGCGGGCGCCGGCTACCGCGTGTTCACGCATGCGTTTGATGCCGAGCGGCCGGCGGACCGGATGGTGCGGCGCGCGCTGCTGCAGGAATACGCGCTGACGCTGGCCGCGTCTGCAGCGCGGCTGCGCCTGCCGCTGCGGCGGCTGGCGCGCGAGCTGTCGCAGGTGCTGCAGCGGCCGCGGGTTGACGACTGGCACTTCGAGCAGGAGTATGGGCGCATAGACGCACGGCAACTGACGCGGCTGGTGACCTCGCCGCTGGAGCAGCGCCTGTTCCAGCGGCCGCGCCAGACCGGGCAGACCGACGCGGCGCTCACGCTGCTCATCGATTGCTCCGGATCGATGCGACAGCATGCTGAGGCGCTGGCCTTGTTTGCCACGGCGTTGAACCGCATGGCGGGCATCGCGCAGGTGCCGCTGGAAGTGCTGGGGTTCAGCACGCGCAGCTGGAACGGCGGCCGCGCCCGCGCCGAGTGGATGCGCCAGCGCCAGCCCGAGAACCCGGGCCGGGTTGCCGAGCGCCTGCACCTGGTGTTCCAGTCGTTTGACATGCGTCCCGTCCGCGCGCGGCAGCACATTGCCGCGCTGCTGCGCCCGGTGTTGTACCGCGAGGGGCTGGACGGCGAGGCCGTGGCCTGGGCCGGGCGGCGCCTGGCGATGGCCGACGCCCGTCGCCGCGTCCTGCTGGTGCTGTCCGACGGCTGTCCCAGCGAAACGGCCACCGTGCAACTCAACGGCGCGCACTACCTGGAGCAGCACCTGCACGCGGCGGTGGGCCGGCTCGGGCGCCGCGGCATCGAGGTGATCGGCATCGGCCTGGGGCTGGACCTGCGCCACTTCTACCCACTGGACCTGCCGGTGGAAGTCGAGCGGCTGCTGCACGCAAGCACGTTCCGCGCCTTGTGGCGCCTGCTGTGGCAGCCCGGCAGCGCGCTGCGCTGAGCGCGCATCTGCCGCTGCGCCGTGCGGGAGTCAGCTGCCCTGCAGCGCGGTCACGGTCATGACGCAGAGGATGTCGGCGACGCTGCAGCCGCGCGAGAGATCGTTTGCAGGCCGCGCCAGCCCCTGCAGCAGCGGGCCCACGGCCAGCGCGCCACCCAGCCGTTCGACCAGCTTGTAGCCGATGTTGCCGGCATTGATGTCCGGAAAAACCAGCACGTTGGCGCGGCCTTCGACCTGGCTGTGCGCCAGCTTGCGCACGGCGATCTGTGGCACCAGCGCGGCGTCGGCCTGCACCTCGCCATCAACGCGCAGTTGCGGTGCCAGCTCGCGCAACCGTGCCGTGGCCGCCTGCGTCTTCCTGACCAGCGCATGCTGCGCGCTGCCCTGCGTGGAAAAAGACAGCATGGCCACGCGTGCCTCATCGTCCAGCAGTTGCCCGGCGCTGCGCGCACCGGCCAGCGCAATCTGTGCCAGTTCGTCTGGGTCGGGGTCTATGACCAGGCCGCAGTCGGTAAAAATCAGCGCCTGCGCCGACACGTGGCCGGTCTGCGGCACCATGAGGAAGAAGCTGGAGACCAGTTGCGCGTTCTCCTGCTTGCCAATGACCTGCAGTGCGGCGCGCACCACGTCGGCCGTGGTGTGCACGGCGCCGCCGACGCAGCCATCGGCCGCGCCGGTGGCCACGAGCAGGTTGGCGTAGACCAGCGGCTGGCGCGCCTGCTCCAGCGCCTGCGCGGGCGTCATGCCCCGGTGGCGGCGCTTGTCGTGAAGCGCGTTGGCCAAATCCTGCAGGTCGGGCGCCTGCGCCGGGTCCATGCATTGCAGCCCGTCCGGCAACGCGCCGGGCCAGCCCAGCGCATGCGCGGCGGTGGCCACGGCCTTTTCATCGGCCAGCAGCACGACACGCGCCAGCTGCTGCTGCTGCGCGAGCAGGGCGGCCTCGAGGATGCGCCCGTCGCCTGCCTCGTAGAGGACGATGCGGCGTTGCAGCTGGCGCGCGCGCTGCACCAGGCCTTGCAGCAGCGGGCTGGTCGTCATGCGCTCGGGCAGCGCGGACCAGCGCGGGGAAGTGGGCGTGGAGGGCGTGGTGTTCATGGGGGATGTCTCGGTATCTGCAAATGGGAGCAAGGGGCAGGCAGCAAGGCGGGCCCGCCAAGCGTTGCGCCCGATCATGCCGGATCATGGGGCGGCCCGTGTGCAACATGAAAAATGCCGGCGGGCAAGAGGCTTGCCGGCCGGCATGTGGCTTCAGGATGCCTGCCTGTGCAGGCGTTCCGGGCGGGTGCTCAGACGTAGTCCTTGTACTTGTCGAGCAGGCGGGTCGGCTTGGCCAGCGCGTCGCGGCGGAACGGGTCGCCCAGCTCGCGCGTGCACATGATCTCGATGACGCAGGTCTTGCCCTCGTTCATCTGCATGTCCACGGCCTTCTTCAGCGCCTTGCCCACGTCTTCGATCTTGTCGACGACGATGCCTTCGGCGCCCATGTCCTCGGCCAGCTTGGCAAAGCTGGGGTTTTCCAGCTCGCCAGCGACAAAGCGGCGGTTGTAGAAGTCGACCTGGTTCTTCTTTTCCGCACCCCACTGGCGGTTGTGGAAGACGACGCCGGTGACCGGGATGTTGTGACGCACGGCGGTCATGATCTCGACCATGCTCATGGCCCAGGCGCCGTCGCCGGCGTAGGCAATGGCCGGCCGGTCCGGGCAGGCCAGCTTGGCGCCGATGATGGTCGGCAGCGCGTAGCCGCAGTTGCCCCACATCATGGCGGCAAACATGCTGCGCGGCTCTTCAAAGCGCAGGTAGCTGTTGGCAACCGAGTTGATGTTGCCGATGTCGGTGGACACCATCACGTGCGCCGGCATGGCTTTTTCCAGCTCGCGCAGCACCTGGCGGGGATGCAGGTACTGGCCGCCGCTGAACGGCTTCTCGCCCTTGGCTTCCTCGATCATGTCCAGGCTGTACGGGTCCTTTTCATGGGTCCACTCATCCAGCTCTTTTTCCCAGGCGTCCTTCTCGCTCTTGATGGTGTCTGCGCGTTCGGCCTTGTTGGCGTCGCTGGCCAGTTCCCGGTTCTGCAGCCGCTTGGTGAGTTCCACGGCCACGGCCTTGGCATCGCCATAGATGCCGACGTTGATCTTCTTGACCAGACCCAGGTTCTTGTAGTCGGCCTCGACCTGGATGATCTTGGCGTCCTTGGGCCAGTAGTCCAGGCCGTGCTGCGGCAGCGTGCCAAACGGGCCCATGCGCGAGCCCAGCGCCAGCACCACGTCCGCCTGTGCGATCAGCTTCATGGCGGCCTTGCTGCCCTGGTAGCCCAGCGGGCCGGCCCACAACGGGTGGCTTGCCGGGAACGCGTCGTTGCGCAGGTAGCCGGTGCACACCGGCGCACCCAGGCGCTCGGCCAGGGTCTGCAGTTCCTTGACGGCGTCGCCCATCACCACGCCACCGCCGGCCAGGATGACCGGGAACCTGGCGCCGGCCAGCAGCTCGGCTGCGTCGTTCAGGCTCTGTTCACCGCCGGCGCCGCGATCAATGTGCAGCGGCTCGGGAATTTCGCACTCGATCTCACCATAGAAGTAGTCGCGCGGAATGTTCAGCTGCGTGGGGCCCATGTCGCTCATGGCCCGGTCGAAGCAGCGCGCCGTGAACTCGGCCATGCGCGCCGGGTGCGTCACGTGCCCCTGGTACTTGGTGAACTCCTCGAACATGGGCAGCTGGTTGGCTTCCTGGAAGCCGCCCAGGCCTATGCCCATGGTCCCGGCCTGCGGCGTGATGATGACCACCGGGCTGTGAGCCCAGAATGCCGCCGCGATCGACGTCACGCTGTTGCTGATTCCCGGCCCATTCTGTCCGATCACCACGCCGTGGCGGCCGCTGGCGCGGGCATAGCCGTCGGCCATGTGCGCGCCGCCCTGCTCATGCACGACCGGAATCAGGCGGATTCCGGCAGGCGCGAAGATGTCCATGGCGTCCATGAAGGCCGAACCCATGATGCCGAACATCTCGGTCACGCCCTGCGCAACCAGCGTTTCCACGAACGCCTCGGACGGCGTCATTTTCTGCACGCCCTGGACCACGCTTCGATTGTCTTTGCTCATTGATTTTCCTTGGATTGGGGATGGAACCTGCCGCTTTGTGAGTGCGAGGCCTTATTCTTTTGTCTGCCTCCTGCCCTGTCAAGTACCAGATGCGGTGTTGCGATGTGACAGCTTGCCAGCGTCGCGCGAGCCGGCAGCAGTGGCCGGGCGCTGACGCTGCAGGGTACGCCTTGGGGCGCGGATTCATTGTAGGCACATGCCAATGGCGCCGCGGCGGGTTCTTGCAATTCGCAGCCGCCATGCGCCAACGGCTTCATTCGTTCGGCATGGCCAGTCCGGTTCCGCCCAGGACCCGCGCCGCACGCTCTGCGGCATGGCGCATCAGCGGAAGATGCTTGTACAGGTCGGTCATGGAGACCCGCGCGGTAGGCCCGTGGCAGGCCAGCGCCGCAATCATGTCGCCCCTGTCGTTGAGCACCGGCACCGCAACGGCAACCATGCCCTGCACGAACTCCTCGCGGTCCACGCCGATCCGGTCCTTGCGCACGGCCGCCAGCTCCTGCTCCAGCCCGTGCCGGTCCGTGAGCGTTTGCGGCGTGTAGCGGCGCATGGCAATGATGCGCAAGATGCGGCCCCGGCGTGGCGCGCTCATCATGCCGAGCGCCAGCTTGCCGCTTGCAGTGCAATGCAGCGGGACCAGGTCCCCGGCGGCCATGGTCAGGCGCAGCTTCTGGCTTGTTTCCACCCGCTCCAGGTAGCGCATCTGCTGTCCTTCCAATACGTTGAGGTTGCAGCTTTCTCCCGTGGCCCGGGCCACGTCGGCCAGGACCGCGCGTGCGTTGCGCGAGAATTCCTGTGTCGTCAGGAACGACAGCGCAAGCCGGGTCGCGCGCGGACCCAGCACGTATCCGCGGTGATCGGGCAGCTTGAGCACGTAGCCAACCTCGGCCAGCGACGCCAGGATGCGCATGAGCGATGTCTTGGGGATCTGCAGGCGCTGCGCCAGCTGCGACAGCGTCTGCGGATGATGCGCGCGCGCCATTTGCTCCAACAACAGCGGAATGCGCAGGTGGCCGTCGCTTTTCTTGTCCATGGTTTCGTTATTGAACCACAAACGGAACTAACTGTTTCATATATGGTGTCCCTGCGATCAAATGCATTTGCAGCAGTGGCCCACAACTACCATGGAATGAACAAAAGCCGTTGACCAACGCAATGGCAAAAAGAGGACGGGAGACCATGACGGGCACAACAGTTGATTTCATCGTGGTGGGGGCGGGTTCCGCCGGCTGCGTGCTGGCCAACCGCTTGAGCGAAGGCGGCAAGTATTCCGTCTGCCTGTTCGAAGCCGGTCCGCGCGATCGCAACATCTGGATCCATATCCCCATCGGGTACGGAAAGACCATGTTCCACGAAACGCTGAACTGGCGTTTCTACACGGATCCGGATGCGGGCATGCTGGGCCGCGAGATCTACTGGCCACGGGGCCGCACCCTGGGCGGCAGCAGCTCGATCAACGGCCTGATCTACATGCGCGGGCAGAAGCAGGACTACGACCACTGGGTCGAGCTGGGCAATCCGGGTTGGGGCTGGGACGATTGCCTGCCGTATTTCCGCAAGCTGGAAAACAACGACCTGGGTCCAGGCCCGACGCGGGGGACCAGCGGTCCGCTGAATGCCACGTCGATCAAGACGCGGCACCCGCTGGTGGAGGCGCTGGTTGAAGCGGGCGTGCACCTGGGGCTGCCCAGGCGAGACGACTTCAACACCGGCGACAACGAGGGCATAGGCTATTCGCAGCTGACCACGCGCAACGGCCGGCGCTGCTCCACGGCGGTGGCCTACCTCAACCCGGCCCGCCGCCGGCCCAACCTGCGCATAGAAACCGACGCCCACGTGACACGGGTGCTGTTCGAGGGGACGCGTGCCACTGGCGTCACGTACCACAAGGGCGGGCAGGAGCACCGGCTGCTGGCCGGGCGGGAGGTGATCCTGGCGGCCGGCGCGCTGCAGTCGCCGCAGCTGTTGCAGCTCTCCGGCGTGGGGCCGGCGCCGCTGCTGCAGGAGTTCGGCATTCCGGTGGTGTACGACGCACCCGGGGTAGGAGCCAACCTGCAGGATCACCTGCAACTGCGGCTGATCTACGAAGTCACGCAGCCCATCACCACGAATGATCAGTTGCGCACGCTCTGGGGGCAGGCAAAGATAGGCATGCAGTGGCTGTTCCTGCGCGGCGGGCCGCTGGCCATCGGCATCAATCAAGGATCCGGTTTCTTCAAGATCATGCCTGAGAGCGACCGTCCTGACGTGCAGCTTCACTTCGGAACACTCTCGGCCGACCTTGCGGGCGGCGACGTGCATGAGTTTTCCGGCTGCACCTACTCCATGTGCCAGTTGCGGCCCGAGTCGCGCGGGCACGTGAAGATCAAGTCCACCCATGCGCTGGATGCACCGTCCATACAGCCCAACTATCTCTCCACGGATTTTGACCGCCGTACCGCGGTTGCGGAAATCAGGTACGCGCGCAAGCTGGCGGCGACTGCGCCACTGAGCGACCTGATGAAGCGGGAATTCCGCCCGGGACCGGACGTGGAGAGTGACGACGAGATCCTGCATTTCTGCAAGGAATACGGCGCCACCATCTTTCACCCCGCCGGCACGGCAAAAATGGGCCCGGCATCGGACCGCGCTGCGGTGGTCGACAACCGCCTGCAAGTGCATGGAATACAGGGGCTGCGCGTCGTTGACGGCTCGGTCATGCCCACATTGAATTCGGGCAACACGAACGTTCCCATCGTCATGATCGCCGAGCGGGCGTCGGATTTCATCAGGGAGGACGCGACCGCTGATTGAATCCCGTTTGCCCGGACCTGCGCCAGACAACACACGTCAAACCGGAGCAGCCGCCTTGATGACAAACTCCCGTATGGCGAGACCATTGGAGACATTGCCACTTGCAAACACCTGAAGCGACACTGTTGCAGAACGCGGCCCCGCTGCGCCCTACGCGGGCGTCGACGCACCTGTTCCCGGACCGGCCGGGCATGCGGCCTGCCGCTGCCGCGCTCGGTGAGTCCAGGCAATTCCGCGGGGACGGGGGAGCCCGATGATCGTGCCCGGCTATGAATTCAGGAATCAAAGAACATGCACTACCCACCCAAACCCCCCATCCCGCTGACCCGGATCATCGCGTTTCTCGAGCTGCCCTCGATCTGGGTCGGCAAGGCCGCGGCGTGGCTGGTCCTTCCGCTGACGCTGGCGCTGGTCTATGAAGTGGTCTCCCGCTACATCTTCAACCGGCCCACGATCTGGGCGTACGACATGACGTACATGTTCGCCGGTGCGCTGTTCATGCTGGGCACGCCGTACGCCCTGCACAAGGGAGCCCATGTCCGGCTGGATTTTGTGCTGGCATCACTCAAGCCGCGCTGGCAGGCGCTCATGGACCTGATCCTGTATCTGATCGTCTACTTCCCGGCGGTGTACCTGTTCCTGACGGTGGGCTACGCCTTTGCCCTCAAGTCCTGGCAGCAGCAGGAGAGCATGCCGACCAGCGCCTGGTCGCCCGCCATTTACCCGCTCAAGACCATCATTCCCATCACGCTGTTCCTGCTGCTGGTGCAAGGCGTGGCGGAGGTTTTGAAAGCCGGTTGGACGGTCCGCTCCAATGTCCCGTATCCGCAGTCGGGTGAGGTCTGATCATGTCAAGTGGAGCGCTTGGCCTGTTGTCGTTGCTGGCGGTCGTCGTCGGAATCCTGACCGGGTTCCCGATGGCATTCGTCTTTATCTTCGTGGGCCTGCTGTTTGGCTTCATCGGCGTGGGAGCGCAGGTCTTTCACCTGCTGACCTACCAGTTCTTCTCGCTCATGACCAGCGTGGACCTGTCGGCGATCCCGCTGTTCCTGTTCATGGGGTACATCCTGGAGCAATCCGGCCTCATGGACCGCATGTTTACCGCGCTGCAGATGCTGCTGGGCCGCATGAAGGGGTCGCTGTACGTGATCGTGATCGGGACGGCGACGCTGTTTGCGGCAGCCACCGGAATCGTGGGCGCTTCGGTAACCGTACTGGGGGTCATGGCCGCGCCGCTGCTCATCCGCAGCGGCTATGACACGCGCATGTCCGCGGGCTGCATCGCCGCCGGCGGCACGCTGGGCATCCTGATCCCGCCCAGCATCATGCTCATCGTCATGGGACCGCTGATGGGGGTGCCCATTTCCGACTTGTTTGCCGCCGCGGTCATCCCCGGACTCATGCTGTCGGCAGCGTTCATCATCTATACGCTGGTGCGCTGCCAAATCAATCCTGCGCTCGGGCCGGCCATCACCGACGACAGGTACGCGCACCTGACGCTGGCCCAAAAACTGAGGGAGCTGCTGGTCGGGATCGTCCCCATCACCATCGTCATCGTCTCGACGCTGGGCCTGATCATTGCCGGGATCACCACGCCCACCGATGCGGCTGCTGCGGGTTCGTTTGCGGCACTGCTGCTGGTTGTGCTGTATGGCCGTTTCACCTGGGCCCGCTTCAAGTCCGCGATCCTGCGCACGCTGGTGGTCAACGCCTTTGTCATGTTCCTGATTGGTGGCGCCAATTTCTTTGGCGCAGTGTTTGCGCGGCTGGGCGGCGGCCAGCTGGTGACGCAGTTCCTGACCAGCCTGTCGCTGCCGCCCACCGCCATGCTGCTGCTCATGCTGCTGCTCATCTTTGCGCTGGGCGGCCCGCTGGAGTGGATTCCCATCGTGCTGGTCGTGGTGCCCATCCTGCTGCCCGTGGCCAAGAGCCTGGGTTTTGACATGATGTGGTTTGCCATCCTGATCGCCGTCACGTTGCAGACCTCGTGGCTCACGCCGCCGCTGGCGCTGTCATCCTATTTCCTGAAGGGGGTGGTGCCGCAATGGAGCATGAAGGACATTTATCTCGGGATGACCCAGTTCATAGGCTTGCAACTGGCGGTCATAGCACTTCTCATCGCCTTTCCCGGCATTGTCGAATGGCTGCCGCGGGCTGCCGGCCTGATCAAGTAGCGGCGTTGACAGCCCGCCATGTGTTCACGGCCCCGTTTCATACCCATAAAGGAGACATGCCATAGAAACAGTCAGACGCTATATTTTGAAATCGCTTTTCCAACCCTTGGCATCATTTGAGGAGATGCATTCATGCTTAGCAAATTAAAAGCCATATTGGGGAGCACGCTGCTTGCGGCGTGCGTACCCATACTGCTCGGGGCGCCGACCGCGGCACAAGCGGCCGATGGCGAAAAATACACGCTCACCATCCAGACCGCCGTGCCGCCGGCGAGCCTGTACTTCAAGCTGCTGGAACAATTCAGCAAGCAGGTGGACACCATGTCCGGTGGCCGCCTCAAGGTCGAGGTGCTCGCCGCCGGTGCCGTGGTGGGCCCGTTTGAAATCCTGGACGCGGTTGACAACAACGTGGTCAACGGTGGCTACGTGTGGCCCAACTACTTCACCGGGAAGAACTCGGCCTTCGTTCTCTTTTCCAATGTTCCGGCCAGTACGGGACTGGACCAGCGCAGCATGATCGCCTGGTACTACCATGGCGGCGGTGAAGAGCTTTACCGCGAGTTGCTCGAAGACGTCATGAAGCTGAACGTGAAGGTGCTGCTGGTGCAGCCCATGGGGCCGGATCCGCTGGGCTGGTTCAGCAAGCCCATCAATTCCATGGAAGACTTCAAGAAGCTGAAGTACCGCTCGCCACCGGGCGTTCCCGGCGAGACTTACGAGCTCATGGGAATTTCTACCGTAGGCATTCCCGGCGGAGACATCGTCCCCGCAGCACAGCGTGGCGTGATCGACGCGGCGGAGTGGATTGGCCCGGCCGATGACAAGAACCTGGGGTTGCAGAAGATCTGGAAGAACTACTACCTGCAGGGGCTGCATCAGCAGACCGACGTGGGCCAGATCCAGATCAACGGTGACTTCTGGAAATCGCTGCCGGCCGACCTGCAGGAAATCCTCAAGGTGGCGGCCAAGGCCAACATTGCCGATACGCTGGACGCAAACATCTACGACAACTCCGTTGCCCTGCATGACTTCGAGCAGAATGAAGGCGTCGTCCTGCACGACACGCCTGCCGAGTACTACACGGATTTCATCAATGCGGAGCGGCAGGTCACCAAGAAGTATTCGGAGAAAAATCCCTTCTTCAAGAAGGTGCTGGATTCGCAGACCGAGTTTGCCAAGATGGTCTATCCGTATCGTTCGCGGATTCTCACGCTGACCGACCAGATGGTGAAGACCGCCGAGGAAGCGCGCCAGGCGGACCAGTAGTCCGACCGCACACTGCCCGCGGGAACTGCGCTCCCGTGAGACGCGCAGGCATCACGGCTCGCCGTGGCGCCTGCGTTTTTTTGGCATCAAGACACGTGTTTTGTCGTAGGCGGGGCAGAATTTCGCAGCGTCAATGAGCTGCTTGACGCCATTTGCCGCCCGCCATTTTCTGAATATCCGGATTCTGGTGTCGGGTCTGGTGCCTGACAAGATTGTGGCCGCCGGGCGTGTGATGCAGGTTTTGCCCCAGACTGGTCCTTTGACGATTTGGAAGCGGATGTGGATTTTGAGGTCCACTGCGCTGGCTCGGGCCACTTGGTGACTTACGACACCGACGGGCAGCCGCCGACCTGTTTCAGACATTGATGGAGTTTGATAACGTAAAATGGGTGCTTCGGACTTTAGCTGCGGGCACGTCATGCGCGATATTGGACTTGCAGCCGTAGCAGGCTGGCAGAGAAGTTTGTATGCTGATATCTTCGGATAGCCGCGGCCGTCTGACTGTCCTGAGCAGGTTCGGTACAGACCCGGGATCGCTGCGTGCGAGCATCTATATTCCTAAGAGCTTCCCGGAGAACGGTCCGCTCGTCGTCGTGCTGCATGGCAGCGGCCAGTCGGCAGAGAGCTATGATTCCGGATCAGGCTGGTCCGCTCTCGCCGACGAATGCAGTATAGCGCTGCTCTTTCCGGAGCAAAGACGGACCAACAACGCGACTGGCAGCTTCAACTGGTTCATGCCTGACGACAGCCGTCGCGGCGGCGGCGAGGCGCTCTCCATTCGTCAAATGATCAGCCAAGTCGTTGACGATCACGCCGTGGACCCGTCGCGCGTCTTCATCACGGGGCTGTCATCGGGAGGCGCCATGACATCTGTGATGCTGGCGACCTATCCAGAGGTGTTTGCGGGGGGCGCGATCATCGCCGGGCTGCCCTATGGCAGCGCGGACACCCTGACACAGGCGATCTTTCGCATGAAGGGATATGGGCAGCCTCTGTCGGACCGCGAGCTCAACGCGCTTGTGCGCGGAGCCTCGAGATTCACCGGTCCCTGGCCCACGATCTCGGTCTGGCATGGCGGCCGCGATACGATCGTCGCCAGTTCCAACGCCGATTCCATCGTCCGGCAGTGGCAGAAGATCCACAAAGTTGAAGGGTCGCCAACACGGGTGGAGAAGGTCAACGGCTTTCGCCGGCAGGTCTGGTGCGACGCTGATGGGCGGGAGGTGATCGAGGAATACATCATTGGGCGAATGGGCCATGGCACGCCGATCAGCGCCGGGGGAGACGAAGGCCTTGGAGAAGAGGGCCTTGGAGAAGAGGGCAAGCATATGCTGGAAGTCGGTGTTTCCTCGACCCGCCGCATAGCGAATTTCTGGGGCCTCACGCGGAAGTGAGTAAGGGAACTGTGGTCCGGACGTGTTCCTTCCGCATATCAGCCCGCACGGGTGGCAGTCCTGACGAAAACCGAGGCCAGAGTGGTCAGCGTGCACTTTTTCACAGCGTCTCCGGCTGTCTGGAAAGTCTGCTTCTGGCCGACAGGCGCCACCCCAAGCAATCTGCTCGTCGAACGGGTCGACCTGCATGCCGGTCCGGCAAGCTGCAATTCGTCGCCCGCAATTGCGGTAGATCAACCGCCGGTCCGGCTCGATGCGGGCATCGCGGAAGCGTGGCGGGCGCCTTTCAGGGGTGATCTTTGCAGCGATCCGGCAAGGGGCTCCCAGCGATCAGCAACGCAAGGATCATGCGCAGCTTCGCTATGTCCTTGCCGCGTTTTCCGGCGTTGCGCACGTTACGCCTGAAGGCGCTCGAACGGCGATGTGTGAGCCTCAAAGGCCCAAATCTTTGAACCGGGCATCGGCCCTGTTGAACCGTTTGACCTTCCCGGCCTTGAGCCCGTCGATCGCCTTGCGGGCTGTGTGGGCGGAACGGCTACGTCGAACGGAATCCGCCCGTCCTCAGCGACTTGCAGGAAGTAGTTGAAGATTTCCTCGTGGACCATCTCCCGCATCACTCCTGATCGGGACGGGCAGCATGGCACTGCCAGGCCCGGTCACGTCAGGCCCACGGCAAGCAACACGCCCAGGTAGGAAACGGCCGCGATGGACACGGTCGAGATGGCGCCCAGCACCAGCGCGCGCGGACCGGTGGCCATCAGGATGCGCACCTTGACCCCGACCCCGAGCCCGAACAGCGCGGCAGCCAGGAAAATGGTGGTGAGGATCTTGGCGCCAGCAAGCACCTCGTCGGGCAGCACCCCGGTGGTGCGCACCACGACCATGGCCAGAAAGCCCAGCACGAACAGGGGGATCAGCGGCGGCCGCTTGCCGCCCGCGCTGGCGTCCGCTGCACTGCGCCGGCGCGCCGCGTAGGCAATGATCGCGATCATGGGCGCGAGCATGATGACGCGCGCCAGCTTGACGACGATGGCCGTGGCCAGCGATTCTTCACCCGCCGGGGACGCCGCGGCCACCACCTGGGCCACTTCGTGCACGCTGGCGCCAGCCCACGCGCCATACGCTTCGTTGCCCAGGTGCAGCAGACCTTGCAGAAACGGCCACGCGAACATGGCGACGGTGCCGAATATGGTCACCAGGGCAATGGCCATGGCCACCTCGTCATCGTCGGCGTCACGGGCGCCCTGCATGGCGGCAATGGCCGAAGCGCCACAAATGGAAAACCCGGTGGCCGTGAGCAGCGACAGGTCTTCGGACAGGCCCAGGCGCCGCCCCACCCAGACCGTGAACAAATAGCCGAAGGCAACCACCGCCACGACGACCAGCAGCAGGTGGCCCCCAAGTCCCAGGACTTCGAGCAGGGACAGTTGCAATCCGAGAAATACCACGCCGATGCGCAGCAGCTTTTTTGTCGACAGCGACAGGCCGGGCGTGACGCGCGGCGTGACGATGCCGATGTTGGCGGCAACCACGCCGAGCAGCACGCCTGCGGTCAGCGGGCTGACCACCGGCACCAGCCAGTTGATGAGGAAAGCCAGCAAGGTGCCTGCGGCAGCGTAGGCAAAGCCGGGCAGCAGCTGCGTGGCGAACAGCCTGGTCTTTTCCGCACGCGTGGCGCCTGCGGGCGCCTGGGTCAACTCGAACCGGGTGCCGGCGAGTCCGGGCAGCTGTTCGTAAGCCCACTGCAGCAGCTCATGCTCGGAGATGACGGCTTTCGGATCCCTCTCGATCACGGTCACCACGTCTTCGCTGTTGCGTGCGTCGGGCGTGGCGACCACTTTGGTGGAGCTGATGGCCGGATGCGTCAGCAACGCCTCTTCCACCGTGCGGCGATACACGGCAATGCCGCGGCGCATGATGATGTGGGTCGGCCTGTCCACCATCACGTAGTGGCCCGTTTCGCTGCGGCGCGCGTAGTAGCCGGTATGAAACCAGCCATCGTGCATGACCGATTCGGTGGTGTCGGGTTGCTGGTAATAGCCCGCCATCAGGCCCGGTCCGCGCACTTGCAGGATGCCGGTGTCCGGACCGGCAATCTCCGTTCCTGCCGAATCGACCAGGCGCACCTGGGTGCCTTCCAGCGGCGTGCCCACCGATCCCGGCTCGCGGTCGCCCGGCCGGGCGTGCAGCGCCACCATGCCGGTCTCGGACAGGCCAAATCCCTCCAGCGGCAACACGCCCAGCTGCTGCTCGAACGTGTCGCGCACGGCCACGGGCAACGGCGCCAGCTGGGAGGAAACCATGCGCAGGCAGGCACGCGCCGCCTCGGCTTGCGACGGCGCCTGCTGGGCGGCCGACGCAAGCGCCCAGAGCATGCTGGGCGTGGCCACGAAGGTCGTGATTTTTTCGGCGGCGATCAGCTCCAGCGCCGCGTCAGGATCGAAGCGCGGCTTCATCACCAGCGTGGCACCGACGGCGATGCCGGCGTTGAGCTGCAGCGACTGCGTGACCACGTGGAACAGCGGCAGTGCCACCAGCTGGACCTGGGGCTCGCCGCCGTCACCCCGGAACAGATCGGCAATGGCCGCTGCGCCGTACATGAGGGCGGCGTGCGTCAGCAGCACGCCACTGACCGGGCCGCGCGTGCGTTTGGGGTAGGTCATTACGGCCGCGTCGCCGGGCGCGCTGCGCACCAGATCCAGGGTGTCCGGCTGCTCGCCAAGGAGCGCATCCAGCGCCGTTTCGGTGGGATCGATCAGGATCAGCTCCCGGCACGAGGGCACCTGCCGGGCCGCGTTTTGCGCCGCGTCGGCAGACGGCACGCCATCCGGGCCAACCACGCAAATGTGCATGACGGCGCCGCAGTCGCGCAGCCGGCGCGTCAGCAACTGGCCTCCGATCAGGGCGTTGAGCGGGACCACGATCGCGCCCGCGCGCATGATGCCGTAGTAAGCCACGACGAATTCCGGGCCGTTGAGCGCGCTCAATGCCACCCGGTCACCCGCCTTGACGCCACGGCTGATGAGCAGGTTCGCCATGCGGCTGACGGCGCGGTCAAGTTCGGCGTAACTCAGGCGCCGGGACCACTTGACGATGGCCGTTCGATCTGCATTCGCGCGTGCGGTCCGGGCAAGCAAATGGTCCAGACGAGCAGGCTGTTCCGAGCTTGCCTGGATGGCGTGTGCAGGATTATTGTTTGGCATGCACCGGATTGTGATCGATTGCCGTGCAGAGCTCAAGTCTGCGGAGCATGTGAGCCGCACGGAGACACCTCGACAATCGGGGCAGTCATTTGCCGCTTGCTGGCTGGCAAGCATCGTCAGCTCACCGGATGACAGATGACCTTGGCCCATGAAGGTTTGACGTCATGCGTTGGGCGTTGAGCGTGGTCGGCATACTCCGGACGCTGGACGCAATTCGCTCAACCTCTTCATGAAGGCGCCAGCGAGGTCAGTGGTCATGCGCGTGGTGTTGCTGTGCATCGTTTCTCATCAGGTGCCGCCGTGTGCCGTCACGGTTTTTGCAGCGGCTCACGGGCGTCCGGCACGCTACTGCACGGGCGGGCGCGGGCGGATGCCCTCGTGCGCGCCCTGGAACCGGGGCAACTCGTCGTCGGCAGATTTCGTGTCGGTCGTGTTGACGCCCTGTCGAGGGTTTTCCCGGATGGTGACGCATGGGGCGGCTCTGTATCATGAAAAACCCGCATGAGTTCATGCGATGGGCGTGCCGCCAGCGGGTCGTGTCTGGCCGGGGAGGGCCATGCCAATATGACGTTCGGAAAAAAAGCAAGCAAGCTGCTCACGTGGATTACCGAAGGCGCCGGCGTGGTCGGCATGCTGGTCATCCTGTACTGCATGATCTTTGGCGTCTCAGACGTGTTTCTGCGGTACGTTCTCAATGAACCTTCGCTGTGGATAGGCACCACGCTGCAGGCTGCGCTGGTGATCCTGGCCTGCGTCGCCGGCGGCTACTCGTATTACCACGGGGACTTCATCAAGCTCGACCTGTTTTATGCCAACCTGTCGATCCGGACCCGCGCCGTGTTCGACGTCATCACCGCCGTGTTCACGTTCATGTTCCTGGTGGTGCTGATCTGGAAAGGGTGGCAGGCTGGCATGTTCTCGCTCAAGCTGGGTCAGGTGACGCCAACCGCCGTACCCATCCCGCTGGCGCCCATCAAGCTGCTCATACCCGCAGCGGCAGTGCTCATGCTGCTGCTGGTCCTGAGGCAGCTTTATCGTGACATCCGGACCGTACGCGGGCTGGAAAACGACATAGAAATTCCGTACGACACGAACAAGCTGTACGAAGAATAGAGAATCACCAATCCCCCAGGAGAAATCAATGAAGAGACGTTCTTTGCTCAGGTCGGTCCCGGCCATGGCCGCTTTTGCCGCGCTGCCGGCCGCAGTGCGTGCTGCAGAAAACGACGGTCCTCCGGACAAGGTGACCAAATGGACCTTCCAGCCGGCGTTTGACAGCTCCGACGCAGGCTGGGATCGCGGGCTGATTCCCTGGGTCAAGGCAGTCGAGGAGGCCACCGAAGGAACGGTCAAGATACGGGTTGAGCCCGTGGGCGCGCTGACCACCGGGTCGGAGGCGTTCAGCGCCTGCGCGGCCGGAATGACCGATGGCTACGCCGGCTGGGCCACGGTCTATGGCGGCGAACTGCCCGAAGGCTATCTGGCGTATGGCATGGCCATGGGCGCGTCCAGCCCCGAGGAGGCCTGGGCCGCGATGTGGGGCGATCCCAAGTACCGCATCGGCGACATCGTGCAGGAGGCGGCGCATCGGATTGGCCTGCACTGGGTGGGCTGGACCGACCAGGGCCCCAACTCGATGTTCACCAACTTTCCCATCCGCAAGCTGGAGGACCTCAAGGGCAAGAAGATGCGTGCCGGCGGCCCACAGGCGCTGTTCCACAAGGCCATGGGCGGGGCGCCGGTTTCCATGGATGCCGGCGACATCTACACGGCGATCAAGCTGGGCACCATAGAGGGCACGTACTGGGACACCGGCGGCATTGCCGACATGCACTTTGAAGAAGTGATCAAGTACGCGAGCCAGCCCGGCTGGTGCCCGGCACAGCACCAGGAGACCTATGTCAACCTCAAGAAGTGGAACGAGCTGACGCCCTGGCAGCAAAAGAAGATAGAAGGGCTGTTTGAGCCGCTTTACTTTGAAACCAGCAAGTTGCACCTGGAAGCCGCAGATGGCGCCCTGCAAACGCTGAAGGATGCCGGCGGCGAGGTCATCACCATGTCTGACGAGGAAGTACAGCGCATGCGTGACAAGTCCGTGAACGAAGTCTGGCCCGACGTGGCCAAGCTGTCCAAGGGCAACGCCGAAGGCGTGAAGCTCTGGGAGCAGTACTTCAAGGATCGCGCCTGATCCTGATCCGGCATCAGCCAGTCCCGCACGGCGGGGCTGGCTGCCGCCATGGCGCTGCCGTGTCCTCCTGAAAATCCAGCAAAAAAGAGGAATCCCGGATGAGCCTGGAGGTCATCACCTTCCTGTACTTCGGCGTCATGTTCGCGGTCCTCTTCATGGGATTGCCCGTGGCGTTTGGCCTGGGCGGCACGGCCGTCCTGTTTGCGGCCATCTTCTCGCCACGGTCGCTGCTGGCCATTCCCAGCGCGTTTTTCTCGACGCCCTGGAATTCAGTTCTCGTCACCATCCCCATGTTCTTGCTGATGGGGAACCTGATCCGCTATTCCGGAATCGCGGACGCTGCGTACGAGGCCGTCTACAAGATCTTTGGTCATATTGCCGGGGGGCTGGCCGCAGGCACGGTCCTGGTCTGCACCGTTTTTGCCGCGGTCACGGGCATCACGCCGCCGGCGACGATCACGATGGGACAGATCGCGTACCCATCGATGATGAAGTACAAGTACAGCCGCAAGATCGCCATAGGGTCCATAGGCGCCGGTGGTGCGCTGGGGGCGCTGATTCCGCCCAGCGTGCCGTTCATCTTCTACGGGCTGCTGGCCAATGCATCCATCGGCGACCTCTTCCTGGCCGGTGTCATCCCGGGCCTCATGCTGGCCACGTTCTACGTGACGTACATTCTCGTGCGCTGTCGCGTGCAGCCGGAGATCGGACCGGCGCTGCCGGACGACCAGCGCTTCACGCGCGCTGAAAAGGTCCGCTCTGTCCTGGATATCTGGCCGTTTGCGGTGCTCATCATCATCGTGCTGGGGTCGATCTGGGGCGGCATTGCAACGCCGGCCGAGTCGGCCTGCTTTGGCGCCGCCGGGGCGATGCTGATCAACATGATGTACCGCCAGCTCACCTGGCAGGTCTTTCGCGACTCCATGGTTTCCACGCTCAGCCTGTGCGGCATGGGCTTCTGGATCCTGATCGGTGCCAACATCTACCTGAACATCTTCAACGCGCTGGGCGCGCAGGACCTGCTGACGCAGCTGGTGCTGGGCATGCCCGGTGGCGAGAACGGCATCCTGTTCATGATGATGCTGATCGTGCTGGTGCTGGGCATGGTGATGGACGACTGGGCCATCATCATGCTGTGCACGCCGCTGTTCCTGCCCATCATCAACGAGCTGGGAATCAACAAGATCTGGTTTGGCACGCTGTTCATCGTCAACATCCAGATTGCCTACCTGTCGCCGCCTTTTGGCTTCGTGCTGTTCTGGATCAAGGGCATCCTGCCCAAGAGCGTCAACATGGGGCAGGTGTACAACTCCGTCTGGCCGTTCATCGTGTTGCAGGTGACTGGGCTGCTCTTGATTTTCTTCTTCCCGCAGATCGCGCTCTGGCTGCCCAATCTCATGAAGTAGCCGCACCCGCATGCCCGGGGCTGCGTGCGGCGCACGCCATCACCCGGTAGCGGAACTGCGAACCGTGGCGCCATCAGTCCTTGTGGCGTGTGCATGGCGTCCCGCCACAGGCGCCTGGCGTGCACGCCTGCAGGGCATTCAGGCCGTGACGATCTGGCGCGGGTCCAGGCGCGTGGGCGCAGCGCCCGGGGCCACTCTCAGGACTTCGGCGCGGTAACCGCCGGCATCCACGTGCCAGTCGCTGAGCACCACGCGCGCCAGTGCGCGGCCCTGGGCATCGGGGCCCAGCGCGTGGTCGGCCGGCTTGTGCGTGTGGCCGTGGATGAGGATGGCGGCATCGGCCTGCTGCAGCCAGTGGCGCGCCAGGTCGTCGTCGGCGTCGGCGTAGCGGGCCGGGTCGAGTTCGGCCTGCTGCCCGCTGCTGTGCGCGCGCATCTGACGCGCCAGCGTGCGCCGTTCCTCAAGCGGCAGTGCCAGCACGCGCTGTTGCCAGGCCGGGCTGCGCACCTGCCTGCGGTACTGCTGGTAGGCCACATCGTCCACGCACAGCAGGTCGCCGTGCGAGAGCAGCAGGCGCTGGCCGCTGGCCAGGACGAGGAGGGTGGGGTCGGTGCTCAGGTCACGGACGTCGTGGCGCAGCAAGAACGCGCTGCCCACAAGAAAATCCCGGTTGCCGCGCATGAAGGCCAGGTCGGCAGCGCACTGGTCCAGTACGCTGCCGCAGCGGGCTTCAAAGCTGCCCGGGAAGGCCGCGTCGTCGCCTGGCCAGGCCTCGAACAGGTCGCCCAGGATGACAACCGCATCGGCCTGCGTTGCGCGCATGTAGCGTGCCCAGGCGTCGAAGGTCTGCGGCTCTTCGGGCTTGAGGTGCAGGTCGGAGATGAAGTCCACCGTGCGCCAGTGCGCAGGCGCGCGCAGCGTGCTGAACTGCAGCAGCCCGGGCACGTGCGGCGCAGGGCTCAGACGGCCAGCGCTTTTTCCAGGACCACGTCCTCGGTGGGCACGTCGTCGTGGGACCCGCTGCGGCCGGTGGCCACGTCCCTGATGCCGTCAACCACGTCCTGGCCAGCGACGACCTTGCCGAACACGGCGTAGCCCCAGCCCTGGCTGCTGGGCGCCTTGAAGTTCAGGAAGTCGTTGTCGGCCACGTTGATGAAGAACTGTGCGGTGGCCGAATGCGGGTCGCCGGTGCGCGCCATGGCGACAGTGTAGCAGTCGTTCTTCAGCCCGTTGTCGGCTTCATTGGTGATGGGCGCCTGGCAGGGTTTTTGCGTCATGCCGGGAGCAAATCCGCCACCCTGGATCATGAAGCCGGGGATGACCCGGTGGAACACGGTGTTGTCGTAATGGCCGCTTTGCACGTAGGAGAGGAAGTTGGCAACCGACTTGGGCGCCTTGTCCTGGTCCAGCTCCAGCGTGATGACGCCGCGGCCGCTGATGTGGAGTTCTACCTTGGGGTTGCTCATGCGGAAATTTCCTGGGATTCAGTCTGTGATGGTTCGGGCCGATTCAATGACGACCGCCTGCCTGGGCGCGTCGCTGCGGAACGGGCCGGCCGCGCCGGTGGGCACGTCGCGGATCCGGTCTATGGTGTCCAGTCCGGAAACCACCTGGCCAAATACCGTGTAGCCGTACAGTTGCGGGTTGTTTTCCAGGTCCGCGCGCGGCACGTTGCGGTAGGTCCGGCCCATGTGGGTGAACTGGGCCACCGGATCGCCATCGGGGATGGGCACCGGGTCCAGGCGCTCATTATCCACCACGTTGATGAAGAACTGCGCCGTGGCGGAGTGTGGATCGCCGGTGCGTGCCATGGCCAGGCTGCCGCGCCGGTTGTGCAGTCCGGCAGCCAGCGCCTTGCGGCCCTCATGCGCGATGGGGTCGCGCGTGGGCTTTTGCCTGTAGGTGGTATCAAAGCCGCCGCCCTGGACCATGAAGCCGGCAATGACGCGATGGAAGAGGGTGCCGTCGTAGAACCCCTCGCGCACGTAGGCGAGGAAATTCTCCACCGTTTGCGGCGCCTTGTCGGGGTAGAGCTCCACCACGAAGTCCCCCTGGCTGGTCTTGAACCGGACCTGGGGGTTGGCCGCCAGCGCCGCCTGACCCAGGCTCAGGCACAGGACGGCAACGCCCGTGGCGGCGCTGCGACGAAGAAGAGTTCTGCGTGATGCAAGCATGCAATGGGGCTCAATTGCCGGATTTGGTGGCGTTGTCCTGCATCAGCTCGCGCAGGACCTCGATCTTGTGGCTGACGCGGGACGAGGTGTTGCCCGACTTGCGGGCCTGTTCATACGCTTGCTGCGCCAGCCGAAGGCGCACGTCGCCCATGTTCTCCAGCGCGGTGGCGTAACCGGGGTTTATGCGCAGCGCCGATTCCAGCGCCTCTTCCGCGGCCTTGAGCCGGCCGCTGTCGGCGTACAGCACGGCCAGGTTGTTCCAGGGCTCGGCCAACTCCGGGTACTCCTGCGTCAGCTCGGTGAGCAACGCCTGCGCCTGCTCGGTCTGGCCCTCGCTGCTGAGCAGGTTGGCCTTGACAAAGCGCATCTGCGGGTCGCCGGGGTGCTCCTTCATGTAGGCGTCGGCCTGGGCCAGCGCCTGCTCCGCCTGGCCGCTGCGGTACAGCTTCTGCACGTCGCCGTACGCATCGGCGCGGGCCGGGCCAGCCGCCCCCAGCAGGGCGAACAAGGCCAGTGCGGCCGCCGCAGCGGCGTGGCCCGATCGCTGCAGGACTGGGCTGGCGCGCTTGCGGAGGGCAGGGAGTCGGGGCATGGGCGTATGCAGGGACGGCAACGCCCGGCAGCACTGGCGCTGCGGCTGGCGTCTTATACTGCGAGCGATTGTAGTGCGTGCCTGCCGGATCTGTTTTCCGGCGTGGCTGCGCGCTGTTTGCCGCCTGCCCCAAGCTTTCATGACTTTGCGCATCTACAACACGCTTTCGCGCCAGACCGAGGTTTTCGAGCCCATGGAGCCGGGCCGCGTTCGCATGTACGTCTGCGGCATCACGGTCTATGACCTGTGCCACATCGGGCACGCGCGCTCGGCGGTTGCGTTTGACGTGGTGCTGCGCTGGCTGCAGGCCAGCGGCTACGACGTCACCTTCGTGCGCAACATCACGGACATAGAAGACAAGATCATCCGCCGTGCCCAGGAGCAGGGCATCAGCGTGCGCGAGCTGACGGACCGCATGATTGTCGAGATGTACCGCGACTTTGACGCGCTGGGCATTGCGCGGCCCACGCACGATCCGCGGGCCACGGACTACGTGCCGCAGATGCTTGAACTGATAGCCGCGCTGCAGCAGAAGGGGCTGGCCTACCAGGCGGAAAACGGCGACGTCAATTACGCCGTGCGCCTGTTCGAGGACTATGGCAAGCTGTCGGGCAAGACGCTGGACGAGCTGCGTGCGGGCGAGCGCGTGCAGGTGAGTGATGCCAAGCACGACCCGCTGGACTTCGTGCTCTGGAAGGCCGCCAAGTCGGACGAGCCCGAAGGCGCCCGCTGGGACAGCCCCTACGGCATAGGCCGGCCCGGCTGGCACATCGAGTGCTCGGCCATGAGCGCCGCGCTGCTGGGCAACACCTTTGACATACACGGAGGCGGCGCGGACCTGAGTTTTCCGCACCACGAGAACGAGATCGCGCAGAGCGAGGGCGCCAACGAGCAGCCGCTGGCGCGGCTGTGGATGCACAACGGCTTTGTCAACGTGGACAACGAGAAGATGTCCAAGTCGCTGGGCAACTTCTTCACCATCCGCGAGGTGCTGCAGCAGTTTGACGCCGAGACCATCCGCTTTTTCATCGTGCGCGCGCACTACCGCAGCCCGCTCAACTACAGCGACGCGCACCTGCACGACGCCCGTGCCGCGCTCAAGCGCCTGTACACCGCGCTGGACGCGGTGCCACCGGCGCCGGTGACGCTGGACTGGACGCATCCGGCGGCAGCCCGCTTCAAGGCGGCCATGGACGAGGACTTCGGCACGCCGGAAGCGGTGGCCGTCCTGTTTGACCTGGCCAGCGCGGTCAACCGCCACCGCAGCGCCGAGGATGCCGGGCTGCTGCGGGCGCTGGGCGGCTGCCTGGGGCTGCTGCAGGGCGATCCGCAGGCGTTCCTGCAGGCTGGCAGCGCGTTGAGCGAGGATGCCATTGAAGCGCAGATCGCCGAGCGTGCCGCGGCCAAGCAGGCGCGTGACTTCGCGCGGGCAGACCGCATCCGGGACGAGCTGCGCGCCTCGGGAATCGTGCTCAAGGACACGGCACGGGGCACGAGCTGGGAGGTGGCCGGCTGATGGCAGCGCGGCAGCCATGGAACAGGCCATGAATACGCCCGAAGCAGCCCCTGCGGTGGCCACGCCAGGCTACTGGCGCCAGGCGTGCCACCATCTGGCGCGGGAGGACCGCATCCTCAAGCGGCTGATCCCGCGCTACGGCAGCGCCAGCCTGGAATCGCGCGGCGACCCTTTTGTGACCCTGGCGCGGTCCATCGTCGGGCAGCAGATCTCGGTGAAGGCCGCGCAGGCGGTGTGGGACCGCTTTGCCGCAGTTGCCGGCCACGTCAGGCCGGACGCGGTCCTGCGCCTGACCGACGACGCCATGCGCGGCGCCGGTCTGTCGCGGCGCAAGGTCTCCTACCTGCAGGATCTGGCCCGGCATTTTGAAAATGGCAAAATCCGTGTCCAGGACTGGGCGCATTTGCCGGACGAGACCATCATCGGCGAGCTGGTGACCATACGCGGCATAGGCCGCTGGACCGCCGAGATGTTTCTCATCTTCCACCTGCTGCGACCGGACGTGCTGCCGCTGGACGACGTGGGGCTGGTCAAGGCCGTGAGCATCAACTATTTCTCGGGCGAGACCGTGAGCCGCAGCGAAATTCGCGAAGTGGCCGCAGGCTGGGCGCCGTGGCGCAGCGTGGCCACCTGGTACATGTGGCGCTCGCTGGATCCGCTGCCGGTGGCGTACTGAGCAACCGTGCCGCAGCAGCAACGCCCGGAGCCGGACCGCGCGGCCTGGATTTGGCGCACCCGTGCACCCGTCCGGCAGAATCATGCACCGCACAGCAAGCCGCGACGATTCGGCGCGTGTCGTGCCAAGGGAGCATATTTTGGCCAAGCGTACGTTTCTGGATTTTGAAAAGCCCATTGCCGAGCTGGAAGGCAAGATCGCCGAACTGCGCAGCGTGCAGTCGGAGAACTCGGTTGACATTTCCCGGGAAATTGCACAGCTGGACGCCAAGAGCGTCAAGCTGACCAAGAGCATCTACAAGGACCTGACACCGTGGCAGATCACCAAGATCGCGCGGCATCCGGACCGGCCGTACACGCTGGACTACGTGCAGCATTGCTTTTCTGATTTCATCGAGCTGCACGGGGACCGGCATTTTGCCGATGACCGCAGCATCGTGGGCGGGCTGGCGCGCTTCAACGGCAGTGCCTGCATGGTGCTTGGCCATCAGAAGGGGCGCGACACCAAGGAGCGTGCCGCGCGCAACTTCGGCATGACGCGGCCGGAAGGCTACCGCAAGGCGCTGCGCCTGATGAAGCTGGCCGAGAAATTCGGCCTGCCGCTGTTCACGTTCATCGACACGCCCGGGGCCTTTCCCGGCGTGGACGCCGAAGAGCGCGGGCAGTCCGAAGCCATAGGCCGCAACATCTTCGAGATGGCGCAGTTGCGCGTCCCCATTATCGCCACCGTCATCGGCGAAGGCGGCTCCGGCGGTGCGCTGGCCATTGCCGTGGGCGATGAGGTGCTGATGCTCCAGTATTCCATCTACTCGGTCATCAGTCCCGAAGGCTGTGCCTCCATCCTCTGGAAAACCAGCGACGAGGCCGAACAGGCCGCTGCGGCGCTGGGTGTCACCGCGCCCCGGCTCAAGCCGCTGGGCCTCATCGACCGGGTCATCAACGAACCCACGGGCGGGGCGCACCGCAACCCCGAGGAAGTGGCCAAGACGGTCAAGCGGGCACTCAGCGACGCGCTGCGCCGCGTCGGGCATCTGAAGACCAACGAGTTGCTGGAGCGGCGCTACCAGCGATTGCGGGCCTATGGCCAGTTCAACGTCGCCGCCCAGGGCTGAGCGTTGCGTCTGCCTCTGGCGCGACACGGGTCCGCAAGCGCGGTGGCCAGTCGCATGATGGCCAGCTGCCAGCCAACGCCGCAATGACGATGCCGGCTGCCGATCCCAAACGGGTCGACCGCGCCATGGACGCGTTTGCGGCGCAGCAGCCCGCGCTGCCGCTGGCCGTCACGTACAGCGGCGGCGCGGATTCATCGGCGCTGCTGCGCGCCTGTGCGGCGCGCTGGCCGGGGCAGGTCAGCGCCTGGCATGTAAACCATGGCCTGCAGGCTGCCGCCGACGACTTCGTGGCGCACTGCCGCCAAGTCTGCCAGCAGCTGGCGCTGACCCTGCACGTTCGCCGTGTGCAGGTTCGTGCCGGCCGCGGGGACAGCGTGGAGGACGCGGCCCGCGTCGCACGTTATGCGGCCTTTGATGCGCTGGCGCGGGAGACCGGCGTGCGCACCGTGCTGCTCGCGCAGCATGCCGACGACCAGGTGGAGACCCTGCTGCTGGCGCTGTCGCGCGGCGCGGGGCTGCCCGGGCTGGCTGCCATGCCCGCGCGCTGGCGTCGTCACGGGGTCGACTTCTGGCGGCCCCTGCTTGCGGTGCCGGGTGCAGCGCTGCGCAGCTGGCTGCAGGCCAGCGGCAGCACCTGGATCGAGGATCCCTCCAATACGCAGGGAACCTTTGTTCGCAACCGCATCCGGCGCCAGCTGCTGCCCATGCTGGAGGAGGTTTTTCCGGCGTTCCGCACCACGTTTGCACGCAGCGCAGCGCATGCGGCGCAGGCCCAGCGCATCCTGGTTGAGGTGGCGGCGCAGGACCTGCAGGCCTGCGGCGTGCCACCGCGCATCGCCGCGCTGCAACGCCTGTCGCGCGCGCGGCAGGCCAACGTGCTGCGCCACTGGCTGCTGGTCGAGCATGGCCAGACACCCACCGCAGCACAGCTGGCCGAGCTGCAATCGCAGATCCGTGCCTGCACGACGCGCGGGCACCGGATCGACATCCGGGTGGGAACGGGCCGGCTGCGCCGCGCTGCAGGCAGCCTGGCGTGGCAGCCATCCGCCCCGGGCACGGCGGGCGATTGATTAAAATTCAAGGTTTGTCAGCCTGCCGGCAGAGTTGTTCATGGCCTTGATCGTTCAGAAATATGGTGGCACGTCCATGGGCTCCACCGAGCGCATCCGCGCGGTGGCGCAGCGTGTTGCCAAGTGGCGGCGTGCCGGCCACAAGGTGGTGGTGGTGCCCAGCGCCATGAGCGGCGAGACCAACCGCCTGCTCGCGCTGGCCGATGCGCTGCAGCCAGATTGCCAGAGCGCGGCGCATGCGCGCGAGCTGGACATGCTGGCCGCAACCGGCGAGCAGGTGTCGGTGGCGTTGCTGTCGATTGCGCTGCAGGCCGAAGGCATAGCCGCCATCAGCTACACGGGCTGGCAGGTTCCCATACGCACCACCGACGCCTATACCAACGCGCGCATCGAGCACATAGACAGCAGCAGGCTGCACGCCGATCTGGGCGCCGGCAAGGTGGTCATCGTCACCGGCTTCCAGGGAATTGATGGCCATGGCAACATCACCACGCTGGGCCGCGGCGGCTCGGATACCTCGGCCGTCGCGGTGGCCGCCGCGCTGGGCGCCGATGAATGCCTCATCTTTACCGACGTGGATGGTATCTACACGACGGACCCGCGCATCGTCCCGCAGGCCAGGCGGCTGCGCACAATCAGCTTCGAGGAGATGCTGGAGATGGCCAGCCTGGGCAGCAAGGTGCTGCAACTGCGCTCGGTGGAGTTTGCCGGCAAGTACCGGGTGCCGGTGCGCGTGCTGTCCAGCTTCACGTCGCCGGACCTGGACATTGCCGAGGAAGACAAGTCGGGCACCCTGATCACTTTTGAAGAGGACGAGCAAATGGAACACGCGGTCGTATCGGGCATCGCATTCAACCGCGCGCAGGCCAAGCTGGCGGTCATCGGCGTGCCGGACAAGCCGGGCATCGCGTATGAAATCCTGGGTGCCGTGGCGGATGCCGGCATAGAGGTGGACATGATCATCCAGAACGTGGCCAAGGACGGCAAGGCCGACTTCAGCTTCACCGTGGAGCAGTCCAACTACCCGCAGACGCTGGCGCTGCTGCAGGACGAGGTGGCCCCGAAGATCGGGGCGGCCAGCGTGGTGGGCGACCCGCACATCTGCAAGGTCAGCATCGTCGGCATAGGTATGCGCAGCCACGCGGGCATTGCCTCGACCATGTTCCGCGCGCTGAGCGAGGAAGGCATCAACATCAGCATGATCTCGACCAGCGAGATCAAGACCTCGGTTGTCATCCACGAGAAATACCTGGAGCTGGCCGTGCGCGTGCTGCACCGAGCATTTGACCTGGAGCAGGCGGTGATCGCCCACGGCGGCACCCCATCCGACATGCCGGAAACTTTGGGACCTCAAGATTCGGTTTGAATTTTCAGGCTGGGCAATGGCATAATGAAAGCTTGGCCTGACATGGGCCGTGGAAGCGTGACCGAGTGGCTGAAGGTGCTCCCCTGCTAAGGGAGTATGGGGTGTTGAGCCTCATCGAGGGTTCGAATCCCTCCGCTTCCGCCACGGGCTTTTCCCAAGCTGTTGGAACCATGGGAATTCTTCTTGATTCCTGAGCACGCGCCCCACGTGCGACCCCACATCTGGACTGATCTTGGGGCTGTCCTTGATGGTTGCGCTTTTGTGGCTCTCAAACAAGTCACAGCGGCTATGGCGTCGTTATGAGCCATCCTTTCCAGGCTCGTGCAGCAGATCGGCGGCCCGCTTTTGACGACCTGCAAGCAGGCCCTGCGTCTGTGCCGTCCATCTCTCAACACGGTCAGCTCGGGCGGCCCGCTGCCATGGGCGTATCGTTGGAGACCCGCGTGCCCTTGCTGGATCACCGCGTGGTCGAGTTTGCCTGGCAGCTGCCCCAATCCATGAAGCTGCGCTCATCGCCGGTCCTGATTGGGCAAGCATCGTCGGCTCACCGGATGACAGGTGACTTCGGCACATGAAGAGGTTGAGCGAATTGCGTCCGGCGTTGAGCGTGGTGGGGCATACGCTTGACGCCGGACGCTGGGCGCTAACCCTTCATCAAAGCGGCGGCGAGGTCATCCGTCATGCGCGTGGTGTTGCTGAGCATCGTTTCCAATCAGGTCGCCGGTTGTCGTGGCAAACGCAAGGGAACGGCTGGGCAGGCCGGTCTCAAGCCAGCAGCTCGCGCAGCAGCGCGTTGACCCGTGCCGGGTTGGCCTTGCCGCCGCTGGCCTTCATGACCTGGCCTACCAGTGCGTTCAGCGCCTTGTCCTTGCCCGCCTGATACTGCGCCACGTTGCCGGGGTTGGCATCGACCACGTCGGCGATGATGCGCTGCAGCGCGTCCTCGTCGTCCATCTGGCCGAGCCCGCGCGCCGCGATGACGCCATCGACCGTGCCGCCGTCCTGCCACAGCGCATCGAAGACCCGGCGCGCCGCCGCGTTGCTGATCGTGCCGTCCTGGATGCGCGCGACCAGCTCGCCCAGCGTGCGCGCAGCCAGCGGCGCCTGCTCTATCGCGATGCCCTCGCTCCTCAGCCGGTGCGCCAGCACGCCGCGTATCCAGTTGCCCGCCAGCCCGGGCGCGCCGCAAGTGAT
>Ga0172382_10001583_pt1 | contig 40491 bp, 27 predicted proteins | sample Leawel138RmetaG_FD_122245 | JGI IMG/M metagenome (GOLD analysis project Ga0172382, IMG submission 122245) | Leachate microbial communities from a municipal landfill in Southern Ontario, Canada - Leachate well 138R metaG | ecosystem: Engineered > Solid waste > Landfill > Unclassified | place... | reverse complement strand
ATACTATATAAGACTTAAAGGGACTGTCGGTCATGCCTATAATAGGTATTATGAATGGACACCAGCAGAAATCAATAATAATCAAACCTATTCTTTAACGCTGGAAGTATGTGATGATAATGGCAATGTTTATGGATCAAAATCAACAAAATTAATTGTATCTAAGCCAACCTCAGAACCTACAAGAAATATCCTTGCAATTGGTGATAGTTTAACCGCTAATGGAGTTTGGATTAGTAGTGGATATAAAAAATACATTGAAAATGGTGGTTCAACTATTAATTTCATTGGAACAATTTCTTCAACTCATGGTGGAGTTACCTTTAATTATGAGGGTAGAGGTGGATGGCAATGGTCAAGTTTTATGAATGTATCAGAAAGTCCATTCAAAAACAATGCTAGTAATGGAATAAGTTTTCTTGACTATGCGGGAAGACTATCGGTAGACACTATAGATGAATTATACATTTTACTTACTTGGAATGGTGTAGGAGGTTCATTTAGAGAATTTGACTTATCAAAAGAACCACTACTTAGTGCAAAAAAACTAATTGATAAATACCATGATGAATATCCAAATGGTAAAATAACCTTACTAGGTATTCCCCAACCTTCTGTAAATGCAGGACTTGGAGCATATTATACAATTAATCAAAGTTATGGTGATAACTATGGGCAATTTGTAACTGCTTTAAATTATAATAAGGCTTTGGAAGATTTTGCTAAAATGGAAGAGTATAAGGATTTCATGAGATTTGTAGATGTTAAAGGTCAGTTTGATTCTGAGTATAATATGCCTACAGTTTCAAAACCAGTTAATAACCAAAATTCAACAACAGAACAAGTAGGTGCATCAATGGGAATGCATCCAACAAATAATGGATATTTACAAATTGGAGATGTTTTTTACCGAGCATTAAGCAAGAGAACTAATTAATTATTTTATGAAAAAATATAATTAAGGTTACGATTATAATCTAAAAAATCTTATTTAATTTTCATAAAAGGATGTAATATATAGAAATTATTTTAGTGAAGCAATAATATGCTTCACTTTTTATAATTAACTTTATTTATACTTATAAGAATTTTTTCAAAACAATATTAATAACATTTTTAATTGAAAAAGGTTGCATTTTATGGTATAATTCTTTTTATGTAAAGTAGGTGAAATAATGATATTTGGAAAGCACATTAATAAGTATTACTTTAAATATATTCATTTTTTTATTTTTGGTATTGCTGCATTAATTGCAGTTGATTTTGCTCAACTGGAAATTCCTGAATTGATTGGTAGTTTAATCGACTTGTTAGAAACCAAAACCGCAGATCTTCAACATGTTGAAGGTTTTATTGTTGAAATGCTTAAGATTATGGGAATAATGTTTGTCGGTAGGTTTTTATGGAGATATACTATTTTTGGTAATGGCGTAAGAATTGAGACCGATTTAAGAGAAAAGATGTTTAAACATTCAGAAAAAATGTCTCAGAGTTACTATCAATTAAATAAAGTTGGTGGATTGATGGCTCTTTACACTAATGATTTATCAGCTGTAAGACAATCATTTGGCCAAGGTATAGTAATGTTGGTTGATGCTTTATTTTTAGGAACGATTGCTCTTTATAAAATGTTTAATTTAGAATTGAAACTTACCCTTCTATCTTTGTTTCCGTTAATAGTTATGGCTATAGCAGCAGGAATTATTGGAAGATATATGCGTAAAAAGTTTGAAGAAAGACAAAAAGCCTATGCTGATTTATCTGATTTTTCTCAAGAAAGTTTCTCAGGGATTGCTGTAATCAAAGCATTTGTTAAGGAATCTAAGGAGCTTACTGCATTTTCTAAAGTGAATCAAAATAGTATGGATAAAAATATTGAATTTGTTAAAGCGGCAACACTATTAAGAATATTAATTGGTGTTTTAATTAGTTCAGTTATAGTAATTATTCTAGGCTATGGAGGATATTTAGTTTATACGGGTAATGTTAGTGGCGAAAGAGGATTTACAATCGGTGATTTAACTAAGTTTATTGCCTTCTTTAGTACATTAACTTGGCCAATGATGGCGATATCCCAATTGATTAATTTACGTAGTCAAGCTAAAGCTTCACTAAATAGAATTAATACTCTACTTAATGAAAAAGCTGAAGTATCAGATAAGGCCGATGTAAATAATGATGTTGATATTACTGGTAATATCGAATTTAAAAACTTAAACTTTACTTATCCTAATAGTGAAAATCAAGTTCTTCATGATATTAGCTTTTCAATTAAAAAAGGAGAAAGTGTTGGTATAGTTGGAAGAACTGGTAGTGGTAAAACAACAATTGTTGATTTATTACTAAGAATTTATAACATTGAACCAGGTACTTTATTCTTAGATGGTGAAGATATTATGAATTTACCAATTAAAAAAGTTCGTGAATCAATAGCATATGTTCCTCAAGATAATTTCTTGTTTAGTGACACTATTGAAAATAATATCGGTTTTTATAGTAAAAATACAAATAAAAGCAGAGTTGTTGAAGCTGCAAAACTTGCTGATGTGGATGAAAATATATCGGAGTTTAAAGAAAAGTATGGAACTATATTAGGTGAACGTGGAGTTACTGTATCTGGTGGACAAAAACAAAGGATATCGATTGCTAGAGCTTTGATTAAAGATGCTCCAATATTAATACTAGATGATTCTGTTTCAGCTGTTGATACTAAAACTGAGGAACAAATATTGGAAAACCTAAGTAAAATTAGAAAAGGTAAAACAACAATTTTAATAGCTCATCGTGTTACAACAATAAAGAATATGGATAAAGTATTAATTATTGATGAGGGAAGAGTGAACGGATTTGGTACACATGATGAACTTGTTAAAACTAATGAGTTATATAATAATATGATTAGACTTCAAAAACTTGAAGATGAAGTTAGGGGTGAAGACAATGAATGAGTTTACTCCTGATATTAAAGCAAATATTACCGACAGGAAACTTATAGCTCGTATTTGGCAATATGTTAAAGTAAAGAAAAAGCCATATATAATAGCATTCTTTATGATGTTAATTGCTGTTGGATTAGATTTACTACTTCCGGTTTTATCGGGAAGTGTTGCAAGAGAATTGGGTAGTGAAAACCCTAGTTTGGTTAATTTATATACGATTGTTGGTGTATATGCTATTTCACTAGCCTTTACTTACTTAATACAATACTTTCAAACAATGAATCTTCAAAAAACCGGACAGTCAATTATTTATAATGTTCGAGAAGATGTGTTTAGACATATTGAAAAATTGTCAATTAGACAACTTAATAGTATGCCAGTTGGAAAACTTGTTACTAGAGTTACAACAGATGTTAATGCTTTAAATGAATTATTTACGAATATTATTATTAACTTAATTAAAAACACTCTTCAAATAGTTGGTGTGTTTGTTGTGATGAGTTTTATCAGCCCTAAATTATCTTTGTATGTAGGGTTAATTACTCCAGTAATCTTTGCTGTTAGTTATTATTTTAGAAAGATATCTAGAAAAGTTTTTAGAGAAGTAAGACATAATGTTTCAAATATTAATGCCTTTTTATCGGAAAATCTTTCAGGTATGAAAATAACTCAAGTATTTAATCAAGAAGAAAAGAAAATGCTGGAGTTTAGAGAAAGAAATAATGAGTTAAGAAGAAGCCAAATAAAACAGATATTTGTTTTTGGAATTTTCAGACCATCAATTTATGTTCTATACTTAATTACGATTATGATGATTTTCTACTTTGGTAGTAAAGATATAATTAATGGTGGTAGTACAACATATGATGTGCTTATTGTATTTTATCAATTTGTCGATCGTTTATTTGGACCGATTCAAGCTCTTGCTGAAGAGTTTAACGTTCTTCAATCGGCATTTGCATCAAGTGAAAGATTATTTGATACACTAGATACACCAATTGAAGTTGATGATGAGGAAGATGCAATTGAACTAAACGATATCAAAGGCGAAATTGAGTTTAAAAATGTTTGGTTTAAATATATTGATGATGAATGGGTTTTAAAAGATGTGTCTTTTAAAATAAATGCTAGAGAAACAGTTGCCTTTGTAGGGGCAACCGGTAGTGGTAAGACAACAATTCTATCATTGATTGTAAGAAATTATGATATTGATAAGGGTCAAATCCTTATAGATGGAATTGATATCAAGAGAATTAAGATGGATTCTTTAAGACAAAACATCGGACAAATGCTTCAAGATGTATTTCTATTCTCAGGAACAATTAATTCTAATATTAAAATGAGAGAAGATTCTATTACTGATGAAGAAGTAGTTGAAGCATGTAAGTATGTTAATGCTGATCACTTCATCACTCAACTTCCTAATAAATATGAGGAAGTTGTTAGAGAAAGAGGTAATAATTTTTCTTCTGGACAAAGACAATTACTAAGTTTTGCTAGAACTGTTGTTCATAAACCTAAAATAATGATTTTAGATGAAGCAACAGCAAATATTGATACGGAAACAGAAGTGTTAATTCAAGATTCTTTAGAAAAAATGATGAATATCGGTACTATGATTGTTGTGGCGCACCGCTTATCAACTATTCAACATGCTGATAATATTATTGTTCTTCAAAAAGGTGTGGTTATTGAGTCTGGTTCACATCAAGAATTACTAAAACAAAAAGGTCATTATCATAAATTATATCAATTACAATACCAAGACAAGTAGTTTAGTTTTATTTAATGTAATTATGATATAATACAGTTGGAGGAACAAAAATGAAAAAAATATTTATTCTACTATTAATCCTAGTCTTGGGGCTTGTTGGATGTACTCCAAAAGAACCAAATCTAGAAGATGATATTGATCAAGCAGCTATTGATACGGTTATGATGTATATTAATTTACTTCCTAGTTCGCTTACGGAAAAAGAACGTGATGATGTTTTAGTAATTACCACTTTAATAGAGGGACTAAGTGAAGCAGAAGTTGCACTTATTGAAAATATTGAAATATATAATAATGCAATAACTTATTATCAAGGAATTGATGATAGGAATGTTGCACGAGAGGAATTGTTTATCGAGCTTGAAGCAGAGATTAGAGAACTGATTCCTGAATCTATTAGTGATAATATTGAACTACCTACTACATATCAAACTGATATAGGTGAGGTTTTTGTTTTGTGGGGAAGCAGTGATTATAATACTTTTAGTAATAAAGGTGTTGTAACTCAGGGAAGAGAAACTATTACTATTGAGCTTATTACTACGCTAATACATGATGATATAAGACACAGTTTTAAACATAATGTTGATATTGAGCCGATTGTTATGGATCCATTACCAGATAAGGGATTGTCCGTTGCATATATGACAATAAGATCTAGTTTCACTGACTTTAATGAACTTCAATCAAAAACTATTGATGTAGTTAATTATAGTTTTGCACAAATAGTTAATGGAGAAATTAGTATAATTGCTTTAGGTAATTTAGAGAATCTAATGCAACAAAGAAAAAAAGGTATTAGAATTTTATTTTCTGTTGGACCATATGAAGATCAATTTATAGGGCCAGCTTCAACTGCTGCAGGAAGAACTAAACTAGTTGATTCATTAGTAAATGCTGTTGTAAAGTATCATTTTGATGGTGTGGACATTGATTGGGAAACTCCAACTACAGCAACAAAAAATGATTATACTTTAATGATGGAAGAACTTCATGATAAATTAAAAGCGATTAATGAAGATTATCTATTGACTGCAGCTACACATTCATTTAGTTTGAATGGATATGATTTTGCGCGTTTAAACCAAATTATGGATTTTTATAATGTTATGACTTATGACTTAAATGCGCGTGGTCAAGTAACTCATAACTCAGCTTTATATATGTCTAATAATGTTGCTGGAAGTTACTCTGGAGAGAATTCAATTAATTCGTACATTTCTAGAGGTGCAGATAAATCAAAATTAGTATTAGGTTCTGCGTTTTATGGTAAACAATACACATTAGCTAATCCATCTGGTCCAATAATTGGACGTTCAGTTGCTGCATCTAGTGTTACAAATATGGGATTTGATACCATTAATTTAACTCTTATTTCTAGAATTGGAAATGGTGTAACAAGACATTGGGATAATACAGCAAAATCTCCATATTTACATGATGCTACAAATGGCACGGTTACAGTTTATGAGGATGCTGAAGCGATTATGCATAAAGCTAATTTTATTATAGACAATGATTTAAAAGGTATTATGTATTGGCAACTTAACCAAGATTACAATGGAGTTTTGTTACAAGCCATATATGATTATTTAGTATCAAAAAGATAAATATTACTCTAGAGCTTATGCTCTAGAGTTTTTTATTTAAAATAAATATAAATTTAGTACTGAATAAAAGTAATAATTCATATCTTGCTATATGTAATATAAATAATTAATTTAATAATTTATTTGTGTGTAAATTCATAAAAGATTTTTATTTTAATTATTCAAGTAGAGTTAGTAATTAGTCTTTCTTTCTTGTAATTAAAAGATTTTTGTGCTAAAATAATATATGTATTTTAGGTGGTAAGATGTTAATAAGAGATATAGATATTAAAGGAAAAATAGTACTAGCTCCTTTAGCTGGGTATACAAATAAAGTATATCGAAAGATTGCTAAAGAGATGGGAGCTAGTTTAGTATATAGTGAAATGGTTAGTTCTAAGGGTCTTATTTATGAAAATAAGAAGACCTTTGAAATGATTGATGTTACTCATGATGAGTCCCCAGTTAGTTTACAACTATTTGGTGGGGATGTAGATGAAATGATTGAAGCAGCTAAGATTGTTGATAAAGAATCCGATTGTGATATTATTGATATTAATATGGGTTGCCCTGTAAAAAAAGTGTTAAAGGCAAATAGTGGGAGCTGTTTGCTACTAGATGTTAAAAAGATTGAAGACATGGTTAGAGGAGTAGTGAATGCTGTATCTAAACCAGTCAGTGTAAAAATCAGAGCAGGTTGGGATCATTCTAGTATAAATGTGGTTGAAGTAGCCCAAGCTATTGAAAGAGCTGGAGCAAGTGTTATTGCAGTACATGGTAGAACCAAAAGTGATCTATACCGTGGTCATGTAAATTTAGATTATATCAAAATGGCAAAAGATGCAGTAACTATTCCGGTTATTGGTAATGGCGATATTAAATCAGTCAAAGATGCAGTAAAGATGCTTGAATATACTGGTTGTGATGCTATTATGATTGGTCGAGGAACCTTCGGTAATCCTTGGTTAATTAAAGAGATACATGCTCATTTAAATAATGAAGAGTTTACTCCACCAACAAAAGAAGAAAAAGTTGAAATGATGCTAAGGCATTTTAATGAATTAGTTGAATTAAAAGGGGAAAAAGTTGCAATTCTTGAAATGAGAAGTCAAGCAGCATGGTATGTTAAAGGATTAGAGAATACAAAAGAGTTTAAACAAAAACTTGTTTATATAACTACAAAAGAAGAGTTTTATAATTTAGTTAAATTATATATAATGGAGTAAGTATGCTAACAAAATCAATGAGAGTAATTAATAATGAACTATATGTCGGTAAACATAAAGTTAGTGAACTAGCTGAGGCTTTTTCAACCCCATTATATGTATATGATGAAGTTCATTTAAGAAATAAATTAGATATTTTTAAAAATCATTTTAAAAGTAATAAATACAAATGTGAAACTGTGTATGCTTCAAAAGCATTCTTGGCTCCATATGTTTGCAATATAATTAAAGAATATGACATGGGTATTGATAGTGTAAGTCTTGGAGATTTATATCTATTAGAAAAAACAAGATTTCCAATGAATAAGATTGTTATGCATGGCAATAACAAATCAATTGAAGAATTAAAGTACGCAGTAAATCATGACATTGGTTTATTAGTTTTAGACAGTTTAGAAGAGACTATTGAACTAGATGAATTAACATATGAGCTTGGCAAAGATGTTAATTTACTACTTAGAGTTAATCCGGGAATTGAAGCTCATACTCATGAGTACATTAAAACTTCGCTTCTAAGTTCAAAATTTGGTGAATCAATTTTTGATGATAAAAAAATTGAACATATAATTGATAAATGTAATGATAATCCACATATGAATTTGTTGGGCTTTCATGCTCATATTGGTTCAAATATAAGTAATCCGGAATCCTTTGTTGATGAGGCGAGAACTATGATGAACTTTGTTCATGAGGTTAAAGAGAAATATGGATTTCATACTAAGGTTTTAAATCTTGGCGGTGGGTTTGGTATCAAGTATTTAGATAACGATCCACAAATAAATTTGGAATTAATGCTTAAAATGATTACTGATACTGTTGATCAGTTATCAGATGAAATGAATATTAAATTAGATAAGTTAATGATAGAACCGGGTAGAAGTATAGTTGGGGATGCTGGCTTTACAGTGTATAAGGTTGGTGGAACTAAACTAACTTATGGTGGTAAAAAGTATGTGTTTGTTGATGGGGGAATGACTGATAACATTCGTCCAGCTTTGTATAAGGCTAAATATAGTGCAAAAATTGCTAATAAATATAATGTCGGTGAATCCTCACTATGTGATGTTGTAGGTAAATGCTGTGAATCTGGTGATATTATTGCAACTGATATTATTTTAACAGATGCTGCAAGAGATGATTATTTAGTTACTTTTGCAACTGGTGCCTATGGATATTCGATGGCATCAAACTATAATGGTGCTTTAAAGAGTTCAGTTGTATTTGTTAGGGAAGGAGAAGTTAATATGGCAATTAGAAAAGAAAGTTTAGATGATCTTGTGAAGACAGCCGTTTTTGAAAATCAAAAATATTTTGATGCTCATTGTGATGTTTTATATGATTTGTATAAGAAAAAAGAAGCTGGTGTAGAAAACAGATTTACTGACTTTCACGTTCCACAATTATTAAGAAGTGATGTTTCAAAAGCATTATGGACTATATATTCTCCAGATGAGTTTGATTTAATTGAGGCTTGTAAGACAGCACTTAATGAAATTGACATGTCCAAACTTCCGGATTTTGAAGTTATTTTAGGTCTTGAAGGTTTAAGAAATTTGAAAAAAGTTGAAGATATCGATATTTTATATAATATGGGCTTTCGTCATGCAATGTTAACATGGAATGAAGAAAACCAATATGCTACAGGGGCTAAAGCTGATGCAACTCATGGTTTAAAAGATGAAGGCATTAAGCTTTTAAAGAGAATGCAAGAATTAGATATGATTATTGATTTAGCTCATTTAAATGAAAAATCTTTCTATGAAGCTCTAAAAGTAGTAAATAAAAATATTGTTTATTCACATGGTAACATTAAAGCATTGTGTGATCACCCTAGAAACGTGACTGATGATCAGATGAGGGCTTTAAAAGCTGTTGATGGAGTTTTGGGTCTGACTTTAGCAAATAATTTTGTATCAAGTAATAAAGAAGAACAAACACTTGATAATTTTATTGAACATTTAAAATATGCTATTAATATAATGGGTATTGATAATGTTTGCTTTGGGTTTGACTTTATGGATTATTTATCTGAATTTCCAAATAGCAATTTAGATGAACTTGCTAGTGCTGATATGGTTAATAACCTTACAGTTAAGTTAAGACAAGCGGGATTTACTGATCAAGAGATTAATAAAATATGTATGGACAATTTTTATAAGAGGTTTAAAAATAAAATTACATTGAGAGGGTAGTAATGATTCTTGGTTTAAATAATTTAATTGAAGAAGCAATCAAAAATGAGGTTATGCCTGGTGCAAATTATTGCTTAATTGCAAATAATGAGAAGCACTTTGGCTCTTTTGGAAATAAAGCATTGTATCCAAATATTGAAAAAAATAATATTGATACAATTTATGATATGGCATCATTATCAAAAGTCGTTTCAACTACAACGGCGATTATGATTTTGCTTGAACAAGGAAAACTTAGATTAAGTGATAGTGTAAGTAATATTTTACCGAGATTTAAACATAAAAATATTACTGTATGGGATTTGTTAACTCATACATCTGGCCTACAACCTGATATTAGAGGAACATTATATGCTGATATTAGACGTGAGGCTTCAAAGTTCAAAGAAGTTTTAATTGATTATATTTACTCATTAGAACTTGATACTCCAAAAAATACCAAGATAATTTATTCTGATATGGGCTTTATTTTATTAGGATTTATTATTGAGGAAATATCTAAAAAAAGCTTAGATGAGTTTTGTTATGAACATATCTTAAAACCATTGGAAATGGTTGATTCAGGTTATAATCCAAAGGATGTTAATCGTTGTGCTCCTACTGAAGATCGCGGAAAATATATAGATAGAGGTTATGTTCATGATGAAAAAGCCCATACTTTAGAAGGTGTGGCTGGTCATGCTGGACTATTTTCTACTGTAAAAGATGTAAGTAACTTTATGGAAATGATATTAAATGATGGATTATTTAAAGGTAAAAGAATACTAAGTAAGAAATCTATTGATTTATTATTTACTCCTCAAGTAGAAGAAACAAATGGTATAGCTACAATAAAGAGTAAAAGAAGTTTGGGTTGGATTGTTAAAGGGGATTACCCTGTAAGCGGGGACCTTGCAAGTGAGGCTACAATTATGCATACTGGTTTTACTGGAACGCATATGTTTATTGACCGTGTTAATAAAGTGGCATTTTGTATGCTAACAAACAGAGTTCATCCAACAAGAGATAACACCAAGATCATTGCGTTTCGTGGACGCCTTGGTAACTATATAATGAGTAATTTATAGGAGAAAAAAATGGAATTTAAAAATTTTAATTCAGATTACATTGGTCAAATTGTTGAATTGTGGAATTCTTCTGTAGTAGGGCATTCTATCTACAAGCCTTTTACAGATGAATATTTTAGGGAAAAATTCGTTAAGAATCCGTATTTTGAAAATGATGGATTTAAATGTTTGTTTGTAGAAGATGAACTTGTTGGTTATGGACATGCTATTGTAAATAACAATGAAGCTCATCCGGGATTTATTACTTTAATTGCTGTAGATAGTAAACATCAAAGAAAAGGATATGGTAGAAAGATTTTACACGAACTTGAGAATTATTTGAAATCTAAAGGGAAAAACTTAATAAGATTATATTTTATGAGTCCGATTAATTTAGAATGGTATATTCCTGGAACTTTAGCTGATCATCCAGGAGCTCCTGCTGTTCCTTACAACTCAAGTTATTATTTCTTCTTGATGAATAATGGATATGTTACTAATGGTCAACAAGATGCCTTTTATTTAGATTTAGAAGGTTATGAAGTTCCAGAAAAAGTTAAAATGACTGAAGCAAGAGCTTTGGAAAATGGTTATACAATAACTATTTATGATGAAACAAAGCATCATGGATTTAATGAGTTATTTAAAGCTTTAAACAATCAAGGCTGGTATGATGCAGTAAAAAATAACTTAAGCAAGGAAAAACCAGACCCAATGTTGATTGTACAAAAGGATGGAGTAATATTAGGTTGGACTGGACCAATGTATCCACAAGCTAGTGGAAGAGGATACTTTGCTGGAATTGGAGTTCACCCTGAACACCAAGGACATGGATTGGGTAAAGCATTGTTTTGTGAATTATGTTATCACTCAAGATTATTTGGTGCAAAATATATGACTTATTTTACTGGGGCTGATAATCTAGCAAGAAATATATATTTATATGCTGGTTCAAATATCATTCAATCTTTTGCGATTATGCGTAAAGAGTTAAAATGAAAGTAAATAAATTAAAACCAGGAGATACCATTGGTTTTTTAATTCCTTCATCTAAGTTTAATATGGATGATTCAAGGATTAAGAATCTTGAAAAATATCTTAATGATTTTGGATTAAAAATTAAATATGGTAAAACATGTAGTTCATCTTACGGATATTTAGCAGGTACAGATCAAGAAAGAATTAGCGATATTGAAGAAATGTTTTCTGATCCTAATATTTCTGCTATCGTTTGTATGAAAGGTGGTTATGGGGCTGGAAGAATTGTTGATAAGATTGATTATGAGATAATTAAAAACAATCCTAAACTGTTTATTGGTTTTAGTGATATTACAATTTTCTTAAATTGCATTTATCAAAAAACTTCTATTCCAACCATTCATGGATTAGTTGGAATATTTTTAGGGCATCCAAATATTGATTCTTTTAGTGTTAATGATTTTAAAACATTACTATTTGAAAACACAAAAGGTAGAATTTTAAAGAACCCTAATGATAACTGTAAGACTTTGGTTGGTGGAGTAAGTGAAGGTGTTTTAGTTGGAGGGAATATCATGTTGGTTACTAATTTAATTGGTAGTGATTATGATATTGATATGACTGACAAAATATTATTTTTAGAAGAGGTAAATGAAAAACCATACAGTATTGACCGTATGCTTTGTCAATTACGTTTATCGAAGAGATTTGAACAATTAAAAGGTATTATATTTGGACATTTCACTAATTGTACAAATGAAGAAGGTTTTACTACTGATGAGGTTATTGAACAATATTGTCAGGATTTAAAGATTCCGGTAATAACTCATTTTGCGAGTGGACATGAATTTCCATTTATTAACTTACCTATAGGTGTGAAAGTTAGATTAGACGCTGATAATAAAAATATAGAAATATTAGAGGAGATTTATAACTAATGAAGAAAGTAGAGAGATTTGTAAGAGGCGGTTATGTAACATATTTTGATACAGATAAGTATGTTATGGTACCTGAGGTTGTTACTGAGAAAACAGAAGAAACAAGAGCGGTATGGTTTTCTACAGTTGCTAATATTGATTTTGAACAAATGACTAGCGTAGAGAGTTTTAAAGAATATTTATTAACTGTAATTAATAAAGTCAAAGAATATCATATGAATGCAATTGTGTTTCAAGTTAGACCTACAAATGATGCATTTTATGAATCTGAATTAAATCCATGGAGTAAATTTATTACAGGTACTGAAGATAAGTATCCTGGATTTGATGTTTTTGGTTGGTTTGTTGAAGAGGCAAATAAAAAGGGGATTGAAGTTCATGCATGGATTAATCCTTATCGTATAAGTAATCTTAAATTTAGTGATTTAAATATGACTAAAGATGAGTTTATTGCATCTTTAAGCGAAAAGAATTTCGCAAGACGTCGTCCTGACTTAGTTATTGCAACTGACTTAGATAAATTAATTCTAGATCCTGCAAGTGAAGAAGTACAAGAATTTGTAAGTGAATCTGCTCTTGAAATTGCAAGAAAATATAATGTTAAAGCTATTCATATAGATGATTATTTCTATCCATATGAAAAGATTATCGATCCACAAGAGGAAGAAAAACATCAAAGATTAAATCCTGAATTATCACTAGCCGATTTTAGACGTAAAAATGTTGATAAGTTAATGAAGTTAATTAGTGATAAATTAAAAACTCTTGATAAAAAGGTTGAGTTCGGCATTAGTCCGTTTGGAATTTATCGTACTAATTCTGTTCAATTTGAAAAGAATGGAAAAGTTGGTGGGATGAAAGGTGGATCGAATAACCATTATTCATGTTATCAAGGCTATGAAGGATTATTTGCTGATGTTTACTTATGGATGAAAGAGGGATGGTTGGATTATGTTGTTCCTCAAGTTTACTTTGAATTTGATAACTTCATTATTGATAAAGAGACTAATGAAGAAATTGAAAGAGTTAAGTATGCTGATTTAGTTGATTGGTGGAGTGATGTATGTAAGGAAACTAATGTTAAATTATACATTGGTCAAGGAATGTATCGTCATAGTGATAAGGGTAACTGGAGTAATAGTGAAGAGATTATTAATCAAGTTAAATATAATCATACAAAGGATAATATATCAGGAACTGTATTCTTTACATTTAGAGATTTCATGAAAACTGAAATTCCGGCACTAGTTGAAGCAAGAGAAAAACTTAAAAAATTATGGACTAAGGATGTAAAACCTGTCTAAGAAAGGATAATTATGATAATAGATAGTTTAGATAAATTTAAAGAATTTTTAAATACTGATAAAGACACTAAACCAAGTTTGCTACTACATGCATGTTGTGCACCTTGTAGTTCATATGTTTTAGAGCTCCTTCATAATCATTTTGATTTGACTATCTATTTCTATAATCCTAATGTTTATCCTAAAGAAGAATATGATACTAGATATGATGAGTTTATAAAACTGGGTAATTATAAAATTGTAAACGAAGAATATAATCCGGATGAATACTACAAGGCGATTGAAGGTTTGGAAGATTTACCTGAAGGATCAAAAAGATGTCATAGTTGCTATGATTTTCGATTAGAAAAATCTGCTAAATATGCTAAAGATAATAATTTTGATTATTATAGTACAACTTTATCAATTAGTCCATATAAGAATAGTAATATGATTAATGAAATTGGTCAAAAATATGCAAATCTTTATGGAGTTAAATTCTTATATTCAAATTTTAAAAAGAATGATGGATATAAAAAATCAATTATCCTTTGTGCCCAAATGGATATATATCGTCAAGACTATTGTGGATGTGAATTTTCTTTAAAGGATTTAAATAAAAAAACAGAACAAAAAAATATTGGTTAAAAATTAAACTCTTAATAATAGTTTTTGAAACTATTATTAAGAGTTTTTATATGATAACATTATTGTAAAAACATTTGCTATTATAGTTAATAATATGTTAAAATATTATTATCAGAGGTGATTAGGTGTTAGTTTATATTATTTTCTTAATTACAGATTTATTGTTGCCAACTCTAATGATTATTTTCGGGTTGTTATTTTTGTATAAGCCACCGAAAACCATTAATTATTTATATGGATATAGAACTAAAAGATCGATGATTAGTCAAGAGTCATGGGACTATGCTCATCAATATTTTGGTAAAATTTGGTTTCCCTTAGGTGTTATAGTTTTGATACTTACAATAGTCGCTTTTATATTTTTATATAATCAAGATGAGGAGACTGTTGGCGTAGTTGGTTTTCTAATAATGTTAGTACAACTTACAACACTAATGGTGCCAACCCTTATTACTGAAAAAGCATTAAAACGAAAATTTGATAATGATGGCAAAAATATGAATCAATAATAAAAAGAAAGTTTTATATTATCAATAAACCTATGTTTATATCTGTAAACATAGCAATATTTAAGTTGACTTATAATATTAACAGACAAATTATATAAAAAAATAAAATAAGATTTTTAATACTCTATATTGCTATGTATAGAGTTTTTTTAAAAATATTTATACCCAATAGGTATAAAAATATATTATTGAGAGCATACTAAACCCTAAAGGGTTTATTTTCATTTTTTGATGGACTAATTTCTAAAGGTTAGCTTTTAGATATGGTACTAGAAACTAGAAGATTGATAAAAACGATAGGTTTGGTTTATTACTTGTTGTATGTAAAGATTCAATAGGAAGTATTTAAATAATAATGATATCTGCTTTTGGGTAAATATAGCTGAAAACATAATAATACCTTAAAATTCTCTTTTTATTATATATATGTAGGGTCAAAATTATTTTTTTTACTTGAAAAAATCGGGTTTATAATGTATAATATGTTGTATATAATTGTGGGTTTTCCGCAAAAAATAAATATAAATGGAGAAAGATATGTATTTAATTTATCCTAAACCTTTGCTTGTTAAGAAAGCGGAAGGTAATTTATCTTTTAAAGATACAGTAGTTTATTTTGAAAAACCGATGGAAAACGTTTTTAATGAATTAAAAACGTTTATGGATTTTAAAGAAGGAAATAAAGAAAATAGTAATATCAAATTATCTCAAAAAAAGGAATTAGAGCATCAAGCATACGAAATTGAAGTTTCGATAAATGAAATTAATATATATGCAAGTGATGAGGCTGGTTTCTTTTATGCTGTTAAATCACTAAAACAAATTTATAAACCGAATATGGAATGTGGATATGTTTATGATAAACCAGATTTAAAAGTTCGTGGTTATATGATGGATATAAGCCGAAACAAAGTTCCAACTGTGAAAACGGTTAAGTACATTATTGATATAATGAGTGATTTAAAAATGAACCATTTAGAGTTGTATGTTGAAGGTTTTAGTTTTGAGTATAAGAGCTTTAAACAATATCTAAAAGAGGATGGATATATTTCAATTGAAGATTATCAAGAAATTGAGAAATATGCTAATAGTCAAATGATTGATTTAGTTCCTAACCAAAATGGATTTGGACACATGGCTGAATGGTTAAAACAAGATGAATTTAAAGATTTAGCAGAGGCTCCTGAAGGAATATTTTTGTGGGGAACTCGCCGTGCTCCATCAACACTTGATCCAAGTGATCCAAGAAGTCTAGAATTAATTAAAAAAATGTATGCCGATATGTTACCATATTCTAATAGTAAATATTTCAATATGAACTTTGATGAACCATTTGAACTTGGTAAAGGCAAATCAAAAGAATTATGCGAAGAAAAAGGTTTAGCAAATGTTTATTTAGACTATGCTATTAAGGCTCATGAAGAAATCAAAAAATATAACAAACAAGCTTTAATTTGGGGTGATGTTTTAATTAACCATCCTGAGTCATTATCAAGAGTGCCAAAAGATATGATTTTTGTTGATTGGGGTTATGATATTAATTATCCATTTGAAAAAAATCTTCTTAAATTAAAAGAAGCAGATATAAAATTCTTAGCAGCACCAGGTACAGCTAGTTGGTGTAGTTTCTTAGGCAGAACTAATGATGCATTAGGCACAATTCATGATTCATGTGTTTATACAAAGGCATATGGTGGTGAAGGAATGCTACTAACTGATTGGGGAGATTTTGGACATTTACAATTCTTACCAACTAGTATTGTTCCATTAGTTTATTCAGGATTGTTAAGTTATCGAACAGATGGAAATGCGTATTTGCAACTCAAACATTATGTTAATAAACATGTTCTAAAAGATAGTGCAAATATTATTGCAGATTTGTTACTAGATTTAGGTAACTACTATCGTTTCGAAAATTCTTATGTGAGTAATGGGACTCAAGCTTTCCATGTATTGCTATGGGCAGTTTATTCAATGAAAGAAGAAGACAAGATTGGATATTTCACATCAAAAATGAAAGACAAAATTTTGACTAAAGAAAAATATGAAATGATGAATGATTTCTTTGATCAAAAATTAAAAGAACTTGATTATTCACAAGTTGAAAAATTAATAAAAGATGAACTTAAACATTCAATCTTCTTTGTTAGAACTCTTTTAAAGATTAATCAATCTTTAAATGAGTCTTATGATATGAAATATCGTATAAAGTTGCTTGAGGAAGTAATTGCAGCTAAAGATCAATTAGTTAATGAACTAAGATATCTATGGCTTCAAAGAAATAAAACAAGTTATCTTGATGATAGTATAGGTTACATTAATAAATTAATCGATTTTACAAAAATTTTGCTAGGAGGAATGTATGAAGAGTAAAATACAACTTACGTCTGCTTTAATAAAAAAAGTAATTTTATGGATTTTACTCGTAGCACTTGGTGGACTATTTACTTATGTTGTTGTAGATAGTTATGGCGATGGACACACTTTATCAAATTCAAAAATACCTGATGCAGTTGAAGCAATGGGCATTTATAAAGAATATTTAGAAAGTTTTCCTGATGCTATTGTAACTGAGGGTGAGAGTGTTGTTGTTAACGGAGTTGATTATAGTGAAAAATCTGATAACTTCTATGAAGAATCATTTTCTGGAGAAGCTGCTTTAGTAACAACAGGATCTGGGTCTGCAACGTGGAAAATAAATATTGTAACAGAAGGTTTTTACAATATTAAATTAAACTATTTGCCTATAACTGATGGCGGAGCTAATATTGAAAGAAAAGTTTTATTAAATGGGAAGATACCTTTTGATGATTTAAACAATATTAGTTTTCAACGTGTATGGGGCGATGGTAGTGAAAAAATTGTCGACATCAATGGAAATGAAATTAGACCAATTCAAATTGAATTACCTGAACGTCGTGATGCCTTTGTTCGTGACCAAGTAGGTTATGTAACTGATCCTTATTTAATTTTCTTTGAAGCAGGTGAAAATGAACTTACATTTGAGTCTGTACGTGAATCAATGGCAATATTTACTATCTCAGTCGAATCTGTTCAAACTTATAAAACTTATGAAGAAGTTAAAGCTGAATATGAGAGTAATGGTTATAAAAAAGTAACTGGACAAATTACTGGAGAGTTTAATGAAGGTCAAGAGTTTATTGAAGGCGAAGATTCTATAGCTCGTTCATCATCAACTATACATGCTATCTCAGATAGAACAAGTGCATACACTTCACCTAATGATCCTGTAAGATTAATTCTTAACTCAATAGGTGGGACTAAATGGACAAATCCAGGAGATTGGATTAAATGGTCATTTAATGTTCCTGAAGATGGTTTATACCAAATTACTTTTAGAGCTAAGCAAAGTGCATCCCGTGGTCTTTTCTCAACAAGAAAAGTTTACATAAACGATGAAATTCCTTTTGCTGAAGCGCAAAATGCTAAATTCATTTATAGTAGTGACTGGAGAATGGTGACATTAGGTAGTGAAGAAGAACCTTATTACTTCTACTTAACTAAGGGTGAAAACACGATTACTCTTGAGGCTACTCTTGGTGAATACGGAAAAGAAATTAATAAAGTTCAAAACATAATAGATGAATTAACTGCTATGTATCGTAAGATTATAGCTATAACTGGAGTATCTCCAGATAAATACATTAATTATCATTTAGAAGATAATATCGAAAATTTAACAGAAACTTTTGAAAGAGCTGCTAATGATTTAATGGATATTTCTCAAAACATCACTAGGATTAGTGGTGAGAAGAGTAGTGAAAGTGCGAGTCTTGAAACTATGGCAATGCAGCTTAGAAGGTTTGTTGGCCGACCAAGACTTATTCAACAAAATCTACGTAACTTTAGTGATAATATATCAGCATTAGGAACATGGATAATTACTGTAAGTGGACAATCATTAACTATAGATTATTTAATCGTTCATAGTGATGATTATAAATTACCTAAAGCAAATCCAAATTGGTTTAGTTCTACATGGTTTGGAATTAAAGCATTTACGCAATCATTCTTCTTCGATTACTCTAGTATTGGAACAACTGTAAACAATGCTGGAAAAGAAACTGTTGAAGTATGGTTCTTAACGAGTGCGGTTGCTGGTCGTGAACAAGCTAATGCAATTAGAACATTAATCGACACAACATTTAATCCAGAAATAAATGTTGATTTAAAAGTTGTTGGACCGGAAACATTACTTACGGCAACATTATCTGGTCGTGGACCGGATGTTGCTATAAATGCTGATAATGGTCTTCCAATAAATTACGCAATGCGTGGTGCTATTAGGGATATTTCTCAATATGATGGTTTTGATGAAGTTGTAACTTGGTTCCAAGATAGTGCAATGACTCCATATGAATATAATGGTGGATATTATGCATTACCAAATACACAATCTTTCTTGATGATGTTTTATCGACACGATATATTTGAAGAGCAAGGTTGGACTATTCCAACAACATGGACAGATGTCATTAACTTGATTCCTGAATTACAAATTCAAAACTTGCAATTCTTCTTACCATTGAATGTTGTTGGTGCAACAAGTGTAGTTAACCAAATATTTGCATCTAGATTATATCAAACTGGTGGCAGATTCTATAGAACAGAAACAAATTCTGCAGGTGAAGAATACATGGTTTCTAATTTCGATTCTGAAGAAGCAATGTCAGCATTTGAAATGTGGGCGGAATTCTATACTGCATATAGTTTTAGTTTAGCAATTACTGGTAATACATTTATAAATAGATTTAGAAGTGGTGAAATGCCAATCGGTATTGCTCCATATGATACATATAATACATTAGCAGTTTCTGCTCCAGAGATTAGAGGTAAATGGAATTTTGCAATAATGCCAGGAACTCGTCAAGAGGATGGAACAGTAGACCATTCTGGTGCTGCTAGTGGTACTGCAATTGTAATGATGGAACAAACAACTGTTGGTGAATCTGCATGGGAGTTCATGAAATGGTGGGTATCTGAGGAAGCTCAAATTGGTTATGCACGTGAGATTGAAGCTATTTTAGGTTCTGCTGCACGTCATCCAACACCTAATATTGAGGCATTTAAGCGTCTTGCTTGGACAATAGAAGAACAAACAGCATTAATTAGCCAATGGGGTGTTACTGTCGGAGTTCCTGAAGTTCCAGGTGGTTATTATACAGGACGTAATTTGGAAAATGCATTCCGTACAGTTGTTAATAATAATTTTAATCCAAGAGATACATTCGAAGATTATATCATTACGATTAATCGTGAATTAGACCGTAAACGTGCTGAGTTTGGTCTAGGCACTTCGGATGACTATAGGAGATAGACATGGAAAATACGAAAAATAAAAATTGGTTTAGTAGAACTTATAGCAAAATAAAAGGTTGGTTTTCCGATAAGTCAGCAAAGTATAAAAAATGGAAATATGAAACAGGGATTAAGATAGATCGTTGGAGTAAGAAAAAACCTTTTAGACGCAAAATGTATTTAAACAGAACATTGTATTTAATGCTTGCACCATTTGTAATTTTGTTTACATTATTTACAATAATTCCAGTTATTATGAGTTTTGCATTAAGTTTTACATCATATAACATACTAGAAGCTCCTAAATGGGTTGGATGGGCTAACTATTTAACTTTATTCTTGGATGATGAAATATTCATTACAGCCGTAAAAAATACATTAATTTTGTCAGTTATAACTGGACCAATTGGTTATATGATGTCATTTGTATTTGCTTGGTTGATTAATGAATTACCTGGTAAATTAAGATCATTTGTTACATTAGCGTTTTATGCACCATCTTTAGCTGGTAATGCAATCCTAATTTGGACAATTATCTTCTCAAGTGATATTTATGGTTATGCAAATGCCTTCTTAATAGAATGGGGTTTAATCACTGAACCACAAACATGGTTGACAAATCCAGATTACATTCTTCCGATTGTAATTGGGGTTCAATTATGGATGAGTTTAGGTGTAAACTTCCTTGCTTTAATTGCCGGATTAAAAGGTGTTGATAAAACATTATATGAAGCTGGAGCAGTTGATGGTATTAAAAACCGTTGGCAAGAATTATGGTATATAACTCTTCCATCGATGAAACCTCAATTAGTGTTCTCAGCCGTAATTCAAATATCTTCTACTTTAGGTATTGGTGCAATTACTGTGTCTCTTGCTGGATTCCCTTCAGTAAGTTATGCTGCACATACAATTGTAAACCACTTATCTGACTACGGAGGAATCCGATTTGAGATGGGTTATGCCTCAGCAATAGCGACAATACTATTTGTTTCATCAATTGCACTTAACTCATTGATAAGAAAAATCATAAGAAGGGTAGGTAACTAGCGTGGATAATAATAAAAAAGAAACTGCCCAAGTAAAAAAGAAAGTTTTAACAGAAGAAGAAAAAGCTCTAAAAATAAAAAAATTAGAACAAAAGAAATTGAGCAAAGCTACTAAAGTTAAGAAAAAGAAAAAGGATAGAAATGAGATTTTATCAGATAGAATTGATTCTCGTCCATTCTCAGAAATTAATGAATTAAAAATTCATTTACGTTCTAAAAAGAAAAAGCGTGTTAATCGTAGTTTAGGTGGAGATATTGCTTTATTTGTGTTCTTAGCACTTGCAGGAACAGTGAGTCTATTACCACTTATTCTTACAGTTAATAATGCATTTAAACCATTAGATGAGTTATTCATTGTGCCACCGCAATTCTTTGTTCGTAATCCTACCTTAGAAAATTTCTATGGATTAGCCGAAGCATTGGGTAGTTCATTAGTTCCATTCTCAAGATATTTGTTTAATACAGTTTTTGTAACAATTATTGGAACTTTTGGTCATGTAATAATCGCCTCAATGGCAGCTTATCCATTATCAAAATTTAAAGTACCAGGCGGAAATTTAATATTCGGTTTAATTGTTTATTCATTAATGTTTCCTGCCAGTGTTACTGCAATTCCGCATTACCTAGTGTTTAATGCTCTAGGAATGATTGATACACATTATGCACTTATTTTGCCGGCATTTGCATCTTCATTAGGTTTATTCTTAATGAAACAGTTTATGTCGCAAGTGCCTACTGAACTTATTGAATCAGCAAAGATTGATGGGGCTGGGGATATTAAGATTTATTGGAAGATAGTTATGCCACTTGTTAAACCGGCATGGTTAACTTTAATTATTCTTTTATTCCAAAGTCTGTGGGCAGCTGCAGGCACACAATTTATTTACCGTGAAGAATACAAAATGGTAAGTTACGCATTGAGTCAAATAGCAACAGCAGGACCAGCTCGTTCTGGTGTTCTAGCTGCGGTTAGTTTCATTATGATCTTAGTACCGATTGGAGTATTTGTCTTATCTCAATCTCAGGTTATGGAAACAATGGCTCATTCAGGTATGAAGTAGGAGGATGTATGAAAAGAAATTTTAAATTTTTAATTATATTACTAGCTACTTTAATTGTTACGGCAGGTGTAAATGTAAAAGCTTCATCAGGTTATACTTACAATCATCGAGGTGAACCAATCTATTCAACAACTGGATTTACTATTAATCAATTACCATACTTAGCTCAAGACCTAGGTATTGATAATAAAGATTTTAGAACACCAGAAGATATGTTTATATATGAAGATGATAATAATCAAAAAGTAATCTATCTTATTGATTCGACTTCAAATAAATTATTTGTTTTTAATGAGTCATTTCAATTACTAGAAACAAAAGTTAGCTTTCATGTTGATGTTGATAATTTTACTGATGATGAATTAGATAAAATGAAAAGTAGCGGTAGTTATGTAATCGCTAAAGATACAATTTTAACTATTCCAGCAAATCAAACTAAAGTTAATATAGCTAATGGAGCAAGTCAAGTAATCGATTATGAATTAGCAGATTTAGATTTTACTTATGAATTAGATTGGGAATCTAATGATACTGATATTGTAACATTAACTGATAAAGACGATGTTTTAACATTAAATGCTGTTGGAGTTGGTGTAACAACTGTTAAAGGTACACTAACCCAAATTGAAGAAGTAGTTGAAGTAGACGAGTTAGGAAATGAAACAACTGTGTTTGAAAGAACAGTTCTTGTTGAAGTAAATATAGAAGTTTCAACTGATCCTGAAGAAGTGTTAGTTCCAGCTGCAAAAAATAACTCATTTAGTATTAATGAGTTAAGAGGTATAGGAAGTTTTGATTTATATCTTAATGGTGTAGTTGGAGTTTATAGAGCTAAAAACCCAAATACAGGTGAAGATTATATTTATCTTTCCGATAAAAATAATAATCAAGTAGTTATATTAGATAGCATTACATATGAAGTTGTTCAAGTTGTTACAAAGCCAACAAATGCAACTTTTGAGTCAAGAGCATTTTCTCCTAAAGAACTAATTACTGATGGTGCAGGAAGACTTTATATTATCGCTGATAATGTAAATGAAGGCATCATGCAGTTTAGTAAGGAAGGAAGTTTCCATAGATTTGTTGGTGTAAACTATGTAACTCTTTCTCCATGGGATATTTTCTGGAGAAACTTAGCAACAGATGAGCAACTTGCTAAACAATCAACACTTATTAACACATCTTTTACTGCCCTAGCAGTTGATAATCGTGGATTTATCTATGCAGCTTCATATGCTTTAAGAGATGATGATGGTTTAGTTACTAATGATAATGCAATGATAAAGAAACTTAATACTGTTGGAGATGACGGTTTAAGACGTAATGGATATCAACCTCCTAAAGGAGATGTTGTATATGTACAAGGAGGTACTGAAACATTAGTTAGAGGTCCTTCAAAATTTGCAGCCATTACAGTTAATGATTATGGTATGTATACTATATTAGATAAGAAAATGGGTAAATTGTTTACTTATGACAATGAGGGACGTTTATTATATATTTCAGGAGATGCAATGTATATTGAACAAGAAAGTGGAAAGCAAATTAATACTTTGGCTAATCCAGTTTCTGTTAACTATTTAAATGATAATATAGTAGTATTAGATAAAAAAAGTTCAGCAATTATTGTTTATGAACCAACGGATATTGGTGCATTAATTAATGAAGCAGCTAAGCTAGAATTTGTTGGGGATAAGAAAACAGCCGCAACAATATGGGAAAGAGTTGTTAAGTTAAATGCCAATTACGAGTATGGTTATGTTGGTATTGGTCAAATGTATATGGACGAAAGAGATTATAAGACAGCAATGTTCTACTTTGAACGTGGCGCAAATCGTGATTTATACTCTAAGGCATATAAACTACATCGTGATGCACAAATAAGAGAATATTTCGGTCCGGTAGCAATAGTAGCAATTACTTTAATTGGAGCTAGAATTGCTTATAATGTCTTTATTAAGAAAAAGCACAAAATAAAAGACGAAGATGGGTTTGGTGATTAAGATGAATGAAAAACTAAAAAGTTTCTTTTTAAAAGCTAAATCTGTTCTTGGATATATTAGAGAAGAATACATTAGATTCCCTTTATATTTACTTAGTCATCCATTAAAAGGGTTTGAAGCTTTTAAACGTTATAAACGAGGGAAAATGTCAGTTGCATTAGTATTCATGGTTATCCTTGTTTTACTAAACATATTGAGTTTTCAATACTCTGGATTTGAAGTTAATAATAATGAGATCAAAGATTTAAATAGTATTGCTGAAATAACATATATTGTTGGTGTTGTTGTATTAATTACGATTGCAAACTGGTCCGTTACTACTTTATTTGATGGTAAAGGAAAAATGAAGGATATCTTCTTGATGGTTTGTTATTCATTATTCCCATTAATATGGTCTACAGCTATAGGTATTATTTTGAGTAATATTTTAACTGGAGAAGAATTAGGAATTTACACATTAATATTATCTGTTGGGGGAATCTTAACAGGTTATATGGTATTTATGGGAATGGTTTCTATTCATGAATATGGACTAGGAAAATGTATTCTAACAGTTTTATTTACTTTTGTTGCAGCAGCAATCATATTATTCGTATTTTTACTAGCATTTAATTTATTCCAAACAATGTATGGTTTCTTGTATACAATTTATCGGGAAATCACATTGAGAAATCTATTATAGGGGGGATGACAATTATGAAATTTCTAACAATTAAAAGAGTATCTGCCCTTGTTTTAGTTTTAGCAATTGGAATAATTGCCGGCATATATTTTATTGCTGGTGTTAAACCATTCAATGTGGAATTTGATAACATCGATTTTGACGATACTGGATTTGTTGATTTCAACTCTTCTGGTGGTGTTCAAAATACTAACTTTAAGTTCTATCGTACTAATGAAGATGGAACTGAAGAGGAAGTCGTTTTTGATCGCAATAAAAAAATTGATGAAAATGATAAATATATAATGGTTATCGATGAGGATACTACAATTATTAGTGTTATTGATAAGTCTAATTCATCAGTGGTTTATCAAACAGGAGTTGATAAGGGCACTGATGATAGACCTCATGCAAATAATGATGCTACAGCATCAAATTTAATTGTTAAGTATGCCCAAAAGTCAAATGGTAAACTTATGGATACTGGTTTGGATACTTATCAATACAGTGTAGCATTTGAAAACAAATTAACAGGTCAATTAGAAAAACATTATAAAATTAAATATTTGGAAGATAGTCAAGGAAACTTTGATGGTGTTCAAATATTATATACAGTAGGGCGATTTAGTGCTAATGAGGATTATTTCCCTAGTTATTTAGAGTCGATGACTTATGATACCGAGGATAGTAAAGCGCTATTAAATAACCAATACTCATTGGAGTATCTATTTGGTGGAAACACAATTATTACTACAGCAGATAAAACAGAATATGCTGATGGTAGTCAATATCGTGTAAGATCATATACTGGTAATGGTAGAACATATAGTAAAGCAGTTGCTGATTATCTTGAAGAAAATAATTTAGCAGTTGTGACTGAGGGTTCAGATTATTGGGATTTTTCACAGATAAGCCCAGAACTATATGATAGTTATGGTGTACATATTAATACTCCTGAATCTCCAATTACAATGAATCCATTCATGCCGAATCTTACTTATGTTTCACTTAAACAATATTATGGTAATGCCACAATACCTTACAAATCAGGTGCTGAGGTTGTTACTGAAGATGATGCACGTCCAGTTTATAAATTACCACCTAGCAACCAAGTAGTTTTAAGTAATTTATATAGATATTTATATACTTCTGTTGAAGATACATATGTTTCTAATCAAGTAAGATATCCGATATATGATGAGGAAATGAATCCAATTACAGTTGGAGGATATCATGCAAGAGATGAAGAAGGTAATTATTTATATGATGAGGAAGGTAACCCAATTCAAGAATTATTTAGCTTGGATAGAGTTGCTGAAATAAATGCTCATTTTGGTGTTGAAACAGCAACATCGTTAGCTAGATTCCAAGTTGGTCTACAAGTAAAATTAACTGATGATGGAATTTTGGCTTCAGTAATGGCAGATAGTCTAAGGGATTCTGATCATAAAGACTTAGATTCTCAATACAATCATGATTATATTATGAGAACAATTGATATGTTACCAGAGTTAACTACTCTACGTGATAAAACAGCAGAAGGCATGATGATTATTCCTGATGGAAGTGGAGCAATTATTAATTTTAATAATAATAAAGCAATTCAAAATTATTCTCCATATTCATCTAATGTTTATGGTTTAGATTATGGATTTACTAGAGATAGGCGACCTGAACAAACACAAACACTAATGTTTGGAATGTATGGGTTCCTAGATATAACTAACAAAAGAGGTTTGATGACAGTTGCTGAAAAAGGAGCTGCTCAATCCACATTATTTGCTGACACACCACGTGGTTCAAGTAATGCAAACTATATTTATTATGCAGCTAACATTAGACAAAATGAGTCTGTTATAGCAGGTACGGGTTGGAATTCATCTGCTTTCATGAAGTGGGCGACTAATCTTAGTCCAATGGATGTAGAGTATCGTTATGTATTCTTAGAGGAATCAGAACTAAATTATGTATCACTTGCTAATAAGTATCGTGATTATTTAATAAATAAATACAATTTAGAAGAAAAAGATAATACAACTACAAATTTAGTAGACCTTAACTTCCTAGGTGCTTTTGAAAGATATGCATTATTTTTAGGTGTTAAGTACATGAAAGATGATACATTAACTACTTTTACTCAAGCAATAGAAATTATTGAAGAATTGAAAGGAAATAATGTTAATAATCTAAATGTTGGTTATGAATCTTGGACTAATAAAGAATTTGAATATGAAACTACTTCGAAACTTAAAGTATCTAAAGTATTAGGTGGTACTAAAGGTTTTATGGATTTAAATACCTATTTAGAATCTAATGGTATTAACTTTTATCCGGAAATGTATGTTACAAGTTCAAAAGGATACGATTATTCATTTGGTAATATGAAATATACAGCAAAAAGCGTAGGTAATTTCTATGCTGAGCAATATCCTTATAACTTAGCGACACTTGCCATAGATAAATCACTACAACCAACTTATTATTTGAATCCTTCATTCTATCAACCAATTGCTGAGAGACTGTTTGATTCATATTCAAGATTTGGTGTTAATGGTGCATACTTAAAAGATTTAGGAAGGTTCCGCTTAGGTTCGTATAATAGAAATAATGAAGTTTATGCCTCACATGGAGAATTGTATCAAATAGCAGTAATGGATTATATTCAAAGTGAATATAGCAATTTAAAATTATCTGCTCCATTTGATTATGCATTCCCATATGTTCAAACAGCAGTTGATATTCCATTAGTTGCAAGTACTTATGGTATATTTGATGCATCAATTCCATTCTATCATTTAGTAGCAAGTGGATTGTTTGACTATACAACGCAAACTGTAAATGGTACTAGTGATAAAAATACTGATTGGTATTTCGCTAAGGCCTTAGAAACTGGTTCTAATTTACAATTCTTAGTTTCATATACTGATCCTGAAGTTTTATTAGATACAGATTATACAATGTATTATAAATCATTCTATGATAACTGGAAAGATACTATTATCAACATGAATAATAATATTAATGAAGCTAACATCCATGGTGGAAGATTAATTAATCATGAAATTATTTCAAAAGATGTATCTAAAGTTACTTATAGTCATGGTTTAACAATTGTTGTTAATGTAAGTAGTTTACCATATAATTATGAGGGCGTAGATATTCCTTCATATGGATATAAAGTATTATAGGAGGCGGCAAAGTGAAGAAAATATTTCAAAAAATAAAAGAATCATTTGGAAAAGTTGCTACATCTATTCGCCGCTTCTTCAGAAAAATATATGATTCAAAGTTTATGGTTAAAGTAAGGTCTTATCTTGCTATAGTTCCAGAATGGTTAGCTGCAAGAATTCCTTACCGTCGTCGTAAACTGATTTGGGGTTTTGTATTTGTATTACCACTAATCATTGGGTTCATTTATTTCTTCCTCATTCCATTTATTACATCAATTAGATATAGTTTCTCTTTTGTTGAAAATGTAGCGGGTGAAGGAATAAGAGCAACATTTGTTGGGTTTGATAATTATGTCTATATTTTTACTCAAGCATCAACTGTAAATGGTACATTTGCAGAAATACTTGTTTCTGCAGTAATTCAAATTATAACAAATATTCCAATTATATTAATATTCAGTTTAATTGTTGCTGTTGTTTTAAACTCAAAGTTTAAAGGTCGAGCATTCGTTAGAGCAGTATTCTTCATGCCGGTTATATTTAACTCACAAGCTATTGATTTAGCGATGACATCAGCTACAGCTTTAACACAATTTGCTGAAAGTGTAACAACTGATATATTCAGTAATATGTTTAGTTTTCAAGATTATTTATTAAATGCTAACATTCCAGTTGGGGCAGTAGGCTTCTTGGGAAGTGCTGTAAGTAGAATTTATGATGTTGTATCATATTCAGGAGTACAAATCTTGATCTTCTTATCAGCAATCCAATCAGTGCCTAAACATTTATATGAAGCTGCGAAGATGGAAGGTGCTACGCAATACGAGATGTTCTGGAAAATTACTTTCCCAATGGTTTCACCAATGATGTTAACAGCAGCGGTTTATACGATTGTGGATTCCTTCCTTACTTCTCCACTTGTAACTGTTATTAATGCTTACTTTACACCGAATAAATCATCATCAGGTGATCTTGGTATAGCTGGACAATTGTCTAACTACGGTATTAATGCGGCTATGAGTTGGATATTTGCTTTAGTAAGTGTATTTATAATTGGTATTGTTTTAATTACTCTTTCAAAGGCGGTGTTCTATTATGACGAATAAAGACAAAAAGAACAAAGTCCCTTTTAAAGAACAAGTTAAGACAAGGGTTAAAGATTTTCAAATGAGTTGGAATGATCCAACTAATAGACGAGTAAGAAATAGAAGAATTGGAGAAGGTGGGGGTAAATTTTTAAGAGCATTCATCCTTATAGGATTATGTTTCATTATATTACTACCTTTACTACAAAAATTCTCTTACGCATTCCGTCATCCTAATGATATAACAGATCCACAAGTTGTTTGGATTCCTGGGACATTCAGTGTTGAAACGATAAGAATAGCTTTAGGTTATTTAAGTTATACTGAATCACTTAAGAATTCAATAATACTTGCTGCAGTCACTACAGTTATTCAAGTAATGGCAACAGCCTTAGCAGGTTATTCATTTGCTAAACTTAAATTTCCAGGTAGTGAAATACTATTCTATATTATCATTTTCACAATGGTTGTTCCGAATGAAACTCTGGATTTATCGAGGTATTTGTTCTTCTTGAACAATCCATTCTTTGGTATTGAATTAATACTTAATACATTTTCTATTTATATAATGTCAGCCTTTGGTATGGGATTAAGGTCGGCTATCTTTATATTCTTATTCAGGCAGTTCTTTAGGAATGTTCCAATCGAACTAGAAGAATCAGCAGAAATTGATGGTGCAGGCGTTATTCGCACATTCTGGAGCGTTATGCTTCCTAATGCAAGAGGAGCAATTGTAACAGTTAGTTTATTCGCCTTTGTATGGCAATATAATGATTATTATTTTGCGCATTTGTTTAGATATGAAAGAACGTTGCCTTTACTAACGACAAAACTTGCTTCTGGTACTGGAAACTTATCAGCGGTTATGGTTACTTCGTTTGGTGATTTATTAAGAAATTTGGGTGATGAAATTAAAGATGACCCATTGTTCTTTGGTTTAATAACAAACACAGCGGCATTATTAATGATGTTACCATTGTTAATTTCATACTTCTTTGTACAAAAAATGTTTGTAGAAAGTATTGAAAGAACTGGACTAACAGGTATGTAGAAATATTAAGATGTCACATTTTTTGTGACATCTTTCTTTTAGGAGAAGACTATGGATATAAATAAAATGACTATTGAAGAAAAAATCGGACAAATGTTGTGTTTTTCATTTCATGGCACAACTTATAATGAACAATTAAAGTTTTTAGTTGAAGATAATCATATTGGAAATATTATTCATTTTGCGCGAAATATTACTGATAGGTTACAAGTTACAAAGTTAAATCATGAAATAAAAAAACATGCTAAATATCCGATGTTTATTAGTATCGATCAAGAAGGCGGGATGGTTAGAAGAGTTGTTGATGAGATGACTTATATCCCGGGAGCTATGGCTTTTTCTGCTTGTGATCTTTCAAACATATATGAAATAAATTATAAAGCTGGCTTAGATTTAAAGTCTATGGGCTTTAATGTTAACTATGCTCCAGTTGGAGATATCAACAATAATCCTTTAAATCCGGTAATTAATTCGCGAAGTTACAGTGATAATCCTGATGTGGTTAGTAAAGCTGTTGTTTTGGCGGCAAAGGGATTTCAGGATGCATTTGTATTACCAACAGTAAAACATTTTCCTGGACATGGGGATACAAATGTTGATAGCCATTTGGGATTACCAGTTGTTTCAAAAACGATTGAAGAAATGAAAAATCTAGAACTTATTCCTTTTATTGATGCCATTAATAGTGGATTAGATGGAATTATGGTATCCCATATTCTTTATGATAAAATTGATGAAAAGTATCCTTCCTCATTATCTAAAAAAGTTATCCATGATTTGCTTTTAGATGAATTAGGTTTTAGTGGGTTAGTAACTACAGACTCGCTTACTATGAAAGCAATCTGGGGCAAATATGAGGTTGAGGAGATAGTATTAAACAGTATTAATGCTGGTAATGATGTTATTGTTTTTTGTGGTGGAGCAGAAACTGTTGATCAATCAAAAGTTATAGAAGCGTTTAAAAAACTGGTTAATGATGGAAAAATTACTGAGGAAAGAATTAATAAATCTATTGAGAAAATCATAAGATTAAAAAACAAATACTGTGTAGAATTTTCAGATTATGATTTATATGATAACCAATTATCATTTGAGGTTGTAAAAAAGAGTATTACAAAAGTTTATGATAATAATATTTTACCATTAAAAGATAGCGATAATATCTTAGTGTTATCACCGCAAATAAGTCTAGCAAGTTTAGTTGATAATGAAAATAGTAGCTATGAAACCTTAGGTAAGTATCTAAAATGTAAGGAAATAATCATTGATAATAATTCAGAAAATTTGGATTATATTAGAAATGTTGCTAAGCTTTATGACAAAATTATCTTGGCAACTTACAACTTAAAACAAGATGATTTAGCTGTTAGACTATTTAATCAAATTGATAAGAACAAGACAATAGTGGTTGCATTAAGAAGCCCTTATGATATAATGTTGTTAGAGGGTGTTAAAACATATATATGTACTTATGATGTTACTAAAGAAAGTCTAAAAGCATTAAGCATAAGACTTAAAGACAATTTATTCAGTGGTAAGTTGCCGATTACCCTAGGGAGGAAAGAAAATGAAAATTATTAAAGTTAAAAATTATGAAGAATTAAGCTTAAAAGCAAGTGAGATTATGGTTGAATTATTAAAAGCTAAGCCCGATGCAACTTTGGGACTGGCTACAGGTTCAAGTCCAATTGGTCTATACAAGAACTTAATAAAAGCTTACAACAATAAAGAAATTTCATTTGAAGATGTAAAAACATATAATTTAGATGAATACTGTGAATTACCAAGAGAACATGCTGAAAGCTATTATACATTTATGCATAAGAATTTATTTGATCATGTAAACATTAAAGAAGAAAATATTCATATTCCTTCTTCAGTTGGAAGTGATTTACAGAAAAATTGTGATGATTACAATAATTTACTTAATAGTGCTACAGTTGATGTTCAATTATTAGGAATTGGTGGTAATGGACATATTGGATTTAATGAACCGGGTACATCTTTTGAAAGCGAAACACAAATTATCAAACTTGCAGATAAAACAAGAGAAGATAATAAAAGATTTTTTAACTCGATAGATGAAGTACCAACTCATGCGATTACTATGGGTATTAAAAATATTTTAAATGCTAAATCAATACTTTTAGTTGCTAGTGGAAAAAACAAAGCTGAAGCAATTTATAAATTAGTAAATGAAGGTGTAACAGAAGATTTTCCAGCATCAGCTCTTAAAAATCACAAAAATGTAACAGTGATTGTAGATTCAGATGCTGCATCATTACTATGATTGCTTATAGAAACATTGTAAATTTAGAAGAAGCAAGATTGTTATGGAACAAAGAAATGGGCAATATATACCCGATTACTTCTTTGGTTTACAATCAAAATGTTATAAATTATCAAGAAAAGTTTGTTTATGGTGCTTATTTAGATAATAATCTTTTAGGTTTCATAATTGCAAAAAAGTATGAAAAAGATGATTTGGATAGTTATAATAATCTTGGATTTATATCTTTAATTTATGTTTCAAAAAAACAAAGAAAACAAGGAATAGGAACAAGATTACTACAAGAGGCTCACGAGTATCTAAAAGATAAAAAAACTATTAATGTTGGTAAAGATATTAATAATTTTTTCCCAGGTATTCCATGTGATTTTGATAATTTAACAGATATATGGTTTGAAAAAAGAGGCTATGTTTCTGAAAGGTATACTCATGATTTAATTAATTTACATCCGCATATTATGGAACTAAAAAAAGATGAATATAATTATAAAGTCTGCACTTTTAAAGAAAAAGAAGCTTTACTTATATTTATGAAGAATAATTTCCAAGGTAGATGGTATTTTGAAGCTTTAAGTTATTTTAATAATGGTGGCAATGGTAATGAGTATTCTATATGTTTAGATAATGATAAAGTTATCGCTTTCGCAAGAACAAATGACCGAACTTTTAAGGAAGTACATTATAATACAATTTGGTATGAACGTTTTACTAATCTTGGAGGAGTAGGACCTTTAGGGGTTGATAAGCTATATCGCGGGAAGAATTTGGGATATAATATAGTAGCTTTTGCTATCAATAGATTAGTGAATTCTGGAATCAAAGAAATTATGATTGATTGGACCGGCTTGCTTGAGTTTTATCAACAGTTTGGATTTGAGGTTTGGAAAAGTTTTAAATATATCTCAAAAAAGGGGTAAAAAACCCTTGCAAAAGGTTTTGTGTTGGTGTATAATATTAGTGTAAACATTTTCAAATGTTTAGAAAATGACTATTAGCTCACCTAATAGTGACAAACTAACAAAATTTTTCGAGGAGGAAAGAAAAAATGAAAAGATTATTAGCATTAGTGCTAATGTTGGCTTTCGTAATAGGTCTAGTTGGTTGTACTAAAACTGAAGTAAAACCAGACATTGAATTGACTGGTGCAGTAGAAGTTAAAGTGGGAGAAACTATACAATTGACTGCTAAGGTGCTTCCAGATTCATCTGATCAAGCGGTAACTTGGGAATCTCTTAGAGAATCTATTGCTACAGTTGATCAAACCGGAAAAGTAACTGGCGTAAGTGCTGGAGCTACAGTAATAAAAGTAACATCTGTTGCTGATACAACATTAACTAAACAATTAGGTATTAGAGTTACAGGCTCAGGTGCTGTTTCATACCCTAATTTAAATAACTATGAGATTAAAATTGCTCAAGCTGGACATGCTCTTTATGAACAAGATCCATTCCATCCTGATTATTCAGCAAGTGATAAAGAAGCAAAACAACAAGCTTGGAAATTCGTTGAAGATAATTTCAATGTAACTATAAGCATTGTTCCTTATCCAGATGATGCTGAATGGGGTTTACCTCGTTGGACATACATTGAAAACCAAGCACAAGCAAACAAGTCTGATTATGACTTCCTTACTGTGCCTGATTCTCAAATCGGCCGTTTTGTAGAGTCTAAAGCTTTAATAGATGTTACTGATTGGTATGCATCATACGGAAATGGATACATGGATGAAGTTTATAAACAATCAGGTTCTTATAAAGAGTCATTGTATTCTATAACTTCAGGTACTTCTGGTATTTATAATGTTATGTATTATAACATTGGTTTATTAGAACAATTAAATATGGAAAAATCTCCAGCTCAAATGTTCTTAGATGGAGAATGGACATATTCTGGATTCAAACAATATGCACTTGATGCTCAAGCTAAATTAGATGAATTATCAACAGAAACTTCAGCATATTATGCAGTTGCTGGTAACTCAGTTTACTACTGGGTTGGTATGAGTAATGCTGGTGGAGTTAAATTAGCTGATGTATCTACTAAAAACATCAATGTTAAGAATCCTGTTGCTATGCAAGCAGCTACAATTTTAAAAGAAATTAAAGAAGAAAATGCAATGGATCCTTTGAAACAAGTTGACCAAGGTGTTACTTCTTGGATGGATGGACGCGCTCTATTCTCAAGTGGTGACTTATGGTTCGTTAGAACTGCTAATAGATGGCCAAGATCTCTTTGGGGTGAAGGAACAACTCTATATGGTTATGTACCATTCCCAAGACCTGATGGAACTGAGAAAGCTGATCAAAAGATTGGTTTAGGTGGAACAGCTACATGGGTAATGCCAATTGGTAGAGATTATACAGGTTATGGAGCAGAAGCTACTGCTGAAAATATTTATCGCGCAATTGCAACTGTATTCCTTAAAACTGAAGAATTCTTATTAAATGATCCACTATACAATGAAGAGCAACTTGCTAGAACTTTTGCTGAAAGATATGCAGATAGTGAAGATAGTATTGAAGCTTTCATTTGGATGAATGAAAACATTAAAACAAATGGATTCTATGATCCAATGTCAACTCCAGATAACCCTGTAGTTAACACTGGTTATAGTGATTTCTCTACTGCTGTAAACTCATTTGTAATGGGACAATCAGAATCATTCGCAGATGCTGTTGATCCATTCATTGGAATTTTAAAAGAAGCATTAGAAAAAGCATTTACATAATAAAAACTTAAGATCGACTTTATGTCGGTCTTTTTTTTGCTTGTTATTTGGGGTCTTTCGTGTTATAATATACATATAATAGGAGTTTAAAATGGACAAGAAAAAAGACAGCAAATTATATATTTTTTTTGATACTTTAACTAGGTTAGCCATTATCAATGTCTTAACTTTAATAACTTCTTTAGGAGTTGTGACTCTCTTGCCAAGCTTAACTGCAGCAATTAATACCATGAAAGACATGGATGATGGTAATGATGGGAGTAATTTATATAAGAGATATTTTATAAATTTCAAACATAATTTCAAAAGAAGTTTTTTTGTTGGCCTTGTCATGACATTTGCTATTGCGGCATTTATATACGCTGTGATTTATTACAGTGTCATACTAGGGGCAGAAGACGTCTCTGAAACTAATTGGGAACTGGTATCTTATATTGGATTATATTTCTCGGTTTTTATTTTAATTGTTTTATCGATAGTTTTAAATCAATTAGCAATGACAATCGTATATTTCAATCTTCGTTTTCTTGATAACTTTAAATTTGCATTTTTTATGTCATTTAGGACCCTATCTAAAACATTGTTAATATCTATGGTATGGATTGCAAGTTATTTACTACTTGTGTATCTTACAGGTGTATGGTTTTTCTTTGGCTTAGGAATACCATTATTTGCATTATACAAATTGTTTAAGCCATTGTATGATTATATAGTCAATAATAAAGAAGAAGTAAAAATAGAAAAAGGAGAATAATATGAAATTAGGAATTGAGAATATCAAAGAGAATTTACATTTACTTAAAGGAAAGAGAGTTGGATTAATTACCAACCCCACAGGAATTGATCGTAATTTCACTTCAACAATCGATGTTTTAAAAGAAAACTGTGATTTGGTTTGTTTATTTTCACCAGAACATGGTGTAAGAGGTAATTATCAAGCAGGAGTTAGATTTGAAGCATATGTAGATGAAGAAAGTGGTATTCTAGTTCATAGCTTATACACAAAAGATAAAAGACCGACAAAAGAAATGCTGGATAGTATTGATGTATTATGTATTGATATTCAAGATGGTGGATCTAGATTCTATACTTACATTTATACAATGGCATATTCGATGATGGCATGTGCTGAACACGATAAAGAATTTGTTGTATTTGATCGTCCTAATCCAATTAATGCAGTTGATTTTGAAGGCAATATCTTAGATTTAGAGTACCGTTCATTTGTTGGATATTATTCTATCCTTCAAAGACATGGTATGACAATAGGTGAATTGGCTAAAATGTTTAACGAAGAATTTGGAATTGGTTGTAATTTAAATATTATAAAAATGGTTGATTATGACAGAACCAAATTCTATGACGAACTAGAATTACCGTGGGTTTTACCTTCACCTAATTATCCAACTATTAATACAGGTATTGTTTATAATTGTACTTGTATTTTTGAAGGGACTAACCTTTCTGAAGGTCGTGGAACAACAATACCATTTGAGGTTGTTGGTGCTCCATATATCAATCCAACTAAACTAGCAAGCAAGTTGAATTCATTAGACTTGCCGGGAGTTTATTTTAGAGGAATGTTCTTCAATCCTACTTTCTCAAAACATGCAGGGGTTATGTGTGGAGGAGTACAACTTCATATTTTAAATAGAAAAGAATTTAAACCGGTTCATACTGGCTGGGCAATGTTGGATGTAATACGTAAAATGTATCCAAATGATTATCAAACATTAAAGCCTTATAAAGAAGGTGGAAAATGTATGTTAGAGTTTAATACTGGATGTAATTACATTATAGAAGATTTATATACTTTAGAAGAACAGTTTAAAATACTAGAACAAGACACTAAGAAATTTGAATTAACTAGAAGTAAATATTTATTATATTAAGGATGTACCAATGAGAAAATTAAATGAAATGACATTAAAAGAAAAACTTGGTCAACTATTATTTATCGGATTTGCGGGACATGAGTATAATGATCATTTGCGTAAAATAATCGAGGAATATAAAGTTGGTAATATTATTTTATTCACTAGAAACATTGATAATTTAGATCAATTATCCAAGTTGAATCGCAGTTTACATGAAAAAATATATCAATCAACTGGTGTAATGCCACTAATATCAATTGATCAAGAAGGTGGGATTGTTACTAGAATCCAAAACACAGCTACATTTGCACCTGGAGCAATGACAATTTCTGCTACCAATTCTGATAATGCCTATAAGGTTGGGCAAGTTCTTGGTGAAGAATTAAGTTATTTAGGAATAAACATGAACTTGGCTCCAACTTTAGATGTTAATAATAATCCTAACAATCCAGTAATTGGAGTTAGAAGTTTTGGGGATGATCCAAAAAGGGTTAGTGAATTTGGATTAAACATTATTAAAGGAATTCAATCTAAAGGTGTAATTGCAACAGCAAAGCATTTTCCTGGACATGGTGATGTTGAGGTTGACAGCCATTTGGGTCTTCCTGTTGTTGATCACGATAAAGAAAGATTAGATCAAGTGGAGTTATATCCTTTTAAAAAAGTAATTAATGAAGTTGATGCTATAATGAGTGCCCATATATTTTTTAAGGCTTATGAAAAAGAAAGCTTACCAGCTACTCTTTCTAGAAAAGTATTAACAGATCTATTAAGAAATAAATTAGGTTTTAATGGATTAATAGTTTCTGACTGTATGGAAATGAAGGCAATTGATGATATCTATACAACTGCTGTTGGTGTTCAAATGGGTATTATTGCTGGACTAGACATGGCATTTATATCACATAGCTTAGATAAACAAATCAAAGCACTAGAACTTTTAGAAGAAGCAGTAATCAATGGCAAACTAAGTATTAAAGAATTAGATGAAAAAGTAGAAAGAATACTAAAATATAAAGAAAAAGTCTTCATGACTACTAAGACAAATTTTATTGATAATGATAATAATCTAGAGTATTTTAATAATGATGTCAATCGCTTATTAGCAAGCAGTATTGTTGATGATTCGTTTACTATTTTTAGAGGTGAGAGATTCTTACCATATGGTAAAACACTTGTTGTTGCAACAAGTCCATTTGCAACTACTATTGCTGAAGATGAATTGAGCAAACGAAATATAATAGATGCAGTAAAAAAAGAAATTCCTGAATTTGATACATATAAACTAGAGTTCAACAAGGTTGATGAAGAATTATTAAAAATAGTTAATGACTATGATAATGTTGTTGTATGTAGTTACAATGCAAATTCTAATAAAAATCAAGCAACTATGATTAATCTTATCAATCAAAGAGCAAAGAAAATGTTCCTTATTTCAACAAGAAATCCATATGATTTTCTTGCTGTTGATAATGTTGATAATTATGCTTTAGTATATGAGTATACACCAAATTCAGTACGTACCATAGTTAAGTACCTAAAAGGGGAAATCATTCCCAAGGGTAAATTGCCGATAAAACTAGAAAAAAAGTTTGATGTTATGGCCTCATTATATGTTGGCCTTGATGAATATCCTTTAGATGAAAACATTAGATATTTATATACTTTAAAAGAGGCAAAGATTGATTATGTTTTTATTTCTTCACATATGCCTGAGGCAAATGAAGAAGCTACTAGTGAATTAAATGAAATTATTAAAATCGCTAATGAATTACACATTAAAATAATTCTTGATGTTTCTAAGCGATCTGTATTAGAGTATGGTGTACCTAAGGGTATTTGTTCACTTCGTTTAGATTACGGTTTTAATGTTGATGATATATTAAAAATGGCAAACGAAGAATATTTAATAGAATTAAATGCATCTGTCATTAAAAAAAGCGAATTGTTATATCTTATTGACAAAGGGTTCCCAAGAAACAAATTAAGAATAAGTCATAATTTCTATCCTAAACCATATACAGGGCTAACATTAGAAACGCTCAAAGAAAAGAATGATTTCTATAAAGATTTGGGTTTTAGAATAATGGCATATATTCCTTCTTCAAATGGAAAAAGACCACCATTGAAAGAGGGGTTACCAACTTGTGAAATCCATAGAAATAATGATTTGGTTTCAAGTTTGTCTGATTTAAACATATTAGGTGTTGATGAGGTTTGTTTTGGAGACGCTTATGCTTCGCTTGAAGAATTAAGAACGGCAAAAAGTTTCAATAGAAATCAATTAATAATACCGATAAATGTTTTTAAAGGTATATCGGATATCGAAAGAGAAATTATTCAAAAAAATCATACAAATAGAATTGATATAAATGAAAATTTCATTAGATCATCAATTCGTGTTACTGATGAAATTAAGCCATATAATACTATATCTCGTAATAAGAAATACATCACCATTGATAATAAGGGTTTCAAGCGTTATCAAGGAGAAGTAAGTATCATGAAAAAAGATGTAGAAATGGATGAGCGTGTCAATGTTGTTGGTGTTGCATTGATTAGTGATTATTTGTTAAATTCAATTAAACCTAACCAAAAATTTAAATTTGAGATCAGAGGTGAAATCGAGTGGAAGAAGTAATTATTGCTGTTGATGCCGGTGGGACCAAAACTAAGTTTTGTGTTATGAATCATAAACTAGAAATAATTCATACCCATTTAGAGGGATGTGGTAGTCCTGCAGTATTAGGCGTTGATGCTATCAATAATATTCATCGAGGATTATTAGCTTCAATGAAGTTTATTAATAATAAATATAAAGTTGTAGCAATATCAATGGGAATATCTGGTCTTGGTGTAATTAAAGATAAAACAGAACATATAAGCAAATTTGAAAAAGAGTTTAATGTTCCTGTTATCATGGAAAATGATGCTGTTTTAGCGTTACATTCTATCGTTACTGACACATATGATGAAGGGATTTTAGTTTTATCAGGTACTGGAAGTGCCGTTTTAGGTATAAAAAATCTTGAAACTAGGCTAATTGGTGGATGGGGACATTTGTTAACTGAAGCTGGT
>Ga0172382_10001582_pt1 | contig 40527 bp, 34 predicted proteins | sample Leawel138RmetaG_FD_122245 | JGI IMG/M metagenome (GOLD analysis project Ga0172382, IMG submission 122245) | Leachate microbial communities from a municipal landfill in Southern Ontario, Canada - Leachate well 138R metaG | ecosystem: Engineered > Solid waste > Landfill > Unclassified | place... | reverse complement strand
TTCACTGGACGAAGGCAAATTGAGGGTAGCCGAACCAAAAGCCGGGGGTTGGCAGGTCAACGAATGGATAAAAAAAGCCGTCGTAATGTATTTCCCGATTCAACAAATGGAAACCATTGAAGTCGGGATTTTTGAGTTTCATGATAAAATTCCATTGAAAAAAAATTATGCTGAAAAAGGCGTCCGTGTAGTTCCCCATGCGATAGCGCGCCACGGTTCTTATGTTTCCAAAGGCGTGATTATGATGCCTTCGTATGTGAACATCGGTGCTTATGTAGACGAAGGAACCATGGTCGATACCTGGGCAACGGTGGGAAGCTGTGCACAAATCGGGAAAAATGTTCACCTCAGCGGCGGTGTTGGAATCGGAGGTGTTTTGGAACCTTTACAAGCTGCTCCCGTAATTATCGAAGACAATGCATTTATCGGTTCAAGATGTATTGTGGTCGAGGGCGTCAGAGTCGGAAAGGAAGCGGTTTTAGGTGCCAATGTAGTGTTGACCGCATCAACGAAGATCATTGACGTGACGGGTGAAAACCCAATTGAAATAAAAGGTGAAATCCCGCCGCGTTCCGTAGTGATTCCCGGAAGTTATACCAAGGAATTTCCCGCGGGCGAATTCCAAGTTCCCTGTGCATTGATCATCGGGCAAAGAAAGGAAAGCACCGATTTGAAAACTTCGCTTAACGATGCTTTGCGGGAACACAAAGTTGCCGTTTAAATTCCTGCAGAATTATATTAATCATTTATGCTGGAATACCGACAAAATATCCAAACAGACAATTCTGTTTTGTCCGGATCGGGCAGAATAAAAGCCCTGATTTTACAGAACAAATACATTGGTGATGTGCTGACTTCTTCTGTCATCGCCGAAAACCTGAAACAAATCAATCCGGATACTGAAGTTCATTTTTTTTGCTATAAACCGGCGGTGGCCGTGTTGGAGAATAATCCTTTCATCGATCAAATTATTTCATTCGAAGAAAAACAACTGAAGAAAATATCGGTTTTGAACCAATACGCCAACCAAATCAAAAATGCGAATTATGACATCGTTTTGGATCCTTATGCCAAACTGCAAAGCCGCTTCATTACGCTGAAATCCCGAGCCAAAAGGCGCATCAGTTATGACAAGCCCTTTTTCAAACACATTTATACCGATGTGGTGGAAAAAACACATATTCCCTCTCCGGAAACCTCTTGTACCGCTATCGATAACCGGGTCTCACTCGTGACACCGCTTATGGAAAAGCCCCGGCAATTGGCACTTCATCCAAAAATTTACCTCAGACCCGATGAAATCAATGAAGGAAAAGAATTACTGAAAAACGCCCACCTTGATTTTTCGCGGAAAACGCTGATGGTTGGGATTCTGGGTAGTGGTGAAGATAAATCCTGGCCGATTGATTATATGATTCGGTTGATTTCACATATTCAGAAATATTACAACTTCAACCTGCTCTTTAATTACATCCCGAACCAGCAGCCGACGGTCGATAAAATCTTGGCAGGATTGGATTCTACCAAAAAAATCTATCCGGAAGTGATGGGGAAAAATGTAAGGGAATTCCTGAAAATCCTTTCCCATTGCGATGCTTTAATCGGTAACGAAGGCGGAGCCGTAAACATGGCCAAAGCATTGGATGTGCCTACATTCAGCATTTATTCGCCGCATAAATTCCCGGCCGACTGGGGTTGCTTTGAGGACGGGCACAAACACCACAGCGTACATTTTCAGGACTTGGACAAAAAGACCGTTGACAGACTTAGCGAAAAACAATTGTTGAATCAATCTACCAAATTGTATAAAAAATTGGAATATAACTATGTGAGGACAGAAGCCGATCAATTTTTACAAAATAACTTCGGCAGCGTAGATTTACCGGTGAAATTAACCGATCCACTCCCCAAAATTTCAGCCTTGCTCATCACTTTTAATGAAGAAAGGAACATTCAAAAATTTTTGGATGAAGCTTGGTACGCAGACGAAATAGTCATCGTAGATTCGGAAAGTACCGACCGTACAGCGGAAATTGCCAAGAAGCACCCCAAAGTGATTTTCATCACGCGGAAATTCGATAATTTCACCTCCCAGAAAAACTTCGCCATTGATCAGGCCCAACATGAATGGGTTACTTTTTTCGATGCCGATGAGCGAATCCCTAAAGCTTTGATTTTTGAAATGATTGACGAAATCAAAAAAGACACCGCCGACGCGTTTTTTGTCTTCCGCCGTTTTTATTTCATGGAGAAATACATCAAACGTTCCGGCTGGCAGAACGACAAAGCCATCCGGCTTTTCAAAAAATCCAAAAACCGCTACGGCGAAGGAAGGTTGGTCCATGAACTGATTGACAGCAAGGGTAAAGTCCGTTTCCTGAAAAACCGTTTGGACCATTATTCTTATTATTCCGTGGAGGAATACGACCGTAAATTGACACAATATTCCATCTTGCGTGCAAGGGAGTTATTCGCCAAAGGATTGAAACCGAATATTTTCCATTTTTGGGTAAAGCCTTGGTTCCGTTTTGTGCATCATTATATTTTGCGTTTGGGCGTTTTTGACGGCGGCGAAGGCTATATCATTTCTAAACTGCATGCACACCATGTTTTCAAACGTTATCTTTTCCTTTCCAAAATGTGGGAAAATCGTAAGGAATCGAAGTCGAAATAATTTTTTACATTTAGTACATGAGAAAAATCTTATTTCTAATTATTTTATCGACTATCTTCCTCTCATTTAAGAGTTCTGATGGTGTTGAGATTAAATGGAATTTTGCTAAATATCAAAAAATCACTTACAGTTACCAACAAAATATGGTTATGCAAATTGATTCTTTTGTACAAGACCATTCGGGTATTGAAGGTGAGGGTACAATTGATCTGTTAATTATTGATTCAGCCTTGGCCGAAGTCAGGATTAAAATAGTAAATGGTAAAAAATACGAACTTGATTCTATTGGTAACAAGATAAATGAGGTTTTGGAATTTATTCCACAGGTTTTAGTTATTACGGGGATTGAAGAAGATGATATATCTAAAATAAAAAACAAACCTGATACAGAAATGCTGGTCAAGTCACTATTTCCGGTTCTGAAACAAACCATAACAAAAGGTGAAAAAGAAAATTATCCATTAAATTTCAGATTTAATTATATGGGGAAAATGCTGGATACTTCTGGAGATAGTTTTTTAGATTTAGTAGAAATAGAAAAAGACATTTGTCATTTAGAACTTGAATATGATTTAAAAAGTATTCAAAATGAAAAACCGGATTATTCTATTAAGGGAAAATCTAAAGTTAAATTTGACTCTGAAAATCAATATTTCACAGAGGGTGTCTTGCAAATGTCAATGAGAGTTGGAGAAGAATTTTTGGTGGATAATACCATAAATTATAAACTAATTTCAGTAGAATAAACAAAAACTTATGAAAGCATACGTATTTCCCGGACAGGGCGCCCAGTTTACAGGCATGGGAAAAAACCTGTATGAACATTCGCCCATTGCACAAGAATTATTTGACCGTGCCGATGATCAACTGGGATTTTCCATTTCCAAAATCATGTTCGAAGGGACTTCCGATGAACTCAAACAAACCAAGGTGACCCAACCTGCTGTTTTTCTGCATTCCGTCATTCTGGCTAAAACATTGGAAAACTTTCAACCTGATATGGTCGCCGGGCATTCATTAGGGGAAATTTCTGCCCTCGTTGCCAATGAAACGCTCGATTTTGAATCCGGATTGAAGCTTGTTTACAAACGTGCTTTGGCCATGCAAAAAGCCTGTGAAATGAATCCTTCGACCATGGCTGCGATTTTGGGGTTGGAAGATGCGATCGTGGAAGAAGTCTGTGCCGGAATCGAAGGAATCGTTGTTCCCGCCAATTACAATTGCCCCGGCCAATTGGTGATTTCAGGTGAAATTCCAGCAGTGGAAAAAGCCTGTGAAAAGCTGAAAGAAGCCGGTGCCAAGCGCGCCTTGGTTTTACCTGTGGGCGGTGCTTTCCATTCTCCCTTGATGAAACCCGCAGAAGAAGAACTTGCCGAAGCCATCCGACATACAGCGTTCAAAATGCCGGTTTGCCCCGTGTATCAAAACGTGACGACAACGGCCGTTACCGATCCGGAAGAAATCCAGAAAAACCTGATCGCACAGTTGACGGCCCCGGTCAAATGGACACAATCGGTTCAGAATATGGTCAAAGACGGCGCGGCGGAATTCATAGAAGTCGGGCCCGGAAATACCTTGCAGGGGTTGATTCGGAAAATTGACGGAACTGCCGTAACGAATTCAGCTACAGTTGAATCGTAATTAAAGTCTTGTCAAGGTTCCAACCCTTGACAAGGCTGATTGAACGGTAACGAAAGAATCTTTGAACCTTAAACTTTGAGCTTTGAACCTTTTCCATGCCAACGGGAAATTACTGATTTCGGGAGAATATGCCGTCCTCGATGGGGCAGTAGCATTTGCCGTTCCCACCCGGTTCGGCCAGACGTTGGAAGTGAATTATTCCGAAGAATCAGATAATCCCGTTTTATTTTGGGAGGCTTTCCGGTATGACGGTTCATTGTGGTTTTCGACAGAATTTGACCTGGAAACCTTGACAGTTCTGAAAACGACCGATGCCAAATTTGCTTCAAGGTTATTGCAAATTTTCAAAGCGGCTTCGGAATTGAATTCCGGATTTTTTCAAAATCCAACCCAAAACATACATTGTAAAACCCGATTGGAATTCCCGCAGGATTGGGGGCTGGGCAGCAGTTCAACCTTGATTTATTTACTTGCCAAATGGATGAATATCGATGAATTCAAACTCAATGATTTGGCTTTTAAAACGAGCGGATATGACGTTGCTTGTGCCGGGATAGATTCTCCCGTTATTTATCGAAATCACGCCGGGGTAAGAACAATTCAGCCGATTAACTTTCAGCCGGAATTTATCGGACAACTCTCTATCGTGCACTTGAACCGGAAGCAGGATACCCAGACGAATGTTTCAAATCATTACCGGGATTTGCCCAAAGACCCCGAATGGATTCAGGCGGTTTCGGAAGTTTCCGTCGAGATGGCCAAAGCCCAAACTTTACCGGAATTTGAAGTGCTGATGAACCTGCATGAGGATCTGATTGCTTCGAAATTGGGATTCCAAAAAGCCAAAGATTTACATTTCCCGGATTATGAAGGCAGTGTCAAAAGCCTCGGCGCCTGGGGTGGCGATTTTGTTTTGGTAACCGAAAGAGAAGGATTCCTGGACTATTTTCAATCAAAGGGATTCGGGACTGTTTTGGCGTTGGGGGAGGTTTTCATTTAGAGTGGGTCTTACCCTGTCTTTTTATACCCCGTACCTCCACGTACGTTTACCTCGTCCGGAACGCCTCTGACCTCGTTCGGAACACCGTTTACCCCGCCTCTCCACGTCGTTTACCTCGTCGGGAACGCCTCTGACCTCGTTCAGAACACCGTTTACCCCGTCCCTATACGTCATTTACCCCGTCGGGTGACGCCAAAATCGACGTCCGGAACGTGTCCGGATACGTCCCATGACCCCTCCAGACCTCTTCGGAACGTCAAAAAAGGGGTTCCGCACAACGCCGGAGCTGTGCGGAACCCCCTTTAACCCTGTTCAATGCGGGTTCGGCCCCTTATTCTTCCGGAGGGGTGGCGGTACCGGATTGGGTTGGGAAAAGAACTGGCCGATCTCATTGACCTTGGTCTCATAACCGGGCTGGTTGATCTTCATCATGTACTTGGCATAGTCATAATCCCGTAAGGAATCCTGAAAATTATCCCAGTCATGCAGGATTTTGGCCGAATGCAGCCCGGTAATGAGCGATTGCAGGCGGTAGATGGTGTTTTCCAATACGGCGCGGCTGTCATAATCCGCTTGGAACTCTTCCCAATCCACCTGTCTGCTGCTCAGGTCGGGCTGGCTGTTGTAGTAATCATTCACTTTATTTACAACGCGTTTGTTTTGTTCATTGACGCTCCCGTACTGCTTGCGTTCGTCCGGCGTTAGGCTCGCAAGTTTGTTGCTCAGTGCCCCTTCCAGTGTGCTCAAGGCATCACTGAGGGCGGTTTTTTCCGCAGCGGAAAAATGTCTGTTGTTGAAATTTTAGAATGGCATAGAAATAAATTTTAATGCACCTTAAATGTACAGCTTAAACAATTAGGATTCAATAGAGTAGGGTATTAAGTTATCAACAGTTAGGATGACAACAGGAGGGCAAAAAGTAATAGTGGTAAGTGTCACCCTGAGCCTCTCGAAGGGTTGTGGTGCGCGGGATGTCAAAGGGACTTCATCCGCTGAAATAAAAATATGTAAATTCGTTTTACAAAATCACGGCCATGAATCTTCGAGATAAAGTGATTTTTCCGCGGATGGAGAAATCGAAGCAAAACCAGTTGAGGGAAAAGATTTTTGAAATCATTTTCGAAGCCGACACGCCTTTAGGGAAACTATTCGACGTCCTGTTGCTGATTACCATCCTGTTCAGCGTTGCATTGGTGATGTTGGAATCGGTTCCCGCCATCAATGCCAAACACCATGAAACATTGGTGATTCTGGAATGGGTGATTACCATACTTTTTACCATCGAATATGCTTTGCGCATCTACTGTGTCCGCAAGCCTTGGCGTTACTTTTTCAGTTTCTACGGAGTCATCGACTTGCTGAGCATTTTACCTACCTATTTAGGGCTTTTCTATCCTTCGACCAAATACCTGTCCAGCATCCGCATCTTGCGGTTGTTCCGGATATTTCGGATTTTCGGTCTGACTCAATTCATGCGGGGCGGGAGTATGCTGCTGATTGCATTGCGGCAGAGCCGCGCGAAAATCATCGTCTTTCTTTCCTTCATCATTTTGATTGTAGTGGTCATCGGCTCCATCATGTTTGTGGTGGAAGGGGAACACCCGGAATCCGGTTTTACGAGCATCCCCACCAGTATTTATTGGGCGGTGGTTACGCTGACGACAGTGGGTTACGGGGACATTGCGCCGGTAACCTCTATCGGGAAATTCCTGGCTTCGGTGGTGATGATCATCGGATACGGTGTCATCGCAGTTCCAACCGGGATTGTTTCTTCGGAATTAAGTCGTGCCAAAAACCATCCGACTCCTACCAATACACAAGTTTGTCCGCATTGTCATGACAGTTTCCATTTGGATAAAGCGGTTTTTTGTAAAACCTGCGGCACGAAACTCAATGATTGATAAAATAAAACCCCGCTGGTGGGCGGGGTTTTCTATGATTGGAATAAATCTTCTTAATTTTCAGGTTGAACCGGTGTTGCGGGTTGGTCGGGTGTCGGAGCCGATTGTTGTTGCGGCAATTCGACCGGAACCGCGTCAACCGGAAGGGTTGAAGCCGCATAAGGGTTTTCCTGTAAAACGTTTGCCGTAATGATTAGAATCACGATGATGGAAGCCAATGTCCAAGTTGCTTTGTCCAGGAATTCGTTGGTGCGCTGTACGCCGAACATTTGTCCGCCGCCCGAGCCGCCGAAAGTGGAAGAAAGCCCTCCGCCTTTAGGGTTTTGGGAAAGGATAACCAATGTGATCAGTACACAAACCACAATAATCACAACCATTAAAAATATAAACGTCTGCATTATTTTTTATTCTTTAAAATTTCTATTTCGTTAATACGGTCTGCAAAGAAAATACTTTTTTCCGGATATTTCAAACTTAATATTTTATAAGCGCGAACGGCTTTGTCGTATTTCTTTTGTTCGGTATAAATCTGGGCCAAGGTTTCGGTCATCAGATCGGAATATTCATTGGAATGCCCGATTTTGCCCGACTGCGATTCTGGTTCCGGATTTCTGACCGGTAAGATTTTTGGGGATTTCTCGATGAATTCATCAATCAATTGGAATTTGATGTCTTTTTCGCTGCGCTTTTCTTCGGTTCCTTTTTCGGACTTTGAAAGGTGAAGCCATTGGGAAAAAGTCAATTCTGTATGGGCGGAATCCACGGTTGCTTCGGCCGGCATTGTTTTATCTTCCGGTGAATCCTGAGGAATGTTTTCTTCCTGTATTGGCATCGGTTGCACTTCCGGTTCGGTGAATTCTTCCGACACCATTGTTTCGGTCGGAGTTTCTGTTTCCACCCACGTCGGAGCCTGTTTTTCTTTTTGGAGGTAATGGTAGAGCGCGACCCGGCTGGGGCTGTAAATGCTGGTTTTCTTTAATTCGGTATGGTAAGACTCATGCTCAGACTCTTTTAAGGCAAACAACAACAACGAACGAAGTATAGAAAAATAGGGGTATTGAGCGATTTGGTCTTGTAATAAAGCTACATCTGAAAGCTGTACTTCAAACGGATGGTTGATCAAATGTTGGATTCTCGGGTTCATTTTACTAAACTAAAAATTTAGGCGTAGCCATTTACCATTAAATTGTATAATTTATTTTCTGAAATATTAAATTCGACTTGCCAATAATAACTTCCGCCATCATGGACTATAATTATCTCATCAAGCCAATACTCTGAACCACCGCCCCAAAAAGCATTTATAAAAAGAATCCTTTCTCCGTTTTCGTCATAAACTCCAAAATATTGTCTTTTATATTTTTTCAGATTTTTATGTATAACAGGACTGGATGATTGATTGGGTAAATTTTTATTGATTTCTTCTAATTGGGTCTGAAGTGCTTTTTCAGCCAAGAGAATTTCTTCTTTAGTCGGAGTAAATCTTTTTTCAAAACCATAGATTTTATATTCCTTCGGGAAAACAGCCAGATCAAAATCCTTGGTTTGATAATGTTGAGCAACTGTTTGTGATTCTGCCTTTGAGAAAAATAATACAGAAATGATGATGGTAAATATAAGTTTCATATTAAAATCTTCAAATTAACACATTTTCAAATTAAACCTACCAATCCATCGCGATGGCGTTGAAAATCTGGGTGGTCAATTGTTCCAGAATGCTTTCCAACAAAGCGTCTTCGGCTTGCTGGAGCGTTTGGGTTCCTTCGAAATCTTCGTAAGCCGAAAAGGATTTGTCGAAACTTTTGCTTTCGTCCTGGTTATTCTGGTACCGAACCCTTACGGTCATGGTCAAGCGATTCTTGCCTGCGATTTCATTGGCTTGGACGGCAACCGCATTTTGCTGGTAACCGGTAATTTCGCCGTCGATCAACAAATCGGCATTTTCGTCGGTGGTGAGGGAAAGTTTGGTTCGTTGGTTGAAAATATCCTGTAATTCGTTTGTAAACAGCGGGCTGAGGTTGGGGTTTTGGTATTGCGGTGCAAAATTGGGGAAAGTCGCAATCCGAATCGTTTGCCAGTTAGGGTCGATGGATGAGCCGGAAAGGGTGTAACAGGAACTGAAAATCAAAGGCAAAAGACAAAAGGCAAAAGGCAAAAGAATTGCTTTCAGGTTTTGCTTTCGGATTTTCAATTTTAATTTTTTATCAATCATTTTCAAAACTTTGACGCTGTGTGGTTGTCGAACAGCAATTTTTTATTCCAAATCATATTGTTTGATTTTCCGGTAAAGCGTCCGTTCGGAAATCCCCAATTCGTTTGCGGCGGCCTTCCTTTTTCCACGGTATTTTTCCAGTGCTTTTCGGATCATTTCCTTTTCTTTTTCCTGCAAAGACAAAGATTCCGTGTATTCTTTTACTTCTTCGTAATCATGTTCGTCATAATCATAATCCTGAATAATAGAGGCTTGCGGGTCTTCTTTGGGGTAAATTTTCAAAGAGGCAATATCGGAATCGGCGGATTGATCATCACGGATGATACGTTGCAGCAAATCTTGGTTTCCGGTAGAAATGTTTTCCTTATCGTGAATCAGATCCAGCGTGAGCGATCGCAAATCGTTCAGGTCTTGTTTCATTTCCAATAGAAATTTAAACAGTATTTCCCGTTCCAAATGGTCTGCACTCCCGGATTTTTCGGGGCGGCTGAGCATGGGGACAGAGCTTTGAAATGGCAGGTAAGATTGGATTTTTTCGAGTGAAATGGTTCTTTCTTTTTCCACGACCGAAATTTCTTCTGCGACATTTCGCAACTGACGGATGTTTCCCGGCCAAGGGTAATTTACAATGTATTGAATGGCTTCGGGCGTAAGCTCAAGTGAAGGCATCCGGTATTTTGCGGCAAAATCGGAAGCGAATTTTCGGAACAATAAGGGAATGTCATTTTTTCTATTACGCAGCGCAGGCATATCAATCTGAACGGTATTCAAACGGTAATACAAATCTTCCCGGAACTTTCCTTTTTCGATGGCTTCTTCCATTTTGACATTGGTCGCAGCTACAATCCGCACATCGGTTTTCTGGATTTCAGACGAACCGACTTTCATGAATTCACCGCTTTCCAGAACGCGCAACAAACGGACTTGGGTTGGCAAAGGCAATTCCCCGACTTCATCCAAGAAGATCGTTCCTTTGTCGGCCACTTCGAAATAACCTTTTCTGGTTTGGGTCGCACCGGTAAAAGCGCCTTTTTCGTGTCCGAATAATTCGGAATCGATGGTTCCTTCCGGAATTGCACCACAATTCACCACGATGTAATTGTTGTGTTTTCTGGCCGATTGGGAATGAATGATTTTGGGTATAAATTCTTTACCCACACCACTTTCGCCACTTACCAAAACGGAAATGTCGGTCGGTGCTACCTGAATGGCTTTATCCAGTGCACGGTTCAATCCCGGGTCGTTCCCGATGATTGCAAATCTTTGTTTTATCGTTTGTAAGTTGTCCATTTATCTAAATTAAGGTTCAAGCTTATAGTCTTAACTATCATTTTTACATTTCAAAATCAGGTTATCTTTTTTATCATTTGGATGGGATTTATCTTCTCCGATAAACTCATTTTCGTCTAACATTATAAAGAATTTTTCAAGTCTTTCGGCATAACTTAAAGCCAGAAATTCTTTCTCTCTTCTTTGATTGTTTTCCTCTTTAGTTGCAAAAATAATTTCCATTTTTACTTAGGATTAATTAAAGAATAATGTACTGAATCCAAAAATTCGCCTTCGAAATAACAATCTTCCCTGAAATGGGCCTCCTTTACGAAATTAGCACGCTGCAAAACTCTTTCTGAAGCGGTATTACGCGGGTCGATGACAGCGGTCAGCGTATGAAACCCGGTTTGAAATCCAAACTCGATTACCTTTTTCAATGCCTCGTGAATGATGCCTTTGCCATGAAAGTCGGGATGAAGCATATAGCCGACTTCGGAACGGAAATTTTCTTTGTCAATTCTGTAAAGACCAATTACGCCAATGAGTTTATCATTTCCTTTTCGGGTAATCGCCCAATTGATTCCATCGCCTTTTTCTTTGATTTCCCTAAACATTTCGATTCGTTCCAAAGTATCTTCCTTTGTTTTGGCCAACAGACGTGGAATGTACTTCATGGTTGCTTTATCGGAACGTAGAAAAAACACTTCATCTACATCTTTTTCCGCGACTTCCCGCAACAATAAGTTTGTTGTTTCAAGAACCGGAAATACGGAAAAGTCTGTGTTTAAATTCATTTTAGTTTCAGGTCTCAAGTTTTATGTTTTCCGGTCAAAGAACTAAAATGCAATTTCACCCAATAAAGTTGCAGAAGTAGCACTATTGGCTTTAACCATTACAAAATCCCCAACTTGGGTTCCCGGTGTTTTCGGGAAAACCATAACTGCATTCTGAGAAATTCTACCGTACCAGAAATTTTCGTCTCTTTTACTGTTTCCTTCGATCAAGACTTCATGGACTTTGCCCACATACGCTTCCATTCTTTCTTTGGAATGTTTTTGTTGCAGGTTGATGATTTCGGTTAACCTTCTTTTTTTCACTTCTTCAGGTACATCATCTTCCAATTTTTTGTGTGCTGGTGTTCCGGGGCGTTCAGAATAAGCAAACATATAGCCGAAATCGTATTTCACATATTCCATCAAAGAAAGTGTGTCCTGATGTTCCTCTTCCGTTTCGCCGCAGAATCCGGCAATCATATCATGTGAGAGTGCCAGTTCGGGAACGATTTCACGAATCTTATCAATTAATTGAAGGTATTCTTCACGGGTATGCTGGCGATTCATACGATGCAAAACGGTCGTGCTTCCGGACTGAACCGGCAAGTGAATGTATTTGCAAATGTTTTTGTATTTGGCAATTGTCCGAAGGACATTTTCATGCATATCCTGCGGATTGGAGGTGGAAAAACGAATTCTCATTCCCGGAACGGCCTCTGCAACCATGCTCAAAAGTTGGGCAAAATCCACAGCAGTCGCTTTTTGAATATCGCTGGCATTCTTGAAGTCTTTTTTCAATCCACCACCATACCATAAATAGGAATCCACATTTTGGCCCAGAAGCGTTACTTCTTTATAACCGTCATGCCATAAGTTTTTACATTCTTCCACAATGGAATGCGGATCACGGCTTCGTTCCCGTCCTCGGGTAAATGGAACCACGCAAAACGTACACATATTGTCACATCCGCGGGTGATGGTGACGAAGGCGGTAACGCCGTTTCCGCCCAAACGAACCGGACTTAAATCTGCATAAGTTTCATCTTTGGAAAGAATTACATTAATCGCTTGGCGGCCGTCGTCCACATCTTCCAAAAGGTTGGGAAGATCCCGATAAGCATCGGGTCCTACGACCAAATCCACGATTTTTTCTTCTTCTAAGAATTTCGATTTCAGACGTTCGGCCATGCATCCCAAGACCCCGACTTTCATTGCCGGATTGGTCTTTTTCAGCGCATTGAATTCTGTTAATCTTTTGCGAACGGTTTGTTCGGCTTTATCTCGGATGGAGCAAGTATTGACCAAAATCAAGTCGGCTTCTTCCATTTTCAGGGTCGTATTGTATCCGTTGTCGGCCAAAATAGAAGCAACGATTTCCGAGTCGGAAAAATTCATCTGACAGCCGTAACTTTCCAGAAAAAGCTTTTTGGAATTGGTTTTCCGGCTATCCAAAACCATGGATTCTCCTTGCCGGCTTTCATTTATTTCTTTTGTCTCTGTATGCATTGAGGTATTCTAAAAAGAGTTTACAAATTTAAGAAAAATGCTGACATTCTGACAGCTAAATTAAGATTTGTATATATTTAACTTTTAAGTATTTTTGAAGAAAATATAGAATATGGAAAGCAATTATGTGAAAAATAAACTGGAACAAATCAATAGAGAAGGTTACGGCCTTCATTTGGAAAACGTTTTGTCAACTGCCTTTGATATTCATAAAAAAATCATCCTTCCGGGATTTATAGCGACTTTGTTGTATGTTTTCGCCATGTTGGTGATGAGCCTGACGATGTTCGAAACTTTGTATGGGATAAACCTGGCTGAGTTTATGGATATGGTTCAACGGAATCCGGCGGCGGTAGAATCTACGATGGGCAACATAGGGATGACGTCCATGCTGATTTATTCGTTGGTCTTCGGTGTGGTTACGGGGCTGATTACACCTTTGTTAGCAGGGATTTATAAAATTGCCTACCATACCCAATACGGCGGAAGCCCTTCTATATCCGGTTTGTTTTATTATTACCGCCAGCCTTATTTTCTAAATATATTCATCTATTCGTTTTTATTTGCCGCAGTGATTCAGTTCCTCAATCTGTTTTTGGCGCAATCCTTACCCATTTGGGGAGCCATTCTCGCATTTCTGATTCAAGTTGTGGTGAGCGTGACCTTTGTTTTAACCGTCCCTTTTATTGTATTCGCCAATTATTCTTGGATAGAAGCCCTGAAGGCGAGCATGAACGTAACTACAAAAAACTGGTTTTTCTTGTTTTTTATTCTGGTCATCAGCCTGATTATTTCCATTCTGGGCGTGATTTTTTGTGGAATCGGAATTCTATTCACTTATCCCTTCATCCACATTGCAACTTTTGTGTTGTACGACAAAATAATCGGTTTTTCAAAAGGTGAAGATTTGATTTCGGAAATCGGCCAACCCTAAGAAGGTTTTGGTAGCTTAATTTTTTTGTTTCTATTTTTGCCAAAAATTTTAAGATGCCCAAGAATCTCGTTATAGTCGAATCACCCGCCAAAGCCAAAACCATTCAAAAATACTTAGGAGACGATTTCAGGGTCGAATCCAGTTATGGGCATATCGTGGATTTACCCAAAAAGGGAATGGGGATTGAAATCGATAATAACTTCAAACCCATCTATGAGATTTCGGCTGATAAAAAAGAGGTCGTTAAAAAGCTCAAAGAACTCTCAAAAAATGCAGAAACCGTTTGGCTTGCTTCCGATGAAGACCGTGAGGGAGAGGCGATTTCTTGGCATTTGTTCAATGTATTGGATTTAAAAAAGAAAGACACCCGCCGGATTGTTTTCAATGAAATCACCAAAAGAGCCATTCAGAATGCAGTCGAAAATCCGCGGACTATTGACGAAAATTTAGTCGATGCCCAACAAGCCCGGCGCGTTTTGGACCGTTTGGTCGGATTTGAAGTCTCGCCGATTCTCTGGAAAAAAATCAAACCGGGGCTTTCCGCGGGTCGTGTTCAGTCGGTCGCGGTAAGGTTGATTGTAGAAAGGGAAAAGGAAATCCAAAACTTCAAACCCGTTTCTTCCTTTAAGTTCACCGCAGAGTTTTTAACCCAAGATAAGAAAGGTTTGAAAGCCGTTCTGACCAAGGAATTCAAAACCTATGAAGAAGCGCAGGCATTTATCGACTCCTGCACCAATGCTGATTTCAAGGTGAAAGATTTACAGAAAAAACCCGCCAAGCGTTCCCCTTCCGCACCTTTTACCACTTCTACTTTGCAACAGGAAGCTTCGTTGAAATTGGGTTATCCCGTTTCGCGGACCATGCGGGTTGCGCAACAATTGTACGAATCGGGATTAATTACTTATATGCGAACCGACAGTGTGAATTTATCCCAAGATGCAATGGCTGCTGCTCAAGAATCCATTCGGAAAGAATTTGGGGAAAAATACAGTTCACCCAAAAATTATACAAACAAAAATAAATCGGCACAGGAAGCGCACGAAGCAATCCGGCCTACCAGTTTTGATGTAAAATCAGCGGGCGGTGATGACAGCCAAAGAAGATTGTATGAACTGATTTGGAAACGCACCATTGCCAGCCAAATGGCCCAAGCCGATTTGGAACGAACCATCATCGATATCGAAAACTCCCAAAACCCCGAGCTATTTCAAGCCAGAGGAGAGATTATCGTTTTTGACGGATTCCTACGCGTTTACCAAGATTCCGTAATGGATGAAGAGGCAGAGGATGATAAATCGATTTTACCTGATGTTTCAAAAGGGGAAGAATTAACGGCCGATGAAATTTTCGGAACCGAAAAGTTCACCAAACCGCCGCCAAGGTATACCGAAGCTTCCTTGGTCAAAAAATTGGAAGAATTAGGCATCGGCCGACCATCCACTTATGCGCCGACCATTTCAACGATTCAAAACCGCGAATATGTTTTTGTGGGAAATTTAGACGGAGAACAGCGTAAACTCCGGACATTGAAGTTGAAAAATGAGAAAATATCCGCCAAAACCGAAACCGAAACCTTTGGTGCCGACCGCCGGAAATTAATTCCGACAGACATCGGTATTGTGGTCAATGATTTTTTGGTGGATTATTTCAAGAATATTTTGGACTATGATTTCACGGCAAAAGTGGAAGAAAGCTTTGACGCCATTGCCGAAGGCAAAGAGCGATGGACCAAAATGATTGACGGATTCTACGGGAAATTCCATCAAAATGTAGAAAACGTAGAAGAAAATGCCGAACGTGCCACCGGCGAAAGAGAATTGGGCAAAGACCCCCAATCGGGCAAACCTGTTTTTGCGAGGATCGGCCGGTTCGGCCCCATGATTCAAATCGGTGAAGCCGAGGACGATGAAAAACCAAAGTTCGCAAGCTTGCTCAGCACCCAATCTATTCACAGTATTACCTTGGAAGAAGCTTTGCAATTATTTGATTTGCCCAAGAACTTAGGAGATTACGAAGGTGAACCTGTTGAAATCAATGTAGGCCGGTTCGGTCCGTATATCAAGTACCAGGAAAAATTCATTTCCATCCCCAAAGAGGAAGATTTTATGGAAATTGGTTTTGACCGTGCGGTCGAATTGATCGAAGAAAAACGGAAGGCCGACGCGCCGATTGCTTTCTACCAAGAGAAAGAAGTCACCAAAGGAAAAGGAAGGTTCGGGCCTTTTATCAAATGGAATGATTTATTCATCAACGTCAATAAAAAATACGATTTCGACCATTTATCGCAGAATGATATCGAGGAATTGATTGAAGCCAAATTACAAAAAGAAGCCGAAAAGGTTATCCAGAATTGGGAGAAAGAAGGAATCCGCATCGAAAAAGCCCGATGGGGAAGGCACAACCTGATCCAAGGGAAAACCAAGATTGAACTGGCCAAAGAAGTAAACGTGGCTAAAATGAAACTGGAGGAAGCTCAAAAATTGTTGGAAAACCATAAAACCAAAAAGAAGAAGAAAAAATAATGTTGAAAGAATTCCTGACACCTGTTTCAAAAGAATTACGTGAATTCGCAGCGGGTTTAGACCCTTTTTCAATCGGCCGGAACCTGAATTTCCATACCGAACTTGAGCCGGGCAGTTTGGTGATTTTCTCCGTGCGCGAAACACGCGGCGGTGAATCCGACTACAATCCGGAACTTGAATTCAATGCAGTCCGGAAAGCATTTTACCAACTCAAAAAAGGCGACTGGCATTTGCCGGTATATGATTTGGGCGATTTGGATCCGGGAGCTACGCGGCAAGACACTTATTTTGTTTTCCGGAAAATTCAGGAAGAAATTCTCAAATCCGGTTCGGTTGCCATAATTTTGGGCGGGGCATCATCGCTCGCTTATTACCAATTCAGGGCATTTGACTCGGTCAAACTCAATGTGAACCTCACCGCTATTGACAACCGCTTCCGTTTGGGGAACGACAAGGAAGATTTGTCTTATGCGAATTATTTGAGCAAAATCATTTCAGAGCCTCCGCATAATTTATTCGAATATACCCATTTCGGACACCAGACTTATTTTGTGGCCCAGGAAGAACTGGATTTGATGGAGCATTTGAATTTTGAAGTAAAAAGGCTAGGCAAACTCTTGGAAAACATGAGCGAAGCCGAGCCGGAATTGAGGAATTCGGATGCGGTAGTTATGAATTTAGAGTCAATTCAATCTTCTGACTTTCAGTCATCTGTTAAACGTTCGCCCAATGGTTTCAGTTCGCGTGAAATCTGTTTGCTCGCAAGATATGCGGGCATCAACAATAAACTGAGGTCCTTTGGCGTTTATAACTACAAAGCGGAAAACATAGAGACAGATGATTTGTTGTTGTCTGAAATTCTTTGGTATTTTATAGAAGGAAAAAACCATGCCCCGGAAACCGATTTTTCGGAAACCGGTCAATTCGAAAAGTTTTATGTTCAAATCCCCGAACAGGATTTGACATTTTACCACAATACGAAGACCGATCAATGGTGGCTGGAACTGAGCGAGATGAACGATGCCCGGGATGGAGGAAAACAAATTATACCCTGCTCCCAAAAAGACTATGAAACTTCCCTTGCGGGAAAAATACCCGAACGTTGGTGGAAATCCTACAAAAAATTATATTGAAATTTTACAATAATATCTTTTTTTGTTCGTTAGCTAAAAGCCAAAGTAAATTATTTTTGGTGTATCGTAAAATTATAATAGATTTACACGCTTAAAAAAAATGAGGATGAATAAAGCATTGGTAGCAGTAATCATTTTGTCGTTCACACTCTCTTCTTGTAATATGTTGAGGAAGGGTAGGAGTGGAAAAGACGACGGTCAAATCGTAGGTGAGAAATCATCCACCTGGACGCCGCAACGCCCCAAAGGAATGGTGCCCATTCCGAGTGGAGCCTTTGTCTTAGGCCAAACCGATTATGATTTTACTTTCGAGAATGACGCGCCCGTGAGAACCGTTTCCGTTTCCGGGTTTTATATGGATGACACCGAAACGACCAATTCCGAATACAGGGTTTTCGTCAACTATGTAAGGGACTCCATCGCACGAACAATGCTGGCTGAAAAAGCTTCCCAATTGGGTTATAACCCCACCAACCCCGGTAGTGGCGACGCGACCGGAATTGCTTCTTACCAATACATTTCAGGTTCTGAAGACGGCGAAAAAACCCCATGGGATGATTATGTAGAACAAAACTCTACCGGCAGAACCGGAGGATTGCCCATCGACCAGCGAAAGCTGAACTGGGACGTCGAATTGGCTTGGAATAAATACGAATATCCCGACATTGATTACGCAGAAGTGATTGACGGACTTTATTATACACCTGAGGAAAGATTCAACGGAGAAAGGTTAATCGATGTCCGTAAACTGAAATACAGTTATGTATGGATCGACCAGGAAAGTGCAGCCAGAGGAAAAAACGACCCCAATGCACTCCGTTCTGACTTTGTCCATCAAGAAGAAGTAGAAATTTACCCTGACACCACTGTTTGGGTACGTGATTTTAACTATTCGCACAACGATCCGCTCCACGAAAACTATTTCTGGCACCAAGCCTATTCGGACTATCCGGTTGTTGGTGTAACTTGGGATCAGGCAATGGCGTTCTGCGCATTCAAAACCAAAAAACAAAATGATTACCTCTCCACGAGAAAGAAAAAAAGAGGCATTCCCAATAAAGTAATCGACTACAGATTGCCAACAGAAATCGAATGGGAATATGCCGCGCGGGGTGGTTTGCAAGACGCGCCATACCCTTGGGGAGGGCCTTACCTGATTGATGACCGGGGATGCTACTTGGCCAACTTCAAACCCAAAAGAGGAGATTACATCGAAGACCAAGGAAAAGGATATATGTACACTGCGCCTTCCAAAACTTTCCATGCGAACGGATACGGTTTGTACGACATGGCAGGGAACGTAGCCGAGTGGACGAGCTCACCTTACGACAAAGCATTCTACCAAACTACTTCCTCCTTGAACCCTTCCATCATGCGGGAACACAGTGAAAACAAATCCGTCAGAGGCGGCTCATGGAAAGATGTCGGCTATTTGCTGATGGTGAGTTCACGCGATTGGGAACACAAAGATTCGGCAAGGAGCTTCATCGGCTTCCGTACCGTTCAGTCCTTCCCGGAAGGTTCCAAAATCAAATTCAAAACAAGACGATAAAAGCAAAACAAATCAAACAATTATTTTATAAATCTTTAATTAACACAAATTTATTTTTAAATTATGGCAGTACAAGCAAGCAAAAAAGACGTTAGGTTAAACTTCTTTTATAGTATTGGGGCAGCGATCGTAATCTTGGGAGCACTTTGTAAAATTAATCACTATTCCATCGGGCCTATCGACGGTTCGACCATTCTTCTGATCGGTATGGGTATGGAGGTAGTCGTATTTACCATCTTCGCATTTGACAAACCAAAAGGAGAGTACGAATGGGAACAGGTTTATCCGGAATTGGCCAACGGCGCACCCGTAGCCAAGAAAGCACCGAAAATCGTTGAAGAAACAGACAGCATGTCTCTTTCCCAAAAATTGGATAAAATGTTGGCAGACGCAAAACTGGATGCCTCATTGATGGAAAGGCTGCGTGCCGGAATTGAGAACTTCGGAACCGCGGTAAACGAAATCAACAAAACAACCAGTGCCGCTGCAGCAACCCAGCAGTACGGAGACCAATTGGCATTGGCCGCCAACCACATGGAATCATTGAACGCATTGTACCAAGTACAATTGGAAAATGGCAATAAACAAGTAGAATTAAACAGACAATTCATCGCTGAAATGGAAGCTTCCGCAGGTGGTTCCCAAAAATTCCAACAGGAATTGGAATCCTTGACTCAAAGCATCAACAGCTTGAACAGGGTTTACGGCGGTATGTTGTCCGCAATGAAAGGAAGTTAATAATCGAAACCCATTATTAACAAAAATTAATTTAAATGTTTAACATTCTACTTATTATATAAAAATGGCAGGCAAACAGACACCTCGTCAGAAGATGATCAACTTGATGTACCTGGTCTTCATTGCAATGATGGCAATGCAGGTAGACCGTCAAGTACTGAGGTCTTTTGAAACCATTACGGTTACATTGGACGAATCATCCAAACTGACAAACGAAAATAACACGACTTTTTACGAACAAATAGAAAAGAAAGCTGGTGAAGATCCTGATTATGCAGCAATTCAAACCAGAGCAGCTCAGGTCAGGGAAGAATCCAACAAAGCATATGACCATATTGAAACCCTAAAACAAAACCTGATGGGTGAATTAGAGTATGCTTTACCGGACATGAACGCGGAAGAAGAAGTAGAAACCAATTACTCTTCATTATCCAATACAGACGCGATTACCAAACGCATGTTCAAAAGCGGCGGGCCGAGCGAAGAAGCAGCCGCACTTCAGCAAGTAGTTGATAATTACAGAACTTTCATGATGTCCGCTTACGGAAACAAAGGAAGAGACGCAGAGCGTATCAATAAATTATTTTCTACCGAAGACAAACAAAGACGTACATGGATTCACCGTATGTTCTACGACCAGCCTATGGTGGCAGGTTTGGCGAACTTAACCAAAGTTCAAGCAGACATCCGTACAGAAGAAGGTAACTTGGTAAGGACTTTATTGGCCAACAAATTACAAGATGAAATTGAGTTGAAAGCTTTCGAACCGATTGTAATGGCTTCACCAATAGTTATGTCTGATAAACCAGCTGATGCAAGTATCGCATTTGGAGCTTTTGACAATACACTACAAGGTAAAGTTGTTATTGAAGGAATTGGAGAAGTTCCGTTAACAGATGGTAAAGCAAACTTCAAATTAAACACAGGAGGTTCAGGTAAGAAAATTGTAAAAGGTACAATGACTTACAAAGGATCTAATGGTAAAGATGTTGAAAAAGAATTCATACACGAATATGAGGTAGTAGATGCCACTATTTCTAAACTTATGGGTGGAGCAGTTATCACAGCAGATAAGATGAACGTGGTTTACCGATTCCTCGACAACCCGATTACCGCAACGGTTAACGGTGCAGACGGTCCGATTAGCTTGACGGCTTCAGTCGGCGGATTGAGTGGATCCAACGGTAAATACAACTTCAAGCCGGGTGCAGGTAGCAACTCTGTAGTCTTTACCGCTTCAGCGAAAACTTCCACCGGAAAAGTGGTTTCAGGCAAACAGGAATTCCGTATCAAACCGGTTCCGCCTGCAAGAGGTCACATCCTGAACAAAACCAGCATTACGGTTCCTGCAAACGGAATTGCATCACAAACCGTTCGTGTGGACTGGCCGGACTTCCTTTTTGAGATGACCGCAAATGTGGAATCATTCAAAGTCAAAGTAGCTGGGCAACCCACCGCTTCCGTAACCGGTAACAAAATGTCCGGTGCAGCAGGTGTATTGAGCAAAGCCAGAAAAGGTGACGCCGTATTTGTATTCGACATCAAATACACCAGCTCTTCAGGAATCAAAGGTGAAGCATCACCCATTACAATTGAAGTACAATAAATTATAAAATACAATCATCATGAAGTGTCTTTTTTTCGGAATAATGAGTTTGGTAGCATCCATGGGCTATGCCCAGAATGTTTTAAACGCTGTTTCTCCAGAAGAATTAAGGGAGCAAAGAGCCAATAAAACAAAAGTTACCGAAGCAGGAGATACGGTGAGTACCTTGGCAGAACCCCTGCCTTACGGTTACATCGAAGACAAAGAAGTCATCTGGTCAAAAGTCGTTTGGGAGGTCATCGACATGAACGAACGCCTCAACCAACCTTATTTCCGCTCTTCTGATGGATTGTTGACTGAATCCGCTTCTTTGTTCGACGCATTGGTCGCCGGCGTAGAGTCAGGTGAAATCGCTGAAGTTTACGACGATGAGTACTTCCAGAATAAAATGACTTTTCAACAAATTCTGGACCGTACCAACCGAATCGATACTCAGCAATTCTATTACGACATGATCGACGCAGGCGAAGAGCCTGATGAAGGAGCAATCTTCAAATTCGAGATGGATTCTCAAGACATCAAAATGGTAAAGATCAAAGGGCTTTGGTACATCGACCGCCGTTTAGGCGAAATGAAATACCGCCTTTTGGGGTTGTGTATCATGGGGCCTGATGCCCAAACCATCGGTACCGAGTTCGATGACGGCCAGTATGTGGAATTATTCTGGATCTGGTACCCGAGCGCGCGGAAAACACTAAACAATTACAGTGTGTTCAACCCGCATAACTCATCCTCCAGTATCACTTTTGATGATTTGCTCAACGCAAGGCGTTTCTCTTCCGTCATTTACAAGGCACAAACCATGTATGGTATCCGCCCGATTGAAGACTATATCCCCAAAAACGCCAAAGGACAATTGGAAGAACACGACCGCATCCGCGAAAGCATCCTCCAGTCCGAAGCCGATATGTGGCACTATTAAAATTGAACTATTCTTAATTCAATACAAAACTCCGTCAGAAATGACGGAGTTTTTTTGTCGAATCATATACTGAACTTCCGTCATGCTGAGCAGGTTGAAGTAGCGGTTACATCTTACTTTTATACTCGTACACGTCATGCTGAGCAGGTTGAAGTAGCGGTTACATCTTACTTTTATACTTGTACACGTCATGCTGAGCTTGTCGAAGCACCCCCAAATTTTAACTATTCAAATTATCAACACCGACCTATATTGACGTTCTCCCTTCGTAAATTTAGCAGGTGGAATCAAAACTTACAAAAGGCCAAGGAGCAGTAGAAAACGTACACAACCATTTCAACCGGAATGTGTATGAACGAACCATTTACGAAGGTGAAATAGAAGAATCGGTAGCCAAAACCGAAACCATAGAAGTCTTCCCGAAAACCATTATGAACGACATCCGCCGGAAGGGCCTGCCCTTGGAATTCTCCATGAATCCATATCAGGGCTGCGAACATGGCTGCGCCTACTGTTATGCCCGCCCCACCCATGAATATTGGGGATACAGCGCAGGTGTGGATTTCGAAAGAAAAATCCTCGTCAAAAAGAACGCACCCCAATTATTAGAAAAATTATTCCAAAAAAGAGGATACAAAGCACACACCTTTATGCTCTCCGGAAATACAGACTGTTACCAGCCCGTCGAACGCAAACTCGAAATCACGCGCAAAGTCTTACAGGTTTGCCTTGATTACCGCCATCCCGTGGGCATCATCACCAAAAACGCATTGGTACTTCGCGATTTGGACATCCTCACCCGACTCGCCGAAAAGAACCTCATCAGCGTCGCCGTCAGCATCCCTACCATCAATGAAGACTTAAGGAAAAAACTGGAACCCCGCACTTCCACCATTCCCAATAAATTAAGGGCAATCGAAACCTTAACCCAAAACGGAATCCCCGTTTTCCCAATGGTCGCCCCGATTATCCCGGGACTCAACAGCATGGAAATCCTCCCTATCCTCCAAAAGATTTCCGAATTGGGCGCATGCGATTTCGGTTACACTTTAGTCAGGTTAAACGATACCGTAGAACCGGTTTTCAGTGCTTGGATCCATGAGCACTTCCCCGACCGCGCAGACAAAGTTTTGAACCAAATCAAATCCATGCATGGCGGAAAACTCGGCGAAAGACTCGCCCTCAAAAGAAATCTGGGAGAAGGAAACATCGCCGACATGATCCACCAGACATTCAAAATCGGCCGCCAAAAATACTTTTCCGATAAACCCAAAAGGGAAAAGCTCGCCACCCACCATTTCAACGGCAAAAAAGGCGAACAACTATCAATTTTTTAAATCAAAAATCAACTCTATTCAATAAATCACATTGAATTAAGTTGACTTACCCATAATATTTTACTTCAAATCTCCTGAACTGGGTGTTGGGGCACCTGCACCCTGCGTTGGAGCACCTGCACCTTGCGTTGAGGTACCTGCACTCTGCGTTGGGGCACCTGCACTCTGCGTTGGGGCATCTGCACCCTGCGTTGGGGCACCTGCACTTTGCGTTGAGGCACCTGCACTTTGCGTTGAGGCATCTGCACTCTGCGTTGAGGCAACTGCACCCTGCGTTGGGGCACCTGCACTCTGTGTTGGGGCACCTGCACTCTGCGTTGGGGCACCTGCACCCTGTGTTGGGGCACCTGCAATGACTGAAATTACGAACTGTAAATCAACATATTAACCCATTTTTAGGCACTCTGAAAAAGGAGTTCTTTCCACTTTTCCTAAAGAGAATATTTAAAAGAAAAATTACTCCCTACAAGGCGTGTAGGCCACGATTTCTATGTCAAATCCACCTACTGTTTGTCGATTCTTTGGATTCCGGGTAATGAGATTGATTTTTTTAATCCCCAAATCTTGAATGATTTGCGCTCCGATCCCGTAGTCCTTCATATCATTCGGAATCGTCCCGCGGTCAGCTTTCCCTTCCAAGTATTGTTTGAACTGGTTCATTTTGCTCAACAACAAATCCGAATCAGAAACATTGTTGATGAAAATCACCGCCCCTTTTCCGAAATCATTGATGACCTGAGTGGTTTTCGCCAGCATCGGGATTTCCCCGAATTGCAAAGCCGAAAACAAATCATAATAACTATTCGACGAAATCACCCGCAACGGAACCACTTCCTCTTTCGTCCAATTCCCTTTGGTCAGTGCAAAATGGATTTGGTTATTAGTGGTTTGTTTATATGAAGTCATTTGAAAATCTCCGAATGCAGTTTTCACCGGGAATTCATCGATTTTTTCAATCAGAGAATCGTTTTGTAAACGGTAAGCAATCAAATCCTGGATAGAAATGATTTTCAGGTCGAATCGCTCCGCGATTTTAAAAAGTTGCGGCAAACGCGCCATCGAACCGTCTTCATTTAAAATTTCAACCAAAATCCCGGCAGGCTTCAACCCGGCCAGCCTCGCCAAATCAACTGCGGCTTCCGTATGTCCGGCACGCCTCAAAACCCCTCCGTTTTTCGCTTGTAGTGGGAATATATGCCCGGGTCGCCCCAAATCAAATGGTTTCGTCCGCGGATCCACCAACGCCTCAATCGTATTCGCCCGGTCCTGAACCGAAATCCCGGTCGTATTTCCTTTTCCTTTGTAATCCACCGAAACGGTAAACTGGGTTTCGTGCAAAACGGTATTATTGGTCACCATCAGGTGCAAGTCCAGTTCTTGGCAACGTTCAATGGTCAGCGGGGTACAGATCAATCCCCTTCCGTGAGTGGCCATAAAGTTGACCATATCAGGCGTCACTTTTTCAGCTGCCGCAATGAAATCACCTTCGTTCTCGCGGTCTTCATCATCTACGACGATGATTACTTTCCCGGCACGGATGTCCTGTAAAGCTTCTGAAATGCTGTTGAGCCGGATTGTTTCTAACATTGTTTCCATCATTGGTATCGACTGTGTTCGGTGTTTTTTTGTTTGGGCCTGAACCTTGAAAAGAATTTAACAACCGGGTCGGTATAATTCCCCATGTTGAACAGCCCGGAATCGTTGTTGGCCTTGTAAAACAAGACCACGGCAACCGGGAAAAAAATCAGGTTGGCCGACCATGCCGCAAAGGTAGGGTGTATGATTCCATTTTTGGTCATATTCTCAGAAGAAAAATTGATGATATAATACAAAACGAATATGATTATGGAAATCACTACCGGCATACCAATCCCTCCTTTTTTTACGATTGCCCCCAACGGTGCCCCGATTAAAAAGAAAACGATACAAGTGAAAGCGTAGGAATAATTCCGGTGGTAATGCAGTTTTTGCTTGGCCTGTACTTTTGTTTTGAACCGGATATCTTCTCCTTGCCATTTGTAACTTTCCATTTCCCTTTCTACATTTACCAAAGCTTCATTCAATATGTGCATTTTGATTTGTGGTTCGAAAGTTTCTAATCCTTTGGGAATAGAATCTTTTGCCAATGCAGGAGCTTTTTCCCAACGGTCAGAACCGTAAATATTTTTCCCTAATGCACCGGTAGATACTTGGTTGAAATATTTTTCATAATCCTTTCCCATCGAATCAATCCGCTGTTTTAAATTGGACGCATTCAAAAACCGGTAGTGGTCTGTGATATTTTCTTCGTCCATCGCTTTTTGGAGAATTTCCGAAATATCAATGTAAAGGTTCATCGTATCAAACCGAATGGATTGGTTGGGTTGTTTGCGGCGGTTTTCAGTATTTTTCCCGGCGACTTCATCCACATAAATGTAACCGTCAAAGAGTTCCATCTTCAGCAGCCTGATGTCTTCCGGGTCGCGTTTCAGCGTTCCCGTTTTGGAAATAATGGTTTGTTTGTCTTCATCGTATTGGGCAGTCCGGTGGATGAAAATATCGCCGAGAATCTCTTGCTCTTCACCCGAAACCTGGTTGATTTTCATGCTGAATCCCGGAATGTTTTCGATAAAGGCTCCTTCCACCAATTGCAAAGTAGGATTGGCTTTTACAATGTTGAAAGCCAGGTTTTTGGCTTTCCTTTGCGAATACGGCATCACATGGTCTCCAAAAAAATACAAACCGATGGCCATCAGGCTCACCACCGTGAAAAGCGGTGTCAACAGCCGTGCCAGAGAAATCCCGGACGCTTTCATCGCAGCCAGTTCATAACGTTCGCCCAAACCACCAAAAGTCATGATGGAACCCAATAGGACTGTGAGCGGTAAAACGAGTTGGATTACATTGATTCCCAGATAAAGTAAAAGTTCTCCGATTGTCATCCAACTAAGCCCCTTTCCGGCAAATTTCTCCATTTCCTGCCAAGCAAATTGTACAATGAAAATGAAAAACAAGATGCTGAAAATAAAGAAAAATGGGCCTAAGAAAGTTTTAACCGTGTACCAATCAAGTTTTTTGAACATTATATCCGTGTTACGATGTAGCCGTCATTTTCGTATTTCGGCCTATCAAATTTAAATAATGCTTTGGGAATAATTAAATTTTCAAGAAAATCTTTTACGGTAATGGTTCTTGTCGTTCCGTTTTTATAAAATTCTTGGTATTGGTAAAGGGTTTTGGATTCCATATTGATCCCGACGCGTATTAAACTGAGTTCTGAATTGCCTGTAGGAATCAAATTAATGAATTGGATTTGGGCTCCGCCTATTGTGCTGCTTTTATCCATTTCATATCGATAGCCGGTTTTATACATCCCGAGTATTTTGACGGGCGTCAACAAATCTTCACTGTTCTTTTCAGGTGTAGAAACGGTCACTTCCTTATCTTCTTTGGAAACAGTGTACAAATTTTTTCCATCATAAATCTGGTTGATTCCCATGACGTTGAGATTGTATTTTTCTTTCGCTGCATAAACTTCCCCGGTTTCAGCCGTACCATTGCCTTCTTTGAATTCAAATTTGATATAATAAGAAGGGATTTTATGGTAGGAATCGCTGACTTCATCCAACAATTCTTTGGGTGTTTGAGCTTGAACTGACAGACAAGTAAGGAATAGGAAAGCCAAGGAAAATAGGTTTTTCATTTAGGTTAATTTTGATTCAGATTATTCAACAACTGTTCCAAACTGACTTCATCCATAATGAGTACTTGACGCGCTTTGCTGCCTTCGAAAGGGCCGACTACGCCGGCTGCTTCCAATTGGTCAATCAGCCTTCCTGCCCGGTTGTAGCCCAGTTTCAACTTCCTTTGCAGCAAGGAAGCGGAACCTTGTTGGGCCATGACAACAATCCTTGCTGCGTCCTCAAATAAACTGTCGCGGTCGCTCAAGTCCACATCCATCAACCCGCTTTCTTCGCCCACATATTCCGGTAATAGAAAAGCATCCGGATAGCCTTTTTGCGAACCGATGTATTCGGTAATTTCATCCACTTCGGGGGTGTCCACAAAAGCACATTGCAAACGCACCAATTCATTCCCGGTGGTAAATAGCATATCGCCTTTGCCGATGAGTTGGTCGGCACCTGAAGAATCCAGAATGGTGCGCGAGTCTATTTTGGAAGTAACCCGAAACGCCACCCGCGCCGGAAAGTTGGCCTTGATGGTTCCCGTAATGACGTTTACGGAAGGTCTTTGGGTTGCGATGATTAGGTGGATTCCCACGGCCCTCGCCAATTGCGCCAAACGTGCGATTGGCATTTCCACTTCTTTGCCTGCGGTCATAATCAGATCGGCAAATTCATCCACAATCAAAACGATGTATGGCAGAAAACGGTGTCCATGCTCCGGATTCAGTTTTCTTTGTTTGAATTTTTCATTGTATTCTTTCAAATTCCTTACATATGCATTTTTCAGTAATTCATAACGTTCATCCATTTCTATACAGAGTGAATTCAACGTATTGATTACTTTATTGTTATCGGTGATAATTGCTTCTTCTGAATCCGGTAATTTCGCTAAGTAATGACGTTCTATTTTGGCATAAAGAGTCAATTCTACTTTCTTGGGATCGACCATGACGAATTTCAATTCGGATGGATGTTTTTTGTATAATAGGGAAGTTACGATTGCATTCAGCCCGACAGATTTCCCTTGGCCGGTCGCGCCCGCCATCAACAGGTGCGGCATTTTGGCCAGGTCGGTGACAAAAGTTTCGTTGGAAATGGTTTTTCCGAACGCGATGGGCAATTCCATTTTGGCAGATTGAAATTTTTGAGAAGCAATGACCGAACGCATGGAAACCATCGTCGGATGGCTGTTCGGAACCTCAATACCGATGGTGCCTTTTCCCGGAATCGGAGCGATGATCCGAATGCCAAGCGCACTTAGGCTAAGCGCGATGTCGTCTTCCAGGTTTTTGATTTTGGAAATCCGTACCCCGGCTTCAGGAACGATTTCATACAAAGTGACGGTCGGGCCGATGGTGGCTTTGATCTGGGAAATCCCAATGCCATAATTCGCCAGTGTCTGAATGATACGGTTTTTATTGCGTTCCAATTCCTGTTGGTTAATGGTAACGTTTTCGCCGGAATCATATTTTTTTAATAAATCCAATGGCGGGAACTTGAAGCCCGGCAAGTCTAATTTCGGATCATATTCGCCGTGCTTTTCCACCAATTGGGCAGAAATTTTTTCGACTGTATCCTCTTCCTTGAACTTTTCAACGGTCAGTTCCAAGTCGTCTTCATCTTTCGCAGGGATTTTTTCAATGATGGTTTCCGTGGAAGGAACCACCGTTTTTTTTTCCTGCGGATTTTCCGGTTGGGAATATTTCTCAATGAGGAAATCTTCAGGGTCTGTGTTGGATTCGGATTCGTTTGAAAGAAGTGTTTCATCCTTTTCATCTTCTTCCGATAATCCTTGTGAACCTCTTTCTACTCTCGCAGAGATTTTCTCGGGCGTAATCCGCCAATTGACCACAATGTATAGAATCAGGCTTAAGCCCAGTAAAATACCGGTTCCGATTTTCCCGATGAATGTATTTAAATAATCGTTGACTTCATGTCCCATCACGCCGTGTAAGATGCTGATGTCTGAAACGAATCCTAGGAAAACGGGTGTCCAGATTAGGAAAAAAAGACAATTGTACAATAATTTGAAAGGCTTGATGCGTTGCGGGCGGAACAAGATTTTGATCCCCCATAAAATGAAAAACGCCGGCAGAAACAGAGCCGTGACGCCTACGCCGTGGTAGATGAAGAGTTCACCTAAAAATGCCCCGACTTTGCCCATCAGGTTTTCGGCCACGACATTGCGTCTGAAGAAATCGTAAAGCTGGCTCTGGTCATTTCTTCCGTGGTACAAATAGGAAACGAAGGAAATCAACAAAATGATTCCCAATGCGATGAGAATTATGCCCAAAATGGTTTTGAATACATTTTTACGTGGCGAAGAAATCAGTTTCGGTTCGTCCATTCGGAAGGATTCTGAAATAATTAATGCACAAAATTAGGGAATTTCTCTGATTCTTGTCAGGGAATTCAATGGGATTTTGACTTTATCCGACCCACTTACTCCGAATGATTAAAATGAAAACCGATTACCTTGCTCATTTTAGAAAATTTAAATCTTCAATCCGGTTTTCCCATCTTAAAAAATCAATTAACTTTGTCAAACCGTATGGAAAACTTTGTTGTCTCCGCCAGAAAATACCGTCCGCTGCAGTTTGAAGATGTAGTCGGACAGTCGTCAATTACCGATACCCTTGAGCATGCCATTGCCGCCAACCAATTGGCGCAGGCACTCCTTTTCTGCGGTCCCCGTGGTGTGGGCAAAACGACCTGTGCAAGAATTCTCGCTCGTAAAATCAACGAGGAAAACAATGAAACGGACGAAGAGAACCAAGATTTTGCTTTCAATATTTTTGAATTGGACGCGGCTTCCAATAATTCGGTGGACGACATCAGAAGCCTGATTGACCAAGTTCGTTTCGCTCCCCAAGTCGGAAAATACAAGGTCTATATCATAGACGAGGTGCATATGCTTTCCCAAGCGGCTTTCAATGCTTTTTTGAAAACCTTGGAAGAACCTCCGGCGCATGCGATTTTCATTTTGGCGACCACCGAAAAACACAAAATCATCCCCACGATTTTGTCGCGTTGCCAGATATATGATTTCAAAAGGATTTCCATCAACGACATCAAATCTCATTTGGAGGCCATTGCCCTCAAAGAGAATGCCGAATACGAGGAAGATGCCCTGCACCTGATTGCTCAAAAAGCGGACGGTGCTTTGCGAGACGCCCTTTCCATTTTTGACCGCATGGTGACTTTCACTTCCGGGAAATTGACCTTGGAAAAAGTCGCTGAGAATCTCAACGTTCTCGATTATGAATATTATTTCAAAATAACCGATGCCGCGTTGAAAAATGAAATCCCTGATTTGATGCTTCAATTGAACGATATTTTGAACAAGGGTTTTGATGCCCATTTATTCATCAGCGGATTAGGTGGCCATTTCCGGGATTTGCTCGTCACCAAAATGCCCCAAACCATCGATTTACTCGAAGTAGGGGAAAACACCAAAATAAAATACCTCGATCAGGCACAAAGGTGTGATTCCTTGTTTCTAATCAACGCCATCGAAATTTGCAATTCAGCAGACATCCATTATAAAACCAGTAAAAACCCGAGGTTGACTGTGGAAATTGCCTTGATGCAAATCGGGTCTTTGACTGCCGATCACCCGGCCGATAAAAAAAAAAGTTCAGAATAATCCCGCCTCCTGAAGCAAAGGTGAAATTACCCGAATCTCCTTCAACGGAACCCAAAGTCGCTATCCAAAGTGAAGAGCCAACGCCGGTTCATCCTGAATTAATCTTGGAAAAAGAGACGCCTTTTCCACAGCCCCAGCGTGCCGATAAACCTTTAGCAGCACGACTCGAAGGCAGAAGTTCTTTTAATTTGAAAACAATTTTCGACAAAGTAGAGGAAGAAAAGCCGGTAATCGAAAAAAGAAATGACCTACCCAAAGAAGATTTCCGTGAAAACGATGTTTTTGATGCTTGGAATGGGTTTCTTGATAGTCTGAAAGCTGAAAATAAAATCCCTGCATACAACGCTTTGCATACCGCAAAGGTTTCCCTAAAAGAATCTTTGTGCATCGCTTTTGAATTTTCTTCCTTGTCGCTCACCACTGAATTTGAATTGCAAAAGGACGCATTAATGCGTGTTATGCGGGATCAATTGCAAAACTATTATATTGAATTTGAAGTAGATATATATGAGGAGCCCACCCGGAATTATGTCAAGTCAAAAGCGGAAATTTTCCAAGAAATGGCTGCGAAAAACCCGGTATTGCTCAAAATGAAAAATGAATTTGGGTTGGATTTTAATTCAAATGATTAGGGACGGAAAATATTTCGTAAACTTGCCGAAAATTAGCGTAAAGGAAATGAACCATACAATTTTAGGGGAATCCAAATCCTAAAATCTCCGGGGAATTTCATTGAAATTTAATTAAAAAATAAACTTTAACAAATGAAAAAAATAATTCTAAGTGCCCTTGTGGCGGCTGCAGTGATTTCCTGCAACAAAGGAGGAGGTAGTGGTAGCGGCGGCTCCGTCAATAAGTTGGAAAATGAAGACCAGAAAGCAGGTTATGCATATGGCGTAATCATCGGCCAAGATGTGGAAAAATATTCCCAGTCCTTGAGAGCGGACAGCTTGAACTACAGTGAAGTGGAAAAAGGAATTTGGGATTACCTGAACAATTCCAGTAATGAAAAAAATTCTTACTACCAAGGCCAAAGCATTGGTTTTTCCATTGCCAATTTCCTGAAAACCCAAAAACTGGATCGAAAAATTGACCAGAAATACATCGTTTCGGGAATCATGAATGTTTTGAAAAAAGATTCTTTGTTGTTGTCAAGAGATTCTGTTATGCCTTTCATCCAAGACTATATGCAGAAAAACCATGAGAAAATCAAAGCCGATAATTTAGAGAAAGGCAATAAATTCCTGGAAGACAAAAAGAAGAACAGCAAAGTTCAGGCAACCGAAAGCGGGTTGTTGTATGAAGTAATCAAAGAGGGCGATGGGGAACAACCTACGTCTAACAGCGAGGTGAAAGTAAATTACACCGGAAAATTAACCGACGGAAAAGTTTTTGACGAGTCCAAAAAAGGGGAACCGGTAGGATTTAATTTGATGAGCGTAATCCCCGGCTGGACAGAAGGTTTACAACTGATGAAAACCGGTGCCAAATATAAATTCTATATTCCTGCACATTTGGCTTATGGTGCCAACGGAAGCCCGGACGGTTCCATCGGTCCGAACGAAGTATTGGAATTTGAAGTGGAATTGGTCGAAACCAAAGAAGCGGAGGCTGCACCGGGCCAACTTCAATTCACGCCAGAACAGCTTCAGCAAATGATGCAACAGCAACAAGGTGGGAATTAATCCCGATTGAATCCAAATATAAAGCCACCAGAAGGTGGCTTTTTTTATGGGATAAACGGATTCTTATTTATTCATTGAAATCAAAAACTCTTCATTGGAGCGGGTTCCTTTGATTCGGTTACGCAGGAATTCCATGGCTTCCAACGGATTCATATCGGCCAAATGGTTCCGCATAATCCACATCCGTTGCTGGGTAGGTTCGTCTAACAATAAATCGTCTCGCCGCGTACTGGAAGAAACCAAGTCGATTGCCGGGAAAATGCGCTTGTTCGCAATCTTGCGATCCAATTGCAATTCCATGTTCCCGGTTCCTTTGAATTCTTCAAAAATAACTTCATCCATTTTGGATCCGGTATCAATCAAGGCGGTGGCAATGATGGTAAGCGAACCGCCGTTTTCTATATTTCTTGCCGCGCCGAAGAAGCGTTTGGGTTTGTGCAGCGCATTGGCGTCCACACCACCTGACAAAACTTTACCCGAGGCCGGGGCAACGGTATTGTAAGCTCTTGCCAAACGCGTGATGGAATCCAAAAGAATTACCACATCATGGCCGCATTCAACCATTCTTTTGGCTTTAGACAAAACCAAATTGGCGACTTTCACATGTTCCGAAGCTTCTTTGTCGAAAGTGGAAGCCACGACTTCGCCGTTCACGCTTCGTTTCATGTCGGTTACTTCTTCTGGGCGTTCATCGATTAATAAAACGATGAGGTAAACTTCCGGATGGTTAGCTGCAATGGCATTGGCTACATCTTTCAACAAAACGGTTTTTCCCGTTTTGGGCTGTGCGACAATCATCCCGCGTTGGCCTTTTCCAATGGGTGCAAACAAATCCAAAACCCGTGTGGAAAGGGTGGCATTGTTTTCGGCAAGCCTGAATTTTTCTTCCGGGAATAAAGGGGTTAAATGCTCAAATGCCACACGGTCACGGACAAAATCAGGAGTCCGGCCGTTGATTTCTTTGATTTTAATAAGTGGGAAATATTTTTCACCTTCTTTCGGAGGCCGTACTTCGCCAGTGATGGTGTCGCCTGTTTTCAATCCGAAAAGCCGGATTTGAGACTGGGAAACATACACATCGTCCGGTGATGAAAGGTAATTGAAATCCGAAGACCTTAAAAAACCGTAATTGTCCGGCATGATCTCCAGCACGCCTTCTGTATCGATGATTCCCTCAAATTCATAGTTGGCCGCACGGTACTTATTTTTTTCATTGTTTTCCGTTACCGCAGGTTGTTGGTTGGGATTGTTTTGATTTTGATTTGGGTTGGGTTGGTTGTTATGTCTTTGCTGAAAATTGGGATTCTTTTTTTTGTGGTTCGAATGGGTTTGATTGGATTGGTTTGATGGATTGGATTGGGTAGATGGGTTTGATTGTGTAGTTTGGTGGTTTTCATTTTTGGGAGCGGGTTGGTTTTTGGGTTGCTCGGGTTTTTTATCGGTTTTTTGAACCGCCGGAGCCGTGGGTTCCAGTTGGGCTTCTTTGACGGCTTCCTTTGGAGCCGCTTCAATAGAAGCCGGTTCCGGCTTTACCTCTTTGGGTGTATGAATGCGTTTTCTTTCTTTTTGAAAAGGTTTTTCGGGAGTTGGATTTTCATTTTTCTTTTGTGCGGAATTATCCGCCTGATGATCCAATATACTGTAAATGAGCTCCATTTTTTTTTGTTGCTTTACCTTTTTGAGCTTCAAGCCGGTAGCAATCTCCTGCAATTCATCTAATTTTTTGCTCTTTAAGTCATTTAAGTCAAACATAAATTTTGTATGTAATTTTTTAATAGGTATTTTATAAAGTGCGGACTTCTTCTAACGGAAGGGTTGGAATCTGAAACCTGTTTATAAAAGTGTTGTGAAGTGTTTTCTGATAGAAATAATACTGCAATGTTACGAATAAAATTTAAAACACAACAAAAAAAATATTTTTAATTTTGTAGCGCAAAACACTCGAAATGATTCAACGCAAGCAAAGCATTTTTTTAATTTTAGCCGCTTTGGTTTCTACCGTTTCCGCTTGGATAGGCGATTTATGGAAAACAGCTTCCGGCTGGATCCAAGCTGAAGATGTGACGGTTTTGTTGTTGTTGTTTTTGTCTTCAGCCGCTCTGTCGGCCGCGACCATATTCTTATTTAAAAACAGAAAGTTGCAGATGAGACTGGGTGGGTTGAACATTGTATTGAACATTTTGTTAGTAGGTTATCTGGCTTACAGTTTATCAAATTTACCCGGAGGGTTTGACTCTGAGAAGGGTATTGGGCTTTTGGCACCTTTTATTTCGATTGCTTTTTTAATCATGGCAAATCGATACATTCAAAAAGATGAAAAGCTCGTGAAATCGGTAAACAGGTTTAGGTAGTCCTAACAACTTTTTATATGAGCGCGGGAGCAATTCTTTTAAGAATTGCTCTTTTTTAATTTTAAATAAATTAAATCAAATTGAATAAATAGGACTCTATCCCTGTTTCAATAGGGGGTGAAAAATAAATTTCATATAAAATCAAAAATAATTCAATAAAAATGAAGGGTGTATTTCGGAAAAATATATTTTTGCAAAGAATTAGACTTTAAAAACAAATCAAAATGTCAAATCTTAGAACCAATGCGCTCAAAGAAGTCCTCCGGAGAAATCCGGTGGAGGTAAACGTTCCCGAACGGCTTTCTGCTCTGTTCAACCAAAATGTCTTTTCGGAAGATACGATGCGGGAATACATGACCAAAACCGCCTTCAATCACATCATGGCTGCTCGAAACAAAGGCGAGAAAATCCCCCGCGAGATGGCTGATCAGATTGCTTCCGCCATGAAAGACTGGGCGATTTCAAAAGGTGCCACGCACTATACGCATTGGTTCCAACCTTTAACGGGTTCCACTGCAGAAAAGCACGATTCCTTTTTCACCCCCATCGACGGCGGAAAAGCCTTGGAAGAATTCAGCGGCACCATGCTTGTTCAGCAGGAACCCGATGCTTCCAGTTTCCCGAACGGAGGTATTCGAAACACTTTCGAAGCCCGTGGTTATACCGCTTGGGACCCTACTTCTTATGCCTTTGTGATCGATACCACTTTGTGTATTCCTTCGGTATTTATTTCTTATACGGGCGAAACCTTGGATTATAAAACGCCTTTACTTCGTGCTTTGCAGGCTGTGGATGAAGCGGCAACGGATGTGGCGAGGTATTTTGACCGGAATGTAAACAAAGTTCAATCAACTTTAGGTTGGGAGCAGGAATACTTTTTAGTGGACTCCGCTTTATTCAACATCCGTCCCGACCTCCAACTCACGGGCCGTACCATCATTGGCCATTCCCCGGCGAAGGGCCAACAATTGGAGGATCATTATTTCGGTTCGATTCCGCTTCGGGTCATGTCGTATATGCAGGAATTGGAAATGGAATGTATGAAATTAGGGATTCCCATCAAGACCCGGCACAACGAAGTCGCACCTAATCAATTTGAATGTGCGCCTGTTTTTGAAGAAGCCAATCAGGCCGTTGACCACAATTCCTTATTGATGGATGTGATGGGAAGAGTCGCCCGAACCCATAACTTTAAAGTCCTGTTCCACGAAAAACCTTTCGCGGGTGTGAACGGTTCCGGGAAACACAATAACTGGTCTCTGAGTACTGATACCGGAGAAAACCTGCTCAGCCCGGGCAAAAACCCGAAAAAGAATTTGCAATTCCTCACCTTTTTTATCAATACAATCAAGGCGGTCCACGATTATGGCGATATGCTCAGAAGTGCGATTGCGACCGCAGGGAATGACCACCGATTGGGAGCGAACGAAGCACCGCCGGCCATCATTTCGATTTTTATCGGTTCCCAATTGTCCGAAGTTTTAAATGAACTCGAAAAAGTGAGTAAAGGGAAAATGTCGCCCGATGAAAAAACCGACATCAAACTCAATGTCGTGGGGAAAATCCCGGAAATTCTTTTGGATAATACAGATAGAAATCGGACTTCACCTTTTGCGTTTACCGGTAATAAATTCGAATTCCGTGCCGTGGGTTCGTCGGCAAATTGCGCCGAACCGATGATGGTATTGAATACGATTGTGGCGCATCAATTGAAAAAGTTTAAAACCGAAGTTGACAAACTAATCGACAAAGGGCTTCAAAAAGACGAAGCGATTTTCAACGTGTTAAGGGATTATATCAAAACTTCCCGCAATATCATCTTTGAAGGTGACGGTTACAGTGGCAATTGGGAGAAGGAAGCTGCCAAGCGGAAATTGAACAACCTCAAAACCACACCCGAGGCACTCAAAGTGGAATTAAATCCCAAATACATTGACGTATATGTGGAAAACAGTGTTTTAACCGAAAGGGAAATTCAGGCTCGGAATGAAATCAAATTGGAGAAATATTCTACGCTGATAGATATCGAAGCCCAAGTGCTCACCGATTTGGCACGTAACCATATCATCCCCACGGCCATCAATTACCAGAATAAACTGATTGAAAATGTACAAGGACTGAAAGATATTTTCACCGAGTCCGAATTTGAAGAATTGGCCAAAGAGCAAATCGACATCATCAAAACCATTTCGAGAAAAATCGCAACGATTAAATCTTCATCCGATAAATTACTGGCCGAAAAGGAAAAATCCCATTCTTATAAGGATTCCTACCAAAGAGCCGAAGCCTATTGCCACCAAGTAATACCGTTTTTTGAACAAATCCGGACTGCCATTGACGGACTGGAAATGATGGTGGACGATGAAATCTGGCCGCTTACAAAATACCGGGAATTGCTTTTTACAAAATAAATTCATTGAAACCGGCTATTAAAAAGAGATTAAAATTTTTTAATTAAGTTAGAATGTTTATTTTTGGCGAAACAATAAAACTATAAAAATGAAAAAACTTTTATTTTCTTTGGCAATGGTAGCCGGTTTTTCGGTAACGAATGCACAAACTGTATTGATTGAAGACGATTTTGAATCTTATGAAGATTTCATTATTGATGGAGTGGGCGACTGGATTTTGATTGACGTAGACGGTTTAGGAACATACTCCGGAGGAGGAGGAGAATTCCCGAATCAATTTGATCCCAAAGCGTATATGGTTTTTAATCCATTAACCGCAGGAGTAACTAATGAAGAAGGTGGAGAAGAAAACAGAAATTTTGACCCACATTCAGGTGATAAATACATGGGAGCTTGGGCATCAAGTGGTGGAGCTAATGACGATTGGTTAATTTCACCGCCGATAACTTTAGGCGCAAGTGATAATGTGGCTGAGTTTTATGTTAAATCCATGTCAGACACATACGGTTTAGAACAATACAATTACCATGTATATGTTGGTGATGGTGTTCCTACTCCCGGTGATTTTGTATGGCTTGACGGTGGAGATGCTCCTTATCCGGACTGGGAATTGGTGTCAGTTAATCTTAATAGTTACGCGGGCCAAACCATTCGATTTGGGATTCAGTGTATTTCAAATGACGCTTATTTGTTTATGGTGGATGATTTCAAAGTAACAACAGGTTCAATGGGTGTTTCAGATTTGAATAAAAACAATTCATCCATTTATCCAAACCCGGTTGTGGATACCTTTAACGTGAACTTATCCTCTAAATTCAATGCCAATAATGTGACGGTTACCGTAACCGACATGACTGGTAAAACCGTTAAAACTTTTGAAGGCATTTCCACTTACAACGTTTCGGAATTGGCTTCAGGTGTCTATGTAGTAACCATTACAGACGGTAAAATGACCGAAACCAAAAAAGTAGTTAAAAAATAATTCATAGTAATTCATAGCTTGAAAATCCCTCGGTTCCGCCGGGGGATTTTTTTTATTATTAAATAAAACCTCAGGACACATAATCCTGATTGAAATGCAGTTTTAAATCCACAAATCTGCGAGAAATAACTGGGCAGCTACTTCTGCTTTTTCCGAAAGCCTTATCTTTGCCTCCTCAAATTTTCAGGATGGCAGACAAGGGATTATTGGAAAAACTCCAAGCGATTAAACAAAGGTTCGATGAAGTGGCTGATTTGATCATCCAACCGGACATCATTTCAGACCAAGCCCGTTATGCCAAACTCAATAAAGAATATTCCGACCTGAAAGATTTTGTATCCAAACAACAGGAATACGAAGCCTTGTTGAATGTCATCAATGAAGCGGATGAAATCATCGCCGATGGATCAGATGTCGAAATGATAGCTTTAGCCAAAGAAGAAAAAGACGAAGCACTTCATCAAATTCCTCAGATAGAAGAGGAAATCAAATTCATGCTCATCCCCAAAGACCCCGAAGATGAAAAAAACATTATCGTAGAACTTCGTGCAGGAACCGGTGGTGACGAAGCGGCCATATTTGTGGAAGACGTTTTCCGGATGTACACCATGTACTTCAAGGAACGCGGTTGGAAATTTGAAGTTTTGAATGCCAATGAAGGTGCCGCTAAAGGTTACAAAGAACTCATCATGGAAGTGCAAGGTTCTACCGTATTTGGAACCATGAAATATGAAAGTGGCGTTCACCGCGTTCAACGCGTCCCCGAGACGGAATCCCAAGGACGTGTTCACACTTCGGCCATTACTGTAGCGGTTTTGCCCGAAGCCGAAAAAGTCGATATCGCAATCAATCCGGCTGATTTGGAGTATCAAACCGCTCGCTCCAGCGGTGCGGGCGGCCAAAATGTAAACAAGGTGGAAACCAAGGTCCAGCTTACCCACAAACCATCCGGCATCGTCATTGTTTGTCAAGAAGCCCGTTCGCAACACCAAAACCGTGAAAGAGCATTGCAATTGCTCAGAACCAAATTATACGAAATCGAATACGAAAAGAAACATGCGGAACGTTCCGCCCAAAGGAAATCTCTCGTTTCTACCGGCGACCGCTCCGCGAAAATCCGCACCTATAATTATCCCCAAGGCCGCGTGACCGACCACCGCATCAATAAATCCATTTACAATCTGGATAATTTTATGAATGGCGACATTCAGGAAATGATTGACGCGCTGAAATTGGCGGAAAATGCAGAAAAATTAAAAGGTTCGGAAGATTTGTAAAAAATTTCTAACTTTCAGGTTCCAATTCGCCGCGCTTTGAAAGAGAAGTTTTTACATTTTATTTGGAAGTTCCAATTGTTCCAATCCCAACACCTCAAAACCACAGCGGGTGAAAAACTTCATATCGCACAAAAAGGCCAATGGAATGCCAAGGATTCGGGGCCGGACTTCTTTCAATCCCAAATTTTAATCGGGCAAACTTTGTGGGCGGGAAATGTGGAAATCCACGTCAAATCTTCCGATTGGGATTTGCATAAGCATTCAACGGATGAAAGTTATTCCAACGTTATTTTGCATGTTGTTTTTGAACACGACCAAGAAATAGAGTTTCTGAAAGACAAAAACATCCCGACTTTGGAATTGAAAAACTATATTCCCAAAGAAGTCCTGTTCAATTACAAAGAATTATTGGAATCGCACCGAGGATTTATTCCTTGCGAAAACAGCCTGAAAGAAGTTTCTCGCGAAACGGTCCGGTTCTGGTTGGAAAGGATTTTTGTCCAGCGATTGGAGCGAAAAGTCCATGAAACCGAACAGGAGTTTTTACAAACCGGAAAAGATTGGGAGGAATTATTATTCAAGAAAATAGCCTATACCTTCGGTTTGAAAATCAATGCAGAAGCCTTTTCGGATTGGGCGAATTCTTTTGATTTCAAAGTCCTGCAGAAAGTCCGCAACCGACCCGAACAATTGCAAGCTTTGTTCCTCGGTCAAGCCGGATTTCTGGAAACTCAATCCCATAATGAATATGTGAAATCCCTGCAAAATGAATATGAATTTTTAAAAG
>Ga0172382_10001580_pt1 | contig 40548 bp, 41 predicted proteins | sample Leawel138RmetaG_FD_122245 | JGI IMG/M metagenome (GOLD analysis project Ga0172382, IMG submission 122245) | Leachate microbial communities from a municipal landfill in Southern Ontario, Canada - Leachate well 138R metaG | ecosystem: Engineered > Solid waste > Landfill > Unclassified | place... | reverse complement strand
TTTTCACACTAATGAAGACCATGCTCTACCAATGTCCAGTATTACCAGATGCGCTTTGTACCCAGCAACATTTGTTGATCTAAAGTGTTGCAGTTTAGTAATGTTGAGTAATGGGAAAGTGTTCGAAACGGTAAAAGGTTCTTATCAAGATTGTATAGATAGAGTTCTCAGAACACACATAATAAACAAGAATCTAGATCTGGATATATTTACAAAAAGAGTAATAAAACTGGAAAAAAATGGTTGGAAATCTAAAATAAATATGCGATCTGTAGTTCGTACAGTTAATAAGCTTAAAGCAGCTGAAAACAAGAAAACAAAAACAAAATGCAAAAAAATACCTTCAGACCTAATAACCGTTGCAGAATGTTACGATAAAGATTCTAGATTTGCTTTCACAAGATTACGCATACCAAGGAACAGCATGACGGCATTTGTACCTAGAAATCCATATTTAGTCGAACAAGTCACTACGATTGTCAATAACATAGCAGAAAAAATAAAAAGAGAAATGCTATCAAACATAAAAATAACTAGTAGTGAACAAGAAATAGTAATAACTATACAACCCAAAAGCTGTGCGACTACTATGCTGGCTAACCTTTACGCTGCTGCTAGTATAACTAAAAATACAGTCAATATTAAGCCTAATAAGCGTAAACCAGTAGTTCCAACAACTCTTAAAAAAACCGACACCACTGTACCTAGTTATCACAAATGGATAAAAAATGCTTATATAAAGTATACACATGATTATCCCGAAGGCTTTTCAAATTACACACATGACTGCCACGAAAACGTTAATGACAGGATAAATATAGATACTACAAATACTGAAATAAAATATGGCACAGCAACTGATATACTAGAAGCTAAAGACAGTTTCAATGCTTATGAGGTTGTGCGACTTATGAATGCTGATCTAACAAGCCATAAACATGTACCCAACAAGCAAGAGTAATTGAGTTAGTTAATGAAAAATAAAAAAGATATACATGAATATAAAAATTACGATCGTAATACCTCTGATCTAGTAAACATATTCGTCTACGGAACATTGAAAGTAGGCGGATATTATGCTGGTTATTTTGACCAGGTGAGGTTGTGTAGTGTACCGTGTACTATTAAAGGAGCTCTATATCGAATAACTGGTGGATGGTTCCCTGGGCTAATTCTAGATGAAACAAGAACAGTACACGGAGAACTACATGTATACAAAAATGCGAAAAAAGTAATTGCATTAATGGATACAATCGAAGGAGTTTCAAGTGGATTATTTAGAAAAGAAACCGTTAATGTAAAAGTTGAAGATAATAAAAATAAAGAAGCTATTGTATATGTATTTAATCATATAATTACTGAAAACAATGCCGTAATTATAGAAACCGGTACATGGCCGATAGACGAAAAGGAGAAACTATTATGAGAATACTGGCTATAAAAAGATCTGGACAAATGGCTAATTACGAAGTAGGAACACACGCAGAACAGAATAATAACGTAGTATCAGCAATAAATTTTTATGAGACAGGTTGTGCTGGGCATAAAGTTTGGCATGGACCGTGTTTTGTAATATCATTCGTAAACAACTCATCAAAAGTTGTCATTCCTGCAACCGCAGAAAGTATTCTCGAAGTTACATATGATAACAGTGATACGGTAACCACCAAGACACATGGGGTTAGTCTTAAAAAACAAACAGAACCAGTAAACGCGGAAACATACAAGTCTGACGTAGTAGAAATGGAGGCTTAGTATTATGAAAGCGTTAGTTCCATTTGGTTTTGACTACGCAAGAGCTATAGAAGGATTAGTCACCCCAACTAGTGATATAGACGATTTTTATGAAAACACAAATGAGTATAGTCTTGTATTATTTACGGGTGGGCCTGATATCTCTCCGCATCTTTATGGCGAAACTAGCCCGAAGGGTTATTGTTTTGTAGATGATGCCAGGGATAGTGCCGAAATATCCATCTTCAAACATGCTGTAAAAAATAACGTAAAGATGGCTGGTATATGCCGTGGTTTACAACTACTGACAGTGATGTGTTGCGGTAGATTACTTCATCATTTAGATGGACATTCAAGAATGACTACCCATTCGTTTAAATGTTCAAACACCAATAACAATATTCAAGTTAACTCACTGCATCATCAAATGTGTATACCTCCTAAAGATGGATATATCGTAGGTTGGTGCGGAACTAGAGAATCAGACAGGTATATCGGTGATGGTGACAAAGAAGTTGTATGGACTGGTCCGGAAGTGGAAGCGCTAGCCATGCCATACAAGCAGTGTGTTGGTGTTCAATATCATCCAGAAATGATGAGTAAAACTACAGCAGGATATAAATGGTTTTACTCTTTTATACATGACTTTTTGTTCACCTCTAGAAAATCTTTTATGTCTATTTATGTTAAAGGAAACAAGTACAATGTTCTCACCAAATCAAATAGCACCTAGTCTTAATAAAAAAACAGTCTACGGTGTAGTAATTCTACCTGATGAAAGAGTGTTACTAAAAAGATCATTGTTTGAAACAAGCACAGGAATTGCTACAGGTTTATGGCACACAACAGTGTGTAAACAAACAACTAGCAATTCAACCGCTGTTGATTCTCTGAAAAAAGCTTTGTTTGCAGAGCTTAGTTTGAAAATTGATTCTCAGGATCTTATAATAACTAATATAGCATCCAAAAATTTTGAGAGTTACATAGGAGAAATAATATTATATACTGTCAGATTTACTAGATCTGTTAGAATAAAAGTAAGTTACAGGACGCAACTTATGGCCATGAAACCAAATTTATTAATGTGGGAAGTAATAAACAATCAACCTAATTACATGTCGGATTCCGTAGCTGCTATGGAATTAGCAAGATCTAACTGGGGGAAAACATTCTATGTCATGTCACGATGATTTCTCTAAATTGTATGGTTCTGAAGTATACGTAGTAACCAAGGAAAGCACGTCCGTAGTTGCTAAAGCTAGTGTTATAGAATTCGTACATTCATTTACAGATGTTATGGATATATTAAAAAACTTCGATCCAGTACGGGACGATAACGTAAAAGTATATCATGGTATATTAGCTCCTGCTAATGTGCTACCCGAAGAATTACATAACACAAATGTTTTTATGATAACTTTTAACCCATATAGTAGCAAAAATGAAGGAGTAGTGTTGCCTGCTACAGAAGAATGTGATGTGGAGGATTTGGCAGACGATATAGAAAATTTAGTAACAAGCGGTTCTGAAGTTACTCATGCAACCAAAATGGAAAGTACGTATCTACTGTATGGATATGAACTAGATGTGTGTCTTGGTATTAATGAAGAAAACATAGATGAAAAAATTATAAACACTTGTTCTGAAATTGTAGATGAGGTACGGCTTACTATTGAGGCTACTAAAATAAGATAAATTAGAATATGTGATATTAAACATAAATATCTGTGAAAGGTGTTGTAATGAGCAATAAGAAAAAAACTATTGAACTAGATCTTTGTATAGATGACAATGACATAAAATACAAAGGTCGTCTGTTAGGAATAGCCACTGATAAAGAATTTGCAGCATTACTTGGTAATAAGGAATTACAAAGTAAGGTTTATACATCAGGAACTGTTCCATTGTTAGACATAGCTGACGCAACAAATATAAATGGAGCTAGACTAGCAATGGCGGTAAAAGAGATAGATGGAGTTCCAGTAACATCTAGACATATATTTGTTTCAGATAAGGTAGACAGTATAGGTTTTGTACAAGGAAGTCAAATGGGTATTGTTACTAGATCTAAATACTGGCTTTTAGTAGTAGAAACGGACGGAGGAATATAATGAACATAAATAATGTTGGAGAACTACAATCGACTTTGTTACCATCTGGTACTCAGTTCGTGGTTATGGATAATACAGAGGGGTCTTATTTTACTTCTGGAACTACTGGATTTATAATTGCTTCGAGACCATGGATTCATGATGACTACATTCCATGTTCAATACTAGACACAATTATAGTGAAAAAAGGTAAAACCGGGAGAGCAAGACTCGATTTTAATAATATAATCACACCAACGTATACAATAGTGGATACCTCTTGCAAGCATTGGAAAATAATGCAACATCGTCTACCCATGCATGAAAAGTTTTATACTGACTCGGTAAAACCATTTAACGAGTACACAGATATGTTTAATCTTAGGCCAGTAGAATTTCTAGGATGGTGCAGTGCCTATGCTCAGTATATTTTGAATTTATCCCAGTATGCAACACACCAAGTTATATGGCCAGAAGATAAAACAGACGGTCTGAACATAGCTATACGTATTAAGGATATTTGGGATTCAGATCCAGAACTAGCACTGGAAAGATATACCACACATGAAATGAGAGAGCGAATAGTAGTAGCAATTCGAGAAAAAGAAACCGAACTAGTAAAATGTAGTAAACTTAATAAACTCAAAACTGATCAACACAAGATATTTGTTTTGAGGTATATAGCAAGCCACAAATTAACCAGTTCAGTAGTTGAGGTAGAAACTGAAGTAGGTAGATGGATACAATCAATGTCAAATATTAACAAAGCTAAACATACATTATAGTAATAATTAGCATCCATCATATTATGGGATACCAAATATAACAACGGAGTAGCAAATATGTTAATTACTGGGTCAAAAGTAATAGTCATAGAAAGCTCATTAAAAAAAGTAATAGGTCCTCGTGTTGGTAGTATGGGTTACGTTATTGAATCTACTTCATTTAACATAAGCAGCGGTAATGATATAATATATCATGCTTGTGATATCTTATTTACAAGATATGGATTTGAAGAAAATAAAAGACATGAAGTAAAAAGAGTTACGAATGTCTTACCGTTTCCGCATTACTCTACAAGCCAAAATTATGCCAGAGAACTAATCAAAAAAGCCAAAAAAGTTGTATCATCCAAAAATAAAAATAAGTCTATGTTTAATGGTAGTGAGTATACTAGTGCTGATGTGATAGCAATTCCAATATTAAACCATAAAACAAATTTACTAAAATGTGAGTTTGAAGAATTCCATGCGTGGTTAGATAGTTATCTACGATCTCCATTATTTATAGAAGTATTAACTAAGTTAATGGAAAAGAATTTCGTAGGTAATTCCTTTCCATTACAAATAAATCCTACGCTCGTAGAATTCTTCATGAATTGCATATCGAGACGTGCATATAAAAATATATTTCTGAAACAGAACACATCCAACAGAGACTTTGTAAATGAAAAAAATACTATAATCAAAAGAGAGGACATAATAACTGCAATAAAGATTCTTCAATCAAACTGGATGCGCTCGTATCTAGAAAATCTTATGGTCGAAATAGAAAATCAGACGAATCTACTTACTATCTTGAGAGACTATGTATTGCCGAATATTCACATTGATGATGTTTTAAAATTAAAAACAGACGTACCCAATACGATGTTTAACAACACATTAAAAGCAACCAATCAAGTTCTTGCAGAATTAACTACTATTGCTGATAATATGGCTAATAAGGAGAAATAATAATAGGTATTTAACTAAACCTCAAACTATCTAAAGGAGGCAGTATGAACGAATTAAGTAAGGTAGAGTTTCTAGAACAACATATATCTAAACAATTCAACTCAAGAGCAATAGTGGAGGCCAACAAACAGGGACTTGATTATGGCATAACCTTACAGATAGAAAAAAAGGACAATACTTTATGGGTAACTTTTTCTAAAAAGAAAGAGTGTCATGGTTTTTACATACCATTACCATATGTTGATAAAGGAATAATATTAATAGAAAACAATGAAGTAAAAAGAGCAGTATGTAAATATTGGTTAGAAGAGCAACAATTGATGTATGATTATATGGATATAATACATCAAGTTGTTTGTGGTGATCCTACCGGATTAGTTCCTAACTACTTCATTAAGAAAATAATCTTTATGCAGCAAATAGTGTATTCATTTGAGAACAAAAACACAGCTACCGTAATATACAACTTACAAAGAGCTATAAATGATGTAGTAAACAAACTACCACTACATAGTACTTATATGAACAGTCTAGTAATGAATAACCGTATCGTAGTTATAGACCCATCTTTCGATTCTATACAAGACCCGGAAACTAGGCTTAAATATCATATTGAAAAATCCAAAAAATATTTTGACAGAGGGTGGACACCGATTGGTTTGTCAGATGGTAGTTTATCTGACAAGAACTATACATTGGCCTATGACCTGAAAAAATTTACTCCATTTGGCGAAAGGTTTCATAACCCTCAAAGAAATTTGTACAGTACTTTAAGTATGAAAGGTGCTGAATTACCATTAGTACGTTCTAGTTCAATGGAGAAAATGCATGAAATTGGCATAACTAGAACAGGATGGAATTTAATAACTTTATTTGCAGATATTCCGGATGTATGGGAAGATCAAATAGTAGTAAGTAGAAGTGCGGCAGATAAAATGGCTGTGACATATGAACGGAGGATTCAATGCCATGGTTCGATGCGTGTAAAAGAAGGCTTTTTACTTAAATACGGACAAGCTTTATCCGTATCACCCGATGGAAGAATCAAACGATTTGATATATTATGCGACAAAGCATGGGTATGTAAAATAGCAGAGTCTACTATAAGTGTAGGTGGAGTACCTACCAAAGTACATAATATAATAGTAAAGTTTATTCGCAAGCTTAAGGATGGCGTAAAAATAACCAATACTGCTGCTAATAAAGGAGTAGTAAAAATAGTAGACAACCTCGGACAGGCTATAGATCCAAGAACAGGAGAGACTAGGGAACTTGAAGTTATAGTCGGATGTCAGGCAGTAAGAAAGAGAAAAAACTATACTCAAATTCTTGAGGCGCTAATAAACAATGTAACAGATGAAAAAGGAGTAGTGGTACCTGATTACTATTGTCCCACAATAGAACAGATAGAAAAACAACTTGAAGAAAAAGGTTTTCCTACTGATGGTACTTGGCAGTGTTGTACAAATGTTGGGAATTTGACCGGAATATGCGGTAAAGTATTCTGGGGCGTAACACATGACGTAGAAGATATGTTGTGGCAAGAAGAAGACGTGACAAGGACGAACACAAGGAATCTTAGAACAGCTGGGCTTAAATTTTCCACAGTAGAGATTAGGGCACTCGAAACTAGATTTGGAAAAGACAATTCAATAATTGACGAATTAATGTCTTATTCCCAGGGCAGCAGCCAGTTACATGAACAATTAAAAATACTGAGATCTAAAAAAGGCGAAATACCTCCAGATACCAAAACTATAGATTTTAGAAACATAAAACCAGTAGATCAGTCAAATGGAACTATAGTTAGCAAATCCGCTATAGAAGGAACAATAGCAGATGAAACTTTATATCCATATAGTTTTATGTTAAACCTTCCTATAACATATCAAATAATAGTAGATGTAAATGATAAAGTAATATCGGAAGGATACGTACAAGTACCACTAAATGATCCAAGCAGACCAATAAAGTATATAGTACAACTGGATAAAATCTATGTACCATCAATGGAACTAAGAGAATGCTGGAGACACGAAACAGGTAAATACGGTTTGAGTGAAATAAGCGCACTGCTGAATAACATTATTGCAGTATCACATAGACTAGACAATGATCCAGAATCTAGTGCACATATACAAGTTCTACACAAGGTAGTCTACAATTATTTTAACACTGTAGCATGTAGACTTGGTTCGAAACGCGGAGAAATAAGTCAGTATGGTATGTCTATAAGATATCCGTTTTCTGCAAAAGCAGTAGCAACTCTGAATAACAGGTTGCCTAAGAACACCATAGAAATACACAAAGACATGGCAGAATTATTAGACGTGCAAAACGGAGATGTTGTGTTAGCAGAAAGATTTCCATGTATGGGGTTCATGAGCCTAAGACCGCAAAAAGTGCGTGTAACTTCAGATGAAAACTGTAAGTTTACTATAAGAGTAAGCGGTAACTCACTAGGTTCTATGACTTTGGATTTTGATGGTGACGTATTATTCTTAGCTTCATTTCATACACAAGCAGCGAAAGAATTGTTACACAGAGAGTGGACAAACCCAAATAAACCATGTTATAGCGCTATTTTAGAATTAAATTCAAAAATGGGGAAACCACACATCAAGGAATTACCTCTACAAGACTACAAAATACAACCATTTGATTTATTAACTGTAAATACACATGCCGAAATAGTAGACAAAGCTGTCGGAGTAAAGAGTCATACAGGACCAGTTATAGCATTTGCATACAATATTATGAGAATCATGGAAAATTCTAAAATTGCAAATAATCAAAAGGCGAATTGTGCAGTAGAAATATTCTTGGACAAGGTAGGTAATTCTATATTCAAACAAAAACACGGAGTAAAAGCTCTACACTCCATCTGTATAGATGCTATTTGTACAGGTGATATAGATACGTTGGTAGCTGAAGGATTCAAACGCGGTACATCTACAATAATATGTGATATTATCAAAGAGAAAGCTAGAGAATTGGGTGTGGACAACTTAGTACAGTATCATGAGTATATTCGCAGAACAGGCAGTAGCAACATCATAAGCAGGATAGTAAGATCTATGAACAAAGTATATTATGCTAGTAGATCTACATACGAAGGTATTGAATTATTAAGTGCACTTCAACAACCCGTAGTAGACATACCAAGTAAGTTACTAGCATGGTCATTATCAGGAAAGGCAGAGTCCATTAAAACCCCGTTTGATGCTAAATTAAACGAAACTCTATTACAAACAATATCTACTAAAAATGTAAGAAAGATAGGTAGAATAATGTTAGATTTTTTAGACGATACACTATTGCATAAATCAAATTAATACAGTGATGGGGTGGTCTTACTATGGAGGGTAAAATATCTGAACATGGCAATTAAAATAGGTCAAGTTGTTAGATTCAATAAGTATGCAGAACGTACTATGCCAGTACACGCTGGATTAATAGCGATAGTTGTAACGATGAAAGAAGTGTTGGATTCAGGTTATAGTACACCCCATATAAAAATCGGAGTATCAGTAGACAAACCTATTATGCATTTTTGTAGTTTAGGTGGAATAGTACCTAAACGCACCGGACTTTGGATACATGAAGATGTTTTATATTCTTCTGTAGAAGTACTACAGCCATATATCCTAGATGGTACTACATTTAAGAGCAAAGATCTTGGTGGTTTTAAGTGTAGAATTATGGGAGCAATAGGAAAATCTGATTATATAATAGAGGTTGATAGCAACATAGGTGGTAATAGCGCAGACGGAAGAGGTAAGAGTGGCAATTGCATAATAATTCCTAAAACACAATTGGAATATAAGTTGTCATAGGAATCAAACAAGACATGATTGTAAAATTTTAATTCAATAATAATCATAAAACCTTAAACAAGAGTAAAGGAGAAAACAATTATGGATAATCAAAGAAAACCATGGGTAGGACTAACCACTAACCAATGTGTAATACAAGGAAATTTGGTAGGAAACCCTCAGTACACCGATGACGGAACAGGAGGCGAAGTAGCATGGTTGCATTTAAGTACAATTGTGCGAGCACCAGACGCAACTGGCGCATGGGTTGACCACGAGCACATAGTACCGGTGGGTGTGGAAGATACAAACAAAATAGCTGCCATTAAGCAGTATGTCCAGGAAGGACGGAAATTGCAGGTATTTGGTCATTTCAAAACCTGGGATTTCGGTAATCAAAGATTTTCTGGTATTTTGGGAAAACAAGTAGAATTCGGAGAAAAACCATATACACCTAAAGAGGGTCCCAATTTGCCTTCTATTTAATAGGAAATATGAATAGTCAGAGGGGGTTAAAACCCCCTATTTTGATAAGGAGGACTCATATATGGGGAGAATGGTACCACTCGGACAAACAACTGCACATAGTATTGTGGCTAGAACAACAGATACACCACAGATAGTGGAAGATCGTATAGCTATTCTGGAGAACAGACTTAATGCTATGACACTAGCTTTTTATGAAACCAGGGCCGCATTAGCTGAAAAAGAACGTAGTCAGAACGCATATAGCATATTTCCACAGAAATTTAATAGAGACGGTATCCCAATGAACACCAGTTATATAGGAATGGTTAATGAAACACCACACATTTTAACTGTAAGCACAGATGGCAATTACTATATAGGAAATATACAGTATCCATCTTTATCTGCTGCTGCAGCTGCGGTCGGAGCTCCAGAGAGAAAAAGTGGTTGGAGATTTTGGAAAACAGCAGACGGGACGTCGTTGAAACAGCTATTCAGATCTTAACATGTTAAGAAAAAACAGTAAAACTACCAGGCCATACAGCAAATCAGAGTTCAAAAGCATTGTATGTTCTAACTGTAAGCTGTGTGACAACAATGTTAACCCAACATTTTGCTATTCATTATATAAAAGTAATCCACTTAAATTCATGCATTATACATTTGTACAGTTATGCAAAGCTGACCAACCTGAGTTAGGTGAGTTAAATTTGGAAATACCATGTAATAATAAAAAAGTTTCAACTAATATTCACCATACTGATACTCCTAAAGCTGAATTATTATTTAAAACTATATTTTGTAATGCAAACATTTGTGACAATGAGGTTGATAACAGCCCAGAATGTCCTCTGCTTATAGATTGCATGAACGAATTTATAAAACAAACACTAACATGTAATAAGTTTATGCGTAGCAAAGGAAATAGCAAATCCTATAAAAATAATAAATATATAGCTAAGGCGTACCCAACTTTTTTTTGTAGAACTGGTATAGAAAAAGAAATTAAAAATATTATTGGTGATAAAACATGTTGATCTATATTGGTAGTAATATAATAATTAAAAACTCACCTAAACTTCTCAAGGATGTATTGGTTGAAGAACTTAAACTACCTAATCCAAAATACACTACTGCTATAGAAAACGGTTTTAGTACGTGGGGTATAGACCCCAACATATACAATTTCAGTATACTACCTGACAATAGTATAGTAATACCAAGAGGATATAAAAAAAGATTACTTAGTCTAATAGACTATTTTTCACTAAAACCCAAAATTGAAGATAATAGAAATATATTCCCGTTTGAAACGATCGATTCGAGACATATAAATTATAGGCCTCTACAATTGCAGGCCATAATACAACTAGTTAGTTCTGGGCAAGAAGGTATTTTAGTAGCTCCACCAGGCGGCGGTAAAACAGTAATGGGGTTGAGTTTAATACCCATGTTAGGACAACCTACTTTGTGGTTGACACATACAGATAGACTAGCTAAGCAAACCCTTGAAAGAGTACGAACTTTTCTTCCATCACTAAAAGATGAAGATAAAGGATACATAGGCAATGGTAAATGGGTAGTTGGTAATATACTTACAGTAGCCATGGTACAAACTCTCAACAGAAGACCAGAAGAAACTGCTAAACTAAGTGAACGTTTTGGTTTAGTAATACTGGATGAAGCTCATCATTGTCCAGCTACTACATTTTTGTCTACAATAAGCAATTTCAATTCATATTATAGATACGGTCTTACCGCTACTCCGTATAGAAGTGATAAAATGGAAAAATTAATGTTCCAGTCACTGGGCGACGAAACAGTCAGAATATCCATACAACAATTAGAACAGACTGGTAGTATAATAATACCAACTATAAAATACAGAGCAATAAGTTCTAAAAATATAGATGGTAACAATGTACAAGAAATTTTAAAAAAACACATTGTGCCTAACAAAAAAAGAAATGGATTGATAGCAGGAGACGTAATAAGAGAAGCTATTGAGGGTAATTTTTGTATAGTAGTAACTGACAGAAAACTACATGCTGAATTACTATATGATTTAATCCGTCCAACATGGCCAAAAACAGGCATAGCAACAGGAAACTACAGCAGGAAATACATAGACGAACAAGTTAAATTATTCGAGAATAATGAAATAACTGTATTAATATGCACGTTTCAACTATTAGGGGAAGGTTTTGACATTAGTTTTTTAAACAGAGGTTTCATAACTATGCCATTCAGAGCTGAAGGAAAAGTTGAACAGTTGATTGGTAGGATACAGAGGATAGCACCTGGCAAAAAAGACGCCATAGTATACGATTATGTAGACATTAATGTAGGAGTATTAAGAAGTCAATTTTATACTCCGTACGGTAAAGACTGCCGATACAACTGCTATGAAAGACTAGGTGTACACATAGAACCCTATTAGGAGAAAAGCATGGATATAAATATCAGAATATCTAATGTTATGGATAGATGTAAAATGTCTAAGATAGGTTTGTCTGAGAACAGGCTTATCAGACTACCGGCAGAAATGAGAACTTTATACGAGATAACACCTGGACAACAGTTAACACTTACTACTAAAACTGGATCACTGATCTCTTTATTAGTCACAGGAGCACACAAAGAAGATGTAGAGAAAGATGACCTAAGTGCATACGTAAATAGTGAAATAGCTAAATTATTAGGAATAGAGGATAATAACTCGATAGAAGTTTCATTATATGATGGCCTAACACTAGGATGTGACCCTGAATTTTTTATAGTTGATAAATATAAAGGTTTTATTCACCCGGCATCTATGTTCTTTCCAAAATGGGGAGATGTAGGATACGATGGTATCATGGCAGAAATAAGACCACTACCCAGTGTAAGCGCATATGTGGTAACCTCAAATATATTTTCACTTATTAAAAAAGCAAGAAGAATAATAGACAATCATCCCAGTGGAATAGGCAAAAATATAATAATGGTAGCCTCGTCATCATTCAACAACATACAAGCTGGTTTTCATTTACATTATGGAATGCCTTTACATATGCTTGGTTATGCTCCTGAAGGTAGTATTAAAAACAAGTTGATAAATCAAATAATAAAAGTTATGGATTTCTACATAGGGATCCCAAGCATTATTATTGAAGGTACATGTGATAGCTCCAGACGCACAAATTTATTTTCGGACTATGGCAAACCTGGAGGATACAGACTTGACACTAGAACGCTAGAATATAGGGTGCCTGGGGGTGCTTTACTGAAACACCCAGCCCTAACTAGTGGCATCTTGGCACTCGGTGCTGTAGTAGTAGAAGACATAGTAAGCAGGATAAAAGAATATTCTGATCAATTCATTGATCTATCAGTAATTACCACACCTGAAGATATTAGGGCGTTATACAATAGCTTACCACAGACTAAAGAAATATTTAAAGCAATATGTAGTAAAGATACTGGTATAGCTGAAGAAATGATGTCAATTATAATACCTGACATCGAAAAGATGGTAGGTTATAAAAGAAGAGCACATGTGATAAAAAACTTTTTTTCCATAATAAAACACAAAGAGGAATTTAACAATAACATAGAAAACAACTGGGAGGAATTTGGTAATGAGACTCAATCTGGACAAATGGACATTTATACAGCACAGTTCTAAGCCTACTATAGATACCAAAGAAGTCTTATATTGGAAAGGTAGCTTGAAAAAACTATTAAAAGTAGGTATGGAATTCGAATATAATCTACCGGATTCCAATGGTACTTGTAAGGGAAATAGCAATGTGTGTCCTTGTGTAAAAATGGCTACTAGCGATTGTTGGAAAGAGTGTGCTAATAAAGCAAAGTGTGACGCTGAGAAAAACTACGACAAATGTTTGGCTAGAGCAGAAAAATGCAAACCAGAAGACTGCAAGAATTGTCCTAACTATGTATATGAATGTCCTGGTGTATTTTGTACAAATTTTGTTACCAAATGTTTTAATTGCAGTGATTTTGTAACAGACTGTGCAAATTGCAAAAACAGATATGATCCAAGTAAAAACCCAGAATATATAAGAAATAAGATAACTGCTGAACTGACTCCTAACAACTGCTATGGTTACATAAATGAAAGTGGAGTACACAGTATAACTACGGACGGTAGCCTACTAGGTAAACAAGGAGCTGAAGTAATAACTATAGGAAGACGTGTTGACTACTGGGAATTTTATAAAATGTCAAAAAATATAATCCAAAATGTTACTACCAAAGGCGCTTATCTAAATGAAAGATGTAGTCTACACATGCATCTTCTTGCAAGTTATTACGGTAAATTATTTCCTAGTAGTAGCTCAGCTAAACATGGTATACCTGAGAATATAAGTGAGTTGGAAAGACCAATGCCGGAAATAATACTTGCTAATTTTCATCAGCTAGTAAGACGCTATCAAAACGCGTTAACGTGGATGGGCATGAGCTTGGACATCCCAAACAAAATGACAAGGTGGGAAAAATTCAGAGTATCAGTCCTACAGATATCAGCAATAATGAATGATATGAGATCTGTACAAGAACAAGTATCTAGCCATTCTGGTAATAACAAGTATGGATTTGTAAATTACAAATACTGTCAATTTAATCGTTCTGGAGACATTACAAGATTCCATATAGAAATGAGAAATCTAGATGGTATGAACAGCCCAAGTGCAGTAGCGGCCTTCGCATGTCTTTATTATGCGCTTGTGTTGAAAGCTGTAGAGATCTCAAGGCACGGAATAGTAGAGATAGGAGACTCTGAATGGTTTTCATATGCTTTAAAAGTAAAAGATGCTATTTTAAACAATGTAAAAGGATACCAGGAAGGAGACAGATTTTCAGATACCAGTAAACTGTATCAGTATAACAAGTATCTAATTGCTGAATCTCTAGATTTAGTAAGGCAACTAAAACATATTCTTATAAAAATAGGCCCGGCATATCAAGTTCTGGAACAACTTGCTGAAAGTCCAATAGCTATTAGAAGGTGTAATGGTGACACTTGGGAAAAAATAGAGACTGATTTATCGGTTCCGACTACCAATGAAACCGAACTCGAAGCAACTATAAACGAGTTCATAGATCTAAGATTAATAGACTCTTGTAATAGTCTTAGTGAATGGGTTACAGCAGTAGGAAAAGTAATCAGACAAAACACCTATGCTGAAGTTGAGGAGACTGACAATCTAGAAGAAAGAGTATTAAACTACGTAATTGACAAAAAAGAAAATGGAGAGCTGATCTGGTCGAACACGCTAGGCACAGCGGTGTTACTATAATAGGAGTTAAATATGTGTGCTATATTCGGAATAGGATTTTTAAATAATTACAGTGTAAATAATGCGTCTACTATTAGACGCGTGCTCGACGAGTTATTCGATCAAGCTGAGATTTGTGGCCGTGACGCATCTGGAATTGCATTGGTGACGAACAAAGAGATTAATGTTATTAAAAATAACGTAACTGGAAGAAAATTTGTAACTGAAAACAATTACATTGAAGCAGTAACCAACTATTTAAAAACTGGACATAATAATGCACATAAGATGTCTATTTTAGGTCACTGTAGAGCGCAAACAAAAGGAACTAGTGAAGACAGAAGCAATAATCATCCAATAGTAACTGGCAAAACTGTAGGTATTCATAATGGGATAATAACAAACGATGAGGAACTATGGGATATTCTAAAAGCTACTAAAAAACCAGCAGAAAGATGTGGTAGAGTAGATAGTGAAATCATATTTAAATTAATAGATAACGAATTCAACAGTAATAGGGACACTACGATGAGTAGAGCCATACAACTAGCTGTAAATGCGTTATCAGGTAGTTTTGCGTGTGCTGCGGTAAATTCAAAAGTACCATGGATGTTATATTTGTTTAGAAAAGAGCTTCCAATAGATATAGTACACTACAACCAAGCAGGACTATTAATGTTCGCCACTAGATCTTCTTTCATACAAAATGCAGTATCTAAAGCCGGTGGTTTAGGCAAATCAAGTCATATAGTTTTAAATAGCAATTCTGGCATATGTATAAATTTATTAAACAATAAATTGCACACATTTAGTATCAACAACTGTTTACAGCTACAACCACCAAAAATAAGCATGGGAGTAACACAATGAGTCTTGATATAACATCAGTATTTACTAATTTATCACATCTTGGAAGATTAAAACACAAAGAAGAGTATTCTACTATAATACTAACCCAGACTGTTGATCAATTAATAGTAGGATCACGACTTGTTATAAAAAATAAAATAGATAACCATGATAATCTGACTAAGACATGTATTACTTCTCTAGATCACATTTTTACTTCAGGTTCCATAAATCAAAATAGTAATAAGCACACTATAGAAGTACAAGGAGTTCGTCCTGTTGCAATTGACGGCAATGAAGATGCTGTGTTCTATTTAACAAGTAGGCAATTTAAAATGGCTGGAAGATCATTTCTAAATGATCACAAACTAAAAGAAGTAGACGAGTTTAATACATCCAAACTACAAGAAATAAAAGAGTATACTGATCGTTATAGTTCCATAACGTTTCGTGTACATAACAATAAACAAGCAGCCAAATGTTTGTATAAATTAAACGACTTTACGAATAGTTTTAAGTATAGTAGGCTAGCTAATCAGTATGTATCTGATTATGTGCTGGATGAGACTATCCCACTATTTACATTCATAAATCTATCGGAATGTATTCCTATATTCAATCCGAGACGACTAGATGGAATAGTGATATATCTCCAGGCAATCTCAAAGTTAACCACCACACCAATAACTGTGGCAAAATTATTAATAACCACAAATAACTATCTGGATAATGTTTTTGTAATAGATGGCCAAACAATAAATGTAACTGAGAATATACATAAAGGGATATGGGATAGTTTCGCAAAGATGATATTACAAAAGGGACGTGTTGACAAAGCAAAAGAATCTATTAACTTAGAATCAATAAATAACGCATGTGTTTGTGCTTCTACATCAACACATTAAGTAAAACAAGTAGTATCTTACCCATAATTTACTAATAATAAAACAATTTAGGAAGGTTATATGTGCGGAATAGTCGGTATTATAAATTTTGGAGATGTTGACAAAGAAGAAGAAAGATCTAAAAGAGAAACATCAATATTTCTTGCTACAGAGCTAATGCAACAAACTCAAGCAAGAGGCAAAGATGCTACCGGAGTAGTTAATTTGTATGCTAATGGTGATTGGCACGGTCTAAAAGAAGGCATTGACTGCATTGAATTTCTCTCAAAATGGGGCGAAACTGAAAACGATTTTGGAGGTTTTTTAAAAATATGGAGAAAGAAAAAAACAGCCCACAAAATATTTTTAGGACACTGTAGAAAAAGTTCCGTTGGTAGTACGTGGCACAATGCTAATAATCATCCTATACATATAGGTGATGTGGTTGGAGTACACAACGGTACTCTTGACAACCACAACCAGATATTTGATAAGCTAAAATGTAAACGTGATGGTGATGTAGATAGTGAGGCTATAATAAGATTATTACACGTTTATTCAAAAAATGGAACTGCGCCATTCACTCCAGATATGATAAAAGAAGTAGCTATGAGACTCCAAGGGTCCTATGCTGTATTGGCGTTTAGTGGAAATAATCCATTTCAACTTGCCTGTTTCAGAGATGGGAGACCAATAGAATTCGCCTTAATAAAACCCACTAAACAAATACTAGTGGCATCGGAAAAAATATTTCTCCAATCTGCAGTGTTTAGAATGAGTAAAGAGGTAAAACTATACAACAACAGGATTTACCCGTATCTCACAGAAGATGATGTAGAATTCAAAACTATGCGTGACGATAGTTTGGTAATATGGGATCTTACCAGAGACATTGATAACAACACTAAAATAGAAGATCTCTATAACACGAAAGATGTACCACGTGCTAATAAATTGTGGAAAGCACCAATACAGTCGAATTATAGTAGTAGTTATCATGGTAATTATAACCATAGTTATAGTAATAATAACTATAATTCTCATGCAAGTGCTGCAACTAATTCTATGAGTAATAAAAATTGCAGCACAAACGCTAAGAACTATACATCCGTTTCAAAGAAAAGAGAAAAAAACTCAACAAATAAAGAGAACAGAAATGGGATGATATGGAACCATAAATTTAAAAAATTCGAACCTAATATTACGGAGATATCTGCTGCTGAAAAAATAGGCAATGTGGAAATAAATATAGACGAAGATCGGATAAAACACATAGGTGCCAAGTACGATAGCTTACACACCGTTGAGTTAATTGAAGGTGATGAAAGTATACAAGATGTTACCGAAAATATCGTTGAAGCAAGAATAATAAACGAGCCTAATATAAATGATGATGTTACGATTATCGATCCAGCAGATATAGATATTTTGCACACAGAAGGTGAGTGTACAACTGCAATAACTAGAGTAGATCATGTTGTTCTAGAAGAAGCCAATACAGCATTAGAAGAACTCGAAAAATATGAAAGTATCGAAGATGTTATGATAGATATGGACATAGATAGTGAAGAAGCTATGAATCAGATCCCTATACATGCATTAGCAAATAGAATGAAAAAGGTAATGTATAAACTTGGGTTTTATGATGGCTGGCTTAAATGTTCTTCACGTAAAAAAGGCAACGGTGTTGAAAATAATACTGACAAGAAACACATGTCTAAGTTATCTAGAGCCGAGAAAAACATCAGGATTCTAAAAACTATGACCACAATCATGTTCAAAATATTCGATGGAAAAGAGTCGAATGTATATACTGACCAGAGTTATGGTTCTGTTTTGAATAAAGCACTTATGGAATCTTTAAAAGACGGAGGCAGACTTAATACCGATGATATAGACAAAGTGTATTCTCAAGGTGATATGAGCAAACACCTGATACTGAGAAAAATAAGAGCCACAGTAAAAGAAAAAGAAAAGTAAACCATATATGGAGATCTGTGATGCAGAAAAAGTTAGTGTTGATGATTTCGGACAAGATGGATCTGAACAAGAAGTCGGATAGAAACGAGCACTCTTTATTAAGAATGTCAGCTATGACGCGAGACAATCTGCAATTTAATAAGACATTTGTAGAACTAAAACCAACTTCCAATGCTATAAATTCACTAAAACTAAATATTTTTAGGGCATTCTCGTCTGATATAAATAAACTTAAAGAAAAAGTAGCAAGTGGTGAATTAACACTAGATGAGATAAACAGAGTGGGTTTCGTAACCAGAGATACTTATAAGAGAATCCTTGGCAACAGGCGCCAAAAAAACATATGGATTTCGGATAACAGTGACCCAACACAACAAATAGAGAATTTAGTAATAGGTTCTGATCCAGAATTTTTATTGTTTAACGAGGTAGGGGAAGTAGTAAGAGCCAACAGTCTAATGATTAAACAAGGCAAACTTGGTTGTGACGGTGCAATGGCAGAACTGAGGCCAGACCCGGCTAAATCACCAGAAGAAGTAGTGAATAACATAATGCAAATACTTTCGGATGAGTCACTAACTACTAGAATAGCGACTACTAAATGGATTGCAGAGTGTTACTATAAGGATAGTGTCCGAGATTACCCTGTAGGTGGACATATTCATATTGGTAATCCACAACAAGTTGCCGATATACCTATGATGTACAGATGTGATTTTTTCAATTCGATAAACAAGATAATGGATGAACTATTATCTGTGCCAATGATTAAATTAGATGGGTTGGAGAAAGGATCATCAAGGCGAACAAAATGCAACACAGTACTAAACGGATCGAACGGTTACGGGTGGTATGGGGAATGGCGCGAATGTAATGGCCACTTTGAACATAGAACTCTAAGTGGTTTATGGCTTACTCATCCAACACTAGCTGTAGCTGTGCTAGGAACAGCCGAAGCTATAGCTAAAGAGGTATTTAAATTAGGTGCAGCTTCTAACTATGACATGAATTACTTATTCCCACAAAAATTTCATGCAGTTAGCATATGGAGTTCTGATTTTGATAGTTGGGCGGAAATACCATTGATAGTAGATATGAAATGCACTACTTCATCTAAACAGGTTAAAGCCTTATTACATGATTCTGATCCAAGTAATATAACTGATAGTTACTTAAAAGAGTGGTATAACAACATAAAAACGTTGTCTACTTATAGTAGGTATGATAAATACATAGATGTTTTGTACTCCATACTTTGTCATTCAGATAAAGAGCTAAGTGATTATAGTAGAGATATCAAAGATAACTGGCTTGGGGGTAAAGAATACCTAACAACTATTTAAATATAGTAGTTTTAAAATAATATAATAAAATTTTAATCAAAAAAATAATAGGAGAATTAATATGGCAAATAATGATGTTTACATTTATTACAGTGGAGCAACAGATAAAACAGGCAAAGCACTTTGTGAAGCATTGGATATAGACGGTGGTGCAGTCGCCCCTAAAACAAATAAAAAAGTTGTAATAGGATGGGGTACAAAAACAACAAAAGAAGTAAACATGGGTAATAGCATTACCATTAACCACCCAAACTCTATTCGAGCAAATAGGGATAAATATTCGGCGCTGACTAAACTTAAAGAAGGAAACGTAAATGTAGCCAATTTTATGACGTCAGAAGAAGCCAACAATATGATCAAGTCAAAAAAAAACATGAGCATGCCTCTTATCGGACGTACTAAGTATCACCAGGGAGGAAAAGGGTTTTGGACATGCTTAGATGAAGGAATGGTTCAAGAAGCTATACATGAGGGTGCTTATTATTTTCAAGAACGAATACCAATAAAGGATGAATACCGACTCCATATATTTGATGGTAATCTGATATATGCTCAGAAAAAAGTAAAACGCGATGACATGGAAAAAGCATTTATTGATCATCAGATGGGCAAAATTGAAAACGCCGCCGATAGAGGAGGTAAAAAATTAGACAAGGACACCATCAACTTCATACTTGAAAGGCAGGCTAAAGAACAGGCAGAACACGCTGATATGTTGATCAGATCTAATGAAAGAGGATGGAAGTTTATATCCATTAAAACATCTAGTATCAAAGAAGAACTACTGCAGCAGGCAGTTAAAGCGGTAAGTGCGGTTGGTCTTGATTTTGGAGCAGTCGATTGTTGTACAGACTTGAATGGTAAATCATGGATAATTGAGGTAAACTCAGGACCCGGTTTGGATGGAAAATCATTCAAAGCATATGTAGAAACATTGGATCAAGCTATACGCAACAGGTGTTATCCTAGCAAAACAAAAACCAATGAAAAAACTACATCGGAATCGTCAACCAGTACTACGTCAGCAAAACCCGAAAGTAACAAATCGATTTTGAAACAGAAACTGTCTCTCTTACAGGAAATGATTGACGTGGCTGACACCGATGAACTCGTAGCGCTAAACAAAGTAGCTGCAAAAATGTTTGGTGGTTGATAAATGGCTAAGTTTTGTGTATCACTGTCAGATTACTATATAGCTGATCAGATAGCAAATCTTATTAATACATATAACCGATTATATAAGCTGCATACTGCCGAAAGCATAATGTCAAGTAACACTACTTATTTAGTCGAAATACTTGGTACTGAGGTAGTAGGTTGTGTGGGAGTAACAACTGAGAGCTATGAAATAAGTAGAATACATCACATCTCTGTAAAACCAGAGGTTAGAAAACGTGGTATAGCTAAGAAACTAACGTGCTTAGCTATAACACAATGTCAAACCACTAATGTATATATGACCATAAGGGCCGACAACTACGCGAGTCTGGCATTAGCTATTGAATTGGAATTTATATTTGTTAACAGCTATTGGAACAGAGACCACTATGTAATCACAGCTGCAAGGAGACTGAAGTAATGGGTGTTGTGAATCAACAAGTAGAACAGGAAAACAAAAGCACTGATATCAAGTACATGTCTGTAGAACTAACAAGAAAATCCAAAATTATCACCAACACAAACATAGAAGATATGGAATATGGATTATTTAAAGGACTAGATTTTAAAACAAAAGCTGTTTACCAAGATCTAGATGATACAAGAGTAATCATATATGATAATGCCAAGAAAACAACCAAATATTTATCGCTTAAAGACTATAATATAGTATCCTTTGAGATATTTAACGGTTCCTCTAGAGATATAACATTTTTTTGGAGCACAGAGGCTGACCAGAAAGCAGCTCTTTCGAGATTAAATGACGCATTAGTAGCCATGCAAATTGTCGAAAGGGTTACATTGGATCAGAACATCATAGATGTCTCAAGTTATACGGATATAGCTCCTGGTCTAAGTATTGATAATAGAGACTATAACACAACACATAGTACTAGTAAAAGCAATTATAACACTACTACTACCACTACAAACGGTAACAAAAAGGAAGCCTCTGCGATGAAACGAAGTAGTAAGGTTCCTACAAAAGAATTTTTACACAAACTTAAAGCTAGTATTGATCAAATACGTACAGGAGATTATGAAGAAATAGAATTTCCAATATTTGACAATAACAATGACGATAAAATGGACGAAGATGACAAATTACAGTTAGAGTATGGTCAAGAAAATATGTGGTCATACATGGGTTACTAGGGAAGGCCTATGCAATTAATAGGGCATGAAAAAGAAAAAAAGATAATATATACTGCTTTGTTGTCTGCTACTAGAAGAAATAAAGCGCTACCACATCTGCTATTCTCAGGATCAGCAGGCTGTGGAAAAACCACGCTGGCTAAGGAAGTAGCAAAAACGGCAAATGTTCCGATGTTTGTAATAAGCCCTGAGAATTTGGGGAAGCCATCAGATGTAATAGAAAAACTCAAATTACTTCCAAGAGAAAATTACGACGACTTTGGCAACAGAATAGGCCCAATTAGCGCCCCTATTATATTTATAGATGAAATTCATAGACAAGCTCTCGGAGGGCAAGAAGTCCTAGGTATAGCGATGGAGGAGTTCGAGCTAGCTATGGACAAAGAACGTAAAAATATGTGGCTACCTTATTTTACCGTAATAGGTGCTACTACAGATGACGGTAAACTTTCTAAGCCTTATAGAGACAGGTTTAAGATAAGATTTCTATTTGAGCCATATTCTTTCGATGACTCTATTAAAATAATAAGAATGCATAGTGTAAGACTTGGAATAATATTAACTCCAAAAGCTGTCAGATCAGTAGCTCAGAAAGGAAGAGGTGTACCTAGAATAATAGTAGGTTATCTGGAGAGAATACGTGATAAATGTCATACAGAAAATCTATTATGTGCCACTAGTAGAGTAGTGGATGATGTGTTTACAGAGTTAGAAATAGATGCTACTGGATTGTCAGCTGTCGAACTAAAAATTTTAAATGCATTATATCATTCTGAAGATCCAATAGGTCAAGACAATTTATCTATACTGGTAAATGAATCTCCTAAGACATTGAGTAATTCTATAGAGCCGTTTCTTATTCAAAGAGGTTTGATAATAAGGAGTGGTAAAGGACGAAAAATAACAAATACCGGCAGAGAGTACCTAGAGGAGCATGGTCATATAAAGGACAAAGAAAGACCAAAGTACCTTATAGAGCCAGGCTATGTGAGGACGTAAAATGCCAGAAATAAATAAGCAAAATAATGTTCATTTGGATATAATATCACAAGAAGAGGTAGAAACTAAAGAGTCGTTTCCATTATTTATTTTAGGAGATACTCTTGAAGAAGCAGAAGAAGTATACCAAAAATTTGAAAGTTACCTCAATAAAATAGCATATACATACGCTACTGTATACCACGTAGAAAAATACGATGTTTTTAGTGAGGCTTTATTAGGCCTTGGAAAAGCAATAAAAGGATTTGATAAACAAAGGAACGACAGTTTCATGTCATATGCTACGGTAGTAATTAAAGACACGCTGCATGAATATGTGAGAAAAATGTCCAGAGCAGTAGTGATACCTTCATATATAAAAAAGACTAATACTGTGTTAAGCAGAGTCAATGATATTGCGTTGCCACCAGAGGAACGAGAAAAAGCTTTTGCTTTGTTAAAGAAGGCAGCCAAAAGGGCGGGTCTAACCGTAGAAGAATTATCTAACAGGGCAAGCGTGTTACCATCTAGTATAGAATATACTAATCAAATAGATTATTCAGATCAGCCTAATACATCGCCTGATAAAAAAGCGATGCTTATTATGACATTAGATAAGTTATTTAAAACAATGACTGCTACTGAAAAAGAGATAGCCAAAGGACTAATGGATGATCTAAACCAGAGTGAAATAGCTATAAGACTTAACGTAGATAAGGCATATGTATCAGAAGTGTTAAAAAAATTCAGGAAAAGACTCAAAAGACTTGGTATTAAGATAGAAGACATAATATAAAATCATTTAAGGAGGCAAGTAACAGAATGGGTGAATATTAGCAGTAAAAGACGATTCGGGGAACGCATTCAAAAAAGCAGTACAAGAAACAAAATCTATATTTGAGAAAGGAGATTTTTTTTAATTCTTCTGTAAAAGTGTTAGAGATGTTTGATGATGCTGAGAAGGGGGTATTGGAAGGCAATCCAATGCCCCCACAAGAAAATAAGAAAGCACATGTTATATATTATATTATAAGGACAAAAACCAATGAAGACCCTAGAAGCATTACAAAAGTTGGATAAAGAAACTAAAGCCAAGGTGTATATAGTAGGCGGTTTCGTACGGGACTTCTTAAGAAACAAGATTAATAATGATTTGGATATAGTAATAAGAAAGTACCATATAGAACAAATAATCAAATTTTTGTCAAATTATGGTAGTGTTAAAAAAGTTAAACTATCACATGCTAAGAATCAGTTTGGAATGTCTATAATACTGTTTAAAGCACACGGAGACACCATTGAAGCACAAATAAGTCTTCCAAAAAAAGGTAAAACTCAAAAACAACACCCAACACATAGTTTAAAAGACGACGTTAAGCACAGGGATTTTACTATAAACGCTATGTATTTACCGATAAACTTTAAATCTAAAAAAGACTTGATAGATTTAGTGGGTGGTCAATTTAGTATTTTCCACAGACGTATATTCGCTGTAGGTAACCCACTTGAGCGAATAGTGGAATCACCAATACGCATAATGCGAGCTATATCGCTATCAGCTAGAACAGGCTATACTATAGACCCATTCGTAACAACTACTATGAAACACGAAGCCAAACTGCTATACAAAGTACCTTTAGAAAATATACGTAATGAGTTAAACAAAATCCTGCTCAGTAAAAAACCATCTAAAAGTTTTAAGTTAATGGCTTACACAGGCATACTTCGTGTAATACTGCCAGAATTAGATGATTGTAGAGGAGTAAAACAGGATCGTAGGTATCATAAATGGGACGTATTCCATCATTGTATATATACTGCTGATTCCACTCCAGAAGATTTAACTTTGAGACTGGCTGGATTGTTACACGATATAGGAAAACCAAAATCAAAAAAAACATTAATCAGCGATAGTGGAGAAAAAGACAGGCTAACGTTTCATAAACATGAGATAATAGGACACAGACTTGCTAACAAAATACTTACTCATTTAAAATATAATAATAAATTAAAAACGCAAGTATTGGATTTGATAAAAAATCATATGTATCATTATATAGGTAATGTATATTGTTGTACTAATACTAGTTCATTGTGTACATGGAGAAAAGCAGTAGCTAAGACTGACAAAAATTTGACAACGTGTCCTATATGCGGAAGCCCTGTAGTTATCAAAAACGGATGGACAGACAGTTCTATAAGGAGATTTATTGCAAATACAGGTATGACAGAATCAGACATAGAGAACCCTGATACCTTTCCACTATTTATTTTAAGAAGTGCAGACAGAAAAGGAAACGGATTCAAAGATTTGCTTGTTACTGATAAACAAAAAGATTTCCAAAATCGAATAAAAAGTGTATTTAAATCTAGTAAAGCGCTCAAAGTTGCTGATTTAGATATAGACGGTACCGATTTAATGAACACATTTAATCTAAGTCAATCTCCAAAAATAGGTACTATACTTTCATACCTATTGGACCAGGTAATAGAACATCCACATTTCAATAATAAACTTGATTTATTAAAATTGTCTACAGAATTCTTGTTTAATAAAGACATTACATACTAAATCAATAACGTCAATAAATATAAATGAGATATACATAAAAACAAATATAACATAACCATGTTTGTCCACTAATGCTTCCTTGCGATAAATATCAAATGTGGTTGTGTACATATATTCTTCTAGTACTAAATATTCCAAAGTGAGTATGCGAGATGAAGCCAAAATGATGTGCTTACCCCTGCTTACAAATGAGAATAGATATGTGCTATGAAGAAGTTTGGACGGCTGGTCGTAATGGCAATCCGCACTTCATTAACGTGAGTGTCGATGAAGAAAGATAGTCTGGTATCGCACCAATAATTGGTAAACAAAGACCAACGACAAGACCAGCATTAAAGTTGGTATATAAAGTAGCATAGGCATGGCTGTAATGCAACCAAGTTCTCACTAAACAACGAGAGTGTCTTAAATTTGTACGTTAAACCTCTATCAATCCTGTGACAATGATAGTATATGCTTTTCTTACTGGAAAATGTAAATACTCAAACTCAGGCGGTGATTTTGACACCTCATTATTCATCGTGAACAACGTTCAAATGAGGGGCAAGATTATGGGTTTTTGAATTGGTAGTGGTAATCGCGTTTTTTAATCCCATAAAAACAATCTTGATATCCAATTAAAAACATTTCTACTACTAGAGAACTGGCAAACAAAAGTTCGAATCTTTTGCTTGATGTATCATACGTATTATATGCTGTTCTAGTCGTCCAAATCTGGGTAGGTGCCCGAGCTGGCTGAAGGGGGCGGGCTGTAGACTCGTTGACTGAAAATCCGCGGTGGTTCAAATCCATCCCTACCCACAAATAAATTCTTTTGTTTGGTTATATTATGACGTTGAAAGTTGTTTAAAACAAAATTTTTATAGTATTGACTGCGATAATAGTTTTATAAGTTTTTCCAAAAGTCATTTCGTATATTATAAACTAATACTAGATTAAGTTATTTATACTAGATGATAGGAGAACACAGGATCGAGTGGAAAAGGGCGGTGTATCCAAATCAATACTAAAAAAAATAAAGTTATCAACAACAAGTCTATTCATAGTCACCATAGGCCCAACAACTGGCTATGGGGTATGCAAATACCCCGTAGCATACGAATCACAACTTATTTCATAATATTTTGTTAATTAGTTATTTCATCCACTATGTAGATAACAAACTACGGGAGAGTTTACGGTTATTAAGACAACCCACTAAACGGTAAAAATGGTTGCCTCGCTATAAATGGGGTCGGATCTAAACCGTATCCGTTAACGAACTCTCCCTTTTCAACATTCGGAGGTATTACATACAATGTGTATTAATGAGCATGAAGGCTGGATGGACTTAGGTATAGCTCTTGGACTAGGAGAAGAAATTGCATCAGAGAAAGTCAATCATCAAGATGTTTTATATGAAGACGAAAATACAGAAATAGAATCATCAATACATTCAAATAAAGAAGACAATGAAAAAACCGTATCTGATCAAAAAGGCACTTCGGCATGGGCATGCACTAAGATTGAGGAAATGGTAAACGACTACGATAAGTAACTGTAAAACAGTGCACATTTTGTCGAGATATGCAAACAAATATTTAGCCAAAAGTATAGATCAGTTATAAAAGTACTAGAATTACTACTAAACGTATATTAATAAGAGGGTTTTTTCTATGCTAGCACGTACAGTTACAGTGATCGCTGAAGATAATGTGATAGAACATGATGAGGACAGGCTATATTCAAGAGGTGTAGAGTATACTTTTTGCACTGCCCCAATTAAAGACAACATCTACAAAATAACAACGTTGCATACTTGTAAAGATTATATGCATGACATTGTTAGAGCACATGTAAATAAAGGTTCTGGTACTAACCACGGGTATTCTTACGGAATAAATAGACCCGTAGATATGAATAATACCAGGATATTATTAAAAGAATCTGGCATAAAAAACACACCTTCTGAATTCAAAACTGGTGTTTTCAGTGGTAAAAGAGTAATAAATTACTACGAAAAACGATACAAAATGTCGTCCAAGACCAGATTATTCCGTGCAATAAACCATGAAGAACCCCGAGAGTATTGGATGTTAATAGGGCCTAGTGAATGGGTTAGTAATCCTTATTTATTGTCCCTATATTTGTTAATATTCAGGGCATTTATCGAGAATGGTAAGAAATTTACATTTGAAGATGAAATGGACATTGCGGATTACTATAAACAGATAGATACCAGAGATGCTAACATATTATTGAATGTAGCAAACAAAATTCACGTGGTATTAGAAAATAGAGAATTATTATTTAAAGATCTTGGGATAAATGATTTATATCCGAAAGATGCATCTTGGTATGATTTTCATGCAACAGCTGGTTTCCATGCGCTGTGTACTAATAAAAGCTATAATAAAAAATTAAGAACCAGAATGAATAATTTATTTAAAACTAAATAATTAAAATTTAAGTACGAGACAGATAATGAAGTGGCTTTCATTCAATATTTGACAATTGAATTGAAGCAACGGACAGCACATTATCCGATCTTTTAGTAATGCTGTCATTTTTATTTGTTAGGGTTCAATCGCGTTAGATCGGTTGTAAAACTTCTAACAATAATGTGATTTACATATATATATATATATATGTAAATCAAAGGACGAGTGGGGACGGGGCGGGCATACTGCTAACTTTAATACTATAGTCCAGTGTGACTTTATAGTGGATAAAGTAGCAGGCCATGTACTTAAAGACATGGTAGTAGAACAATACTGTACGGTCCAACGTAGATTTGATCATATAATAAATACAATCACTCTATATTGGTCGTACAGTATATAAAAACAAGAAAATACACAATAGTCAGTAAACCTATTAAAGTAAGGTAGATTTATCATGTTTATAAAATTTCCGAGTATAAAAAATACCTATTCTGCTCTACATATAAAAAAATGGCTAAAATTATTTCCAGAACTTAATAATGCTACATATGCTATTACCGAAAAATTACATGGAACAAACACACAACTGATATTTGATAAAGAACAATATGGCGATAAAGTGCTACTTGGAACAAGAACACAGGTGTTACCAGACAGTGAAAATCACTATAATATAATGGATGTGTATTCCAGTGATAAGTATCAAACTGCTGTACAAACCATACAAAAACATATTGGTAATGACACTGTTAATCTATATGGGGAATTTTTTGGCCCAGGTATATGCAAAAACATTGATTATGGAGAAAAACAGATAAGATTTTTTGCTATGATGGTTAATGGGAGATTAATGTCCCACAATGACCTTAGAGCTAAGTTTACATTTTTAGGGCTTGATCCAGACTCTTATCTAGTACCACTAGTTGGACTTGTAGATGGGTTACAACAAGCATTGAACTTCGATATTACTGAGCTTGTCTCTGCTTTTACTCCAGATGGCATGTACAAAACTAAACAACATAACACAGTGAACTCTTATAATCTGGCTGAAGGTATTGTCATCTATCCTGCTGATTTAGTATTCACATACGGGCATAGTTGTTTTATACTAAAGAAAAAGAATGAATGGGCTAGAGAACATATTAAAAAGAAAAATCCAAGCAAAAAAATAAAACCCAGCATCAAGACATTAAGAAATGATTTTGAAAGATATATAACAAAAGCAAGAATGGAGTCAGCATTCTCCAAATATGGGGCCCGTATACAAGACACGCGAGAATATAATATTTTTATACCGATGATAATAAACGACGCTAAAGAAGATTTTATGGAAGATTTTTCTGATGAACTAGCAAAAGTAGCTCCTAGCAAAGATGAATTAAGATTTATATACAACACAGGTAGTATAGTAGCTAAACTTCTAACGGAAGAACTAGGAGACCAATAAAATGATGTTTAACAAAGTTGACTACGAGAAACTAGAAGAACTGTTAACAAAAGGTATTAAAACGTTTCTCGTTTATCTATGTAATAATTCGTATATTACAACAGAAGACTATGAATAGCTTAGTTCCAACACAGCTATTGTGTTAAAGAAACCATCATTTTTTGGATCGGTATGGGCTAAACTGTTTAAGAATAAACCTTATATTATAATTATAGAACAAAAAACGCTAGGTAGTAAAGAGCAAACCCAAAATGAAAACAGCTTTAATGGTAATAAAAGAAAAAATTAGTGCCTTTTAACACATACCATTATTTTGCACAGATTTATTCTTCTTAGACTTCTTATAATTATACTATAAATACTCTTCTCATACCATGAACAAAGTTTCCTAGCCCTATGTCTATTAATACTAAACTTACCTATCTTTATATCCATAATTCTACAATAGATATGAAGGGGATTTAGCATATGTTGCAAACATGAAAAGAGCTTTGTTCTAAGAAACATGGTTTTGCCTCTGTATTTAAAGTTTGCTTAATATCTCATTTCCATTCTCCGTAATTGCAATAGTATGTTCAAAATGTGCAGCAATACTACCATCTTTAGTGGCTACAGTCCATCCATCTTCTAGTGTCTCAACATCTGCCTTTCCATCTACTAGCATAGGCTCGATAGCCAAAACCATTCCAGGTTTAAGTAGTAGTCCCTCCCCCTTGTTCCCAAAGTTATTTATATGTGGATCTTCATGTAAATTTCGTCCCACACCATGACCACCATAATCCTTCACAATATTAAAACCATATTTTTCAGCAGTTAACTGTATAGCATAAGAAATGTCTCCAAGTCTATTACCTGGAACTGCTTGTTTTATGCCCTGATACAAACATTCTTCTGTGGCAGTTAAAAGCAATTCAAGTTCAAACGGTGTTTCATCTTTACCTACTGCTACAGTAATAGCCGCATCTCCATAGAAACCATCCTTTAAAATCCCTACATCTAGTCCTATTATATCACCTTCATCTACTGGACACAAATCACAAGGAAATCCATGTACTACTTCATTATTATATGATACACATAAAGAATGTGGAAACCCTTTGTAGTTTAAAAATCCAGGAACAGCTCCTCTTTTTTTTGCAACCTCATTGACGGTATTTTCTAGTCCAAGAGTTCCACGACCAGGTTCTAATTGTTCTCTGAGCAATTCTAGTATTTCGGCTACTATCTTGCTACTTTCTCTAATCTTATTTATCTCTTCTATTGATTTCAATATCACCATTATATAGTACCTACCATCAACCTAGACTTAAAAGCGCTCATCTCACTACTTGTTTTTTTTTAAAAAAATTTCGCGGTTTGCTTGCTAAATGAACCGAACTAAAATCTTGACAGCCGGTTTTACCTAACCATTTGTTTTTCTTTAAATTATTAACTATATAACTTTAATTGTTATACATAGATAGTTAAAAGACCCGGCTTCTACATATAAAAGGTTAGTTAATTTGAGTATTATTCCTCAGTGCTTTCGTAATGTTTTTTAAACTCGCATCCTGTTTCACCCACTCTAAAAGTAGCAAAACTAACTTTTCCCTGTTGTATAAGATCTCTAGCACGTTTTTGACCTTTACTTAGTCTACTTTTTCCTGTTTTTATTTCCACAAATATTATTTCGTCATCACAAAACTGGATACCATCTACAGGATTACCTAAAAATCTAAATGTGTTAGGATCATACGGCCAATCTTCTAAAAATGGAGCCATATTTTCCCCTATTTTTCCAACCCTTACCTCTGACGATATTTTATCGTGTTGAATTTGCTGAAATCTATTTTTCCAAATTGCTGCTTTTTCTTTTTGTTTTACATAATTATAACCAAAAACAATTGTAGTTATTATACTAATCAAAGTTATAAATAGAATATCATAAATCATTATTTATTACCTCCATCTCAACCAATTCTTATAGTTTTAGAAAAAATACTACCGTTTGTAGTATGAACCTTATATGTAATTTTATCATACAGGTGTATGTTATTTATTGTATTTAAATTTAAAACAGGTGTTACATTTGTTTTAATAACCAACGTTTCAGGAGTATTATCCAAAAATCCATAATATCCTTGTTCTTTTTATCAAGTACCCGGTCTACTTGAACAAAGCACACGGCTCACCAAGAGTGTGTTTAGTGTATATATCACTAAATAATTTTCTTGGCATAGCATAGCCTTCAGTATAATAACCAAAATTCTTAATTCTTTTTAGACCCCATTTATACTTTAGAATTAATTTATTTAACCTAATCATCAATGTGCTTAAATCAAATGCAAACCAAACATTATCAGGCAAAAATAAATAGCCGAACACATCAACTCCATGTTCAAATGCCTGGAATGGGCCACCTGGATTCATCTTATTATCATTACTTATTACTTCCATAAAAAAATTAGGAGAACAGTGATCCTTAAAACTAAAACAATTACCTATTCTATAAGTATCTGACTTCAACTCCATTTTTTTATTATTATTTAAAATATTTAAATCATATGTGTTGTCAACCAAGTTTTTCTCCAATTCGGTTGTGTAATTATTTACCATTAAAACTTCACCATAGTTTCCTATATTATTTTGTCTTCCAAAATAATAACATGTTTCTAAATCAAATCTATTATAAATCCCACCAATCATATTGTGCCTTTTTTATTTCGTAATTAGTGATAACCACTTCTTTTATCTTACCTCTACTGTCACCCTTACTGTTGATAAATCTAGGGGCATAAATAGTGCTGATGTTATAGTTTTTGTATAACTCGAGTACTTTTCCAGCATTAGAATTAGATATCATAAACTTAACACCCCTATCATGTAATACATCACACATGTTTCTGAGTCTAATGTGGTCATCAATAGAAAAACCATTAACTGTATAGCTAGTAAAGGATGTGTCAGTTATTGGTATATAGGGTGGGTCTATAAATAGAAAGTCGTCTTTCTTTGCAATGGAAAGCACATATTCAAAATCATTATTTAATATGTTAACTGTTTGTAGTAAAGCTGAACAAGCGAGTAAGGTTTTTTTATCTATTATATTGACATTTTTTCTATTACCATATGGTACATTGAAATATCCTTCCGAATTAACCCTGTATAAACCATTCCAACATGTTTTATTAAGGTATAAAAATCTTGCAGCTTTTTGTATACTAGTCCAACTACTGTAGTCTGGATCTCTATCTTTATGTCTAACCAAATAGTAGATTTCCTCACTGTTTTTATAACTACCAAGCTCTGCAATAAGTCCAGACACATTTTCTTTTACAACTAGATATAAATTTATTAACTCCGAATTTACATCAGAAAGAACCGCTATAGTGGGTTTAAGCCTGAAAAACAAAGCCCCACTGCCTAGAAAAGGTTCAAAATACGTGTTATATGTCTGTGGGCGTAACTCAACTAGTTGTGGTAGTAATTTACTTTTACCACCAGCCCATTTAAGAAATGGCTTCATGTTATATTGGTCTCCTTTTGAATAACGCTTGATCTAAATCAAAAACATGTTCTATTCTAAAACTAGATAATTCTGCCATTTTAACATCATTATCTATACCAACAAATTTTCTTCCTAATAATCTACACGCCATTCCAGTCGAACCAGTACCAGAAAAACAATCTAATACTATTTGATTTGTATTATGAGTAACTAAATTAACTAACCACATCATTATGGACAGTGGTTTTATGGTTTCATGTTCATTTATTACTTGGCCATTTATTGTTCGTTCAGCTCTAGTAGCTCTAGGACAATATTGTATATTAGTAGGCTCTGCTCCATTAATGTCAGGAACCCATCCTTTTCTTTTTAAACTTTTAAATGTATTACTAAGCTTTTCAGATTGAAAGTGTTTTTGTCCAGTTTTTTCGTACCGTTCTATAATTCCTTTATGATTACCTTTATATTTTTGTCTAACAGAATCAATATTTAATAAATTGGTACCCCATTTATTCCAATTATTTTCTTCAGAACCATCTAGTTCTTTTCTAAATACATATATAGGATTAAATACATTTCGTATTTTACTTCTAAAAGATCCATCTTCAGTTTTAAATCCTTTAGTGTGTGTTCCTTGGTATGCCCAAATCCACATATCTCTATATTCAAATGATTTATATTTACTGTCCAATAATCTGTGTTGTGCCTCTGTAATTATATTAAAAAACTCATGGGACATACTTGGTTGACCAAATATAACCATATGGGCACCAGGTTTTAAAACATTACAACACTTCATCCAAACTTCTGCTGGAGGCATTTCTCTATCCCAATGTGATATATTAACCTTATAAGGTGGATCAACTACAATAGCATCAAAATAATTACCTGGAAAACCATCTAAGGCTTCTTCGGCGTCAGCAGTTATTAACTGAATACCCCCATCTTTATGTAAATCACGATCAAGAATCTTTATCTTTTCGCTAGTATTATCCCACCCATCGAAAACGTCTAGTATTGACATTTGTTTTCTCCTACCATTAAATAAACTATTTATTTCAGAATCATTTCTCTTTCTTGTCTACAGTAAATTTCAACTTATCTCATTATACATTATGTATAACCTATGTAATTCTACTTATTTGGTTACACTAATACAATGATGGTGACCACATATAGTGTTTGTATTTTTTTAATACAACCTAAATTAGCTCTAGTGAACCGCCCACTTTAATTATTTTGTCAATTTAGGATCTACATAGTAGATAATATAAAAAGGGACAAAACATAATAATGTGATAATATTAATAAACATAATCATCTTTATTATTAAGTCAAGTCCCTTTAGTTAGTTATATCTTACAAAAAGCAAAAACACCTGGAATATTAAGTCTACCTACTGGATTAGTTAGTTTTATAAGTTTTCTTAAATCAAGTTTAACGCCTTCTCCAAATAAACCATCCCTTAAACCCTTAGCAAAAGAATTAATTGGTGCTAGAATATTATTAATTTCACCAGAAAGTTCATTTATTTGGCTATAATAGGCAATACAATCGTTGTATATCTCTTCATTTACTGCCCAGTAACTACCATCTACTATAGCAAACCCTACAACAGTTTCTGCAGTTTGGTTCACACATACAACCAAAACATCTAATCTGTCATTTAGTCTGTCAGGTTCCATGTTAACTGGGTATGCAAATGAATCAGATAAAGCATTTTTAATCTTAACAGCATCTGGATATATTGTGGCATTAGCAATTATGTGTTTATGCCCATCCTTAACGGATTTAACTTCAATAATAACACCAGCAGCAAGACATACTATATCAAATCGATCTTGACTGTGTAGTACTCTAAATTCCCAACCATCACTAAATTCAGGATACTGATTATTAAGATATTTGCATAAAAGTTCAGCATTTTTATCCGCTCTTAAAGCTGTATCCCAATACCTACTAGGTGCTTCAAGATAAGTAGCTATACTTTTAGCAACAATTTTTTTCCAATGACTCAACCCTTCAGTAATTCTAATACAGTGAGGGTCGTTTCTATAAAATTTTGACTCATTAGTTCCTACTTTTACAGTGTAATTTGTTGTCCTTTGTCTGCTCGTTCCTTGTTTACTCATGACCTTTTATATCCTCCGTAATTAAATATCTTCTATCATTATACCACCACATTCACTACAACGCGGTGTTTCCCCAAACTGTACGTTTGTTATCATCCTCTTAGACTTGCAGTTTGTACATACAAATAATTTACCAACAGTAGCATCATTAGCAAGCTCTTCATTTTCTGCAGGAGTTAACCTTCCGTTTTCTTTAAGCATGTTTTACCTCCTTGTTTTATTTTATTCCCATATCATATTATCAAAAAACCCAGGATACGTAGATAAAATATATGTTTTTGGCATTGTTTTAGCCCACTCATTAAGTGATTTTAGATAAACAAACTTTGCTTTATCATTCCACATTTCTAATCTTTTGTTTATTATCCTATCACCCAATCCTTCTGTAATTGATCTAGTAAATAACCGAGGGTGTTCTGTTCTCAGCCATGTAATGTAACCACTCTTCATTAATTCCCACAGTACTTCATATCTCATCTCGTTTATATCATCGAATGTAGTAATATATATACTACGCCAATCAGGGTACTCTCTACTAACAGCGTCTGCAACTGTTCTATAGTCAGGTCTGTTTATTCCACATATTAATACTCCAAATTGCTCTATTAGAAATTGCATTGACACACCTTTAATCAACTCTATTTTTTTGCCAGTCAACATAAACGCATGTATCATAGCAGCAATCTCTCCTTCTAAAATATCCATTGTCATAATCATTGTTGTACCCTTTCTACGAGTCGATTTGCTGAATCGGAACTGTACTCTTGTGTCATATAAAATGGAATTTCTGCAACTTTAACTCCCACATCAAATTTAACTTTACCATTTACAGCAGTAATAGAAACCACAGAGTCATCATTTACTTCGCTTTGTAATAATTTTGTTGCTAAAGGAGTAGAAATGTGCTCTTCTATACATCTTTTTAACGGTCTGACTCCATACTCTTCATCTATACCTTTTTTATATATAAACCTTTTAATTTTATCATCAAATTTAAGTTCTACATTTTTATACTCAGTGTCGTTTGTTCTTAAATTTTCAACTAGTTTATACAATTCTAAATCTATTATTTTCATGTAGTCTTTTTTTGTTAACGTTTTAAAACTAATTACAGCATCGATTCTATTTAAAAATTCAGGTTTAAATGTTCGTTTAAGTGCTTTTTTAAGTGCAACATCTTTTTTGATGTCTGTTATAGTAGAAGCGCTACCAAAACCAATAGTTTTTCCAATATCATTTATTTCGTCAACACCAACATTTGAAGTCATTACTACAATTGCATCTTTAAAAGACACTGATTTACCTTTACCATCAGTTAGTCTACCTTCTTCTAAAACCTGAAGTAAAAGTGAGTGTACTTTAGTACTTGCTTTTTCTACTTCATCAAATACTACTACAGAAAAAGGATTTTTTGTAATCGCGTTAGTTAACATACCACCAGCTTCGTATCCTACATACCCAGCAGGAGAGTTGTGTACAATAAAATCAATAACATAGGACACATCGTTTTTTACAGCAAGATCATATACTTTACCTGTGTACTGCTTCTTATTTATAGTTTTAATTTGTTTGTATATATAATTTTCATCTACCCAGGCCATACGTTGTATATTAGTTGAATTAATATTTAATAAATCTATATCAAAATTAAATTCTGAATTCAATTTTTCTATCTGATTACCACCTATAAAAAGTCTATATCTGTTTTTACAGTTAGATTTATCTATTTTTTCTAAATATGTAGCAGTAATATAACCTAATCGTCTAAAAAACAGCTCCATCTGTGAATGTAGTGTCTCAGAAACAGTACTATAATCCATTCTTCGTGGAACAACTGTACATCCATCACCAAACACAGCTGTTTCTAAAAAACTTTTCAATAAAACATCTGGTGTATCTTTAAACCATGCAGGGGTTTTTTTAACATAGGTATTTTTTCCAAACAAATCAGACATTAATTCAGAAATTATTTTAGAAGATACATAAATACGATAAGAGTTTCCTTTTACTACTCTATCTTCAATTTTAATTCGTACATCATTACCAAACACTTTTCTTATAAGTTTAACTACTTCTATAATATAATTATGTTCTTTGCTATTAAAGGTAAAATTAATTGAACTTCCAGAACCAGAACAACCACCTTCGCTTACGTAATACCCAGCCAAACGCATAAAATCTTCATTCACTTTAATATAACGTGGTATCTTTACTTGTTGTTGTGCCCATACAAAAGCATCGTCATATGTGTAATTAGAAAGTTCATCTATGTAATTAACTAAATCTATACATTCTGGAAATTTATTAGTAGGTTTATATCTAGGATAAGCAACTATATCGCCTATTTCTAAATCTTTTGCAGGCATCCAGCTCAAATCATAAGATGTAAATTGTTTAGTACTACAATCCAATCTACTACATGTAGGTTTACAGACTATATTAGATCTACCAGTTCTTGTACACTTTCTAGATTTTATAGCCAAGATTTCATGCGTCTTAGTAGTAACTTCTGGAATATTAGAATTAACAGTAGTTATTTCCAACATATCACCGGCTTGATCATACACATGTGTAAATTCTACATCCTCACTTCTACCAAGATGAGTTATTACACGATCACCAACGACTACATCTTCTATGTTTTTTCTACTACCATCTTCCATTAAAACTTTTGTTCCTGGAACAAAACAACCAATTAATTTAGAATACTCATGATCAGCAGAATACTCTGAACAATCTATTGTAATTATATTATTTTTATCTTTAATTAACTCATTAGCTAAAATTTTACAACTATATGTTTTTCCAACACCGGTTCTTCCAGCAAATAAAAAGGAACCTACCGGTTTATTAGAATCTTTCAATCCCACACTAGCTCTTTGTATCGCTTCAACCATAGTGGTTATAGCTTTATCTTGACCAACCAAAAACTTTTTCATGTTATCAGCTAGTTTCAACAAATCATTTTTAGAAATATCTTTAAATGTTTTTATTTTACCTTTCTTCTGTAACAACTGACTCATAGCACCAGAGGCGGACATTTTTTTACCATCACTGTTAGTTTCATCCTCTGACGAGTCTCCAGTAATAGCCAAAGCATTCTCATATGTAAGAAACTCATTACACGATCTACATAATTCATATAACTCATTCATTAGAATAGGCGGTGCTACTCTATTTGGTATTCCCATGTTATCTAATAATGAAAACAACTCTTCAAAGTTTTCTACACATATTGATACTATGTATGTACCAAAACTTGTTCTATTATGAAAAAAGTTTTTACTAAAAATAGATTCTGCATAATCAGGAGAAAAACATTTAATTGATACATATTGACCTATACGTTTCCACCATTTTTGCTTTACTTCATGCGGTAGACTGTTTACATCTTTAATGTTTTCATTTTTTCCTTTTTTGACAACACCATCTATATGTTTATTAATTGTAGATTGGTTCTTTTGTTGATCTTCTAACTCATCTACCTCTTCATAATATGAATTTTCCCAATTATTATTACTTGTTAATGGTTTTTCATCATCATTTAATTTTCCTTTTTTCGTTTTAACAACATAATTACTGTTAATTATGAGTTTATCTGGATTAAATTTAGGGTTTTTTTCTAAAATAACTTTAACAAGTTCTTCTCTAACCTTTAGTATATCTGGAGGATTTACTATTTGTTGACTGATATGATAAAGTAGTTGATTTATATTAGCTACACAAGTAGCTATAACAAAATCTTCATATAAACTTCTAGTTATACTACCTTTTTCACGTGCCAGATAAGCAAGTTTATCTTCTACCTCATTATCTGGTATATGTATAATTAGTACTTTAAAATCAATTTCATTAAGAAACACACTTGACACTTTATAGTTATTAGCATCATCTGTCATAGGGGCTATCTCCTTATTATCTATTGCCTCTTAAAAGTTCATTTCCGTATTTAACTACAATAATAGCATCTTCGTAATTAAGATCATCTATAGCTGGTATAACATCTTTATTTATTTTTTTCTTAGCAAATGCCTCTTTTGCCATATTAACATAAAAAGCATCAACTTCTGCTTGAGGTTTACCAGTAGTTTTCAAGGCAAGTATACCTTGTAGTGCTGCTTTTTGCACTTCACTTATTTTATTTTGATTATTTGCATTATTTACACTACCCATAAAACCTGGATTTGATACTTGGGTGTTAGTTCTAGGAACAGTAGGAATTCCTGTGGTTTTATCTTGTGTTGGCATAGGAGTACTTGGTAATGTAGAAACATTAGAAGCAACACTGTTTGAATTTTTAGACGGTGCTACTACTGTAGGTCTAACAGACAGGTCAGGCACATTAGGTACATTAGGGGTTGTAATGGTAGTTGTGGGTCTGGGAAATCCAAAAGATTCAGTAGGCATGCCGGGTACATTAGGTACTGTAGTAGTAGTTGTAGGTACAGTAGGTACAGTAGATACAGTAGGTATTCCAGCAGGTATTGTTGATGGAATAGTATTAAAAGTAGCACCAGATCCAGACGTATCACTATCAACTTCTACTTCTACTTCTTCATCTATGTTAAGTACTACGCCCCACTTTTTACATGCTTGTTTGATTGCTTTAGACAAAGCAGAAGTATAAGACTTACCAAAATCTATTGCTTTACCTTTATTATCACCATAAGTATACCTTGTTATAGGATGACTTGCAAAACCATCGTGAAAATATATGTTATCAGGGTGGTCATCATCTCTAACTGAAACTCTAGCTAAAATTAATATTTGGTCCTCTTTAATGTCATGTGATATTACTTGTGTACTCCACTGTCCTTTAAATGTATCATTCATACGTTCTATGACATCATTAACCTGCACGTACTTAAAACCACCACCTTGACCTGGTTTGACTAAAATATTTGAAAATGGCATTTTAAGTGCTTTAAACTGTTCATTATCCATAATTTATTTCTCCTTTTCCGTTAAATTACATCTAATATAATTATTAAATTTTAATTGTCAACCTATTTCAT
>Ga0172382_10001578_pt1 | contig 40571 bp, 40 predicted proteins | sample Leawel138RmetaG_FD_122245 | JGI IMG/M metagenome (GOLD analysis project Ga0172382, IMG submission 122245) | Leachate microbial communities from a municipal landfill in Southern Ontario, Canada - Leachate well 138R metaG | ecosystem: Engineered > Solid waste > Landfill > Unclassified | place... | reverse complement strand
GTTTCACAGCTTCTTCCCGAAGCTCCTTTGTGTATACTGCATTGGGAATTCTTTCCATTTAGACACCTCCATCATCTCTTTTTACAGCACTTTTGGTGTCCATTCAAAGCATCTTACGTCAGGTAGTCTATTTCAGGCACCGGCACAAGCTCCTAAAAACGAACAACGCTAACAACCGAGAGGGACGCTCCGCTCACGATCCCTATTAGCTTCGTTGACTTCAGGAAGCTATGTGGTCTGACAATTAAGGCTCCCTTGCGGGAGCCCTTGTATTTGGTACGCCCAGAAGGATTCGAACCTTCGACCTTCGGATTCGTAGTTTTATATTATATATATAATTTTCAACACTTAATTACCAAACTCAGTTATTGCTGGCTTTTTTGTGGACATTCAAAAGTAAGTAAAAAAATCGACAGTGTCTTGATAGGAAATTCATTTTTGAGTGCTTTTTACAATGGCTTAAACTTAGAATCGCTCATCAAGTGACTCCAACTACTTATCACCGCCCATGACTGTTTCGTAAGATTACCCATTAATTATTGTAGTCAAGATTTTGTCCCGATGAGTCTGTATGGTAGCTTTCGATCCATAATACTTGCATCGGAGAGAGAAAATTGACAACATTCCCATCTAACTAGAAGGGTATGGGAAGAATGGTTATCGTTGATGTCACGCAGGGTAAGTTAGATTTTTGCTGTAGGAACAAAAATAATCCCTCCGAACTTAGGCAAGTCGGAGGGATTAATATGAACGAATGTGATGTAGAAGAATCGCTAAGAGATGCCTAGCGACTCCGGCGGCCTGAAGCTCTGGACACCATGCGGCTGGAAGCGGGTTCTTTCTGTGGGGTTGCACTCCGGAACTGTTCTGGAGGTTTGCGTCTCGTGAAGCTGCTCATGGAGCGGCGGAAACCTTCGTTTCCTGTTGGAGCCGGCAAAGTGTAATCAAAATCTTGCAGGGTACGTTGTTCAATTTGTTCTCCCAGAATATGCTCAATGGCTCCCGCCATATCCCTTTCCTGCGGGGTTACAAAGGAGAAGGCATTTCCGGTCTTATCCGCCCGCCCTGTACGACCGATCCGATGTGTATAGTCCTCGATGGTGTTGGGCATGTCATAATTGACTACATGGGATATGCTGTTTACATCGATCCCCCGAGCGGCGATGTCGGTGGCAATCATGATACGATACTTGCCGTTCCGGAAGCCGCTGAGAGCCGTCTGGCGCTGATTCTGCGAAAGATTTCCCTGTAGAGAGGTCACGGCAAAGCCTGCTGTTTTCATCTGCCTGGCTACCTTCGTTGTGCGATGCTTTGTGCGTGTAAATACAAGAACTGAATCTGTATTGGTCTGCTGAAGAAGCTTAATCAGCAGGGTTGTCTTGAGATGTTGTTCCACAGGATAAAGGGCATGGGAAACTGTAGCTGCGGGAGCGTCTTCGCCAATCCGGAGAGTTACTGGATCGTGCAGAATTTCCCTTGCAAGGCCTCGGATGTCGGAAGGCATCGTGGCGGAGAATAGCAGCGTCTGGCGCTTTTCTGGCAACTGTTTTGTGATTTTACGAATATCGGGCAGAAAGCCCATATCAAACATACGGTCCGCTTCGTCCAGAACGAGAACTTCGATGCCAGATAAATCAGCGGCACGCTGCTCCAGAAGATCGACCAGACGGCCTGGACAGGATACAATGATTTCGACCCCCGATCGTAGCTTCTGAATCTGTGGATTCTTGTTCACGCCACCATAAACGGCAATACTTTTTAGCTTTGTTGCACGGCCCAGCTCATAGATGGACTCGTGAATCTGCTCTGCAAGTTCTCGTGTTGGCGCAACAATCAGGGCTCGAGTTTTTTTGCGCGGCCCGCTCATCAGCAGGCGTTGCATGATGGGTAAAACAAAGGCCGCAGTTTTTCCTGTCCCGGTCTGAGCAAGCCCCATGACATCTCTGCCTTTGAGTATGGCGGGAATGGATTGAAGTTGAATCGGTGTCGGCATTTTGTAGCCCAAGGACTGAATGCCAACCTCGATTTGAGGGTGAAGATTAAACTGTTTAAAACTCATTAAATTTCCTTTTTTATTATAGTTCACCGGTATAATTCCGGCCCGTCCGCCCGTTTTCGGACGTCCGATTTTTGATGCATTTGATTTACTGAAAACTTTTAAAAATCTGAGGTAACCGTCTTATCTCCGGTCCCAGTAGGATCGGATTCCATTTCCTTGTTGCTTTTCTTGCCCTGCCGCTTTGCCATTTTCTCTTTGGCTTTTCGTGCGCGTTCCATCTCCTTCTGCCGTTTAATGAACTGTTGCGGGCTTTTCCTTGCCATATTTCCTCCTCTCCTACTGCATGACTATCACGTCCAGAAACACTGCTCTTTTAAAAATAAAAACCCCAGAAGCCGTTTTGCCGGCTCTGGGGTGGAGTTAACAGCCAAAACCAATGATAGATACTCGATCTCAATATGAAGATCTTAAGAAGCCTTTGTAACGAGAAGCTTTTAAGTTGAAGACTAAATTCAGGCCAACCTTACAGTTTCCGAACATTCTCAGCAGCTGGACCTTTCTTTCCCACAACAACATCGAAACACACCCTGTCACCATCTGATAATGATCTGAAACCTTCTCCCTGGATCGCTGAGTGATGCACAAAGACATCATTGCCGCCGTCTTGCTCAATAAAACCAAATCCTTTGGCATCGTTGAACCATTTTACTGTTCCTTCTGACATTTTTTCCTACTCCTTTATGGCTCCTTCAAGGAACCTTCATAATATTGTCGAATAACTCGACCTGCAGTATTTCTGTATGTACAAAAAAAAACCGCACATTCCTTAGTCTGACTTGTGCGGTTATCTTTCGTATTTTGCTAACTACAATCATGTACTGCACTTGTTGAAGGGACACTAACTGATTATTATTAAAAATGCAATGTTTTTATTTGGATATTATTTAATCGGGAAAATCTTGCAGTATGAAAAATTCTGTTAAAGTCAGTAGTCACTGCCCCCCAAAGCCTTCTCACTTTCAGTCCTAGTAGAATCAAGCATGTCGCCAAATCTTAAGTGCAGCTTTGCAAAGAGTTTTGGACAGCATGAAGTGGTTCCTTGAAATACCGGGTATTGTCTGCTATCCGGATCTCTCAGCCACATCAGCATTGATCCCTCCATAAGAAAAATCTTGCCTACCATCAGACCATGATTGAATGCGCTGTAAGATTTATCTCGTGCAGCGGTGTTTTTGCAGCCAGCATTCACAAACCGGTGCCTTTCACATTGTATTCAGCAGCAATGTCCTCATTGTCGTGGTGCAGCTTTGTTTTTGAAGTCGAGCCTGCTAACGGAAACAGCGACGATCTCTATTTCAGGAAGCAAAGCTTCCTCTTTTTTAGTGCAAAGAAAAAAAGGCCCCCTTCAGGAGCCTTTTATCTTTTTTACCAGCAAATGTTTAAACTCGTGACCTACGGACTTGTTTTTCTGATATAGGCTTTTAATATCCTATATTTTTAATATTAACTGTGGACAAATTCAGCCCAATGTGGACAAGACTAAAAAAGGCTCCCTTGCGGGAGCCCTTGAATTTGGTACGCCCAGAAGGATTCGAACCTTCGACCTTCGGATTCGTAGTCCGACGCTCTATCCAGCTGAGCCATGGGCGCACATTCTTTACATATGAATGGCGGAGAGAGGGGGATTCGAACCCCCGGTACAACTTTTGGGTCGTACAATCGCTTAGCAGGCGATCGCTTTCAGCCACTCAGCCATCTCTCCGCTGCTTAACCGAACATATTCTGGCGGAGGGAGCAGGATTCGAACCCGCGAACCTTTCGGTTAACGGTTTTCAAGACCGCCGCCTTCGACCTCTCGGCCATCCCTCCGATTATGTCTTGCAAATACTGCCTTCTCAAAAAGAGCGCAAAGTTTACTTGATGGAAGCGATCCTGTCAACTCCATTCATATAGGGAATCAACACTTCCGGTATTTTTACCGATCCATCTTCCTGCTGGTAATTTTCCAGCACCGCAACTACAGTTCTCCCCACCGCAAGTCCCGATCCATTTAATGTATGCAAATGTTCTACCTTACCTGTGCTTTCGCGGCGGAAGCGAATGCCGGCCCTTCTCGCCTGGAAATCCTCAAAGTTACTGCAGGACGATATCTCCCGATAATCTCCCTGACCAGGCATCCAGGCCTCAACGTCATACGTCTTGGCTGAAGAAAATCCCAGATCTCCCGTACACAGTGTTACAGTCCGATAGGCAATCCCCAGTCTCTGAAGGACCTCTTCGGCATTGAAAGTCAAGCTCTCAAGTTCATCATAGGAGCTTTCGGGCTTGCAGAATTTGACCATTTCAACTTTATTGAATTGATGCTGACGGATCAGGCCGCGCGTATCTTTCCCGTAAGATCCGGCTTCCGCACGGAAGCATGCAGAATATGAAACATAATAAAGCGGCAGGTCTCTTTCGTCCAGTATTTCGGAATTATGGAGATTGGTTACAGGAACCTCTGCCGTAGGAATCAGGAAGTAGTCGGTTCCGGCCACCTTGAAAAGATCCTCCTCAAATTTCGGCAGCTGTCCGGTGCCTGTCATAGCCTGCCGGTTGACCATGTAAGGGGTCAGAACTTCCGTGTATCCATGAACCTCAGTATGAAGATCGAGCATGAAATTGATGAGCGCCCGCTCAAGCCTCGCTCCGGCGCCTCGATACACTGCGAAACGCGCCCCCGCGATTTTGGCAGCCCTGCTGAAATCGAGAATGTTGAGGGCCTCTCCGATTTCCCAGTGCGGCCGGGGGCTGAAATTGAAAGAAGGTTTTTCTCCCCAGGTCCTGATTACGGGATTATCTTCCGAACCGGCGCCGGCAGGTACCGATGCATGAGGCATATTGGGGATCACCATGATGAGATCATTGAGTTCAGCCTCAACTCCCTTCAATTCATCTTCCAGCTTTTTGATCCTTGATGATACCGAACCCATTTGATCTATTAATTCTTGAGCATCTTCTTTTGTCTTCTTTCTCCTGCCGATTTCTTTCGAGACATTGTTTCGCTCACTTCGAAGTCCTTCCACTTCTTTGAGAATATCGCGCCTTTTCTGATCAAGAATTGAAAACCCGGCAAAATCTATATCAGCCCTCCTTTCGGTCATCTTTCTTGCAACCAGATCCAGATTATCACGTATATATTTTATATCGAGCATATCCTGTTTCCCGAGTTATTATTTCAGCGGGTTACCTCCCTATCACTTCAATTATTTCAAGTCAATATCTTTATACTTTCCCTGCATGACAATGCCTCTACCAGCAAAAGAGTCATGCAAGAAACATGAGCTCACGGATTCCTTCTGCGCAGTTTTCTTTTTACCATGCGCATAAGCGTTCTCATTTCGCCTTCTTCGAATGAAAGGGAAAAAATAAAAAATACGACACCTCCGGAAACGAGCGCTGCAATTAAAGTAAAGAGTCTCGCCGAAAAGGGGCTTTCCGGATTCCACCCCGCACACTGCATGGCGGCAATCATTGCCGCACCCATAACAATCGATATGATTACTCCTCTTGCGGCGGACCTGAAGAACTTTTTATCGAGAAAGGAACCGATTTTTTTTTGGAGAATCAGAACTAGAATCGTCATGTTCACCGATGAAGCGATGGATACGGCGAGCGCAAGGCCGCCATGTTTGAGAGGATACATCAGCATGATACTTGCGATTACATTTACGATGAAAGCAAAAAAGGCTATTTTTACCGGTGTCTTTGTATCTTGCAGCGCATAAAAGGCGGAAACGAGTACCCTTGTACCCGAAAAGGCCCATAATCCCAGCGTATAAAAAAAGAGAGCCTCTGCAGTGTAAAGTGTCGATGCTGCATCAAATCGCCCATGCTGAAAAAGAACCGATATGATTGGAATACGAAGGATTATGAATGCAACCATGCAGGGGATTGTCACAAAAAGGATAATCCTGAGAGAAAAAGAAATGGTCTGTTTCAATTCATCATAATCACCCCGGGCGGCCTGTTCGGAAAAACTGGGCAGCGATGCCGTCCCTACGGCAAGAGCGAATATCCCCAGGGGAAGTTGTACGATACGATCGGCATAGTAGAGATACGAAACACTCCCCCCAGGCAGAAAAGACGCTAAAAGAGTCCCAACGAATATATTGATTTGATAGACTGCGGCCCCGAAGAGTGCCGGAAGCATAAGAAAACCTATCTTTTTCACACCGGGATGGTTGAAATGAAAATCCGGTTTGAACCGCACCCCCCTTCCCCAGAGAGCGGGAATTTGCATGGCCAACTGAAGGAATCCCCCTGCCAGAACACCGATTGCGAGTGCTGTGACGGGTTCCTTGAAAAATCCCCGCAAGAAGAAGGCAGACGCGATAATAGAGATATTCAGCAAGACCGGAGAAAGCGCGGGTGTTGCAAAGTGGCGCAATGAATTCAATATTCCCATGCTAAGCGCAACAAGAGACATGAAAAAAATATAAGGAAACATGAGTCTGGTAAGAAAGACAGTCAGTTCGTATTTGGCGGGATCCTCACCGAAACCGAAGGCAATAATTTTGACAATCCAGGGAGAAAAAATAATTCCAATTACCGTGACTAAAGAAAGAACAATTGAGAGCAGCGTGACGGCCACATTGACCAGCTTTACGGCGCTCCCTTGAGACCGGCCTTTCAGATATTGCGTATACACGGGCACAAAAGCGATTGTCAGCGAACCCTCAGCCAATATACTGCGAAGGAGATTGGGAATTCTAAAGGCGACAAAAAATGCATCGGTGGCGAATCCGGCACCAAAGAAAGCGGCGACGACAACATCCCGAAGAAAACCGAAAATACGGCTCAACAGCGTGGCAAGCCCCACTACACCTGCTGCTTTAGCGACACGCGAACGTTCGCTTTCACAGTTATGCGCGCCTTCGGCAACAGGGGGATCCGGGTGGGTCATAGTTTAGAAATTATTGACTCTGCAGTGCTTTTTTTGATTCCTGTAATGGAAATTCGCTTGTTCCTGGACGTTGCGCCCCCGGTAATTGCAATATTTCTTATTGGAATATCGAATAGATCGGCAAAAAACCTGATGCATTCCTCATTTGCTTTTCCCTCTACGGGGGGCGATGTAATTTTTATTTTCAAAGCATTTCCATGAAATCCAGCCAATCCTGATTTTGATGACCGGGGTATAACACGGACATTAAGAATGATTCCTTCTTTCGTTTCTCGTATTTCGCACACGTCTATTCTGCAGGTTCTTTATTCCATGTTTTCAATAGCTCTATATTGAATTTTAAAAAGGATTCGAAATAAGACTCAAGCCTGCTTTTTTCTTTGTTCAATTGCTGCACTTTCACTTCCAGCTTCTCGGCCTCTATTTTCGCTCTTTCGAGCATCTCATCGGCCGCTTGTTGCGCTTTTTCAATCATTTCCTCACAGCGTCGCTGCGTTTCCTCTGCATCTCTCTGCCGAGCTGCCTCTTCATCCTTATATTCGGCAACCACAAGTTCCATCTCGGCGATTTTCTGTTTTAATCCCCTTATTTCTCTTGTTTGATCTTCCAGTTCATCGGCTACTAATCTGAGAAAGTTTTCCACCTCCGCCGTATCGAAGCCCCTGAATTTTACTTTGAACATCTGACTGCTGACGTCCAGAGGAGTAATTTTCATCGCCCACCTCGTTTATTTAAAATACAGTGCCAGCTGCAACAAGCTTTTAACAAGGAAACTCTGAATAAAAATGATTACCAGAATCACGATTACCGGCGAAATATCTATACCGATACCACCTATCGGAATCCAGCGCCTTACATACTGCAGGACCGGTTCGGTCGCGCGATAAAGAAACCTGACGACTGGATTGTACGGATCTGGATTTACCCATGAAATAAGTGCTCTGATGATAATAATCCACATGTAAATCGTAAGCCCTACATCGATAATTCTCGCCACAGCTGCAATAAAATTGCCAATTATAAACATTTGCATTTCCTGCTTCAGTAATAAAAACTAAAAGATTAAATAATGATTGCTCATTTAAAAGTCAAGGGCTATATTGGACACTCAAACTCAGACAGCATTTTCGTCTGCATTGCATTCAGTGAGGACCTCAAAACAAACGGAGAAAATCATGTTGAAAGAAAAGAAGATAGGGATAATCGGGGCAGGCAATATGGGTGAAGTCCTTACAAAAGCTCTGATCAGCAAGTGCGGTATTCCGCCCGAAAATATAAAAATTGCCGATGTAGATGCATCACGCCTTAAAGATATTGAAAGAACATATGGCATTCACACTGTTGCCGAAAACAGCGGGGCTTCGAAAGGGACTGATTTACTTATTCTCGCTGTGAAGCCCCAAATCATGGAAACGGTGCTGGAGGAAATTTCAGCTGAACTTGAGGCGAGCACATTGGTAATCTCGATTGCTGCAGGTTTCACCATTCACAATATAGAAGAAAGGCTTGGTTCTTCATGCCGGATTATCCGGGTAATGCCGAATACACCGGCAATGATAGGTTTCGGCGCTTCGGCTCTTGCAGCTGGAAAAAATATTCTGAAAAGGGATATGGAAATGGCACGCCGCATTTTTGATTCTGTCGGTATTACAGTGACTGTAGATGAAAGCCTGATGGATGCTGTCACAGGATTGAGCGGCAGTGGTCCTGCATATGGATTTATAGTCATTGAAGCCTTGACAGATGCAGGAGTGAGCATGGGCCTTTCCAGGGATATATCATTGAAACTGGCGTCACAAACCATGCTTGGGGCTGCAAAACTATGTCTTGAAGGAGAAAAAACTCCTTCACAGCTAAAAGATATGGTCACTTCTCCTGCCGGGACAACTATAGAAGGAATTAAAGCACTTGAAAGAGCGGGATTGCGTGCCGCCCTCATTAACGCGGTTGAAGCAGCAACGCAACGTTCCAGAAAGCTCGGCGGTAAAAAAATTGATTAATATCAGCTTTATCGTAACTGCATTTTATTTTCCGGAAGCAGATTAAATTTTCAAAAGGTTATAAAACTTGGTTATTATACTTCTTTTTTCTTTCTGCTCATCGGTTTCCTCTTCGAATAAATTCATCAATTCCTGATCCTTGGCTGAATCAGAAATTATTTCCATTTCATTAGGCCCTTCTTTTACAGTTTGTTCATTATCAGTGATTCCGGTTTCATTTTCCGTAGTTACAGGTGCGGTTTTCGGTTTTCTGCGGCGTCCTCTTCTTCTTGGTTTCGATACACGCTCCTCATGTAATTTTTCTTCCTTCTCCGCTGTTTCTCTCTTTGGCTGCGTATAGCCGGAAGTTTCTACTACCTGTTCCGTGACAGGTTCCTTTTTTACAACTTTGAATTGCGAATCCGGCCAGAACATGTCAGTGCTTCCGAATATTACAACCGAGACATTATATGATTGTTCAAGCTGGCTTATTTCGCGCCGTTTATGATTAAGAAGGTAAGATGCTACTTCAGAAGGAAGCGTGATTTCTATTTCGGATGCATCTCTTCTTACGACCTCACTTTTGATCTTTCGATATGTGCTGAGTGCCAGATATTCAATGGAGGGCACCCAACCGCTGCCTTTGCAGCGAGAGCAAATAGTATAACTTATTTCCTGTATTGTAGATTCTTTTTTCTGCCGGGACAATTCCAGGATTCCGAATTTTGATATTTTTGCAAGTTGAATCCTTGATCGATCGTTTTTCAATGCATTCTTGAATGTCCGCTCTACCTCAGCATTATGCTTGCGTTCCATCATATCAATAAAATCCACGACAATCAGACCGCCAAGATCTCTCAGCCTCAATTGCTTTGCTATTTCTTCAGCAGCCTCCAGATTGGTTCGGAACGCAGTTTCTTCGGCATCACGCCTATTCAATCTTCCTGAATTCACGTCGATTGTGATGACTGCTTCCGTGGGCTCGATCACCAGAGAACCGCCCGATTTCAATTCTACCCGTTCTCTGTAAATGGCGTTGATCTGTTCTTCGACATTATACGTGTCAAAAATTGGAGTTTCTCCGCGATACTGTTTTATCGATTTCACGTTTCGCGGCGAAACGGCTTTGCAATAGGCTTTCATTTTTTTCAGTGTTTCAATATTGTCGATCAAAATTTCATCAATATCAGAGGTAAAAAAATCCCTGAACACCCGGACAGCGAATTCGCTTTCTTTATATACAAGCGCGGGCGCGGGCATACGTTCGGCTTTTTTTTCTATATCTCTCCAGAGTCTCACCAGCATCTGGAAATCCCTTGTCAATTCCTGTTTTGTACGATTTATTCCGGCAGTACGGACAATGAACCCCATATTTTCTCTGTCACTGATCTCGTCCATAAACTGCTTGAGCTTTTTGCGGTCTGCCTCGCTTTCAATCTTGCGCGATATGCCACGGCTTTCCTTATTCGGCATCAATACGAGATAACGCCCCGGCAATGACAGGTATGTTGTCAGCATCGCCCCTTTCTCGCCCTTCCCTTCTCTGACCACCTGGACAAAAAGCTCTTTTCCGATTTTCAGCGTTCCGTCGCTTTCGCAATATAAATCACTCACATCACGCAATGGCAGAAAACCGCTTTTTCCTACGCCGTAATCGACAAAAGCGGCACGCAACCCTCTCTGTATGTTGCGCACCACTCCTTTGTAAATATTACCCATAACGGGTTCCCTCATAGCCATTTTTATGCTGTATTCAGTCAATTGACCGTCTTCAAGAATGGCCATGCGGCTTTCTTCTTCATCTATGGTATTAATAAGCATCTGCTTGGACATACAATTCTTCCTCCCTATCCGCCTCCGTAAAAAGCGGAAATATCCCCCTTTCCTTCCCGGATGATCTCAGGCGCTTCTCCTGTCAGGCTGACCACACTTGAAAGTTCCGAACCTAAAATACCGCCATCAATCACAAGATCAACCGAATGCCTGTAGAATTCTTCCATTTCGGCCGGATCGTTCATTATTTCATTATTCTCTCCCTTTACACTTGTACTTATGATCGGTCTGCCGAATTCTTTCACTAATGTAAGACATATTCTGTTATCCGGAATTCTGATTCCCACTTCTTTTCGTTTGGGCAAAAGTATTTTCGGAACCATTCTTGATGCCGCCAATATAAAAGTATAAGGGCCCGGCAAAAGATGTCTCATAATTTTATACGCGTAATTTGGAACATTCGCATAATTGCTTATATCACTGAGATCAGAACAGATGAAACTGAAGGGCTGACTTCTGCTTCTTCGTTTTATATCATATATCCTCTCTATTGCCCTTTTATTGAATAAATCACAGCCCATCCCATACACAGTATCAGTCGGATAAATCAAGATGCCGCCATCGTTTAAAAAATCAACCGCCTTTCGTATTAATCTCATTTGAGGATTATCGCTATTTATGATGAACAACACGAAAACGCTTCCTCTTTCTCTGGTAATTAAATATTCGCTCAAACCGGCAAAGACATGAAAGTATTTAAATTTATCCGGATTCTCTTGCACTGTCAATAAAATTTGCACATTATGAAATTCGGGGGGGGAAAAGATACAAATAAATGGAAATCCTCAGAGATTGTCTTTGTCAATCTGCGAAGGGGATAATTCTTTTTTTGCATAGGTGAGATAAACTTTATTTTTCACGAAAAGGCTGTGGATATCAGCATCAATGTGGTTGTCCCTGGCCATATACCCCAGAATCTTTAAAGCGCCGGAAAGAGTGTTGGCCTTACGATATGGTCTGTCAGGCGCGGTTAATGCTTCAAAAATATCCGCTACTGCAAGTATTCTCGCCTGAAGTGGTATCTCTTCACCTTTAAGGCCTCGAGGGTATCCGCTTCCATTAATACATTCATGATGAGCGCCCGCGAAAAGAGGCACATTTTTCAATTTCTTTGGAAACGGTAACTGGGAAAGCATTTTATGCGTTATCGTCGCATGACCGTGTATGATTTTTCGTTCTTTTTCCGTGAGTGTACCTTTCCTTATGATGAGATTTTTTATTTCTTCCTCATCAAGCATAGGAACCCTTTGCCCAAGTACTTTCACGGTTTTTCCGGCTATAGATTTGACACGTGCAACACTTTCATCCGGCATGAATTCTCCTCCTTCATTCGTACGAAGAAGAAATTCCAAATCGTCATCGAGATTTTGAAGCTCGTATTTGCACTCAGCAGACGCACTTTCATACTCCGGAATATCTTTTGCCGGATCTATCCCCTTTTTTAAGGCTGCTATCTCAATGTCACGCTTTGCCACTTCAAATCTCATTTTCAATAATTCTATGCGGTCGAAAAGCCCGTCCAGTTTCGTTGACTTATCCATTACATGCTCCGGAATAGCGACTTTTCCGACATCATGGAGCCATGCGGCAATTCTAAGTTCATTAAGCTGATGTTCATTGAAAAATATATCGCAGAATGGACCTTCCTCAGCCATATTTATCGCTTCGGCAATCATCATCGTCAATTCGACCACTCTTCTGCCGTGATCCCCGGTATAGGGAGATTTCTCATCAATAGCCGTGGCAATGGTTTTGATAAACGATTCAAAAAGATTTTCGAGATCTTTTATCAAGCGCCTATTTGTCAATGCCACTGCGGCCTGTGATGCCAGGGATTCAGTCATTTCCTGGCATTCCCGGGAAAAAGGTATCGTATCTCCGGTCATCTTGTTCTTTGAATTCAAAAGCTGGAGGACACCTATGATATCGTTTTCATGATTGCGCATTGGAACAACAAGCATTGATTGCGACCGGTAGCCTGTAGTGGCATCGAATTTCCTCGTACCCTCGAAATTAAATTGATCGGCATCGTATACATCCGGAATATTTACAACCTCTCCCGAAAGGGCTGCATAAGATGAAACATTCGCATAATTAGGCTTACCTTCATCTTGAAAGAGGTCAACCGGCGGCCAGGTGATTTCCCCCGCAGTACCGCCCATCCTGGTTGTAAGCGAATCATTCTGAACGATTGCGAAGTGCAGTCTTTTTTTGTCTTCACTTGTAATGTAAAGAGTTCCGCCATCGGAATTGGTAAAGCGCCTGGCTTCATCCACAATCATTTCAAGTAAACGCTCAATATTTTGTTCTGCAGAAAGAGCTGCGCCAATGCTGGTGAGCCTTCTGATCTGCTCTTGATGCCCCTCTGCAAAAACGCGGACAGATGCTGTCACGGAACTGAGCAGCCTGTTAATATCAGCGTTACAGTTAACGTTAAAAGAGGGCGTCTCCTTCATAATCGCATCCCTGTCCATTGCGTTTTTCTGTCGAATCAATCATCCGTTTTTAAAAGAAATTGGGAGAAATGTATAACATCGGATACTGCTATTTTCAAGCAATAATAATCTCATAAAAATTACGCCAGGTATCTCCCCGTACTGTTCAATTTCCGATATCTATGCAGGCTCACACATAAACGCCACTTCTCACTTTTAACTTTGGAAAAGCAGTGATCTTTCACATCACGTACTGAGAAGCGTCTCATGCCGGCAAAAGGGCCTGATTGGTTACATGGGAACGTGGAAAGAGAATAAATCGGATTTTCTGCACACGCCGTCCATTATGATAAGGGCACGGATCAGGTTTTTTCGTAAAACGAAAACTATCCATTGACAAATAGCAATCTATATGTAGAAATACACTGAATTTATCGGCAGATTTACCAAGATGGCACTTTTGGAAATAAAATATGGCAGTTAACAAGATAATGCCCGGGAAGGGCCATACAAAAAATAGAAGGAGGTAAACTAATGGCATACGAATATGAAAAGTTGGTGGTGGAGCAGGATGGAAAAGTATTAATTGCGGCAATTAATCATCCGCCGGCAAATTCCATGGGCCAGGGTGTTCTGAGAGATATCGATGACTTGCTCACCAAGTGCGAGAACAATGATGATGTCAGGGTCATTATATTGACCGGAACGGGAGAAAAACTTTTTTCGGCAGGAGCCGATATTACAGAATTTGCTGACCTTCAAAAGGGTAAAGTCCCTAAATATAATGGCAATGATATTTACTTCAGAATCGAAAATTATCCGAAAGTCGTTATTGCTGCAATTCAAGGCGGAGCCTACGGAGGAGGTCTTGAACTGGCATGCGTATGCCACCTGAGAGTTATGGCTGAAGAAGCGACTCTGGGGTTGCCGGAAGTAAAACTCGGCCTCAATCCCGGATGGGGCGGAACCCAGCGTCTTCCGAGGTTCATTGGAAAAACGAAAGCGCTGGAATTAATGCTGACGGGCGATTTCATGCCGGCACGCGAGGCATATACTCTGGGTCTCCTTAATAGAGTCGTTCCAAGAAGTAAAGTAATGGAAGAGGCAAAAGCCCTGGGTCAAAAACTAGCCGCAGGGGCTCCCGTTGCACAGCGCGAAATCATGAAAGCCGTGCGGCTGGGTCTGGAAACCAATGTCCGAGAAGGCGTGTATGTAATTGAACATTCCGCAAGCAAAGCCCTGCAGTTTACAGAAGATTTCGCTGAAGGTTCCCGGGCATTTCTTGAAAAGAGAAAGCCTGATTTCAAGGGCCGCTGATCATAGCTGCTTCAACAAATTTTTATCCTTATTCCATGTCCCTCCCTCTCGCGAGGGGGGGACCTTTTTGAGAAAAACAATGAAAAAATTTTTCAATCAAGATACGTCCGCACGTCTAAAGACCGATAATGTCGCACGATTTATCAAGCACAATTTCAGGCACTTCAATGCCGCAGCTCTGGTAGATGCTGCCGAAGGGTACCGGGAATTAATAGATGAGGGGGGCTGCATGCTTATGGTGCTCGCCGGTGCAATGAGCACGGCGGAATTGGGGCTCTCTTTGGCTGAAATGATTCGAAACGACAAAATACATGGCCTATGTTGCACAGGAGCAAATTTGGAAGAAGATATCTTTAACCTGGTGGCTCATGATCATTACCGGCGCATACCTGGTTACAGAGATCTTACTCCTGCTGAAGAAGAAGACCTTTTGAAGAATCATCTAAACCGTGTGACAGATACGTGTATTCCGGAAGAAGAAGCCATAAGACGCATAGAACATGAAATACTGGATTTGTGGAAAGATGCCGACAAAAAAGGGCAGCGCTATTTCCCGCATGAATTTATTTACCGGCTCCTGCAATCTGAAAGGCTTTCACCTTTGTATCAGATCGATCCAAAAGACAGTTGGGTTCTTGCAGCCTGCGAAAAGAGACTCCCAATATTTGTTCCAGGGTGGGAAGATTCAACTCTTGGAAATGTTTACGCCTCTCATTGCCTTCGTAAACATATTTCCAATGTTCATACTGTAAAGTCCGGGATTGAATATATGATGTTTCTTTCCGACTGGTATCGGAAAACGGCAGGTTCAAAGGCGGTGGGATTTTTTCAGATAGGCGGCGGTATTGCGGGCGATTTCCCTATTTGTGTAGTTCCGATGCTGCGCCAGGACATGGGGCTTACTGAAACCCCTTTATGGAAATACTTTTGCCAGATCAGCGATTCAACCACAAGTTACGGATCGTATTCAGGTGCCGTACCCAACGAGAAGATCACATGGGAAAAATTGGATGTAGATACTCCCAAATATGTTATTGAATCCGACGCAACGATCGTGGCACCTCTTATCTTTGCGTATGTTCTGGAAAATAATCTTTCTTGAACCGGATCCTGCGCGAAAGGTAATGATATGAAGACAATAGCGATCCTTCCCGGCGATGGCATTGGTCCCGAAATAATGCATGAGGCAGTCAAAGTTCTTGAAGCTGCAAAAAAACGTTTTTCAATACCCCTTGGCTTTGAATTTGCCGACGCTGGGGGCTGCGCCATCGACAAATACGGCGAAGCCCTTCCTTTATCCACTATTGAGCTTTGCGAAAAAAGCAATGCCATCCTCTTCGGGTCGGTGGGGGGACCCAGATGGGAAGGACTTCCACCGGACAAACAGCCTGAAAGAGGAGCTTTACTTCCGCTCAGGAAGCGGTTCAAACTTTTCTGCAATCTCCGACCAGCCAGGGTGTTCAAGAATCTGGCAGGAGCAAGCCCGCTTCATCCTGCCATCATAAAAGAAGGATTCGACATTCTCTGCGTAAGAGAACTTACCGGAGGAATTTACTTCGGCCAGCCGAAGGGAAGGCAAGGATCCGGTTCAGAAGAACGGGCCTACGACACGATGATTTATTACCGATGGGAAATCGAACGGATAGCCAGAATGGCTTTTGAATTCGCCCGCCTCAGAAATAAACGGGTCACTTCCATCGATAAAGCTAATGTACTTACCACAATGGTTTTATGGCGAGAAACAGTGGCAGAAACAGGGAAAGAATTTCCGGATGTAAAGCTTAATCATATGTATATCGATAATGCCGCCATGCAGCTTGTCAGAGATCCTCATCAATTTGACGTCATACTGGCAGGAAATATGTTCGGCGATATTATTTCGGATGAATGTGCCATGCTCACAGGCTCCCTGGGTCTTCTTGCATCGGCGAGTCTCAATGAAAGCAAATTCGGTCTGTACGAACCCGCAGGAGGGTCCGCACCCGATATCGCCGGGAAAGGAATTGCCAACCCTGTTGCCCAGATCCTTTCTCTGGCCATGCTCTTCCGCTACAGCCTGGACAGACCCGATGCAGCAGAAGCGATAGAAGACTCTGTGGGCGAAGTCATACGCGCAGGGATTCATACGCAAGATATCGCTGTGGATAAAATGAAGGCCGTATCAACGAAAGAGATGGGGAGTGCGATCGCCGAAAGGGTGATAAATTTTAAAAAGAAGGCTTCTTAAAACCATATACTCAGTTGTGCTTTATTCTTCGTCATTGCGGCATAAGCCTCATTTCTGAATATTCACGCCTTGCCTCTGGAGCCTTGCACGAAGCCATTACGAATTGTAAGTTTTCGGACTTGAATATTTCATGCCGATTATGGCACATTACGCGTATGTTGTTTTCTGTTTCCTGTCACGCACATACTTTGAGGACAGAAAACTCAGAGCGATACCTGTTGGCTAAGGAGCAACACTATGATACTGCGAGGAAGAAGAAGCGGCTCGACCAGGATTGAGGATATTGTCGCCGTTATGAGGTTCGATGGAACGATACTCTGCATGAGCTGTGCCGATGACAAAGACCTTGGAAGCATATTGTCGGAAGATGATCTGATCACGAGTCAGAATATAAGAGACGACGACTGTTATATTTGCGCCCGTTGCGGCAAGGAAATAAAGGGATAGCCCTCCTTCGCATGCCGCACGGTGTTCGTCTTCAGCTTTTTAGTTTCCTGCTCCTTGTATATTCAACTAATCCCCCTGCCTCGATAAGTTCGGCCATGAATGGCGGAATTGCCTTTGCTTCATATATCTTTCCATCCCGTGATCTTTCAATTATGCCCGATTCGAGATCGACACTGGCCTCATCTCCATCCGACAATTCTTTGGACGCATCAAATGATTCTATCAGCGGGAGCCCTATGTTGAATGCATTACGATAGAAAATACGGGCAAAGCTCGCTGCTATTATTACACTTATGCCGGCTTCTTTGATTGCAAGAGGGGCATGTTCGCGGGAAGAACCGCACCCGAAATTGCGACCTGCCACTATAATATCACCCTTCGATACCGATCTGGCAAAATCGGGCCTGAGATCGGCAAAACATCGTTTCGCAAGTTCGGATCCTTCCGAAACATTCAGAAATCTTGCAGGTATAATCAAATCCGTATCAATATCATCGCCGAACTTCCAAATTCTACCTCCAAATTTCATGCCCCTAACCATCCTTTTTTTTTCTTCTTTTTTTAAAACGTTTAAATCGGTCAAATTCATTTCAGTTAATCACCATAGTTTGTTAATCATTTTCCCTTCAATTCGTCAGGGCCGCCTATTTTGCCAAGAATGGCTGAAGCAGCCGCCACAAAGGGATTGCTCAAGTAAACCTCACTTTGGGGATGTCCCATTCTTCCTATAAAATTTCTGTTTGTCGTGGCAATCGCCCTCTCTCCTGCAGCGAGAATCCCCATATGACCCCCAAGGCAGGGACCGCAGCAGGGAGGACCTATAACGGCACCTGCATCCAGAAATATTTCCACGAGACCCTTCATTATCGCCTGTTTATATATCAGTGGCGACCCCGGTATAACAATGAGCCGAACTCCCGGAGCAACATGCCTGCCCTTCAGAATTTCGGCAGCATCCTGGAGATCTTCCAGAGATCCATTTGTGCAAGATCCGATAAATGCCTGATCTATCGCAACTGTACCGACTTTCGAAAGCTCCCGCACATTTGCCGGTGAATGCGGGAAGGCGACTTGAGGCTCGAGGCGGGATGCGTCTATCTTTATTACCCTTTCGTAGTGGGCACCGTTATCACTTTTAAATATAACGGGATTAAGCAATGACCGTTCCTTGACAAATGAAAGAGTTGCATCATCCGGCTCGAAAATACCATTTTTTCCACCCGCTTCTATTGCCATATTTGCCATTGTCAGCCTTTGAGACATGGAAAGCCCGTCGACGGTCTCGCCTGCAAATTCCAGAGAGGAATAAAGGGCGCCTTCGACACCTATTAAGCCGATCAGATGAAGAATGAGATCCTTTCCTCCGACATAGGGCTTGCGGGTACCATTTATTTCAACTCTTATGGTTGGCGGTACTTTAAGCCAAATTTCTCCGGTAGCCATTATGACTCCCAAATCAGTGCTTCCGACACCGGTGGAAAAAGCGCCCAGGGCACCGTAGGTACATGTATGACTGTCGGCCCCTATGACAAGATGTCCCGGAAGTACTAGCCCTTTCTCGGGAAGAATGACATGTTCTATTCCTGAATCGCCTCCTTCGTAATAGTGAGTCAACGCCTGCTCACGGGCGAAGTCTCTCATCAGTTTTACCTGCTGAGCCGAATCGATATCTTTATTTGGAACAAAATGATCCGCCACAAGCGTAACTTTGTCTTTGTCGAAGACTTCTTTTACACCGATCTGTTTGAATACCTTGATAGCAATGGGTGCAGTAATGTCATTTGCCAGCGTTCTGTCTACTTTAACTTCGATAAGATCCCCAGGAGCAACCCTGTCCAGATTTGCATGCTGCGCGAGGATCTTTTCCGTGATTGTCATCGCCATAAAATATCTCCACAATGTTTTTCACATATTTTTTCTATACTATAGATTTTCGACTTTTACATCAAATGTTAATTACCAGTGAAGCACACTCCAGCATCTTACACAGCCGGACAGGAACACTGTTCTACTGAGAAACATCTTCGGGACGTCGCCTTTCCAGATTCTTCATTGTCTCAAGACGATTGAGGGCGTTGATGTACGCCTTTGCAGTAGCTACCAGTACATCGGGATCCGACCCTCTGCCGCTTACCGTATACCCGTTGTACCCGATCTGCACGGTGACCACACCCTGTGCATCAGTCCCTCCTGTAATGGCATTCACTGCATATTTAATGAGTGAATGTTTGGTTTTCGTTATCTTCTTTATGGCTGCAAATGTCGCATCCACAGGACCGACACCGAATTCCGCATCCTGGATTACTTTACCTGACACCTCCATTCGCACAGCCGCTGTCGGAATGGCTGCGTTTCCACTGATGACGTTTAGATAGAGTAGTTTATATTTATCCGGTTCTCTGAATATTATATCCGAGATAATTTCTTCCAGGTCTTCATCGAATACCTCTTTTTTGAGGTCAGCCACTTCTTTAAACCGGATGAAAACCTTGTCGACTTCTTCGCCTGACAGATTGAAACCAAGTTTTTTCAAGCGTTCCTTGACCGCATGCCGTCCTGAATGCTTTCCCAGAACAATATTGGTATCATTTACTCCCACACTGGCAGGAGTCATGATTTCATAAGTGATTTTCTCTTTTATCAGACCGTCCTGATGAATGCCCGATTCGTGGGAAAACGCGTTGGCTCCGACAATGGCTTTATTCGGCTGTACCGGTATGCCGGTAATGTCAGACAGCAACCGTGAGGTTCTATATATATTCCTTGTCTTGATATTCGTGCTGAACCCGAGGATATCTTTTCTCGTTTCCAGTGCCATTACAACTTCTTCCAAAGAGGCGTTCCCCGCCCGCTCGCCTATACCATTGACCGCACATTCAATCTGCCTTGCACCCTGCTTGAGCGCTGCAATTGTATTTGCGACTGCAACTCCTAAATCGTTATGGCAGTGAACCGATACGATGGCATTATGTATATTTTTAACATGGGCAAAAATATAGGCGATCAAGTCGCCCATTTCATCGGGCATGGCATATCCTACTGTATCGGGAATATTGACGGTTGTCGCACCGGCTTCAATAACGGATTCTACCATTTCACAAAGATAATCCTTATCCGTTCGTGTCGCGTCCATTGGAGAGAATTCAACGTTATCTGTAAGATCTTTGGCATGTCCTACGGCGCGTACCGCCTCTGCAAGCACCTGCTCTCTGGTTTTTTTCAATTGATATTTAAGGTGAATATCAGATGAGGATATAAAGGTGTGAATGCGAGGATGGGCAGCTTCTTTAATTGCATCCCAGGCACGGTCGATATCCTTTAGATCAGCCCGTGCAAGCGCTGCAATCTGAGGCTTTCTTATCTCTTTAGCTATTTGCTGCACAGAAATAAAATCACCTTCCGATGCAACAGGAAATCCCGCCTCGATTACATCGACTCCCAATTTTTCAAGCTGCCGGGCAAACCTGATCTTTTCCTGCAGATTCATGCTGAAACCGGGCGATTGCTCGCCATCTCTTAATGTTGTGTCGAAGATATATACCCTGTTTTTTGTCGGCTTCATGAAGCGTTTTCCTCCTCAAAGGCAATTTTGATTTCTTTGCAAAAAAAAGCCATGAGCGTGATGCCCATGGCCTTTAAGATTCAACTTTTTATTTAGGTCAATTTCTCCTTAAAAAAACAGGCAGCACGCGGGAGATATGTATGAAACTAAGAGCGAGGCTTAAGCCCAGCACACATATCACATATAAAGAAATTAGCTGCCCTGCAATCATCATGATACACATTCCTTGAAAAATTGAAAGAGACTCTAGATTAAAATTATACGTATGTCAAATGTTTTTTTACGTTCTCTGGCGTTTCATTTACCAAAATCACCCCCATTGCCTTTTTTGCTCAATTTGTATTGCAGACTGTCTATAAGCGCCTGCCAGCTTGCTTCTATAATATTTGCCGATACGCCGATAGTTGTCCAGATTTCCTCTTCATCCCTTGATTCAAGAAGAACTCTCACTTTCGCGGCCGTCCCGTCACTTCCTTCAAGAATTCTTACCTTGAAATCAATCAGGTGCATTTCATCTAACCGGGGATAGAATTTTCTTAGCGCTTTCCTGAGAGCATTGTCAAGTGCATTGACAGGACCTATTCCTTCGGCTGCAGTTATTTCATGTTCTTTTCCCACGGAAATCTTTATTGTTGCCTGAGATTTTGATGAATTTTTTTTCTTCTTTTCATCAATGACCGTAAACGATTCCAGCTTGAAAGGCTCCTGAAATTCACCTGTTGCTTTTTTTATTAAAAGAGCGAGAGATCCGTCGGCTGCATCGAACTGATACCCCTCGCTTTCCATTTTTTTAATGGCACTCACCACATTTTTGCTGACATCCTTCGATTCAAATCCGCCAAGCGAGATTCCAAGTTCATCGGCTTTATATTTGATATTACTCTTTCCGGCCAGATCCGAAACGATTACTCTGCGGCTGTTTCCCACCAGATCAGGCGTGATATGTTCATAGGCAACAGGATTTTTCAAAATTGCACTCACGTGAACGCCGCCTTTGTGAGCAAAAGCGCTTTTCCCCACGTAAGGCCTTGAATTCACGGGAGGCACATTCGCTACATCGCTCACATAGCGGGAGAGCGCAGTCAGATGTCCGATTGAATTCTCAGGAAGACAATTACGCTTCATTTTTATTGCCAGATTTCCTGCTATAGTGATCAAATCGGCATTTCCACACCGCTCTCCATATCCGTTGATGGTTCCTTGAACCATTCGCACCCCCTTGTACACAGCGGCAATCGAATTGGCAACGGCAAGCCCGCAATCATCATGAACGTGGATACCAAGCTCTTCTGCCGGCATCACCTTCATCACATCGTCCAAAATATCGATTAATTCCCACGTGAGCGTGCCGCCGTTCGTATCGCAGAGAACAATCTTTTCTGCGCCTGCTCCCCTTGCCTTTTTTATTGTAGAAATCGCATATTGTCTGTTGTGCTTATATCCGTCAAAGAAATGTTCAGCATCATAAATAACCTCTTTGCCCTTTCCTTTCAGATATGACACCGAATCTTCTATCATTGCCAGGTTTTCGTCAAGAGATGTGCCAAGTATCTCCGTTGCATGCAAGTCCCAGCTTTTACCGAATATGGTAATCACCGGAGTGCATGCATCAAGAAGCGCTTTTATATTAGGACATTCAATGGTTTTAACATTCGGTCTGCGAGTGCTGCCGAAAGCGGCAAGCCGTATATTTTGAAATTTTTCTTTTTTTGCCATCTTGAAGAATCGCATATCTTTCGGGTTCGATCCCGGCCATCCCCCTTCCACGTAATGAAAACCTGCCTCATCCAGTCTCCTGGCAATGGCAAGCTTTTCATGCACTGACAAACTGACCTGTTCTCCCTGGGTTCCATCTCTCAATGTGGTGTCATAGAGCAATACGTCGTTTCGTTTCATGCTTTCTTCTCCTAAAAAAAACCCGCTGCCAGCGACGCTGATAACGGGTTTTGAGATTTATGTTGCAAAGAGTCTTACTCCATCATCAGGTCGGGCATCGATCAGCCTCCCTAATTATTCCGCTAATTATAATAATGGTTGTAAGATTCTTTCTCATATTTACGCCAAATTACATATCATTTGAAAATCCGCCTGAGACAGTCTGTTTATAAAGCTGAAATTTCCGATTGTCAATTGAAAAAACCCGCCCGAAAAACTGGAACCTTAAAAAATCATAAATATGAACGTGCACCGGCATAACATTTTTTAAAATAGCCTTTTAAAAGTGAATCAGTGCGCACTTTTTTCCCCGTCCCCGGTGCGTGAATGAAGCTTCCGTCACCAGTATATATACCAACATGGGATATCCCTCCCTTTCCTTTGGTATCAAAAAAAACGAGATCTCCTTCCGCTACTCTTTTGCTCTCTACGATCTCTCCTGCTTCATATTGAAGCCGTGACGTCCTGGGAAGATTAAATCCATTGAGCCGGTAAACCGACATAGCCAGACCGCTGCAATCGAAGCCTTCGTTCCCGGAAGTCCCGCCCCATTTATAAGATATTCCGAGAAAACTTTTTGCCGTTTTTACAATTCGGCTGCGTATATAGGTCTCCCCAAGCGAATCTTTCCGGGAATACGACATTTCATCTGGGCGTACAATATAATACTCTTCTATGATTCCTTCATCCTGCAATTGGCGGGCTTTTGATATCGCATCGTTCCTTGAAGCAAAATCACCGAATCTGACTTTATACAAACCGCTCTTATATACGAAAAAATAAGCCTCAAGACCATATGCAGTAAGCTTTGCGGTCATCTTCTCGGCATTTTCAGCATTAGCGAACGCACCTGCCTGAATTGTATATCCCAGAGGTGAAATTTTTTCTTTTTTCAAGATTTCAGTGCCGGAAACCGGCACCATTGATTTCTTCAGGCTGCAAGAAGCAATCATCAGAGACAAAGTAAATAATAAAAAAAGAAATGAAGCTGCAGTAATACTTTTTTTATCTGCCCGATCAATCATCTGTGGTCCTCTTTACAAAATTTTGCAGCTGTTATCCGGAATGGCAAATCGAAGACATTATGATTCGTACATTCCAATACTGTCAAGGAATTATTACAAAGAAACGATTACAAATGATCGGGAATCCGAAGCCTCGTAAAAATATGCGATTTGGAGTACAAATAAACATGAATTCGGTGATTACATGTGATATCCCCACCGGATCAGATTTTAAATAGGAGATGTTATCATTATGCATGGCCTTTCACGGCGGTTCGCCGACCGGTGGCGCTGTAAGGGCGGATACCGCGAGCTCTTGATTATTGCAATTCCATTGATTGCAAGTACTTCCACCTGGTCAATCGAGCATTTTATCGACCGGATGTTTCTCACCTGGTATTCGCCGGAATCAATTGCTGCATCAATGCCGGCGGGCATGCTTTCTTTCATGATAAGCTGTTTATTCATCGGCACGGCAAGTTACGTGGGAACCTTTGTCGCTCAATATTTTGGTTCGGGGCAGTACGAAAGGTGCGGCCCCGCGCTGTGGCAGGGTATATATATAGCTGTAATCGGGGGATTGATTCAAATTCTCTTGATTCCGTTCGCGCGGCAAATTTTCGATCTGGTGGGGCATGCGCCTGAAATCAGAAATGCAGAATCAACGTATTTCGCTATTCTCAGTCTTGGCGCCCCTTTCGTAATTGTCTCATCGGCATTATCCGGTTTTCTGTCCGGTCTGGGACATACGTGGCCGGTGCTCTGGGTCAATATTGCTGCAACAGCAATCAATCTTCTCCTGGACTGGCTTTTTATATTCGGCAATCAGGGATTTCCCGAAATGGGAATTGCCGGCGCCGGCCTTGCTACTGTCGCTGGTTTTGCTGTCAGTACCGTTATCTATTTTTTGCTTATTTTCCGACCGCATTATGCTTCACGCTATCTTACTCTCAAGGGATGGCGTTTTGAATGGCCTCTTTTCAAGAAGCTCATTCGGTTCGGCTTCCCAAGCGGAGTTCAGTTCTTTATTGAAATTGCCGGATATACTATCTTTATTCTCTTAATCGGCCGGTTGGGAACGATCTCGCTCGCAGCGACCAATATAGCGTTCAATATCAATACTCTTGCCTTTATGCCCATGATCGGCTTCGGTATTGCCACGTCGGTTCTTGTCGGCCAGCGGTTGGGTGAAAACAGAACCGACCTGGCCGAGCATTCCACCTATTCGGCATTCCATCTCACTTTCTCTTATATGGCTTTTGTTGCTGCTCTTTTTTTCTTCCAGCCCGACTTTTTTATTGCACCTTTTTCATATAATGCCGATCCTGTCACTTTCGGGCAGATCCGCACTCTTTCAGTAATCCTGCTCAAATTTGTCGCCGTGTATTCTCTTTTTGATACAATGGGGATCATTTTTGCGTCTGCCATAAAAGGAGCGGGGGATACGCGATTCGTCATGATGATGATGCTGGTGTTTTCCTTTGTGCTCCTTATCATTCCGAGTTATCTGGCTATTTCTGTTTTTTCTGCCGGAATTTATATTGCCTGGACCTTTGCAACAGCGTATGTCAGTCTGCTCGGGTTAGCTTTTTATTTCAGGTTTATTGGCGGTAAATGGAAGATGATGAGGGTGATCGAAAATTCTCCTCCTGAAATCCCTCCAATTCTTTCCAAATCGGCTGCAACGGGAAACGAGTAAAGTGCAACAAAAAAAATCGCACGAAGGCACATGGTCCTTGAACTTACAGCTTGAAACGTTTATTGTACCTGTTATTTATGAAAACTGACTGATGAAGGAGGAATGCCAGTGAATGGAAATGGAAGCATTCTCGCCCGATTTCTCTTGCCTGACAGCATCGCGGTTTTTGGAAGCATGCAGGAGGACTGGTTTTTTGGCGCAGGTGTTATCATTAAAGATCTTTTAAAGTGGAATTACAGAGGTTCCATATATCCCGTTCATCCTTCAGCGCGTCGTGTCTACGGATGTAAGGTTTTTAAATCTATGAAGGATATCGACGAGATCCCCGCTCTGGCGGTAATTGTCACATCATACCGCCATGTGCCAAAGATTCTTGCTGAATGTGGTGCCAAAGGGGTAAAAGCGGCTGTAATCGTTTCTGACGGTTTCGGTGAAGCCGGGCCGGAGGGAATAGCGCGCGAACAGGAACTTGTGAATATCGCCCGATCCTGCGGCATGAGAATAATAGGGCCCAATACTGTCGGTATTTTCAATGCAGCAGACCGTATTTCAACTGTTCCTTACGAGAAGGGGTATGAATACAATGAAAAAGGGGGCCTTTCCATTATAACCCAAACCGGAATGTACGGACCTCAGGCAATGGCATGGAATGAATATGATTCCGGTATAAATAAAGTGATCGATCTTGGAAATATGTGTGACGTAGACGAAACAGATTGTCTCGAGTATCTTGTAAATGATGATGAAACCGCCATTGTGTCACTCTATATGGAGCATACCCGCAGGCCGGAAGCCTTTCGCAAAGCAGCCGGCAATCTTTCCCTGAAAAAACCGCTTTTATGCCTGAAGCCGGGCAAGTCTTCCGGCGCGGCAAAAGCCATGGCCTCTCATACCGGTTCGATGGCCGGAAATGACAGTCTTTATATGAGCCTCTTCAGACAAACAGGTGTCATAAGAGTCGAAGAATATGAAGATCTTCGTGATTGCGCGACACCCTTTCTCAGATATCCTCTTCCAAAAGGCAATCGCCTCGGGATAATAACGTTTTCAGGAGCTGTCGGAATCCAGAGCATCGATGCCGCCGAAAAGGCAGGACTCGCCCTTTCAGTTCTTACAGCCGAAAGCAGAAAGGAACTGAGCAGTATTCACAATACTCTGGAAGGACATCCAATCGACATCGGGCCTGTTTCAGCGACTGCAGGCACTGAAATTTTCACTATTTACAAGCACTGTTTCGATGTTTTAAAAAAAGATGAAACCGTGGATTGCATATACCTCAACACCTATGTGTCACATGGTCTTAAACCGGACTATTACAATGAACTTTTTCAATACATAGGAAGCTGCCGTGAAAAGCCCGTAGCATTATGGTCATACGGCCCGTCGGGTCAATTAGTTTCCGAATGTGGAAAACTTTCGGAATCATTCGGCATCCCTTTTTTCTATACTACTGCAAAGGCAATAAGAAGCCTCGGCTATATGGCACGATATGCAGGATGGATCAAACAGAGCACGAATCGCCCATAAATTTTCCAGTTTGCAGATTCAAGTTCCAGCTTTTCTGACCTGCCCTGCATGCTCCGGGAGACCATTTTTTGGGAGATATACTGCCCGGAAATATGAAACCTGGAGCTACTGTTCTAATGTTATGCTCCACTCACAGGAAATCTCTTCCGGGGTTCCTTCAGGCCGGGAATCAGGCGGAGTAAACACTCTGGCCACCCGGGCGCGTGGATCTATTTTCTTGAAAAAGCTTCCTCTGAGCAACAGTCCCATTTTCCCGCACTCATAGTACTCCATGCCCCATTTTTTGGAAGCCTTCTGGGCAGTGCAATTTTTTGTTCTCATCCTCAACTCGGTATCGGAAATTTTCTTCAGTTCCAGATCTTCGAAAGCTGCCCAATGAGATCGCTTTAAAAATTCGACAATCAGATCTATTCCCCGCTTTTCTGTTTTTACTACTCTTTGCAATCGCGCAGCTTCGTAGGTTCCGAAATCTTCATTGAGTTGTATAAAACTTTCGTCCGCAATTTTCTCGGGGCAATTCTCCTTCACCCATCCTTCCATGAGAAACCACATATAATTAAGGCTGAACAAAAGCTCCCTCGACACCTCATGAAGATGTTCCTTACTCCACTCGTCAATTACGAACATGCGCTGATCCTCCATTGTGAACTTGTTTTTATTTGCACTCCTGTATCCCGAAGAATTTCAGAATGTCAAGCAAAAGAAAATAATTTCAGCAGCCAGTTACAAAAATCACATAAGGCACGCCTGGAAAGCGTCTGAAAATCTTGTGATTTGTTCATCAGAAAAATACTCTTTTCCCCGAACCTTTTTTATGACATAAGAAGCCGATGACATAAAAAGGAGGAATGCCCCAATGCGTACACGAAAAGAAATCGAGGAAAAACTCGAAAAATGGAACCTGGCATGGGACGCTCATGATCTCGATGGAGTCATGGAGCTCTTTCACCCCGATACCATATTCGAGAACTGGACAGGGGGACAGGCCCGGGGAAAAGAAAATCTTCGATCTCAGTGGGAACCATGGTTTGAAAATCACGGGGGGTTCCGTTTTAGAGGTGAAGATCTTTTTATTGATGAGGATAATCAAAAAGTCCTTTACCAATGGGCGCTCGAGTGGCCATCACAGGAAAAAGGCTATGAGGGGCATCCGGAGATAAGGCGCGGGGTTGATATAATGCATTTTAAAGATGGGAAGATTTTCAGGAAGTTGACGTATATAAAAACGGCCGTTGAAATCGACGGCTGCCGGTTACGGCTTACCGCTCCCGGAAAATAGTATTTCAGGGCACGTGCGCTCGATCATTCAGCACATTGATTTTCCGATTTACGGGCATGAGTTTTGCCTGCCCAAATCTGCGTTTCGGCCAGACATTGTCTCGCGAAGCTGCCCCGCCACACTCGCGCAAGGCAGCTCAGACAGAGCCGGGACGGGCGCTTCGCAGACCCCGGCTCGAGGAACTTTTAAAGAGTCACCACATTTTGAATATGCGATCAAAAATCTTTTACGGCTGGTGGATTGTCGGCGCCTGTTTTCTCATCGCCTTTTATGTCAGCAGCATAATATTTTATGGATTTACGGTTTTTTTCGAACCCCTTGTGAAGGAGTTCGGCTGGAGCTATACTCAGGTCTCCTTTGCGTCAAGCCTGCGGGGAATGGAAATGGGGATCATTTCTCCGCTCATAGGCTATCTCGTCGACCGCTTCGGTTCGAGGAAACTTCTTCTCTCGGGAATCATTATCCTGGGCTTCGCTCTTGTTCTTATGAGTTTTACTCAATCTCTCTTTATGTTTTACTGCGCCATGATGCTTGCTGCTTTCGGAGGAGGCGGATGCACGAGCGTGGTCACTATGACCGCAGTTTCACGATGGTTTCGCAGACATATAGGAAAAGCTCTTGGAATCATGTCGGCTGGTTTCGGAATCAGCGGATTGATGCTTCCCTTGGTAGTTTTCCTTGTGGATTCCTACGGGTGGAGAACAGCTCTGCTTCTGTTTGGTGTGGGAATGTGGATAATCGGCATACCGCTTTCGCTCATTGTCCGCGATAGTCCCGAAAAATATGGCTATCTTCCCGATGGCGAAATACGCGAATTTGCACCGGTTCAGCCTAAGATCCAACATGTGGCGCCCAAGATTAAAATGATTGAGCTCCTGAAAATAAGATCTCTTTTTTACCTCAATATGGCAGAGTGTATTCGTTTTATGGTGTTGGCATCGGTAGTAATTCATATAATGCCACATTTGAGTGCAAGCGGCATATCCCGTTCGACATCGGGATTTATTGCTGCAGCGGTTCCCCTGGCAAGCATCATCGGGCGTTTCGCATTTGGCTGGCTTGGCGATGTGTTCGATAAAAGAATGGTAACTTCTGTGGCATTCTGTTTTATGGCAGCGGGAATGGGCGCCCTCAATTTTGTAAGTACATCCTGGGGCCTCGGTCTTTTTTTTCTCACATTTCCTATTGGCTTTGGAGGTCTTTCTGTCCTCAGAGGTACTATCCTGAGACAATATTATGACAGTAGCGTATTCGGCAGCATGATGGGGATTATGATGGGTTTTGCCGCCGTCGGCGGGATAATAGGCCCTACCTTGACGGGCTGGCTTTTTGATATGACCGGAAATTACAGAATTATCTGGATTATTTTTGCACTTCTTTTGCTGGTTGCAATTTTATTCATTCTTGGAATGAAACCTCAATCCGAATCTAAAGGGTAAAGGGAGCAATGACAGGTATAAAATCAAAGCTGGACGTTTTCGATTAAATTTTTTATTTTAGGGTAAATATTTTCTTTTATTTTTGATGTGCCTATGGCTGAAATGGGGTTCAGATTGCCGCTATTTATAAAATTCTTATTAATTCCGGTGGCGGTTTTTTCCACTTTTTTATTTTTTGAGACACCGGCAATTTTTTGCGCAGATATCTACATGTACATCGATGAAGAAGGCGTTTATAATTTCACTGACCAGCCTGCATCCAGTAAATACAAGCTTTATATCAAGGACTGGAGCCGCGCACAAAATAAGGTAAAGAGAGTGGCTCAGTTTGATGAAACAATAGAAGCAGCTGCTCGAGCGCACGGAATCGAGTCGCATTTGCTCAAAGCAGTAGTAAAAGCCGAATCGGACTTCAATCCAAGGGCAGTGTCTAAAAAAGGGGCGCTGGGACTGATGCAAATCATGCCTGAAAATATCCAGAAACTGGAAATAGAAAACCCCTTCGATCCTTATGATAATATCATGGGCGGCGCACGATATTTGAAGGAGTTATTGCGCAGATTTGACGGTAATCTGCCTCTTGCACTCGCTGCATATAATGCCGGTCCCGGTCATGTGGAAAAACTGCAAGGCATTCCGCCTTTTGAAGAAACCGAAATCTATGTACAAAGAGTCTTGAAATATTATGAATTTTTTAAACAGGATAAGGAGAATCATTGATGAACGCTGAAAAATCTGGACAAAAAATGCAATATATTTTTTTATTAGTGATCGTTCTTGCTGTTTCAGGCCTGATGATTTCATGCATGGGACCAGAGACTCTTTATAATGTAGATCTCAGATATATACCTACTGAATCGGCATCCAGTGAAATCAATAAGATTGAACATATTAAGCCGGTCACTATCGCAGTTTTCCAGGATATCCGGGAAATAGAAGATCATATTGTAATCGGCAAGGTAATATCCGACCGGGGAGAATCAATCCCCGTACTTCCGAAGTATACGAAACCGCCAGAGGCTGTCGTCAGGGCAATGGAAGACTTCCTGATACGCAAAGGGTACACGGTAGCTGCAGAACATCCCGGCTGGGATCTTCAGGAGAGCCTGATTAGTAAATCTTGGGGAACGATCCTTTTAGGCGGAACTATTAATGAACTTTTCGTAACATGTGACCGTTCGGGGCCTGTAAAGAAATATACATCAAGAGTAAACTTGACAGTGATACTTGCAGACATCTCCGAAAAGCGAATACTTTATAAAGTTTCTGTAGAATCAGCGCCAACGAGAGATCATATACGGTTTTCGGAAATTACCATGGAAAAAGAAATAAACCGGGCTCTTTCCGATGCCGTTGAAAGAGTATTTACCGGAAGTGAACTACTCTCTAAAATCGAAAGTATCAGCCGATGATTGCAGGCAAAAAACCGCATGTCCAAGGAGCCGGCCGGCATGATACGCTTTTGAACAAATCGAGCCCCTTACTTCTCTTTTTATTGACGGCTCGGCCGGCATGAGACGATTCTGAATGGGCTTGCGTCAGCTTCATTTGTTTTCAATTAATGCCCTGCACAGCTTGCATAAGGAGCTCTTTTAGAGAACATCCTTAGTAAAGTCTCGAAGAGCGCTTTTTTTCTCTTTTCCCCATTATCAAACCTATTATCAGACCGAAAAGAAGCACCAGGGCACCTGTCAGAAACCATTTATTACGCTGCGAATTGCGAAGTAATTTATTTTCTTCTACTGTCGTTGCAAATTCTCCCTCAATATTTTTAAGCTGCGATTTAGTTTTTTCAAACTCTTCTCTCAGTTCTAAAAAACCCGATGAATCTTTTTTTAACGATGCATATTTCTGCTTGATGCTCTCCAGTTCTTTCGCCTTGTTTTCCAGCGCTTCGGAAAGATCGGCATTGCGTGTTTTTGTTTCCCCCAGATCTTTCTCCATAGGCACTACAGTTTTTCGCAATTCGGCATTTTCAGTTTCCAGTCTTTTTACGTGAGCCGCCCACGGCTCCCGCCTCATCAAGTACCGCGTCAGAATCCAGCCGTCTTTTCCATCTCCTTCACCGGAAAGCTGAACGTTGCTCCAGCCATCCTTCTCCGACAGTATCTTCACAAGTTGACCCGATTTAAGCATGCCGACAATCTTGTAATCCGTCCCGGGACCGGTTCGAAGGGGAGCTTCGAGGTTATCGGATACGTAAACCGCAGCGTGTACCGAGAATACCGCAAAATAAAATATTATTATCATGGCCTTTACAACTACTATCTTTTTCATTCTTATCGCCCCTCTTTTAATCAATGTCTCCCTGAACTCTTAAACGACCGGGCAAATTATTTCAAGCAAAGAAAAAATAAAGTACTTTATGGGATTGCCCTTCCATCTCTCACGCCGATTCCCAGTGGGAGTATACAGATGAAAGCTGATAACTATTTGAAACTGTCCCCAAAAGGATCGATACCGGCTTTTAGTGCACCCTCGGGAAGATTCTCAAATGAGCATGTTGAGATCGTTTCGCGGGAGAATGTAATACAATTTCTTGACAGAAAAAACATAATGACTATATTGCGTATTAACGATACGGGGGTTCTATGAAAGAATTCGTCAAAGTAATGAAGGCACTCTCTGATCCCAATAGAGTCAAAATCGTTAAGATGCTTCAAAAAAAGCTCATGTGTGTGTGTGAAATCAGGACAGCCCTGGGAGTGGCCCAGCCCACGGCAAGCAAGCATCTGAAGATTCTGGAAGATGCCGGCCTGATTACTCGTAACAAAGAAGGGCTTTGGGTCAATTATGCACTGTCCGACGGACATGAAAATCCCTATGCCGCAAGTATGATTGGCAATCTTACACATTGGCTCACTGGCGATCAGGAGATTGAGAAACTGGTTAAGCGCCTCCCTCATATCAACAGGGAAACAATTTGTAGAAAATAGTATTTTTTTTGCCGATAATATATAGTTATATACCTATATATAAATAGATAACCGCTCACAGCGACAGAAAGAAAGAAGGTATGAAAGAACGAACAAAGCTGCTGATAATCGCCGGTGTTTTTCTGGCGGCCTATTTCATCCCCTGGGATCATGGATTGATCCGGCAGTCGGGGCTTGAGGCCTTCATGATGCTTCGGGAATACGCCCGCGAACACATGCTGACCTGTCTGATCCCCGCCTTTTTCATTGCGGGAGCTATCGCGGTCTTTGTCTCTCAGGCGTCGGTTCTGAAATATTTCGGCGCCCAGGCCAACAAGCTACTCTCTTACTCGGTCGCCTCGGTATCCGGCACCATCCTTGCGGTGTGCTCATGCACCGTCCTTCCTCTTTTTGCAGGAATTTACACCCGCGGCGCCGGGATCGGCCCCGCCACTGCCTTTCTCTATTCGGGACCTGCCATCAATGTGCTGGCCATTACCCTTACGGCGAAGGTTCTGGGATGGCAATTGGGACTTGCCCGGGCGATTGGTGCGATTCTCTTTGCCTTTGTAACCGGCATCCTGATGTCCATAATCTTCAGAAAAGATGATGCAGCCAGAACGGCTGGGCAGATCTATGTGCCTGATTCAGGTGACAGCCAGCGCACGCTCTTGCAGGACAGCCTCTATCTCCTGACCATGGTGCTGATACTCATTTTCGCCTCCTTTGCCCGCCCGGCGCCCGGTGCATCCGGATTCTGGCCCATGATTTTTTCGTATAAATGGTACATTACCGCTGTGCTTCTTGTGGCACTGGCCTTTATGGTCAAGACCTGGTTCAAAAAGGATGAGCGAATCGCCTGGGTTGAATCAACCTGGGGATTCATGAAACAGATCTTCCCCCTTCTGATAGGCGGTGTGCTCGTAGCCGGGTTCCTTCTGGGAAGGCCGGGTCATCCGGCGCTTATTCCCGAGCAGTACGTGCAGTCACTTCTCGGCGGCAACTCTCTCCGGGCCAACTTGTTCGCCTCGGTAGCGGGCGCGTTGATGTATTTTGCCACCCTGACCGAGATTCCTATTCTGCAGGGTCTCTTAGGGTCGGGGATGGGGAAAGGGCCCGCCCTGGCGCTGCTTCTTGCGGGACCGGCGCTTTCACTGCCGAACATGCTGGTAATTGGAAGCGTAATGGGCGTCAAAAAAACGGCCGTCTTCTGTGGAATCATCGTCGTCATGTCGACGATTGCGGGGATGGTCTACGGCAGCTTTGCCGGATAAAAAGAGTATTGAAAGGAAATTACAACATGGAAATCAAAGTATTGGGCCCCGGATGTTCCCGGTGCAAAAATGTGGAAGATATTGTGAAAGAGGCGGTGGCAGAGACCGGCGTTGATGCGCAGATTGAAAAGGTAACCGACATAATGAAGATCGCCAGCTACGGCGTATTCGGCACACCGGCCGTCGTGATCGACGGAGAAGTGAAGAGTGTAGGCAAGGTTCCCCGCAAGGAAGAGGTCAAAAAATGGCTGAAACCATAATTGACCTGAATGCAATCAGCGACGCGTCTCGCGCGTAGGGCTGGAGATGGAGATGTACTGCATTGGTAATTATGCACGCATTGCAGGAAACCTGGCTTCAGAGACAGATTTGCACTGCTGTAAGCTATAGCAGTCCAATAGTTAAGGAGTATTTTTAATAATGAAAAAATGTATTTTGGTTATGATCGGCATTGCCCTTTTTACAGCTCTGATAACCGGACCCCTTTCAGCCACAGAGCTCACGAACGATTTTGAATCAGTTCCTGTCAATGGGGTGGTTACCATGATAGACTTGGGGGCAAAATCCTGTATCCCCTGCAAGATGATGGAACCGGTCATGAAAAAAGTGGAAGAACGATTTAGAGGAAAAGCCGCAATCATATTCATCGATGTATGGAAACACCGCGATCAGGTTCAGAGATTCGGGTTACGGGCCATTCCCACACAGATTTTTTTCGATAAAGAGGGTAAAGAGTTCTATCGTCATGTGGGTTTTATGAGCGAAAACGATATAGCGGCAAAACTGAAGGAAATGGGCGTTGAACCATAGAAATGCAGGAGTGCAGGGATGAACTGAAGAAGATCCATGTGGCGCCGATGGCTGAAAGGCCCGTCGATAGCGTTTTGCGGTGCGCCCGCAAAAACGGGAATCTTTGTGGTGAGTGAAAATATGAAAAGGAGAAATCCGCCATGCGCGGCAGTGATGTGATGCAGATAAGGATTAAGGGCAATCTGATAGGAATTATTAGTCTGGAAAAGGTTATGGAAGAGATTGCGCCCGACTACGCCCGGCGTTCCGACGAGGAGATCGGCAGCGAAATGATCAAACGGATTTCGACAAAGAATTACATCCCCTCGAGTGCCGAAAACCATTATGCCATAGCCCTCGTTCGTGAATTCAAGAGATTCATGGGACAGCCGGTAGAGGAAGAAGCGGTTTCAGGGATCAGGGCACTCGTGCTGGGGCCCGGCTGCGCCCAGTGCAGTCGCCTTGAAATGGATGTTCGTGAAGTCATGGCGGAAATGAAGGTTCCGGGAGAGATCATCCATGTATCGGACATCCGTGAAATCGGCAAATACGGGGTCATGGGCGCACCGGCGCTGATCATCAATGAAAAGGTCGTGTCAGTGGGAACGACGCCGGACAAGAGCAAGATCCGTCGCTGGCTGGAAGAGGCGGCCGGTTAGAATTATACACGAAAAGGCCTTGGGCCATTACCGCCGTGTGCGGGATGAAATTCGGGCATTTATCGCTACGCTGCCGAAAAAGCTGCGTTCTTGATTTCTGAGTTGAGCTATAAGGAGAAAAAATCATGAACGATTCTACAATGAAAAAACTGAGCTTTCTGGATCGTTTTCTCACCCTGTGGATTTTTCTGGCCATGATAATCGGCGTGGGCAGCGGGTATCTGTTACCGGATATCAAGAACTTCATCAACCGATTTTCCGTGGGGACCACAAATATTCCCATAGCCATCGGTCTGATTCTGATGATGTATCCGCCTCTGGCAAAGGTCAAATACGAAAAACTCGCATTCGTGTTCCGCGACATAAAGGTACTGGCATTGTCGTTAGTCCAAAACTGGATCATCGGGCCCGTTCTGATGTTTCTTCTGGCCATCGCTTTTTTATCCGGGCACCAGGAGTACATGGTAGGATTGATTTTGATTGGTCTGGCCCGCTGCATCGCCATGGTAATCGTCTGGAACGATCTGGCCAGCGGCGACCGGGAGTATTGCGCAGGATTGGTGGCCTTCAATTCAATCTTTCAGGTGCTCTTCTTTTCCGTCTATGCCTATATCTTTATTACAGTGCTGCCCCGGTGGATCGGCCTCGAGGGAATGGTGGTCGATATCTCCATCGGCCGGATCGCTGAAAGCGTCTTCATCTATCTGGGGATTCCCTTTATCGCCGGGGTGCTCTCAAGGGTGATCGGCCTTAAAACAGTCGGGGCTGTACGGTATGAAGAAAAGTTTATTCCTAGAATCAGTCCCATCACCCTGATTGCACTGCTTTTCACGATTCTGGTGATGTTCTCGCTTAAAGGGGAATACATCGTGCGGCTGCCCATGGATGTGGTGCGTGTGGCAATTCCTCTTTGCATCTACTTCGTGACAATGTTTTTTGTTTCCTTCTGGTTTTCCATGAAAGCCAAGGCGACCTATGAGCAGGCCACGACCCTGTCATTTACCGCCGCCTCTAATAACTTCGAGCTGGCCATCGCCGTTGCCGTGGCCGTCTTCGGCCTGGATTCCGGGCAGGCCTTTGCCGCTGTAATCGGGCCTCTGGTGGAGGTGCCCGTTCTCATCTCTCTCGTGAGCGCCGCTCTTTGGTTCAAACGCAAATACTTTCCCTACGCTGTGGAAACCCCCACCGGGGTGTGCCACCTGTCATGCAAGCAATAGTTGATTGCAATGTATGGCCAGCTTGCCGTGCGGTTGATGAGGGCAGTTGCATATACCCGGCAAATAGCGACTGCGAAATACGGAAATAATGGAGTACAAAGAATTAGCTGTTATAAGGATGGTGAAACACAATGGCATTTTATGATCGGCAATATCAACAAAGGGGCTCAAGCAGATATGCTTTTTGATCAAATATTTATTACTATAAATCAGTGGATGACAGGGGGATTTGCAATTGCGGTTGCAGGGGCTTTTCTCTGGGGGATGGTGAGTGTTCTGTTTTCACCGTGTCACCTGGCATCCATTCCATTAATTGTTGCCTACGTGGGCGGCCAGGAAAATACAGTGAATCCGCGCAGGGCAAGTTGGTATGCGGGCGCCTTTACGGCGGGCCTGTTTATTACCATTGCCGCCATCGGCGTCATATGTGCCGTATTGGGCCGCATGCTGGGCGACGTGGGCATCTGGCTGCAGGTGCTGGTGGGAGGGGTGTTGATCTGGGTGGCTCTCGGCATGTTGGGGGTGCAGGCCTGTTCCATGTCGGGATCGCTGGTTTACCGGCTCAATCTGCGAGGCATATTCGGCGCCTTTATTCTGGGACTTGCCTATGGAGTACTGTCCGGATCTTGCACCTTCGGCTTTATAGCGCCGATACTGGCGATTGTGACAGTGCAGCAAAAAATAGTGGCCGGTTCGCTCATGATGCTTTTTTTCGCAATTGGCCATTGCATTCCCATCGGAGTGGCGGGAAGCTCAACGGCAATGGTGAGAAAGCTTACTGAGAGCGGTGCCTGGCAGGGAGCCGGTCTGTGGTTTCGGCGCGGTGCCGGAGTGGTGATCGCACTTTTGGGCATCTATTTTATTGCGGAACCATTTCTGAGCAGCATATAGGAAGAGTTGTATACGAACTTGCATCCGCAGAGGGCTGAAACCCGGTGATGCACACGGGCATTTTGGCAGTCGATACAGTGGGTCTGCTTTTCTTCGATACCCGGCAGCCGCACCGATTTTGGGCGGTACTGCGAGTATTTTACAGGATTTTCTTGCATGTTGCCGTATCTGTAATGCTACGGTTAAGCAGATAGGCTAAAGGGTATGAGAATACGGCGAAAAAGGTCTGCAGACGCAGTTGTTTACCGCTTCATTTCGGCGTAAAGCGGAACGATAAGGGTAAACCTGCTGCCCTTGCCGGGAGTGCTTTCGATATTAAGGGTGCCCCCTATGGAGCGTGCCCGTTCTCTGATACTGATCAAACCAAATCCTGCGTCATCTTTTCCGGGCAAATCAGCAGAAAAACCCATCCCTTTATCGATTACGGAAACGGAAAGATCTGTGTCGCTTCCGGAGAGGACAAGTTGTGTCTCTTTTACACCGGCATGCTTTACCACATTAAACAAAAGCTCCTGGACCGCCCTGAAAATAAAAGTTTTTAGCGGCCCATATTCAAACCGCTCCCTGACATTGATTTCGAATTCCACCTTTAAGCCGAATCGTTCATCCATTCGATTGCACAACCACTGTAAAGAAGGGATCAATCCGGAGCGCTGCAAGACGGGAGGGCTCAACTCGTGTGAAAGATTGCGCGACTTTTCCATGGATTCCTGCAAAACATGATCCACTTCTTTTAGCAGTGGTTCATCAGGAAATTTGACTGTGATTGCCTGTAGCTGAATTCTTGCTGCAGCTAGCATTTGCTGCAGATCATCATGCAAAAGATGCGCGAATTGGCGCCGTTCGCGCTCCTCGGTTTCGATAAGCTCAACCGCGAGTGCTTGAAGCTGTTTTGCCCTCCGCTCGGCAAGTCCGGAACGTTCGGCAACCCGCTGCTCCAGTGTTTCATTCATTTGCTGCAGTGCCTCTTCGGCATGCCTGCGCTCCTTTATCTCGCTCTGAAGTTCAATATAGGACGTGCGCAGTTTCTCTGTTATGGCATTGAATGCATGGGAAAAATCCGTAAATTCATCGTTTCCTTCGATATCGATCCTGTATTCAAGATCTCCTCCGCCAATTTTAGCGGACCCCTCCCGAAGCCTGGAAATACGTTCTGCTATAACACGGGCCGTATTCCAATAACCGGTCGCGGCTGCTGCGGCAAGCAATACAATTATAGCGACGATGCCTCCGCCTATCAGTTTCAGTTCGGAAAAAACGCGATTCCGTGCCGCATTTCGTAAATCCTCTATCCGAAGAATTTTACCGTACATCCTGATATTCACCTGCGTGAGTTGCCTGTTCTCAATTGCCCGGGAAAGCTCGGCCGATACAAAAGCCGATTTGGTTTTTTCCCGATTTGCAATTATACCGGTGAAAAGAATTTCAGTCGCTTCATGATCTCTTATCATCTCGGCGATAATATCCTGATCTGCCGGATCTTCTTCGAACTCGTCGGAGGCTGCCGCCAGTGCCTGTCCGATATGCATATGTTCGGCAAGCCACTGTTCTTTTGCACGTTCGTTACCGGTCAATATATAGTCGTGCAGCAGCGTCGCTCTCTGAAACAGCCCTCTATGAATCTCGTTAATGATATCAAGCTCTTTAAAAACATTATTAATACGGTAAAATCCTGTAAAAAGCAGCAGGGCGACAACAACAACCGCTATTGCTGAAACCGCAACACTTAACCTGAGTCTCTTTCTTATATTCATAGGATCAGTTCCCGACCGATTTCCTGCGCAAAATTCTTACAGCTTCGGGCTTCACTGATTCCAGACCTTCGAAATAGAAATACTTGAGATAGTTTGGAATTTTTCTATTTTTAATTATCCCGCTGTTGACTGCCCACCGGGACTCATCTTCGAGTGCAAGTACGAGAAATTGCTCGAGCGTTACGGCAAATCTCATGTGAGACCAAATCTCGCTGACAATATCGATATCCATCCCGCTGTAACCGGCTACAATCTTTTGGGCTTCAGCGGGATTCGTTTTGACGAAATCTTCGGCTCGTAAGAGTGCGCGGAGAAGTTTGGCCACTCTCTCGGGGTTTTTCCGAATAAATTCCCTTTTCGCGACGATACTGAAGGTCCATGTATATATGCTTTCATCAGTGAAGGAGATTATCCGATCCCCCAATTCCTTTTGCATCTGCGCGACAAACGGCTGGAAGGCCGAAACGGCGTCAACTTTACCACTCATCAGAGCGTCATTCAACTCCTCCGGCTTCAGGCCTACCTTCTCCACCTCATACCAGCCTATTCCGTTTGCGACAAGAAAGGCATCCATAAAGAAGTCGGAAGTGGTCCCCAAGGTCGCCGCGATTTTCCGCCCCTTCAAGTCCGCCGGAACGGCAATGTCCGATTTTTTCAGTGCAATGACGGCATTATCCCTGTTGGAAGTCTGAATAGTCGCAATGACGCTTATGTCGCCGCCTTTCATGATTTCCATCATGATAGGCGGATCGGCGACAGTTGCAAAATCGGCTCTTCCCTTCAGCAGATCATCAAGAGCCGATTTCCCGAACGAGTGAGTGCGCGGGCTTACCTCCAAGCCTTCCTGCAGAAAATAACCCTGATGAAGTGCAATGCCTGCCAGAACGGCATGGGTTGTATCGACATAGGAAAGGGTTATCTTGTCGATCGACTTTACAGTCGCTTTGGAGTCTGTGCCCGCGGTCAGTTGATTATGCCCGAAAGACATCAGAAGTATCAGCCCGATAGCACACACTGTCGCAATACCTGCAAAGAGCAGCACCTTTTTTTTCATTTGCTTTTTATACCTTTATTTAACAGGGCTGATTCAGAAGAATCGTCTGTAATTGAAATTATATTAGCAGAAAAGAGGGTAGCCGGAAAGCCAATTGATGCTGCGAGAAAATCGGAATTTTGCAATTCACACAATATCTGTCAAAAAGTAGCATGAAAATAAGCTATCAAGAAAAATTCCCCCCTTGCTCGGGCAAAGGGGGAATAACTCAAGCTTCAAGGTCCGGGAGTAGGGGCGTCTTACTTACGCAGCCTAAGCTGTTTTTCTTCTCTCCCATGCTTCCCAGTACAGACGGCCTACACAGAGGAATACCCCGAGAAAGAAGAGCCCAAGCATGAAAGTGGGCGCGGAGCCGAACTTCTGATCGATCCACCAGCCCGCATACAAAAAG
>Ga0172382_10001577_pt1 | contig 40576 bp, 43 predicted proteins | sample Leawel138RmetaG_FD_122245 | JGI IMG/M metagenome (GOLD analysis project Ga0172382, IMG submission 122245) | Leachate microbial communities from a municipal landfill in Southern Ontario, Canada - Leachate well 138R metaG | ecosystem: Engineered > Solid waste > Landfill > Unclassified | place... | reverse complement strand
ACCTCTATGAGCTACTTGTTGAGCGTCAGCCATTTCAGAACCAATAGAAAAGAAATCCTTCATAAAACCTTTGCAACATAAACCTCTCCCACAATGCCCGAAGTCGCCAGTCACTTTAGCTTCATCCCTACTCCCTATTTGAGTTAATCTAATAATACCTTTAAAGTGGGTACTTAAATCCTTAACTAATGTTCTAAAATCAACTCTATTGTCTGAATAAAAAGCAAAATTAATTCTATTCCTGTCTAGAGAAAAATGAACATCAACTAGTTTCATTGGTAGTTCATACTTTTTAATTAAATTACGACAATATTCCATAGCATCATCCTTATCATCTTCGCTTATCAACTTAGAAAGATCATCACCTGTTGCAATTCTTAAAACTGGCTTAATTTCTTCCCCTATTTTTTCTAATTCTTCATCACTTAATTCCTTGAAATCAAAAACCTCTCCAACCTCTTGACCGAATTCAGTCTCAACCAAAACCTTGTCACCCGCTTTAAGTTCTAGGCTTCCTAACTTAAAATTATATTTCTTATCCCAAGAAACAAATTGTATTTGAGCTACTTTCATATTTTATATTATTATATAAATAAAACGAACTAATGTTCGTTTTATTCACTATCTTATTTATTTAAAAAACAAAATTACAGAGATAATCTAACGAACTTTAAAATTGAAGCTCCTTCTAATATATCTTTGATTGATTTTTTATCATCCTTAATATATTCTTGGTCAAGCAAGCAAACTTCAGAATAATACTTGTTAATTTTACCCTTGATAATGTTCTCAATCATAGCCTCTGGCTTCCCTTCTTTTAATAATTGTTCTTTGTATACACCTTTTTCTTTTTCAATTTCATCTTCTGAAACTTCTTCACTACTTAAGAATCTAGGATTAGCTGCTGCAATATGCATAGCTATATCAGCAGCCAACTCTCCTTTTCCTTCTTGGTCAAGGGCCACTAATACGCCGATTTTACCACCTAAATGAGAATATGAGGCTACGCTACTACCCTTTACTATGTCAAATCTACCTAAAGCCAATTTCTCACCGATAACACCACTAAGATTGTCAATGCTTTCTGAAACAGTTAAACCATTTAAATCTTCACTTAATAAAACTTCTGCTGACTCTGGCTTCTTTTCTTCTACTATTTTTAGAATATCGTTAGCCAAAGCTTGGAATTTTTCGTTTCTAGCAACAAAATCTGTTTCTGAGTTCAATTCAACAGTATATGCTTCAGTGTTATCATTATTAGTTTTAACAACAATAATACCTTCACCAGCCTCTCTTTCACTTCTTTTCGCTGCTTTAGCTATACCTTTTTTTCTTAATAGTTCAATAGCCTTATCAATATCACCACAAGATTCATCTAGAGCCTTCTTACAATCAACCATACCAGCTCCAGTTCTCTCTCTTAATTCTTTTATTTGTTCCATATACTTATATATTTTAATTATTAGTAATTACTACTTTAATTTAATATTGTTAGCATTTAACAAACTATCCTTAATACTGTTTAATAATAGTTCAACAGTTTTTGTAGCATCATCATTAGCTGGAATTGGGAATTTAGCTAATTCAGGATTAACATTAGTATCACAAATTGCTATGATTGGAATATTTTTGCTAATAGCTTCTTTGACAGCTGTTTCTTCTTCTTTTAAATCCCAAATAAAGATAGCATCTGGCAAGCGACTCAAATTAACTAAACCTCCAACTCTTTCCTCTAACCTCTTAGTTTCTCTGTCAAAATCCAATTGTTCTTTTTTTGTATATTTGTTCAATCTTCCAGCCTCTTTGTCAGAAACTAAATCTTGATATTTTTTAATTGATTTTTTAATAACTGCAAAATTGGTTAAAAGACCACCAAGCCACTTTCCAACAATGTATGGTTCCTTTATTGATTCACACATTTCCTTCATTGACTTTTTTACTTGCTTCTTTGTACCAACAAAAAGAATTATTTTTCCTTCGTTTCTAAGTCTTACCATAAACTCTATAGCTTTTTTTAATTGCTCTTGAGTCTTTTCAATGTTAATAATGTAGATACCGTTTTTCTTAGTAAAGATAAACTGTTCCATTTTTGGATGCCAACGATTAGTTCTGTGACCGAAGTGCATACCAGCTTTTAACATTTCCTCTAATTTTGGAATATTCATATTTTTTTCTTTTTACTGCCAAATATTATTGGCACTACTGCTTTCAAATTATATATTTACTTGATATACAAGAAAAATTAAGAAAGCATGATTATTTTAATTATAAACTAGCCTAAAACTATCTTTTAAGCTTGATAACATTATATATTATTTTTTATATACAGTCAATATTGACTAATTTTGAAGAAAATCAGACTTAGCTTTGTTGAATAATGCTAAATCTAGGTTGTATATATTAGATCTAAGATTATATGTCTCTAAAAGTGAGTTATATTCAGCTGCTTTAGTGTTATACCTGTTAACGCTATCGTTATAACCATCTTGATCCCCTATACTCTGATAAAGATTAACCTGAATCAATAATTGATCAAGCTCTCCTTTTAAAGAGTTTAGTTGAGATTGTAAGGTTTTTAATTCGGTGTTCTTTTGACTCAAAGAACTCTCCATCTTAATTATAGTGTCAACGTTTTTAGCAATTTCAGTTATACCGGTATATGTCTTACCTCTTGTTTGTTGATATATCTCAACATTACCTAGGCTTGTTGGAGTAAAAACATTCTTCCAATCCATAGAAGAAAATCCCGCTTGTCCATCAGAGAAAGCACTAGGGAAAATACCTATAGGGAAAAAGTTGGTTGTTTCGATAAAACAATATGGTGAGTTGTGAACTTTTTTGTCAGAACACTCTATGGCTGTTGCTGTATGCCTAGAATCAGGATAATCAAAAATAGCTGTGCCATAGCCTAGCTCTCTTAACATTGCAACCAAAAGTATAGTAAAGTCAGAACAAACACCTTTATTCTCATAAAGAGTTTCATAGGGAAAGTTTTGACTGTCGCTAGGAGATTTTGAAAAATCATAAGGTATGTATTGAACAAAAGCACTAACAAACTCAATAAATTGATTATCGTTTAATCCGTCTATATTAGCTATTTTTCTTAAATCTGAAAGAATTGAATTAATAACACTGTCCCCATTTAAGGTTTCAAAGAAAACGCTGTAATATTTATCTCTAGGATTGGAAGGTGGATTATTTATTGGATAATAATAATTTTTATCTGCATTCTTGTATCTTAAATATATCTCATCAGAAAATACATAATTTAAATAATAATTTTTATTATTATATTTCCATAAAAATTTAACTAAAGTTTCTCCTTCTCCCGGGTTGTCATCACCTATTTTGTCACCTAAAATTAATCCTTGGCTACCCACTATAGTTATTTGCCTTAAGTCACTATTCTTTATTCCTAGTCCAAGATTTCTCATCACAGAAAAAGCGTCATTTGGTCTACCCAAATAGTGCAACTTTAAATCTTGTGGATTAACATAATATGCCTGCCCCTTATCCTCAACCTGTAAAAGAATCCTACCAGAAAGATTGGTTCTAGCTCTGGCTCTTAAAAACATATTGATATCACTATTCGTAGCTCCTAATCCCAATGATCTCATTATATTAAAAGCATCGCTAGGTCTACCCAAATAGTACCCCTTTAGGTCTACAGGGTTAATATAGTAAGCCTCTCCATTCTCTTCTACTTGCAAGACTATTCTACCGGAAAGTCTCTCCGCCATAGTTGAAGCTTCAACTGACTGGGAGAAAGAAAAAGAGAAAAAAAGAAAGAATAGAGATAAATAGAGAATTTTTTTATTTAACATTTTTTTTGCTTATTATTATATCCGGATCCCTTGTATAGTTTGGAATAACTATATTAAAATTCTTAAAATTTTTTACATACTTAGAACTTTTATTTTCTCCTATTATAGAAACCTTTATCTTAAGGGCATAGGCTAAAGCGTTAGCTGTGAGTATTCCAATTCTTAAGGATGTAAAGCTCTCACCCTTATTAGCCACCTTTATTTCCTCTAAATCATTAAAGCTGAAATTGTTTTTCTCAAAAATAGACTCAATTAATGGTAATAGTTTTTCAGATTGATTCCTACTAACTGAAATCTTTCTTCTTTTAAGTATCTTATTATCTTTCTCTAAAAATATAATAATCTCTTTATTATTAGATGTATCAATTCCTAAAATCATATATTTAAATTATACCACTTTTTAAAAGTCTCTCCAACTCTAAAAAACTAGAAGTTTTCATTATTTCAGATCTCATTTTTGAAGCCCCAGAAAAATCTTTAAAATACCAAGAAAGATGACCCTTGAACTCTCCCAAGCCTAACTCCCCCTTGTTTTTCTTAGTCATTTTCAATTGTTTAATTGAATTTTTAATAACAAGCTCTCTTAGTTCTTTTTTGTTTAAATTAGATAATTTTTCAGAAAATATCCAAGGCCTACCTAGAGCCCCTCTTCCGAAACCAACTCCATCTACTCCAGTTTCTTTTATAATTTTATTTACATCTTTAAAGCTTTCTATTCCACCATTAGCCAAAACTAACCCGGGAAAAATATTCTTAATCTCTTTTATTAATTTTAAATCTATTGGACCAGTAAATAGTTGATTGAGCGTCCTTCCATGAACCATAATAGCTGCAACTTTTAAATCGGCAATATTCTTAACAAAATCTAAGGCTCCAACAGAAAAACTTTTAGCCCTAATTTTAACCGACAATGGTTTCTTTGTATTCTTTAAAACGGTTTCAATAATTTTTTTAGACAACTCCAAGTTAGACATTAACTTAGCTCCCGCTCCTTGCTTTAAAACCTTTTTAACAGGACAACCAAAATTAATATCATAACCATCAGGATTTATTTTCTTATCTAAAATTTTAACAGCCTTAGCAAAATGATTTACGTCAGAACCAAAAATTTGAACAACATATGGTCTCTCTTTTTTGTTAAATTCTAATAATTTTAAAGTTTTATCTGGATTATAGTTTAGAGCTGTAACAGAGGCCATTTCGCTATACACCACATCAGCTCCATAGCTTTTACAAATATACCTAAAAGCCGAATCTGTAAATCCGGCTAGTGGAGCTAAAGCTAAGATTGGCTTATCTTTTTTCTTTTTCTTTAATTTTTGTCAAAAATTATCCATAAAAATTATTTCTTTAAAATTGTACCCTCGGACGAATCTTCAACCTTGTAGCCCATTTCTTCTAACTTAAATCTTAATTCATCAGACTTTTTAAAATCCTTATTCTTTCTAGCATTATCTCTTTCCTCTAAAATATTTTTAACTTCATCACTCAGTTCCCCACTCTCTTCTTCTAATATCTCAGAAAATGCCAACCCCCAAACTTTATCAAAATCTAGTAGTGTGGCCAATTTATCACTATCACTAATATCTGATTTTAAAATCTCTGAAATTATAGCCAGAGATTTTGGAACATTAAAGTCGTCCAATAAATCATTTAAAAACTTGTCTTTAAAATCTTGATTAACTTCACCAATTTCAACTCCTAAATTTCTAATCTTTTCATAAATATTTGTCAGACCTTTTTGAGAGGCCTTCAAGGCTTCGAAGGTAAAGTTTTGTTTGGATCTGTAATGAGCCTGAAGAAAAAAATATCTAAGAGCTAAAGGTTTAAAACCCTTAGACTCAATCTCAGCCAAACTATATGAGGTGCCTTCAGATTTAGACATCTTAGCATTGTTGAATAATAGGTGCTCATTGTGCAACCAATAATTAGCCAATTTTACACCGTTAGCTGCTTCACTTTGAGCAATTTCATTTGTATGATGAACACTTACATGCTCAATGCCTCCCATATGAATATCTATGGTTTCTCCTAGGAATTTTTTTATCATAGCTGAACATTCTAAATGCCACCCAGGAAATCCATAGCCATTTTCAACTAAAGGAGAAAAAAATGGTGATGACCAGTATTGTATAGCATTCTTATGTTCACCTGCCCTAAAAAACCACAAGGCAAAATCTGCAGGATTCCTTTTCCCTTTATCACCAACATCGGCCCTACCAGCTCCAGCCTTATTCTTTTCTAATTTCTGACCTGATAATTTTGTATAATTATCAAACTTAGAAACATCAAAATATATAGCTAAATCAGTAGAATATGCATAAGCTTTGACTATCAAGAGCTGAATTAAGTCAATCATCTCCTCTATATTTTCAGTAGCCTTTGGTTTAAATTTAGGACTTACAATTCCTAACTTTTTAACATCATCCTCATAAGCTTTAATATATTTATTAGCTATATCTTCCGGCTTCAAGCTTTCTTTCTTAGCACTTTTTTCCATCTTATCCTCACCTTCATCTTCGTCAGAGCTTAAATGACCAACATCGGTGTAGTTTCGGACCATAGAAACATCATAATTTAAATACTTAAAACTGCGGTGAATAATATCAGCGCATAAAGACCCCCTTAAATTACCAATGTGTTGCGTCCAATATACCGTTGGTCCACAATAGTAGAAAGAAAGCTTACCCAGGCTAATGGGTTTAAACTCTTCCTTCTCCCTTTTAAGTGTGTTATATATTAATATTTTTTTCATATTTTTAAAATTATTTACCAGATAATTATAGCATAATATATTAAAAAAAGGGAATATTATTCCCTTTGTTGCCTTATGCTATTTTTTTAGATAAGAATTTAGAATTTTTTGGCCATTTATCAAAAGACCATTTAATCCTAATCCAACGATCTAAATCGCTAATCTTCTCTATGTATGGAATGGACCTATAGTCACTTGCAACACTCTTATCATCCCATGCAGAGCCTAGCGCTATGATAGGGAAAAATAATTTTTTGTCTTTGTAGAAATTTTGAAGATCTGAAAGAGTGACTGGCTCAAGATTTTCAGATTTCATCTCATCGATAATCTGATCACTTAACATGTCTTCACTTATTGTGAAAAGCTTGAATTCAGAATTCTCAACAAATTCTCTTCTACTTATTCTTTTAAGAATAAGTTCGGCTAGTTTTAAAAAACCAACCAACTTAATCAAGAACAGACCAATAACTACTTGCTGGAAATAATTAATACTTAAAATTTCAATAAAGTCCAAAAATCCAAACAATAATAAAGATAAACCAGCACTAATTAAGGCGATGTTAAAAGTTTTTTTTCTCATTTCTTTTATTTTTTTTTGTTAAACAACTTAGGAATAATTAACATAACAATAATTAAAAGTCAATGCTAAGCTTTTTTAAGAGTTTTTAATATTTCGTTATAGAACTCGAGGTTGTTTAAACTAGCCAATCTATGGCCTTTTGCCTCGTTAAGTTTAAAAAGATGATGAAGATATGACAAAGAGTTAATTTGAAGCTCTTTAATTTTAGAATCCTTGTTTATACTATTTATATTAAAAATATTTTGACTATTTTTAACATTTAATTCTTTATAGAAATTACCCTTTAGTTCTCTACCCTTTTTTGTGAATTGATAAAGCTTAGCATGTCTTGCCTCTCTGGTTGGTATAACACAATCAAACATATTCCAGCCCATTTTATGACACTTAACTATATCCGAAGGGGTTCCAATTCCTAGAGCAAATTTTAAACTATCTTTTGGTATTATGTTAGCAGTATAACTTAGAATATCATAAAGGAATTTACCATTTTCATCAATTGGCCTACCACCAAAACCATAACCAGCGAAAGGAATAGTCTCACCTAGAATCTTTTCATTGGAAACTTCTAATAACCCATCTAAGCATTTTTTTCTTAACTCCCTACTTAAGCCACCCTGAATAACGGCAATTAACTTTGGTCTATCGTTTTCTTTTAGCTTTCTTCTCTTGATTTGCTTTATATATTCATCATGACATCTCTTAGCCCAAGAAATGGTCCTGTTAACTGAGATTTCTATATCCCTCTCAATAAAAGCATATGGCGGACAATCGTCTAGGCAAACTATAAAATCAGTGCCTAGATCAAATTGTATCTGTATTGATTTCTCTGGAGTGATTTTATGAGAAGAACCGTCTAATGGAGATTTAAAGAAAGCCCCTTCTTCATTTATCTTTCCCATTTTACTATTTTTATGAATTAGAGAAAATATTTGGAAGCCACCACTATCGGAAACAAGTGGTTTTTGCCAGTTCATAAAATTATGTATTCCCCCGGACTTTTTTATAACCTCAATTCCTGGCTGAAGATAAAGATGAAAGGTATTTACAACCATCGCCTCAACACCAGTCATTATCAAATCATTATTACTACAAGACTTAATAAAGCCCCTAGTGGCGTCAGGCATAAAAAATGGAGTCTTTAATTTTCCGTGAAGAGTTTTAATATTCATATATAGTTTTTATCTAATTCTGCCATCGCTACTTAAGTTTGCAATAGGATCATCTTCTAATTTACTAGTTTTAATACCAGTTTTTTTATTAATTATAGCTCCAGTTTCTAGATCTCTAGCCTCAAAAGAAGAACCAGTGGAAAGTATTAATATCTTATTATATTCAAAGTCGGTTGGAATTATAGAAATATCAAAACTAACATCAACATTATTAATACTGGTTGGCAATCTATCCAAATTCCAAACAACCTTATGATCCACTAAGTCATAATATATATTTCCAGCTGAAACATTTGAATTGTCAGCCCACATAACATAGTCAGGTAGATACAACTCAGCCTTAACATCTCTTAATTCGTGTAAACTATTTTCCATTATCCAATAAACTTTAAAATTAGACTTTTCACCAATAACGGGTGGAAGCGGACCAGAGCCAACAGGAATATTATCTTCATTAAAGTATCTAATTTCCTCCCTAGCCGTAAAGTCACTATTTATTTTAATTTCTATTAAATTACTTTTACTATCAGATTCTTTAAAATCTTCTGACTCAACTTCACTTATATTACCCATACTAAACTGAGAGTAAGTTTTAACTCCTAAATTTTTACCAATAAAAGAGTCTTCAAAATCAGAAACTTTTATAGAGAATTTGATCTGACCAGAATCACCTGGTGAAAGAGACTTTAATCTGGAAACCTCTTGAGATGTCCAGCTAATAGTTTTTCTACTTACCTTACCTTCGTTATCATCAACAATACTTCCCCAGTCTAAAAAGTCGCTCTCTAAAACAGCCATAATAATCAAATCAACCATTTCCTTATCTCCCTTATTCTCATAATTAATAACACATTCTAAAACCTCCCCAAAATTAACAGTTTGATCTGTATTATTATTGTTAACAACCATACTTAAGTGCAAATTACTCTTAATAATATTAAGAGTAAATAGTCTTTCGTAGAAATCTAAATTTAAATCATCCTCTAAATACCTTAAGCCCCATGTTACTAATTCTGAATCACTTATTCTGTCATTAGCCTTATACTTAAAACCTATAATCACATCTCCATCAAAAACAAAATCATCGCCCTTATTATTCTCGTAATTAATTTTAAAAACATTATCTTCTATCTCAGTTAAACTAAAACCCAAATCAACAAACTCCTTACTTAAATTTGGCTCAAAAACAATATTCTCACTTGATGAGAAATATATGGCCACATCTTTATTAATTAACTTATTAAAGTTTTTAAAAGAAAAATTAAGTTTGTAATCTTCTCCTGACAAGATGGTTGAAAATAGGTCTAAGCTTAAGTCGAATGAATGAGAATTAACAACATTAGAATAGTAGAAATCCTTCTTGAAAAAAGAAGAAAAACCGCTAACCTCATAACCAGCATTAAGAGATAATAAATTATTAACTCCCTCTTTGTTCATGATATATCCTCGTATTTTTATCTTACCACCCTCTCCTGATCCTAAATCAGAAAAAGTAAAAAAATTATTATTGAAATTTGGTGAGGGGTATGACTCTAAATAAACAAAATTGTCCGGATACTTAATATTAATCTCAACATTCTTCAAACTGTTTCTACTATTATTTGCATAATCAACCTCGTAAAAAAACTCTTCCCCAGCCACTAACCTTGTTGGAGCTAAAATTTCGACATTAAGCACAAAGGATGACTCACTTTGGCTCTTAAAATATGAAAAAAACCAATAAGCAGAAAGCGAGATGGCAATCAGGAAGAAAAGATATATAAAAAAGTTAAAAATAAAAGGTCTTCTTTTTTTAACTTTTATTTTACTTAAATCACTAATAACACCTTTATCGTCTGTATATATCTCTAGTAAATCTTTCTCCATTTCATCCTCCCTTCTCTCTCTACTTCTTTTTTCCTCTATTTTAAAAGAATTATCTTCATCACTTATCCTGTGTCTTTTAAAGTTAAGGTCGTTTTGATTTATCATATTTTTGTATATAAATTATTTTAATAAAAAATTAAAGTATTTGTCATAAACAAAAGAGTCCTGATATCCATCAACCTCCAAGCTGGAAGGATAAGACCAGACTATTTCAGCTGGATAATTGTTTACCACATTAAAATTAACTGTAGAATTTTTTAAACCCGCCTGCTTTTGCCAAAGAAGACAATGACCGGTTAACTTACTGTTATCTCTAGATAAAAGCTTATCAATAAAGCTTGTATCGCTGTTATCAACTTTAATTAAATGCGGTAATTCATATTCTATCTCTATTTTTGAAACCATGGAAATATCAGTCATTGTCCAATTGGCAAAAACTGTCTTATCCATTTCTTGATAAATCCTAAGACCACTAGACAAATCAATCTCGGAAACTCCTTCCCATTTCTGAACTAAGTCATTCTTTCTTAAATCCAAATCAGATGTTTTAAAATATTTTGAGTCTGGAGTTGAAAAACCTTGTGCTTTTATCAATCTACTACCGAGAGGAACATAAACTCTCAACCAATTAACATTTCTAACACTAGAAAAAACCCCCCAACTCTCATCAACTCTATTCCTTTCTATAGTTAATTTATTTATAATTCTACCATCCTCTTGTATTTCTGACTCTAAATAATAATTTTTATTTAGAAACTTATCACTTTTGGCTCCAGCAATATTAGAATCAACAATCATTAAATAGTCACACTTCGTTTCCTTAACTCTCCCCGCCCAAGATTTTTCCTCTGCCATAGATTGTAATCTCTGATCCTTAAAATATAAAAGAATATTTTTTTTATTTAAATTACCAATAAATAAATCGAATAAAGAAACTGTTTTTTCTACATTCATTTCATTAACCAGCCTCTCCATTAAAACTTCAAAGATTTCACCTATAATTTCCTTTGGTTTGTTTTGCTCAAAATCATCCAAATTAAGATTACTGGAAACACTTAAATCGTCCTCTGGATAAAGATCAGGATTCCCTATAACCTCAACAACCTCTTGAACAATATCTTGAAAATTATCAGCATTTATTACAACTCCGTATTTATCAGAAAAATCAATCTCACCCAAAACCCTTAATAAGTCTTCTAATATTTCTGGGGTAAAAGCTATAACACCATCAACGCTTGGACCTCCACTTTTTTCATAGAACCAAGAAATATTTTCAGCTGAAACCTTCCAATCTGGCCACCAATTAGAATCCCAAAAATACCAAACTGGCTTAACCAATTGTAACGGCTTAGGTGGCTCAACTAGAACACTCATCCCACCTTCAGTGTCATAGGAACCGCCAGCTGGAATTTCTATATTTGAAATTTTACCATTTTTAACATCAACCAAGGCATAACTACCTATAAATCCACCGCTAGCTCTAATTTCTGAATTATTTTGAAATACAAGTAAATATCTCTTATCGCTATCAATACCTAAAAACTCCCTAAACAAATTTAAGTTATCAGCGAAATAAGAAAAACCAAGCTCAACTTCATTAAAGACAACTTTAAGGCTATCAAACAGCTCTCTATGCTCACTCGGTATAGCAGAGCTTTTTATATCATAAAAAGAGCTTTTTGCTAATTTCAAGTCTTTAGATGCCTTTTCTATATGGGAAGAAAATATTGCATAATCTTCTTTTTGATTATCACCCTCAAAAAATGAAAATAAATAACTAAAAGATACGCTTAAATTATTACCAAAAGAAGAAAGGTGAAAACCTAGGTTAGAAATATTTTTTGATTGTGAAAACATTTTAACCTTGTCATCCTTAGAAAAAATGGATAAAAATAACAACAATTCATCAGCTCTTTTCAACTCTTCTTCAATTAGTCTAAAATTATCACCAGCCTCACTAAATTTTGTATATGCATTATAGAAATCAAAAACAGTTATCGCCTCAGTTGCAGAGGAGAGATTTTCGATCCCGCTCATAGAATAACCACTTATCTTATCCTCAAAATCACCACTCTTGTATAGGTTGTAATAATTAACAATCTTAAAGGAAGTGGCTATAAAAATTAAAATTATAAAAAAAATAAAAACTGATTTCTTCTTATTAAAACTCTTTCTCTTGTTAAACAATCTTAACTGTTTTGATTTTATATAATTAAAGCTTACATTATTGTATCTTTTTTCTTTATCTTTTTTTTTAAACTTAAAGCTAAAAGACGGAATTTTAAAACTTAATTTAGTTAAGGGCTTAATACTTATTCTAAATTTGTTTTTTTTGACCTTTCTCTTTTTTAAAAAGAAATTTACAATATCAATCAACCAATCATAAAAAAACATAAAAATAGATTTAACTATTTTAAAAATTAAAAGATATAGTGGATAGAAGAAATTATTCTTTATCTTCTTTTCATTTATCTTTATGGTTATTTTTTTAAAACTTTTTTCCCTATCTTTTTTAAAATTATTAGAAAAAAGACTCTTTGATGACTTATCTTTATTTGTGTTTTCCACCTCCTTCTCACCCCTCAAATCAACAACAAAATCAGACGATGTGTCATCTGAAAAAACTTTAATTTTATGCTTTTTTATACTGGCCATAGAAATTAATTTAACAAATCTAGATAAATCTTGTAAGTACTATGAGCTGATTCCCACCAATTATATCTCTTTAAAACTTGCTTTGAATTAACAATTAAATCCTTTCTTAAATCTTCATCCTCAATAATTATTTTTAACTTAGACAAAAAATCATCCTTTTCTCCAGATTTAAAATATAAAGCTGAATTACCTAATATTTCAGGCATACTAGCTGCGTCAGAACTTAAAACAGGACAAGAGTTAAACAAGGCTTCAAGAGGAGGTAGTCCAAACCCTTCATAAAGAGATGGAAATATATAGGCTAGGGCCTTCTGATATAAAATCTCCAACTCATTATCAGGAACATATGATGTAAATATAAAAGGATTTCTTTTTAAGCCCTTAGACAAAACTAAGTCTTCTGAATACTTTTTAAGTCTTTTATAAAAATAATCTTCCTTGCCAACTAAAACTAATTTCAAGTCATTTTCTTCGTTAATAAAATCTAGAAAACTCTCTAATAAAAATTCTAAGTTTTTATGAGGGTAAGCATTACCGACGTACAAAAGAAATGGTATTGTTATATTATAATCATTCAAAATCTCATCTTTATTTAACTTAGCAACAAACAAAGAGTCACTACCTCTAGTTAAATTTGAAACTCCTTCATAAATTCTTTCTATTTTATCACTCCCTATCTTAAACTGATTAATAATATCATTTTTAGTAAAATCAGAAACCGCTATTATCTTTTCAGATCTTTTTAAAGCCGACTTAATTGTCAATCTATAAAAAAAATATTTTAGATTATACAAAATAGGGCTTAAAGTGGTAGCTCTTGGTGTTTTAAATTTCGTTAAAATTAAATCGTGAATAGTCACAATAAATTTGGTAGGGCAAAATATAGGAACATTAAAATGAGTAAAATGCATTAAATCAACATTTTCTCTAAAAATATAATAAGGAAAAAATATTTGCTCCCTTAAGGAATACCACTTAATATCAACTAAAACCTTCTTAACATTTTCGTTTCCTTCTCCAATAATTAGTTCATCAAAATTTTCTTTACAAAGGAAAATAACATATTTGTTTAATTTGTCGATTTTAATTATATTATCAACAGTTTCTTGGGTATAACGACCAAGGCCCTTGGCTAAGGGCCCATATAGTCTAGCATCTATACCTATAGTTTTGGGTTTATTTTTATTCCTTTTAAACATTTATTTATCCAAAGGGCAAGTTAGAGGGTATATTCTTACTACCCTTTACAGCCTCATCATTTTCTTCTTTTTTAGTTTCCTTATTGCTAATATCATCGAAAGAAAGCAAATCATCTCTTAGAGTTTTAGCACCAGTAGAAGCATCGTCCGTAGCAAGATTAGCTGGTGGTTTATATTTCTTAGCTGAGATTTTTTGAACTAAAGGAGCATTAGAATTAGCCTCAACTGGAAAGTGCCATAAAGTAGCCAACTCCTCTATATTAAGAAGAAAAGGAGTTCTGCCAGCCCAATCACTTCTATCTATATAATTATTAATTAATTTATTTTGCTTGTTTATTAGTTTCTTGCCCTTATTAAAGTAATTTGCCTTTGTTGCGGTAATTTTCATGTCGGGCTTTAAATTATTTAAATCTAGAGCAGAAAATTGTTTCATATAACCAACAAAGCCATTTGCAACCTTAGCCTTGTTCATAACCTCTCTTTTAGCCATATAAACAACTCTAACTTTGCAAAGAAAGGCTATCTTAGAAGACTTTTCTTCTATTGATTCAATTTTTTTCTTTTGTTTCGGAGTTAATTCCATCATTGATAATTTTTTAAACTCTTTTTCTTTAACCTGAACATCTCCCCACAAAGAAAAAACTGCTTCACTCAGATCAGAGATAAACTCAACCAAAGCATCAATAATTTTATTAAAAAAACTAACATTTGGCTGCTTGCCTAGTATTCTGCCTATTTCCTCATCTCCATTATTTACCCAATCAAAACCAGTTGGTATTAATATTATTTGATACCACAAATGTTCTCCCTTACGAAGACTACTGCATAGTTCCATGAGCTCAGACATTGGATCTTTAAAAACCATTTCACTAGGACCTAATTGATGCTCAAACTCTTTATATGTTTTTATTGGATACATAGGGTGTGCCGCTTGTATAAACTCCGTTCCCCATATATCATACTCTTCATCTGGAAATTTTCTAGGAAAATCTTCACAATAATCATCAACCTCTATAATTTCAGCGTCAGGATATTGAGAATAAACAGCAGATTCGACCAAGTTTCTGAACTGTATTGGTGTTCTGATTAAAAATTGAGTATAACCCTCAGAACTAACTATTTCTAAGCTCATAGACAACTGAAACTCTCCAGAAAACCACTTATCAAAGAAATTCTGAGTACTGTGAGCACCAGCTAAGTATGAGAACATATTCTCTACCGCTCTGGGAGACTGAACGTTTCCCCTTGGAATATCTATGGCTAAAAAAATAAATTTAACACCAGAAAAATACTTACCTCTAATATATGAAAGCCAAATTTCTCTAACACCTAATAAAAAAAATATACCAAAAATAATCCAACCGAAATTGAATAGAAAACTTTTCAACATTAAATCCGGTGGGAGATTAAAAAACTCTTGTATTGGAGATAAGTCAAGCACTAAATTCATAAGTATTTTTTTTAAAAACAAATATCTTTATAAAAATATAATAACATAAATTATTTATAAAATCAAAACATTAAAACAAAAAAACGCCCCCTGTAATAAGGGGACGTTTTTTGAAGTATTAATGATTATTTTTTCCACTCTTTAAGAGCGTAAACACCTCTATCAACCAAAATATATCTATCATCTAATATTAATTCATTGTGCACTGAGCCTTTGTTAGCCTTTTTATGGTCAAAGCCTATATCATTTATTTTTTTAGCTATTTCCTCAAAATGCATTGGCTTATTCTCTTCTTTTAAAATTAAGTAAATTTTATCAGTTATTCTCTTGGGCTTAACCTCGGGCCAACTATCATGACCCCAATGACCAAGCTTATTTCTGTTAATATCTTTTATTGATTGAATTATTGAATATAATGTCTTATTTTTATTTATTATCTCTCCTTTCTCTGGAAATATTTTATCTTTAAACACCTTAGTAAGGTCAATATTCTCAATTTTGTCCAATAATTTATCCTTATGAGTATTAAAAGAATCTAAACCCTTAACCATGTCTAATAATTCTTCAATTTTCATTGTTTTTTTAGCGTCCAATATTTTTGACCTCAATTCTTCAGCCAAATCTTCTAAATAATTAACTGCTTTATCCTTAATCTTGTAAAATGCTGAAAACTTATCCGAATTATCAACCTTCTCAATGTAATCATCTAATAGCTTGGATAAAATAAAATCAAAATAATTTTTGTAATCTACTTTTTCGTCATTTAGGTCATTGTCATTTATTTGCAGACTTAGAACAGACAAAATATCCAAAAGGAATTCCCTCTCCATGGCTCCACCATGCTCATCTAATATTTTGGCAACCAATTCCCTAATTAATCCTAATCTTTCATCAAGATTTTCTATCTTCTTGATTTTATCTAGACTAGATTTTTCTATCTGTCTGACCCTTTCCCTTGTAAGACTATGAAGCTTTCCAATTTCTTCTAAAGTGTGCTGTTTTTCAAAACCCAAAGCAAAGCGACGTGACAAAACGTCACTCTCCCTGTTGTGTAAATTTTTAAAAACATCATTAACTAAATTAATAGCATTTAATTTAGTCAACTCTTCATCCTTTTTTTCTTTAATTATCTTTTTTAGAAAGCTTTTCATATATACTTAAATAAAATTATTATTACCTATAAAGTAAAACATAATTTAAAAAATAAGTCAATAGCTAATTTTTAATTAAATCCAATAAATTGGATAGTCCCGTGTTTTCTACGGTCAAAGAATTTACCCTCTTCTTCACTTGCCTCTTAATATTTATAAAGGCAAAAAATGATCTTAATTCAAATAAAAAACCATAAAAAAAGAGGAGTAAATTTCTAACAAAAAATTTAAGTTTAATATCAAGAGGAAACTTAATTTTGCTAAATTTATAATTCAGAATTAATTGGTTTAAAAAAGACCAAGACCTTGATTTATCACGCTTAAAACCAAAAACATGTTTAATTAGCGATGTTTTAGAAGACAAGCTTCTGTCGTGGTAGATAAAGGCATCTTTAACTAAATAAGACTTAAAAGAGGCTAATTGTAGTCTGTATGACAAATCTATATCCTCTTTATACATAAACATTAATTCATCAAAAAACTCCAAATACTCACCATTATAATATGCAACCTTTTTCAGGGCGTCCAATTTAAAAAGAGCACAAGCCCCTGATGGACCAAATATCTCGGTCGGCAGATTCTCATAATTATTAAAATAATTACCCTGCCCTATGTCAAAAAATTTATGACTAGGCTTAATACCTATTCCCAGGCTATCTATTTTATTACTTTTTTCTTTTTTTCCAAAATCCCACCTAAGTATAACGGGAGAAACTGACGATGCATCACTTTTAGAGTTTAAAAAGTTAACCATTTTATACAAAGAGTCTTTTTCTAAAATAACATCTGGATTTATAACTAAAAAAATGTCAAAGGATTCTTCAACTGCCCTATTTATAATCAAATTAAATCCCTTGGCAAATCCGATATTGCCCCCAGACTTAATCAACTCAAAACTATTAGAGACATAATCACTTAAATAATTATAATTACCATCAAAATTGACACTATTATCAACGGCCGTAATTTTAACATCTACAGTATAATTATCTTTCAAAAAAGACACAGCCCCCATCAGACTGCTAAAGAAAGCTGGCAGATATTTAAAACTACTCAAATTGTAGGTTAAAAACCCTATATTTAATTTCATAGCCCCATTTTAATTTATTTTTAGACTTATGTAAACAAATTACTTACATAACTCCATTTTACCGTATTTTTAAGGTCATGTAAAACTATGAGTTCATTTTCATATTAATTTTTAAATACAAAAAATCCTCTAGAATTAGAGGATTTTGATGTATTGTAAGGATATGAAGGTTTAACGTTTTGACCATTGCGGAGCCTTTCTTGCCTTCTTTAAACCTGGTTTCTTTCTTTCTTTCTTTCTAGGATCTCTTGTAAGATAACCATTAACTTTTAAAGTTGTTTTTAGTTCTGGGTCATATTTAAGTAAAGCTCTTGAAATTCCATGACGGATAGCCTCTATTTGACTAGCTGTTCCACCACCTTTAACTATAACTGTAAAATCAAAACTGTCAATTTTAGAACAAGCCTTTAACGGTTGTAAAACCACATTTAAGTTGTCATCCAAAAGAACATCTGAAGCTTCTTTATCGTTTATAATTATACCACCCTTACCAGGAAAATATAATCTAACTTGAGCAACAGCAGTCTTCCTTCTACCTATAGCTTGTATAAATTTAGAAGATGTTGCTTCTTTTTTAACAGTTGTCGGCTTCTTTGTTGCAGTAGAAACCTTTTCTTTCTTCTCGACAACTTTTTTTTCAACAACCTTCTTAACAGGAGCTTTTTTGGCCACAGTTTTTTTAACAGTTTCCTTTTTAGGACTTACTTTTTTTGTAACTTTTTTATCTTCACTCATTTTGGGTATATAATTTATTAAATAAATTAATAGAAATTAAAATTATTTAATTAATATTTATTGTTTTATATTATCTAATTATTAATCTCTTCATTATATCATCTCTCATCCTAGTTGGAGCTAACATCTCCTTAACTGATCTTTTTAAAACCTCTCCAGGATTAGAAGAAAAAACATCTTTCATCTTTTTTTCCTTTAAACCACTTCTATAACCAGAATAGCTGAAATATTTCTTTTGATCTAGCTTTTTACCACTAAAAACAACTTTGTCGATATTAACAACCTCAACTATATCACCCAAGTCAAGATGTGGTTCAAACTCTGGTTTATTTTTACCTCTTAATATGGTAGCGATAGATGTAGATAATCTGCCAATAGTCTTACCCTCGGCATCCATCTTATGTAATTTTCTCTCAACTTTTTTCATATTTATATCTTTATTATTTTTAATTAAACCAACTCAACTTGCGCCATTTCAGCACCATCACCCTGTCTGTTGCCAGTTTTAACAATTCTTAAATACCCACCAGTTCTGTCTTTATATCTATCAGCTAAATCATGTATCAGCTTATCAACAATCTTAGGTTGAAGAGACTCTAAAAGAATCCTTCTAGAACTTAAATCACCCTTTTTAGCTGTTGTGATAGCTTTCTCAACTAAAGGCTTAACAACTTTAGCCTTTGCCTTAGTTGTACTTATTTTTTCATGTATAACAACACTTGAAACCATGTTTCTCAACATTAGTTCACGTGGACCTTTTTTTCTATCCAAGGTTTTGACATTATTTCTGTGTCTCATATTTGTATTTTCTAAATTATAATCTATTTTTTAGTTTTTTTCTCTTTCTCTACTTTTTCTTTTTTTTCAACTTTAGGTTTTGCCTTTGTACTCTTTTTTTGCTCAACAACCTCAACCTCCTTCTTTTCTGGGGCTAAAGCTTTAAATTGATTCATCAATATTTCCACTGAATCCTCAAAGGCCTTTTGAACAGATATAGTGCCATCGGTTTCAACTTCTAAAATTAATTTATCCCAGTTAGTCATCTTACCAACACGAATATTCTCAACCTTTGTACTAACAAGTAATACAGGAGAAAATATTGAATCCATATCTATATAATCAACCTCTTTTTGATCTTTCTTGTTTCTTTCAACTAGGTGATAACCTCTTCCGCAAGCAACGCTTATTTCCATGCTTAGGGTAGATGTTGCTTCTGTAGTTGTAGCAATAATCAAATCCTTGTTAGCTATTTCAACTCTACTATCAGACTTTATATCGCCAGCTGTAACCTTCTTTTTACCTTTAATCTCAAGTTCTAGTTTAATAACTTCGTCAGTATCTTCAAATATCTTTAACTTAAGTTGTTTTAAGTTCAAAATTATATCAACAACATCCTCCTTAACTCCAGCTAAAGACATGAATTCATGCTTTACACCTTTAATTTTAACTCCAACAACAGCAGAACCAGGTAATGATGATAATAAAACTCTTCTAATAGAGTTTCCTATTGTCATTCCGTAACCAGGATAAAGAGGTTCTACTATAACCAAACCACTATTATCTCCTTCTGATTGTTTGAATTCTATTTTCTTTGGTAAAGCTATTTTTTCCATATAAAAAATGTTATGTTTAAAATTATTTAGAATAAAACTCTATAATCATATGTGTTTTAATATTTGCTGGTAAGTCTTGTTGTCCTGGTTCGTGTAAAACCTTAACTGTCAAACCCTTACTATCAACACTTAACCAACTTTTTTGCTCCTCACTTGCCTTCTTAAGTCTTTCTGACAATAATTTAAAATAATTATTTGAAAGAGAGCCTTTTTTTATAGATATAGTTTGACCAGCCTTAACTTGGTATGATGGTATATCAACTTTTCTGTCATTAATTTTAAAATGACCGTGATTAACAAGTTGTCTAGCTAAACTTCTAGATGTGGCAATTCCTGCCCTATAAACAACATTATCAAATCTCATTTCCAATGTTTTCATAAAATTAACTCCAACATCTCCACCTTTTTTCTGAACTCTGTCAAAAGTCAATTTAAACTGTTCCTCGCTTAATCCGTAATATTTTCTAGCTTTTTGTTTTTCTGTTAATTGTAAACTGTAATCACTTAACCTCTTTTTCCCTTTTGGACCATGAAAACCGGGAGGATAATTTCTTTTTACCATCGCGCATTTAGTAGAAGAACATCTCTCACCCTTTAATAAAAGCTTCTCTCCGATTCTTCTGCATTGTTTACATTTTGCTTCTAAATTTTTTCCCATATTATATAAAAATTAATATATTATACTCTTCTTGGTTTTTTAGGTCTACAACCATTATGAGGAACAGCAGTCACATCTTTTATTGACTCTATTTCCAGTCCGTTAGCGTTTAAAGACCTAATAGCTGACTCTCTTCCAGTTCCGACACCAGAAACAAAAACCTTTACACTTTCTAGCCCGAACTCTTCCTTTGCCTTCATTGCAGCTATCTTTGTTATAATTTGAGCAGCATAAGGAGTTGCTTTCTTAGCACCCTTGAAACCAGCCATTCCAGCACTAGCCCAAGAAATAACATTTCCATTCTTATCAGTTAAAGATAATATTGTATTATTATAAGTAGCATTAACATAAGCATGTCCGTTTTTCACCTTAACGTTCTCTTTCTTCTTTTTCTTCTTAATAATTTTCTTCTTGCTTCTTGCTTGCTTATTTTTCTCTAATTTTTGCTTAATTTCCTCTGGTAAATCATCTGATTCATCTTTTTTATCCAAAACTGAGGCAGGACCATCATCAAACAGGTCATCGCTAAAATCACCAACAGTAAAATCTTCGTTATTTTTAATTTCTAATTCTTCTTGATTATTTTTATTTTCCTTTTTTTCTTCTGACATATTTTATTATCTTAAATTAATTAAAACTAAGTTTTTTGAGAACCGGCTTTACTTTTACCAGAACCCATAGTTGATTTTTTATTACCTCTTACTGTTCTACTGTTTGTCTTTGTTCTTTGACCTTTTGTTGGTAAATGTTTGATATGACAAAGACCTTTTCGACTAGAAATTTCCTTAATTCTCTTTATATTACTAGCAATTTCTCTTCTTAAATCACCCTCAGTTAAATATTTCTTTTCAATTATTTCACGCAAAGTATTAACCTCAGATTCTTTTAAATCTTTAACTCTTGTACTTTGATCAACCTTGGCAATTTCTAAAATGTCCTTTGAAAACTTTGGACCAATGCCAAGTATATAGGTTAAAGCTATAACCACTCTTTTTTCGTTTGGAATTGTTACTCCTGATATTCTTACTGCCATAAAATTATTTAAAAATTAATTACTCTTAATATTTCTTAACCTTGACGTTGTTTGTGCTTAGGTGTTTTACATATAACATAAACACGACCCTTGCGACGGACAACTTTACAATCTTTACAAATTTTTTTAGCACTAGCTCTAACTTTCATATTTATATTAAATTAACATTATAAATTAATAAAAAAAACAAACTAGAGGCGGAAAACTATCCTGCCTTTACTTAAGTCATATGGACTTATTTGGATTTTAACCTTGTCACCTGGAAGTAATCTTATCTTATTCATTCTCATTTTTCCAGATAGGTGAGCTAAAATCTCATGACCATTCTCCAAAGAAACTTTAAAAGTGGCTGCTGGCATTAACTCTAATATCTCGCCCTTCATTTCTATAAAGTCCTTTGAATCTATTACTGAATTTTCTTTGTTATCCATTATTTAAAATAAAGATTAGTAAAAAATATAACCAATTTCTTACTAATTTTTTAAAACAAAAAAATAAATATTTATAAAAATATTTTATATAAAACAATTATATATTTAATTATTAATATTGTCAAGAGTTGCCTTAATTCTTCTAACTCCGGAACTTGAACTCTCCTCTTTTTGTATCCTAAAAGCACCTAAACCTGCCAAGCTTTCTACGTGAGGACCGCCACATATTTCTTTAGAAAAATCCGCAACAGAATATACTTTAACATTTTCATTATACTTAGAATCAAACACTCCTATAGCTCCCGATTCTTTAGCCTCGCTTAATTTCATCTCACTACAAACAACATCATAACCATTTTTAATAGCCTTATTAACAAGGCCTTCAACTTCTTTCTTCTGCTCATCTGTCATTTTTTCTGAGTGAGAAAAATCAAACCTAAGCCTCTCAGCTGTTATATTACTACCTCTCTGACTGACATGTTCACCAAGAACAACTCTTAAGGCTGCTAATAATAAATGAGCTGCTGTGTGCAACTTTGTTGTTGCCTCACTTTGATCAGCTAATCCCCCTTTAAACTTGCCGGCACTAGCAGTTTTTGACCTTTCTTGATGATTTCTAAATTCACTTTTAAACTCGTCTATAAAATTTTCAGATTTATTAATATTTTTTTCATTTATTATCTCTTCGGTCATTTCAAGAGGATATCCATGACTTTGGAATAAATCAAAGGCGAGCTTACCATCTATAGTTCCTGATTTACTAGCCAAAGAGTTAAGGATTTTTTCACCCTTATCTATAGTTTTTGAAAATTTATCCTCCTCGTCCCTTAGACAATTGACAATAAAATTTTTATTCCTACCCAACTCATTGTAATCTTCTTTATAAAAATCAATAATAATACAACTTAAATCAGAAATAAGGCCAGATCTGTAAACATTTAATTTCATCAGGTAGCGCAAGGCCCTCCTTATTAATCTTCTAATTATATATCCTTGGTCCGTATTTGAAGGATTAAGCTTTTTATCATCTCCCAACAAAAAAGTAGCCGCCTTAAGATGATCTGACACAACTTCAAAAGCCTTCTTGTTCTCAGAATATTTCAAAGATGATAATTCCTCTAGTTTTTTAATGATAGACCCCAAAGAGTCAATTTCAAAAACGTTAGATAAATTATTTTTAATCATAACAAGTCTTTCTAATCCACCACCAAAGTCAACATTTTTGCTCTTTAACTCTTTCCAAGAGTCAATAGTTTTTTGATATTGCATAAAAACAGAATTTCCTATTTCTATAAATCTACCACAATCACAATTCAAATGACAATGCTCACCAAATAACTTATCATGCTCTTTGCCTGTATCATAAAAAGTTTCGCTGTCTGGACCACCAAGCTCCCCAACAGCATCCCCCCTTTGCCACCAATTCTTATCTCTATAGGCAAAAATTCTTTTTTTAGAAAAATCTATTTCTACTCCTGGTCCCTCATCACCCTTATTCGGTGTTTCTGGGCCTTCCTCAGCTTCTATCCCATATTTTTTATATATATCTTTCAATATCTCAATTGACTCATTATCTTTTTCTATATTTTTTCCATCGCCTAAATAAACTGTTTGATAAATTTTAGATATATCAAGATTTAAATCTTCTATCATAAACTCAAACCACCAATTAAGTTGTTCTTTTTTAAAATAATCCCCCAAACTCCAATTGCCAAGCATTTCAAAAAAAGTATTATGACGACCATCACCAACCTCGTCTATATCTTCAGATCTAAAACATTTTTGGCTATTAGCTAATAGCTTACCGCCTGGATGTTCCTGTTCTCCTAATAAATATGGAACCAATGGAAACATACCAGAGTTTGTAAAAAGCAAACTTGGATCATTCTCTGGAATCAAGGATGAAGAGGATATTATTTCATGATTTTTTCTCCCAAAAAAATCAAAATATTTTTTTCTTATTTCTTGCGTTGTCATATATGTTGAATTATTTTATTACACTAACTTCAGGCTCTATATCTATAGAGAATTTATCAAAAACTTTTTTTCTTATCAAGTCAGAAAGATTTAAGATGTCTTTCTGGCTAGCTCTACCATGGTTAACCAGTATCAGGGCCTGTTTCTCAAAAACCCCAGCATCACCCTGCCTATAACCCTTAAGGCCACACTTCTCTATTAACCAAGCTGTTGGTATTTTAAAACCATTTTTATCTGGAAAGCTTTTAATTTCAGGGAATTTTTTTCTTAAATCATTTAAAAATTCTTGACTAACGACTGGATTTTTAAAAAATGATCCTGCGTTAGGCAATACGGCTGGGTTTGGTATCTTGCTACTTCTAATATCCCAAATAGCGTCAACAACATCTTTCACCTCTGGATCTTTTATACCCTTTTCATCCAATTTTTCTCTAACCCCACCATATGATAAATTAAACTCCTTGTTTTTTTTAAATTTCATTTCTACCCAAAGTATAAAATATTTATCCTTACCACCCTCTTTAAAAAAACTACTTCTGTAACCAAAATTACAATCCTTTAAATTAAAATATTTTTTCTCTCCAGTTTTAATTTCTATGGCGCAAAGATTATAAAAAACATCTTTGAGTTCGGCTCCATAGGCTCCAATATTTTGAACTGGCGCAGCTCCAACGGTACCAGGAACATGTAGCAAATTTTCTGATCCGTATAGGTTGTTATTGATAGTAAAATAAACAAGTTTTGACCATATCTCCCCACTAAAAGACTTAACTATAGAGAATTCTTCATTCTGTCCAATAATCTCTATGCCCTTTATTTCACTCTTAATCACCAAACCAGAATAATCCCTGTCAGGTAAAAGAACATTAGATCCTCCACCTAAAACAAATATTTTCTTCCCCCTTCTTCTCGCCCAAGAAATAGCCTCCATTACATCTTTTTCTTCTTTAACAACAACAAAATATTTAGCTATACCGCCAATCTTAAATGTGGAAAATTTTGACAACTTAACATCTCTTTCTATTTTCATAAATTTATATATTAGAAGAGTTAATATTTAATAGTTTATAAGCGATTCTAAAAACATCACCAGCTCCTAGTAATAAAAAAACTTTATCACTATCAGCCATATTTCTCAATTCATTTTCAACTTCGACCATATCTTTAAAATATTTCAAATCCTGATTAATTCCAGCACTTAAATTATACTGCTTTATTTTATCAAGCAAGTCAAGACTGGAGAGTTTACCAGTTTTTTCTCTAGCTGAAGTATATATTTCTAACAGAAACAAAGAATCACAAACAGAAAAACTCTCGGCAAATTCATTTAAAAAAGCTTTTGTTCTGCTTATAGTGTGAGGATGAAAAACGCAAATTATTTTCTTTTTTGGATATTTTTGTTTAACAGCATCTAAACAAGCCTTAACCTCTCTTGGATGATGAGCGTAATCATCCACAACAACAGCCCCTTTATAAGATCCTAAAACATCAAATCTACGGGAGGCACCATTAAAAGACTTTAAGCCTCTTTTTAAACTATCTAAAGGCACGTTCATCTCAAAAGAAGCTGCAATTACAGCCAAAGAATTTAATACATTATGCCTACCCATTAAAGATATATCAAAATCAGAAATCTTTCTGTTGTTTCTATAAAGAGAAAACGATTGTCCTGCTTTTTTAGTTTTAATATTTTTAGCTTGATATATTTTGTGACCCACACCCTCCTTAACGTAATTTTTGTCTATAAAATAAGAAACCAACCTACTCTTACTTTTTAAAGAAACCTTAGTTGCTAATTTGTCCTCACCATTAAAAACTATAAAACCATTACTTGGAATTTTTTTTATAAAATCAGCAAAAACCTTTACATACTCTTTCTCATTCTTAAAATAATCAGGATGATCAAAGTCTATATTATTCAAAATTACGGCCCTTGGATTAAAATATTGTAGTTTGTTCTGATACTCATCAGACTCCACTATAAAATATTTTGATTTACCAATTAAAGAACTTCCCTTAAATTGCCTAACGTAAGAACCGCTTAAAACATTTGGTTCTAATTTGGCAACATTTAAAACGTGCCCCAACCAAGAAGTGACCGTTGTTTTACCATGACTGCCACAAACAGAAATACCAAAATATGAATCAAATAAAGAGCCTAAAGCCTCGGCATAAGTAACTATTTTAAAGCCTCTTTTTGCTAAAAATTTTAATTCAATATTTTTCTTAACATCAAAAGCTGAGGACCGTATAACTAAATCTATTTTTCCGGGAAAATTATTTAAAGAAAATCCATGCTTAACTTTGATTTTTGCATTAGACAATGTCTTGTCAGTTTGAAACTCCTCTTCAACATCAGAGCCGGAAACATTAAATCCTTTAGAAGATAAAAACTGAGCTAGCATTGCCATGCCAACCCCCTTAATACCAACCATATATATATTAACATCTTTATCAGTGAACATAATAGTTTGTAAAATATGTAAATAAATAGTAAAATAATTATAGCACAATTTAGAAAAAATCAAAAAATAAACAAATATTGACAAAAACTAAAAAATAGTGTATTATTAAAAGTTAATTATGACTGAAGATAAAGAAATATTAAAAAAAATAGACCATATAAAAGAGGTATATAATGGATATACCAAAGAGATTAAAAAACTACAGTTAAGGCAAGAAGAAATTGTATTGAACTATATAAAAAAAAGAGAAATGGAGGAAATAAAAAGAATACAGGAAAAAATAAAAAATAACTACTAACAAATATGGAGTACAAAAAAAATAATTCACAATTCGAAGATTTAGACGTCATAGAAAGAGAGAGTGACGACATTGAAAAATCTCCACTGGATAAAATATTTGAGGAGTCTAGATTGATAATAGAGAGCATAAAAAAAGAAAAAGTTCTTTCTGAAAAAAGATACGAAGAGCTTCTTTTTGATATGAAGAAATATGAAACAGAGAATCCAGAAGATGTTGATATTATTAACGACTTCAATAATATCCAAGAAAAAATTAGAAATCTATACAAAGAACTAGAAGGAGAAATAAATATAGAGGACCACCCTTCCCCGGAAGAAATAAGGAGTAGACTAGAAATAAGAACAGCTAACAAAGAAGAAAAAGAAAAACTTGAAAATAAGATACCAAATCAACAAAAAGAAGCACTGAAAGTTTGTGCAAATATATTTAATAAATGTGACTACCCTTGGTACGTGACAGGTTCAATAGCTTTTTTAATAAATGCAGAGGACAGCAAAAAACAACCAGATGATATTGATATTATTTTTCATGAAAAAGATTTTGATAAAATATCAAAAGAGTTTGAAAATCTTGGATTTAAAACCGGAATAGCAGAAACAACCAGTTGCCCTTTTATTAGCGGAAAAATAAAAATTGAAATAATAAATGAAAAAGGTGAAAAAGAAGAAAAAGAGGTAGAAATGGAAGCATTTGGCCAGAAAACGGAAGATCCTAACGGCTTAATAAACCCCGGTGCTAAAGATACAAAATACAAAGTGATAGAAAATGAATTATCAGAAACAGAAAAATTTAGTATCTTAGACAAAGAGGGCCAGGTTGAATTATATTTTAAAAATTTATCCACAGAAATAAAAGATTTTAATTTTGAATCAGCCCTATTAAGTGATCCTAAGAATAAATCAGACAAATTTATCAATCGTCTAGCTAATCTTTTTGAATTAAAAGGCGGTGATTCTGTTAAATTAATAAGAGAAGTTAAAACTTTATGCAAGACACCAGAAGATAAATTACTGCTTAGAAACTTTATTGATATAAGTAGGCACTTTAAAGATAGTAAAGTAGAAAAAAGTGGCTTAGGTTTAACCAATATACTAAATGAGGGACACCTACAACCATCGATTGAAAATTTAAAAAAAGAAATAATACCAGAGCAAAATAATTTAATAACTGAATACAGAAATATAGAAGAAAAAATAGGCAATCTAGAAAACGAAAATAAAGATGAAATAATTAAAGAAATTCAACTAACTATAAATAGTAAAAAAGAATTAATAGATAAGTACACCAGTTTATACAAGGAGGTAGACAAGTCTAAGGATTTACCTTTGTATATATTTATTAGCAAATTTAACACAAATTTCTTAGAACCATTTTGCAAAAAATTGGCTGAAATTTCACAAGAATTAAAAAAATAAATTTATGAATAAAAAAAAGGAGGTAAAGATGAATGCACTTTTTTCAGCCGAAGAAATAAATCGGCTAAATGAGCAAACCTCAAAAAGAGATTTGCAAGATTTTTTTAAAGAATCTTTAACCGGCGACAAAATGTCAGTTGAAGAGGCTAAAAAAACTGCCCAAAAATGGGCAGAAGAAATGTCTAAAGATGAAGAAACGGAAGATTAACTTTAATCCTCTAAGACATTTCTAATAATGGCAATCATCTCTTGATTGCCATTTTTTATTACCTTGGCAGAATTTTTAATTAATCTATTTCTAAGGTCCGTATCGCTTGATACTCTAATAACATTCTCAATAAAAATTTCAACCGTTAAGTCTTTCTCATTTAAAACAATAGCTGCTTCCCTATCTTTAAATTCAAAAGCATTATATTCTTGATGAGAATTGGGCATAGGAATTAATATAGATGCTTTTTTGAGAAAAGATATCTCTGTTAGAGTTGAAAGACCACATCTAGAAACTACTAAATCACTAGCCTTAAAAACATTAATCAACTCATCGTGTTTCATGAAACTAGATGAATAATAATTGTCTCTTTCAGGACCTACATCGTCAACTCTGTTTTCGCTACCAGTTATATGAATAATATTGAATTCTTTTAATAATTGATCTAAAGAGTTAAAAATTAAATTATTAATAAAAAAAGAACCAGTTCCGCCACCCAAAACAACCAAGAGTTTCTTTTCTTTGTTCAATTTATACTTATCAAAAACATACAATCCCTCATCTTCATAATTATCAATCTCAATTCCTGTATTACCTATTAAAACAGCCTTCTTGCCATAATAATCTATAGAGCTTTTAAAAGTAACCGTTATTGTTTTTGCAAATGGAGCAATTAGTTTATTAGCTAATCCGGGCAAGACATCTTGTTGATGAATTAATACTGGAACTCTTAAGATGTAAGCGGCCAAACTAAGAGGAACAGCCACAAATCCACCAGCGCTAATAACAATGCTTGGCCTCTCCTTTATAATCAAAAATAAAGATTGCCAAAAACCTGCGAATATTTTAAAAATATCAATAAAATTATCCAAAGAAAAATATCTCCTAAATTTTCCACTGCAAATAGCTCTGTATTTAATATTTTCATCTTCAATTATTTTTCTTTCAATACCATTATAAGTGCCAACAAATAAAAGATCGTAATCATCTTTTAATTTTTTATTAATAAAAAGAAGTGGCACAACTGGTCCAGCCGTCCCCCCACCACTTAAAATGATTTTTTTTCTATTTTTTTTCATAAGTCTGCCTACTAATATTAATCAAAACACCAAAAGCTGCTAAAAGCATAAATAGTGAAGTACCTCCGGCGCTAACAAAAGGAAGAGGAACTCCTGTCATTGGTATTAAGTTTATCATGCCACCAATATTTAGAAAAGCCTGAAAAAATATCCAAACAGATATACCTGTAGCTAGAGATTTACCGAAGAGGTCAGGAGCTCTTGAAGCTATGATCATCCCTTTTATAAATATGTAAAAATAAATAAGTATAAGCAAAAAAGAACCTATAAAACCTATCTCCTCGGCAATAATTGGGAATATAGAATCAGCCCAAACCTCTGGTAGGTAATTAAATTTTTGACGACTCTCTCCTAGTCCCACTCCAAAAATACCACCCGAACCAGCCGCTATCATAGCTTGATTAACCTGATAACAAACATCCCTATCATAACTAGGGTCTTGTAAACATTTTATTCTATCAGCCTGATAAGACCTAAAAACCCTACTATCTTCTCCAGAATTTATAGTATTAAAAACAGATAAGACGGCGATAGCTAAAATTAAAAAAATAAAGAATAAATGACTAAAATTACCACCAGCAACCATGTAAACCATGAAGGCGATAAACCCTATCATTAAAAAAGTTCCTAAATCTGGCTGCTTTAATAATAAAAAAGCAATAAGAGAAAGAACCGTCAAAAAAGGTATTATTCCTGTTGAAACAGCCTTTAGTTCATCCTTTCTAGACTCTAACCAGCCAGCTAAGTAGAAAAGAAAAGATAGTTTAACAATTTCTGAAACCTGAATAGACTGACCAAAAATAACAATCCAAGAGTAAGAATTTCCATAATCGTTTCTTAGCCCAGGAACAAAAACCAGGGTTAGTAAAATTAAGGACAATATTAAAAAAGATAATGAATATTTCTTAAAAAAACGATAATCAACCCTATAGAAAAATAAAAACAAAAAAAGACCTAAAATTAATCCAAATATTTGGCCTCTTATATAATGATAAGGATCTCCAAAATTTGATTGAGCTACTGCTAGCGAGGCACTAAAAAGCATTATTAGCCCAAAAGCTATAAGAAGAAAAACAACAGATAATAAATATTTATCAGGACTTAAAAGTTTTTTGTTTTTAATTTTATCCATAGATAATTAATATACAAATGTCTTATCAAAAAGGAATATCATTAAACCAATAGAGGCTGCAACTGCTGATATTAACCAAAACCTCATAACAACCTTAGCCTCTGGCCAGCCACAAGCTTGAAAATGGTGATGTATCGGAGCTGAAATAAATATCTTCTTCTTCCTTATCCTCTTTGATGATAATTGCAAAATAACAGAAACAGACTCTATTAAAAAAACAAAGCCAATAAAGGGTAAAATTAAAATGTTATTAGTTAAAATAGCAATAATACCCAAGGTTACACCCAGGCTCATTGATCCAGTATCTCCCATATAGAAGCGAGCTGGAGGAATATTGAACCACAAAAAAGCTAATAAAGCCCCGACTAGAACACCACAAAAAGTTGCTAAATCATATCTACCCATAGCAAAAGCTATTACGCCATAAGAGGCGAAAGAAAAAAGAAGTGGGCCGCCAGCTAGACCATCTAATCCGTCAGTCTCATTAACAGAGAAAGATGTCGCGACTATTATAAAGATAAATACCGGAATATACCACCAACCAATTTCAAAAAAACCAAGAAAAGGAACGTGTATAGAAGTCCAGTCTAATTTAAAATAAAACCACAAAGCGCCAATTATAGCAATCAAGGTGTAAACTAAAAGCCTATGACTCATTTTTAAACCACCACCACCAGATGATCCCTTGCCAGAAACATCTAGCCAATCATCTAAAAGACCTATTAAAGCTGAGGCCATTAAAGCACCCAAAGGAAGAAGTGTCTCTTTCTGAGATAGAAAATTTAAATAAGCAATATTGCTATCTGGGAAAATAAGACTAAGATAATAAAAAGCCATTATAAAAACAAACAAAGTACCCCAAATCAATATACCGCCCATTGTTGGAGTCCCCGCCTTATGAGCATGAAGACTACTAAAAACTGGAGTTTCTCCACTGTTTCTTATTTTTTTACCTAGCTTATTTTTATATAAAAAATTAGTTAAAATAGGGGTCCATAAAACAGTAAAAACAAAAGCAAAGGTAGCTAAAAATAATATTTTTATAACTTGAAATTCCATATCTTTATTTAAAATTAATTGAGTATATACTAAAAACAACTAAAATAAGAATTATCTGAGAAAAGATCATAAAAACTGAACTATACTTAGATATAAACTTATAATCTGTAAACTTTTTCTTTAGGAATATTAATAAAAAAATCTTATTCATTAATATAACTAAAAAGCCTATAGCTGGCAGGTTGAATATATCAATCTTGTCACCGATCAAATCTATACCCATATCAACATTATAATGTAAGATTATTCTATCTTGTGTAACATTGTTAAATATAAAATATGAAAATATCCACAAGAATAAATTTAAAACAATTCCTAATATATAAAACACCCTCATATAAAGAGGCCTGTAAAAATTAGCCAAAATAACCTTAGCATTATTAACGCCTAATATAAGGTTGTCATAAATTTTTATAAAAAATCCCATATAGTAAAAATTACTACTTAATATTAACATATTTAAAAATATTATAAAATATGTTAATATCAATATATTAACAAAAATAAAAAAACAAATGAAAATTTTCTGTATCATACCGGCCTATAACGAGGAAAAAAACATAGAAGAGACTATAAAAAATACACTGGATTTTGTTGATTTTATAGTCGCAATAAATGACTTTTCATCTGACAATACACTCAATAGGTTAAATAAAATATCAAGTGACAAATTAAAAGTGCTAAATCATCCAATAAATTTAGGACAAGGTGCTGCTTTGCAAACCGGAAATGAATATGCTCTAAAAAATGGAGCCGACATAATAGTTCATTTCGACGCAGACGGTCAATTCTTATCAGAAGACATTCCTCAAATAATAGAACCTTTAATAAAGGGACAAGCTGATATAGTTTTTGGCTCTCGTTTTATGGATATCAAATCAGATATCCCAAAGTTTAAAAAAAACATAATAATGCCAATAGCCAAAGTTTTCAACAGACTATTCTTCGGTATAAATACCAGCGATCCACAAAGTGGCTTTAGAGCAATGACCAGAGAATGCGCAAATAAAATAATTATAGAAAACGACAGGATGGCTCATTGTACCGAAATTCTAGCAAAATCTTTTAAATATAAACTAAAAATAAAAGAAGTCCCCATAAAAGTGCTGTACGAGGAATTCGGCCAAAAATTTTCTGGGGGAATTAATATAATAAAAGATCTAAGTTTAAAAAAAATAAAAGGATAAAAATATGATACAACAAATAATTGCCGTTTTATTAATCTTACTATTTTTCTCAAAAATACTAGCCCAATGGAAGAAAAAAACCATAACAAATAATGAGTTTGCTTTCTGGTCAATATTTTGGGGCCTAGGAATAATAATAATCATTATGATAAAACCGATAGATAGGCTGGTTTTAGAAATGGGATTTTCTTCATCTGGTATAAGCTTGGTGTTTTACATGTCCGTGATGATACTTTTTTATTTAATTTTCAAAATGAGATTGAGAATATTAAAATTAGAAAAAAATATAACAGATATTGCCAGAAAAATTACATTAAAAGATTAAATATTATTTTTTCCATAATAAAGACTGTCTAACTAGTAATTCTTCTGCCCTTCCTTGGTCAAACATAATACCTTTAACAACATCTTCCATTCTAGCTCCCTGAGAACCTTTAACTAGAATTATATCTGATTCAGATATCCTGTCTTTAATGAAGCTTATAGCTTCCTCCTTGTTTTTAAAATTAAAAACATTATCTTTGTTAAATCCATTCTCTATAGCTCCCCTGCCTATATCCCTAGCTCTCTCGCCAACCAACATCAGTTGGTTTATTTTTTTGATCCTAGCTATCTTCTCGCCAACCAATCTATGCCCCTCTTCGCTATAATGCCCCAACTCTAACATATCACCAAAAACAACAATCGCTCTATTATTGCTCTTTATATTATTTAAAAAATCTAAAGCAAAAACGCTAGACTCAGGAGAAGCATTGTAAGTATCATCAATAATTAAGCTTTTTTTTATTCCCTCTAAAACATTCATTCTACCTTTTGGGCTTGTAAAGTTTTTAGCTTCATTAATCAAGTCCAAAAGACTAAATCCAAGAGAAACCGCTACTGCAAAAGCACTTAGGAAGGAATAAACTGTCGGTAAACTACTAGCATTTGGTATCATTACAGGAACAACTGATCCATTATACTCAATCTTAAAACTTACTCCGTATAAATCACCGACTCTAGATGGTGGAGTAAAAACAATTTCCTTGGCTCTTAAATTGGCCCCCTCCTTAGTACCGTAACTAATAATCTCCTTATCAATAATCTTATTAACACCTTCAATGTTTTTATTATCATAATTAACTATAGCAGTTCCTCCATTCTTTAGATTTTTTAATAATTTTAATTTTTCTTTTTTTATTTTATCTATACTACCAAAATATTCAATATGGGAATGAGATATGTTTGTCAAAATAGCTCTATCAGGCTTTACTATGGACATTAAATAATCCATATCACCTGGCCTGTCTATACCCATTTCTAAAACTAAAATTTCTGGATAATTATTGTCTTTATTTAAAATTAAAGATGTCGCTTTTGAGAAAACTCTAAGCCAACCAAAAATGTTTTTAGCTGGTGATTTTTCCCCTATTATAGTTAATGGCAATCCTATCTCATTATTGTAATTAGCATAATTAGATCTTACTCTTTTTTTAGGAGAAAGAAGTAAGTCGACAACCTCTTTAGTACTAGTTTTACCAACACTACCAGTAATACCTATAACAATTGGATTGTACTTTTTAATAATAGACCTGGAAAAAATAGCTAAAACTCTTATCAACGTTTTTTTCATATATATATTTATTTAAATAATTATCTTTCAACCGGCACATTATAATACTTTAACAAAAATTCGGCTATCTCTCCAAAAACTGGAGCAGCTGAACTAGCCGCATATTTAACTGTTTTTGGATTATCAAATTTAACAAGCATTACAAACTTGGGATCATTTATTGGACCATATCCAATAAAATTATGTATATATCTATCAGTATAGTATCCCCCCTTAGGAGATGGTATTTGAGCAGTCCCGGTTTTACCACCAATATAATAGCCCTGTACGCCAGCAGAAGATGCATGGCCATCCTCTATAACATTAAACAGCATAGCAGAAACAGACTTAGATGTCTCCTCTGATATCACCTGCCTGATAGATCTTGGATTTGTTTTTTCTACTAAGTTATAATCATCATCTAAAAACTCATCTACTATATATGGTTTCATCATTAGCCCATTATTAGCTATAGCGGCATAAGAAGATAAAAGTTGAAGTGGTGTAATAGCTATTCCTTGTCCGAAAGAAGCTGTTGCGAAATCTATATCCTTAACATTTTTAACTGTTAAATTACTAATATTACCAGGAGCTTCTCCGCTCAACTCTATTCCAACTCGCTCACCAAAACCAAACTTCTGCAAATACTCAGAGAAAGTTTCTTTACCAATCTTATTAGCAGCAAAAATAGCTCCCGTATTTAAAGAATTTTCCAGAGCATAGTTCATTGAAACAACCCCGTGAGCTCCATAAGTAGCATAATCAGAATTCCTTATTGGCTTGTCCCAACCACTTATCATAATCTGCCCCTTATCTTCAAATGTTGTATGTGGAGTTATTCCCCCTTCATTTATAGAGGCTGCCATTGTTATAGTTTTAAAAACAGATCCAGACTCATACTGATGTGATAAAAACTGATTATCAAAAACAGCTGCGGTTTCTGCTTCTTGATAATTATTAGGGTCAAATAAAGGCCAATTACAAAGAGCAATAATTTTACCAGTTTTTGGATCCATAACTGAAATACTTCCGCTGTCAAACAAATATTTTTCACTCGCTTCCTTTAATTTATTGCAAACATGAACTTGAACAGCATAATCAATTGTTAAAACTAAATTTTTACCATTAACCGGAGCTTTATACTCCTTCTTCTCTATAATTATCTTCTCTCCCTTATAGGTCCCCTTATCGCCCAAAAGGTATCCATCCTCTCCAGAAAGCTGACTATTAAAAAATTCTTCTAAACCGTAGTTACCTATATTGTCATAATTACAAAAACCACTAAGATGCGCTAATAGTGTTTTTTCAGGATAACTTCTCAAACTTTCCCATTCATAATAAAAACCCCTAATCCTGCTTGAGATATCTATCTCGTCATCCTTTTTAATAATCTTGCCACCCTTAATATGCAAATCATTTGGAGAGATCAAATTTAATTCCTCTTTTAAAAAGTTAAAATAAAATAAAAGCAAAGATTCATCATCAACTTTTCTCTTTAGCATTCTTGAATACTTGTCAGAATTTTTAAATTTATCATAATATGAACTAATTACTGATTGCTTTCTTTCTTCTATTTCTAAATCTCTCTTCATTTTTTTAAATTCTAACCACTCTTCGTTAAACACGAGATTAGATCTCCTTATTCTAACTTCATTTTTCTTTAAAGCTTTTTCCTCGTCACTCATATTTAAAGAATCGACATACAACAACTCTTCGTCTAACTCTCTTAACTCTTCTTCTTCTAGAAATTTATCCACTTCGGCGATAACTTCATCTTGATGAAAGGTTATATAAAAATTTTCAACAAGTCTGTATATATCATCCTCTCCTATAAGTCTAGGAATTATATACAAGGAAGAAAAATCCTTATTAGTAGCTATATAATAATATGAGTTATCAATATTCTTCTTTAAAAGTATTTCACCTCTCTTAGCTTTTAACTCACTGTATATATTATGCTGGGCACTAGCCATAGATGAGAAATAATCAAAATCAATAATTTGTATCTTGTACAACCTGAAAACCAAGGAAAAAAACATAAAAAAAATAATCGCACTTAAAAATATAAGGCGACCGTCTAGTTTACTTTTATTATCACCGCTCTTCTTAAAATCTCTTTTTAGGGATTTCATTATTTTTTAGCTAAAGAATTATCATTAATAATTATATAATTTATATCAGTAACTTTAACCATTTTCAAGTCCTTTATTCTGTTATTTATATTTTCGTAAGACTCTAAACTATTTTTCACTGACTCAAGACTGCTAATTTCTTCACTCAACAAAGATGTCTCTTCCTTTAGACTTTGTAATTCAAAATTTTTATTTACCAAATCATCTACACTTTTTAAATAATAAAAACCACTAAGTATTATTGCGAAAACTAAACAAATATTAAGTCCGTTAATAAAATTTAGTCTTTTTCTTTTTGTTGAGTTCATATTTTTAAAATTAATTATTTTATTTTTTCTAAAACTCTCAACTTGGCACTCCTAGATCTATTATTATTTAAAACCTCTTTTTCTGATGGTTTTATCGGTTTCTTTGTAACTATTTTAAATGCATCTTTATTTTCTCTGTATTTATTTTTAAAAAGTAATTTAACTACTCTATCTTCTAAACTGTGGAAAGAAACTATAACCAATCTACCACCAACATTTAAAAGAGAAATTGCTGAATCTAAAAAATTTTCAAGATTCTTTATTTCATCATTAGTCTCCATCCTAAAAGCTTGAAATGTTTTTGTTGCTGGATTTATCTTGCCAGTCCAAAACCTTTTGGGTATAGAGCTTTTAATTATTTCTGCCAAATCTGAAGAACTATTTATTCTGCTTTTTTTTCTAGATGTACATATATTTCTAGCAATTATCTTGGCCCATGGTTCTTCTCCGTATTCCTTTATCAATCTCTCTAGCTCACTTTCTTTATAGTTGTTAACTATGTAATATGTATCCTTATCTATCTTTGGGCCGAAAGACATATCTAGGGATTGTGAGTTTAAAAATGAAAAACCTCTACTCTCATCATCTAGTTGAGCAGAAGATAATCCAAGATCTGCTACTATACCATCGAACTTTACGTTATCATCAAAATTTTCAAGAACTATATTTTTTAAATTTGAAAAATTATCATTTACAACTATATTTCTGTCAGTCTTTTGTTTGGAAAAATTATCAATTGCTAGCGGATCTAAATCTATAGACATAACAATCCCCTCTTTGGCCAGTTCTGTTATTTTTTTAGTATAAGATGCACCTCCTAATGTGCCATCTATATACTTTCCATCTTTTTTAATATTTAAATTCTCAATTACCTCTTCTAACATTACAGGGATGTGCTGGTAATTATTCATAAGCTAAAAATTAAATTCCTAAGTCACCTAATTCTTCAGCTATTTCATTACTATTTTTCTCTGACTCTTTCTTATATTTATCCCAAGCGTCTTTATCCCAAATTTCTAAATGATTATACAAACCTGAAATAATTACACTTTTCTTTAATGAGGCAAAAGATCTAAGATATTCTGGTAATGTTACTCTCCCCTGATTGTCAAATTCTAGATCCATAGCGCCAGCTAAAAAATGTCTAGAAAAAGCTCTGGCTTTAGATTGGCTAATTGGTAGGGTGGATAATTTCTGCGCTATTGTCTTCCATTGATCACCTGTGTATAGAAATAAACAACCATCAAGACCCTTAGTGACGACTCCGCCCTTCTTCAAAATTGATCTAAACTTTGCAGGAATTGCTAATCTTCCCTTGTCGTCTAAATTATGATTGTATTCTCCGATAAACATATTTTTTATTTAATTCACCACCTCTCACCACTAATCACCTTACAACTATAATTATACACCACTTTTCCCCTTAGGTCAACAGTCACAGCAAGCCTAAAAATAAAGGGTTAAACAAGCTAAAACAAAAAAAAATAAGCACTTATTAACATGTGCTTATTTTTTATATTTAAACTGCTTTATTTTATGAACAACTTATAAACAACTTATGAACATTCTTAAATATGTCTTTTTATATTTGATTCAACAAAATTCCAATTAATTAAACTACCAATAACAGAGTCTAGGTATAATGCTCTAGCATTTCTATAGTCTATATAATAAGAGTGCTCCCAAACATCAATCGTTAGAAGAGGTTTAAAACCTAATATTATAGGGCTGTCAGCATTGGAGGTTGTTATAATTTTCAAACCTCCATTACTATCTAAAACTAACCAAACCCATCCACTAGCAAAATGATTTAAGGCTTTAGATTTTAGCTCATCTAAGAATTTATCCCAAGAAGAAAAATTATCTTCTATTAATGAAACTAAATAATCTGACGGTTCTATTTTTTCTGGGCTCAAACTTTCCCAGAAAAAATCATGATTAAAAACTTGAGAAGCGTTATTATACAAAAGTCTTAACGATTCATCCTTGTGAGCTTTTAAAATAATATCCTCTAAAGATTCTTCCTCTATAGAGCTCTCCCCCAATAACCTAACTAAATTATCATAATATGCTTTATGATGTTTTTCGTAATGGAAAGAAATTGTCTCGCTAGATATAGTCGGCTCTAAAGAGTTATTGCTGTATGGCAATTTGAAAAAATCTAAATTCATTTTTTTATATAATTAATTCTTAAATACTATCTGTACGGCATATAATTATTCTGATCCAGGACGTCTAGGTCTGGATATATTTCCACTTTATCAACGGAATAAACTGAATTTGGCCAAGTTATACTAACACTTCTCAGTTCTCCTGATAAAAAGTTTAATGAGCTATGCCTATTAACCCCAACTACAGACCCCTTGCTAAATAAAATAATGGAAAACGGAACATTCCAATAATTATACGGAGTTTCATTTTTAACATTAAAACTAAGATTATTAAGATCTCCAGAGGAAACTGAGCTCCTTTCATATTTAACATCTGAAAAGATAAAATTAACCCTCTCATTGTAATAACTACCCCAATCAGGATAAGATTTAACATCTAACCTCTCCCAAGAAACACTATCAATCCTAGCTCTTTGATTTGTGTAGCGACCCTCCAACTTAGTAGATAAAATTAAAAAATATCTATCCTCTCTCGGATTAATTCTGGCAGTGGAACAAATAATTTCAATGTCACCCTCAAAAAAACAATACCTAACATTACCAAAAAAATTACTATTAGGATTTTTAATCTTTATTAAAAAATCATAAGAATCATTATGATAAAACATTTTTTGGTCTAATATTTCTAAAGGCTCTGCTTGTCTTGAAGTCCCTAAATTAGACCCACTTAAAGATAGTTCTTGCAGCATTCTCTCGTAATCCTTTGAATATCTAATGTAGTCAAACAGGTTGTAGAAGAAGTAAGAATAGAGAAACAAAGAAACCCCACCCAAAATAGCTATTAAGGTCACTATTAAAAACTTTCTTTTCTCCATTATCCATAAACCAATACCAGCTCTAGAAAGGTTATCATCTTTAACGCCTCTACTAAGGTCTATATTGTCATTATCTTTGTTAATTTCCATATTCGTATATTTATGTTATAATTTGTATAGAAATATTATAACATAAATATAATTTTTTAAAAATATGAAAATAGATATACCAATGTCAGTTCCTCAAAAGAAGAAGAAAGTGTATGAAAAAAATTTCAAAGATGCCACTAAAAAAACTGGCAACCTATTCTTATTCGCTGGAGATCAAAAATTAGAACACTTAAACGATGACTTCTCTTTGAAGCTTGGATATGGAAATAGTGACCCAGAACATCTTTTTAAAATTGCCGACTCCTCTAAAATTGGTGTATTTGCCGCTCACTTAGGTTTGATATCTAGATATGGAAAAAAATACAAGAATATTCCCTACTTAATTTTGATTCATTCTTAAAATCAACAACATCTTTAACACTCCACAGGGCTGGACTAAATGGATCTTTTGTTTTTACTATATTACTTTTTCCGTT